>Ga0197142_1001981_pt1 | contig 18365 bp, 17 predicted proteins | sample GBS60_MetaG_FD_148614 | JGI IMG/M metagenome (GOLD analysis project Ga0197142, IMG submission 148614) | Sediment microbial communities from Great Boiling Springs, Gerlach, Nevada, United States - GBS 60_MetaG | ecosystem: Environmental > Aquatic > Thermal springs > Hot (42-90C) > Sediment...
GGAGGCAGGGGAGCGGGAAGTGACCGTGGCAGGGCTGGTGAGTGGGTTTGCTACGCTGAAGACCAAGGAAAAAAACGGCCAGGGGGGAAGGCTGATGGCCCGTTTCACCCTGGAAGATCAAAGCGGCGCGGTAAACGCCGTGGTGTTTCCCGATGTTTACGAGCGGCTTGCAGGAATCCTGGAAAACGGCCGAGCCTTGCGGGTAGTGGCTACCTTGAGTAAGAACCCCCGGGGGGAAAAGGTGGAGCTTCGGGTGGAAGGTGCCATTCCGTTGGAGGGGATTGAGTCGCGGAAGGCCGCGGCGCTGCGCATTACGGTGCCTTTGGAGCGCTTTGCGGCCGAAGAGCGTATGGAGGAGCTTCTTGCGCTTTTGGACGAGTGCGAGGGTAGCCTTCCTGTGCGCTTGCGGCTTTTGGGGGAGGCCTTCCAAGCGGAGCTGCTTCCCACCCGGGTAAGGGGGGTTGACCCGGAAAAGGCGCTACCGCGCCTTGCTGCACTATTGGGACCTGGCAGCCTGGAATACCTGTTCAACGGCAGTTAAAGGGTTCCCCTTGCGGTTGTAAGGCTTTTTCACTATCTTTGCGCCGGCGGCTGGCCCGCCAAAAGGGAGGAAATCTATGGGTCAACAACCTCAAAAGCTGTCTGCTCAAGAGCTCATTGCCCTAGAAGAACGGTACGGCGCCCACAACTACCATCCTTTGGATGTGGTGCTCACCCGCGCCTCCGGCGTATGGGTGTGGGACGTGGAGGGCAACAAATACTTGGATTTCCTGGCGGCTTATTCCGCGGTGAACCAGGGTCACTGCCACCCCAAGATCGTGGCAGCGCTCAAGGAGCAAGCGGACCGGGTCACCCTCACCTCCCGGGCCTTTCGCAACGATCAGTTGGGGCCGCTGTGCCAACAGCTCTGCGAACTGACCGGCTTTGCCCGCTTTCTCCCGATGAACAGCGGTGCCGAAGCGGTGGAAACCGCCCTAAAAGCCGCCAGAAAGTGGGCCTATACGGTAAAGGGCGTCCCCAAGGACAGCGCGGAAATCATCGCTTTCGAAGGCAATTTCCACGGGCGCACCACCACCATCGTGAGCTTTTCCACCGAGGAGCAGTACCGCGAAGGCTTTGGCCCCTTTACTCCCGGTTTTCGCATCGTCCCCTATGGAGACTTGCAAGCGGTGGCCTCGGCCATCAACGAACGCACCGCAGCGGTGCTGGTGGAGCCAATCCAAGGGGAAGCGGGGATTATCGTTCCCCCGGCAGGTTTCTTGGCCGGCCTGGGAGAGCTAACTGCCAAACACCGGGTTTTGCTCATGGTGGACGAGATCCAGTCGGGGCTAGGGCGCACCGGGAAGCTCTTTGCCTACGAGCATGAAGGTATCCGTCCCGATGTGGTGATCATTGGCAAGGCCCTCGGGGGTGGCTGCGTACCTATCTCCGGCATTCTCGCCGACGATGAGGTGATGGGGGTGTTTCGCCCTGGGGACCACGGCTCGACGTTCGGGGGCAATCCCTTAGCCTGTGCGGTGGCGCGGGTGGCACTGCAGGTTTTGGTGGAAGAGGGGATGATAGAAAACTCGGCTCGTCTGGGCAGCTACTTTTTAGAAAAGCTGCGACAGATTCCCTCGCCGCACGTAAAGGAAGTCCGGGGCAAGGGCCTTTGGATCGGCGTGGAGCTTGTGCCGGAAGCTGGGGGCGCTCGCCGTTTTTGCGAGGCCCTGCAAAAGGAGGGGCTGCTTTGCAAGGAGACCCACGTGAACACGATTCGGTTTGCTCCACCGTTGGTGATCACGAGAGAAGAAATTGATTGGGCGGTAGAGCGCATCGCCAAGGTACTGGGATCGTAAAGACCACAGGCTCCTGGTTTGGGGGCGCATTTTGCTGCGCCCCCCTTTTTTGTCCGTCTCTGGGCTGTACCTCCCGGGTTGCCCGTGGGCACGTCGGCATGCCGACATTAGGTGCGCAACGTGGTTTGGCGGTTCAAAGCCAGGAGAAAGAACGTGACCGTGGGAGCCCAAGCAGCCAGCACTGGGGGGAGGAGTGCCACCTCGCCCAGCTTGGTGGCTAGGGCGGTGAGGGAAAAGTACCCCATGGCCAATACCAGGGCAGTGGCAATCCCCATTACCGTACCCCGTCGCCCTAATCGGAAGGCATAAGGTAAGGCCAGCCATGGGAGGAGTAACAAGCTGAGAGGGTAAGCGATCTTTTGGTGTAACTGCACCACCAGTTTGTCTACCTTGTACCCCGCAGTTTTGAGGCGCCGGATGTAGCGGGCGAGCTCCCGCAGGCCCATTTGGGAAGGCTTGCGGAATTCCCGTCCGAAGTACTCCGGGGGTGCAGTGATGGGGAGCACCGCCTGGGCTTGGGGTGGTACGAAATCCTCAGTGCCGTCGGCAAGAAAGGTCCGGCTCCAGGCCCGCTCACCCAGCCAGCGACCGCCGGAGTACGTGGCCCGCTGGGCGAACCAACGAGCCCGTAAAGCCAAATTCTCGTCAAACACGTAAAGGGAGGGACGCACCAGGAGCTTGCGCTCGCCGTCGTAGAGCAAAAAGTTCACCACATTTCGCCCATCTGGGAGAAAGAGAAACGACTGGTCTGTGAAGCGATAACCCCTCGTGCCCTTACGCCCTTTAATGATGTCCTCGAGTTTCTGGCTGGTGCGGTTTGCCCGTTGGACGATGGTCTCGTCCAGGAGAAAAAGAGCGGCACCGAGAGAAAGCCCTAAAACCAAGAGGGGGCTTGCGACCCGGGCGAGAGAAACTCCAGCAGCTTTCAAGGCCACGGTTTCATTGTGCTTTTCCAGAACTGCTGCGGTTCCTAAAAACGCCATGAGGTAAGCCAAGGGGAGCGTGTCGTGAAGGATCTGGGGCAAAAGGTAAAGGTAAAAGCTCGCCACCACCACGAACGGTACCTTGTTCCGCTGGATTTCCTCGATTTGCTCGGAAAGGTTTACGGCCACGTAAAGGCCACACACGGCTACGAGAACCAGGAGAAAGAACCGAAGAGTTTGCCTTAGGAGAAACCGATCCATGCAACCGAGGAACAAGGGGGGGGCGCAGCGGGGGCCTTGCCACGGGCGGTTGGTGCGGGGTTGTGCATTGCGGCGAAATAGCTTTTGGGAGAAGGCGTTGATCCTCTCCCACCAAACCAGTAGCGGGGAGGGACCTGAGGGCTGGAGTGCGGGTCGCTTGGCCTGCCAGCGAAAGAGAACAAGAGCCAGACCAGCCACCGCAAGGTTGGGCAGCCAAATTCCCAACAGCACCGGCACCTTGCCGCTGCGGGCCAAAAGCTCCCCGTTGTTCAACAGGACGTAGTAGCCAACCACCACCAGCACCGAAACGGTCAGGCCGTACCCCTTACCACCCCGGCGGTTGCGAACCCCGAGAGGGTAGGCCAGAAGGGCAAAAGCGAGAGTGGCCGCAGGAAGAGCCACGCGCTTGTTCACCTCCACCCAGGCCTCTCGTCGCTCGGAGCGGGGTTCCTTGTTATCTTGGGCTCGGGTCAAGAGCTCCTCGGTGCTGGCCTCCCGGGGCCCGTAACGCACCACCACGTTGCTGGCTACGGGAGCTTGCAGCAAGATCCGCATTTCTGCGTTGAGGGTCCGCTGGTAGCGGTCGGGTCGCTCGGGGCGCACGGTGTGCACCGTGGCTTGGCGTAGGTTGAGCCAGAGTTCCCCGGTGCCTGTGTCCTCAACCAGCACGCCTCGCTCCGCGGTCACCAGCGTATCCTGCGCGGCGTCCGTGAGATCCACCACAAGGACACCGTGCCATTCGCCCCCGGGCTCGATCCGGTCCACGTAGACCAGTTGGCCAGCGAAGGTGGAGTTGAAAACCCGGGGCTCCAGCCCAGCCCGAGCCGCAGCAAAGTACATCTTCCGGGTGGTTTCCTGGAAGGCACGATTAGCAGCAGGCAAAACCCAAAGGGCAAGCCCCGCATCCAGCAGGAAAACGAGAAAGCCGAAGAAGGTCAAAGGCCGAGCAAGCCAAGAAGGCCGAACCCCGCACGCTGCAAGAGCAGTTACCTCGGAATCCGCGGACCAACGCGACACCAGGATGACGCCGGAAAAAAGCAGCGCCATGGGCAAGGTCAAAACCAGCACGTGCGGCAAGGAATAGGCTAACAGCTGCAGCACCGCCCAAGTCGAGGCATCCCGCGAAACCAACAGCTCGGTAAAGGTAAAGAGGAACCGAACCACGAGGAGGAACGTGGTGACCACGGTGGCCAACAAGAACGGCCCCAGAATCTCCCGAAAGACCGCCCGCCCAATGACCCAGGGAACCCTTCCCATACGGGGAAAAAGTCTACCGCAGGACTAGGCGAACCGCGCTTTTTGGCCAATGCTTGCGGCGTTTGGGCAGCTTTGAGGAGGTCCACAGGGTTTTCCACAGCCCCCAGAGCTTCCACAGGTAGAGCCGCTGTTAGAAAGGTCCGATAAGATATATTATGTTAAATTACATATGACGCTCCCGCATCAACCACCGGTTCATCTAGGCCGGAGTTAACCTCCGCTCTCGCGCTGGGTCTTCGCTCCGGCAACCGGTTTTTCTTTCCTGGGCGCTTCAGGGTCGGCCCGAGAGCTTAAGGGCGATTTTGCCCGGTGGGCTTGAGCGGTGGGACGCCTGTCACACCGCAGCCTAAGGCTGTTGAGCAAGCCGGTGGTCAAACTCCCCCTGCCGCAGGCGCTGGAGCAGGTCCTCCAGAGCCCTGAGGATCTCCTCGCGGCTCACGCCGGGCTTGGCCACCGTGAGGGAAATGCGCACCGGCGCTGTTGGACTTGGGCGGTACCGGAGCTGGATCGGCCGGAAGCCTTTGGTTGTGGGCGGGACTTCCTCCGCGCCCGCTGGGTGGTCTTGGGCGGAATTTGTGTCGTCCTGAGCTTTCAGGGCTCGGAGGGCGGTGCGGTCGGCGCCCTCCTCGAGCACCGCCTGGACGAGACGCTCCATCTCGTCAATGGACTTGGCCCTGGCGATAACCAAGAGCTTGCTCTTGGCGGTGATGTCGGCATGCCGACAGAGATCTCGAATAGCCGGTGGGATGTTGAGCAAGGTGAGGGTTTCGGTGATGGAAGTACGAGACTTCCCCACAGCCCTAGCTACGTCCTCATGGGTGTAACCGTACTTTTCCACCAGGGTGCGATAGCCCTCCGCTTCTTCGAAGGGGCTTAAGTCCCGGCGCTGGAGGTTTTCCACCAAAGCCACTTCGAGCGCCTCTTGATCGGAAATCGTGAGCTCAATGCAGGGAACTTCCGTAAGCCCTGCGGCAATGGCCGCGTGAAACCGGCGCTCACCCGCCACCAGCTGGTAGCGAGAAGGACCAACCTTTCGCACCAGGAGGGGCTCGAGCACACCTTTTTGCCGGATCGATTCCGTGAGCTCCGTGAGGTCGCCGAGCTGGGAACGGGGCTGCTCTTTGTTGGTTTCGATTTGACCCACCGGGAGCATCACCCCCACGCCCACAACGGATTTCGACGCCAGCTCCTCCACGAAGTGGCGGTCGTGGCGCATCTTTCGAAAATCCGGAAGACCGCGACGGCTAGACACGGGCCATCACCTCCTCGCACAACGCGTAGTACTCAATGGCCCCGGAGGACTCGGGGGCGTGCTCAAAGATCGAAGCCCGGTAAGCGGGGCTTTCCTCGAGACGGACCGAGCGAGAGATCACGGTGCGGAACAGCTTATCGCCAAAGACCTTGGCGATTTGCTCGTGGATATCCCTGGCTAGCACCGTGCGCTTGTCGAATAGCGTGATGACCGCGCCTAAAAGCTGAAGGTCCGGGTTGGCTCGGGCTTTGATCTTGTCCACGGTTTCGAGTAAATCGTCAGTCCCCTCCAGGGCGAAATAAGAAGATTGAATGGGGATCAGCAGGTGGGTAGCTGCCACCATGGCGTTGACGGTTAATAGCCCTAGGGTTGGCGGCGTATCCACAATTACCGCGTCGTACCCGTCGGCTACCGGCTGGAGTTTGTCTTTGAGCCGAAAATGCGCGTCCAACTCCCCTACCAGCGCGGCTTCCAGTTTCGCCAAGGCAATCCGCGATGGAGCAAGATGAAGCTTTTCAAGATGCGTGGACACCAAAATGTCTCGCAGCGGCACCTGGTTCACCAACACGTCGTACATGCTTTGCTGGAGCTGGTGCACCTCCACAAACGACATCGAGGCGTTGGCCTGGGGGTCCAAATCCACCAGAAGGGTCCGCAAGCCCTTGAGCGCGAAGGCAGCAGCGAGGTTGATAGCTGTAGTGGTTTTCCCTACCCCTCCCTTTTGGTTGGCAATGGCGATAATCATGGTTCCCGCTTTCCCCTTCTCTGCAACGGTCGGCGCTTTTGCACACGAAAGGCCGCAGGATGTCGGGCGCGCCGTGGCCCAAGCTTAGCACGTTCTCCCCGGGTCTGTGGAACGCGCTCAACGGAAGGTGCAACCCACAACTACATCTTGTACTTACCGATATCCTCTGGGCCCAAGGAGTCCAACCATTCCTTGAGGCGCTCGTCTTCGCTTCCACCCTCCCGCACCTCCAAGGCGTGGGCCTGCTGGAACACCGCTTCGGCCACCTTGATAGGAGCCCGGGCCCGGAGCGCGAGGGCGATGGCATCAGAAGGACGAGCATCCACTTCCACCCTCTCCCCTTCGGCGTTTCGGAGTAACACCGTGGCGTGGAAGGTGTTTTCCACCAAGGAGTGCACCAGCACACCTTCCACAACTGCTCCCAAGGCCTCCACGAGGGAGCGCATTAGGTCATGGGTCATGGGGCGAGGCGTTTGAACCCCTTCCAGTTCCATGGCGATGGCGTTGGCCTCAAAGACCCCAATCCAGATGGGAAGGAGCAGGTTAGCATCAGCCTTCTTCAGGATCACGATGGGGGTGTTGGAAACCGGGTCGAGGATAAGCCCCTTGATTTCTACCAGGTGCTGTTCCATTGCGTGCCCCCTTCGCTATCCAAGATAGGCCCAAAGTCCCATCTGTCAAGACACCGATGGCCGGGCACTGGTGGCCGGAAGGGAAACGGGGCGCGGAAAAGGATCCATCCTTTCCCCTAAAAGGGCGTGGGCGGTGGCACCGGTGATGCGCACCGAGGCTAGTTCCCCAGGACGTATACCAGGCCAAGCGGGGAAATTCACTACCCGGTTATCCTCGCCCCGCCCCTGCCATAGGTTTTCCCCCCGTTTGGCGGGCCCATCCACCAGCAGCTCCACAATCTTGCCAATGCGCGCTTGGTTCAAGGCAAGGGCAATGCCGGCTTGGAGCGCAAACAGTCGCTCCAAGCGCTCCCCTGCCACTTCCCGGGGCACCCGGTTAGGGTAGCGAGCCGCAGGGGTTTTGGGACGCGGTGAAAAGATAAAGCCGTAAAGCTGGCTGAAGCAAACTTTTTCCACTATATCGAGGGTCTGCTGAAAATCTTCTTCAGTTTCGCCGGGAAAGCCCACGATAACGTCGGTTGAAAAGGCCAGCTCCGGCCGGGCTTCACGCAAGCACGCAATGAGCTCCAGGTATTCTTCTCGGGTGTAACGCCGCCGCATGGCCTTGAGGATGCGATTCGAGCCAGCCTGAAATGGGATATGGAGGTAGGTTCCGAGCCGCGGTAGGTTCCCAATAGCCTCGATAAGCTTCGGCGTGAAAAAACGCGGGTGCGAGGTAATGAACTGAACCCGCCACAGCCCCTCCACGTGGCAGACGGCGGTGAGCAGGTCTGCGAAATCCGCGCCGCTTTCTGGGCAGCGGTACGCGTTAATCGTTTGCCCCAAAAGCGTCACTTCCAGTGCGCCCCGGTCCACCAGCAGGCGCACCTCGGCCAGGATCTCTCGAAGAGGTCGGCTTATCTCCTTGCCTCGGGTGTACGGCACAATGCAAAACGTGCAGTGCTGGTTACAGCCGTGAATCGCGGTCACGTACTGCCGGGCCGAGGTGGATCGGGCGATGAGGTGGGTGTCTAGGTCTCTGGTTTCTGTAAACCCCGTGAGGGAGACTCGTTGACCCTGGGCCACCGCAGCCAGGGCTGCCGGTAACTGGCCGAGCCGCCCCGGCCCAAGAATGAAGTCAAGCACTTTAGCTTTGGATAGGAGCTGCGCGCCCTCTTGCTCGGCCACACACCCGCACAGCCCCACCACTTGGGGTTTGCCAACCGCTTCCTTCTGGAACCGAAGCTCCCCTAAGCGCGAAAGAACCTTCTGCACAGCCTTTTCTCGCACCGCGCAGGTGTTCAGGAGCACCACGTCAGCCTCAGCGGGCCCGTCCACGGGGGTCAACCCATGGGCTTGTAGCATCCCAGCCAAGTGCTCTGAGTCGAGCACGTTCATCTGGCAGCCCCAGGTTTCGATCCAATAGGTTTTCACCGGTTCAACCCCCCACCCTTTTGCAGCGGCATTTGTTACCTCTGCCGTGCTCACCTATTTTGCCGGGTTTCGGTCATTTCCGCAACGGAGAAGCGCTCTCCACCCAAGAGGGGAAGATGGGCGCAGGGGTTGGGAGGTTAGCAAACCATTCGGCTTTTCCTCCCGCTGCCAGGGCTTCCCGCCGCACGTTCTCCGGGGCGCCGCGCATGAGCGCCAGCTCCGTTTGGGCCCGCCGCAGGCTACGTTCCAGGATCGCGCCTTCCGCGCCGTGCCCACCCCCAACCCGAAGCTGCTGCTCCAGACGCTGAATAAGGAGCTCGAGGCCTAGAACACGGCCACGGGCCTCCTGGTAGCGGCTTTGCCAAGCTTCTCGGTTGGGGCCTTCAGGAACCACCGGAGCTTTCTTGCGGGAGGTGGTGAGCACCACCCCCTCCCCTAACCTCTTCATCGCTTCGTTGTCCAGCTTTTGGGTCCCAGGGGGCAGCTTGAGTTTGATGTTCCGGGCCAGGTCGGCAAGGGTGTTGGGGGTGGATGGTAAAGGGGTTGGTGTGGCCTGAGCCCAGGCAGTGGAGGTGGCACTCAACAGAAGGAAAACCTTCGCCAGGCCCATAGGCTCAGGGCTCCTTGGTTCCTTCGCGGCCGTAACGATCCTCGAGGCGGACCACGTCATCAAGATGCGGGGTGGAGATCTCCAGGATCACCAGCTCCGAGTTGGCTACCACCCGGTGCACGGTCCCGGGAACGATGTGGAACACATCCCCTGGCTTTGCGGGCACCACCTTCAGGGGGGCTTGGAGCGGCCACTCCCCCAGGTGGAACTCCCCTTCCCCGGCGAGAACGCGCATGGTTTCCACTTTCCGCTCATGGTACTGGAGGGAAAGGGCATGGCCCGGGCGAACGGTGAGAATCTTCCCCACGTAGTACGACGTCTCGGCAAAGATCTCCTCTTGTCCCCACGGCTTGGGAACAAATCGGCTCATAGACGTACCCTCACTTTAAGGCGAGCCAAAAGCACGGAAAACCGCTCCAAGAGGAACTCCTCCACCTCCTTGACCGTGGCGAAGGATAGCGCCCTTCGGGCTACCCGCTTGGCCTCGTTGTAGGGGATCGAGCGCACCAAAGCGCGGACCACCGGGAGTGCCGGCGGGTGCATGGAAAACTCCCGCAAGCCCAGCCCCAAAAGCACGGGTACCGCCAAAGGATCCGCCGCCAGTTCACCGCAAACCGATACGGGGACTCCCACCCCTTGCCCCACCTCGATCACGCGCTGAATGAGCCGCAGCACAGCGGGATGAAATGGGCGGTAAAGAGAAGCAAGCTCAGTATTGGCTCGGTCCACGGCCAAGGTGTACTGGGTCAGGTCATTGGTGCCTATGGAGAAAAACGCCACTTCCCGGGCGAAGTGCTCCGCCACCACGGCAACGGCGGGCACCTCCACCATGGCGCCCAGCGCCACCTCGTCCGGGACCGGGTGGCCTTCGCTGGCCAGCTCGCCTTTGAGGCGCTGGATGAGCACCTTCACTGTGCGGATCTCCTCCAGGTGGCCCACCATGGGGACCATGATCCGCACTTGGCCGGGGAACTCCCCCGCCACCCGCAGCAAAGCTCGCAGCTGGGTGCGGAAGAATTCAGGCCTCGCCAAGGAAAGGCGCACGCCGCGCAACCCCAGCGCCGGGTTGCTCTCCAGTTGACCAAGAATGTCCCGGGCCAGTTTCCTTCCACCCAAATCGTAGGTCCTAATGGTCACCTGACGTCCGGGGAAAGCCGCCGCCAGCTTGCGGTATACCTGGACCTGAGCCTCCTCATCCGGCAGCATGGGGGCCGCTTGCATAAACAAGAACTCGGAGCGGAACAACCCCACGCCTTCAGCCCCGGCCTGCTGAGCGGCACCGATCTCGTGCAAAAGGTCCACGTTGGCGAAAAGTGCCACCCGAAACCCGTCTGGAGTCTCGGCTGGTAAGTGGGACTGGGCCAATAGCTCCTGCTGGCGACGGGCGTGTTCCTCACCGCGCCAACGGTAAACCTCCACCAGGGCAGGTTCGGGATTCACCAGGACGTGCCCTTCGAACCCATCCACGATCACCAGCCCACCTCGGCGTACCGCTTCCACTAGTCCTTCTACCCCTACCACCGCGGGAATGCCTAGGGACTTGGCAATGATCGTGGTATGGGAGGTGGCTCCCCCGGCCTCGGAGGCGAAGCCGATGACGTTGCCGCTAGCCAGGTGAATGGCCTGAGAGGGAGGGATGTCGTCGGCTACGAGAACTCGAGGGCCGCCGTTACTGGTGGCAAGGGGCGGCCTTCCCTGGAGTTCCCGCTGCCAGTGGGCTGCCACGTCCAGAAGGTCCACCTGGCGTTCCCGGAGGTACACGTCCGCCAGCTGCTCGAAGCGCTGGAGAAACCGCTGAACCACCTCCTCCAACGCCCACTCGGCGCAAACCCGGTCTTTACGGATTACCTCCTCGATTTCTTGGGTAAGAACCGGGTCCGAAAGGAAGAGCCGGTGCGCGTCCAGGATCGCCGCAAACTCTGGCCCCATGCGCGCTCCCGCCGCTTCCCGGAGCGAGGCCAACTGCTCCTCCACGCGCCGCGCCGCCTCGCGCAGCCGGCCGATCTCTTCCTCCACCCTGTTTTCGGGGATGCTGACCCGTACCACCGGGAGCGGGCGGTTTTCCACCACCAGCGGCTCACCAATGGCGATACCCGGGGAAACCGCAAGGCCCGGGAGCGTGAGATTGCGGGTCAATTGGGCTCTCCAAACCTATTAGCCACCAGCTTTTCCAAAGCTGCCAAGGCCTCAGGAGCGTCATCCCCCTCGGCGGTGATCACCAAGCGGGAGCCGAAAGGAGCGGCCAAGAGTAAAAGCCCAAGTATGGACTTGCCGTTCACCTCTTCATCGTTGTGCCGCACCCGGATCTCCGCCTTAAAGCGGGACGCTTCTTGGACAAACTTGGACGCGGCCCGGGCATGGAGGCCCAGGCGATTGACGAGCTCCACGGTAACCTCGCACCTAGCCGCCTTTTCCACCTTTGCGCTCCAAGACATCGCTCACCACGTAAATGCTTTTTTGCCCCTTTTCCGCCGCAGCCCGGGCCAAGGCTTTGAGGGGAAGGTCTGGGGTATGCCGCAGGGAGGCGAGCTTCACCACCATGGGCAAGTTCACACCCGTTACCAGCTCCGAGCGGGCAGGGTCCAAGTAACCCAGGGACAAGTTCGTTGGGGTACCGCCGAACATGTCCGTGAGCACCACTACTCCTTCCCCGGAGTCCAGCTCCTTGAGGGCCCTGGCAATTTCCCGTCGTGCATCTTCGGGGTCCACGTTCCATTCCAAGGACAGGGCTTTTGCCTGCTGGGCCAAGGAGCTATCGATCTTCTTCCCGGCGGCGAGCAGCTCTTCCGCCAACCGGCCGTGCGACACGATGAGGATCCCCACCATGGCTTCTTCTTCCGACCCTCCTGCTCAGGCTTCTCGTTCCCGATCCCGATGGTGTACCCGCACGAGCCATCCGGCCTTTTGCAGGTCCTCCCCCAGCCTGGCAGCTAAGTATACCGAGCGATGACGCCCTCCCGTGCATCCAAAGGCCACCACCACGTAGGTCTTTTGCTCCCGCTTATAGGCCGGCAAGAAATCCTCCACCAGCCCCTTAAGCTTCTGGTAAGTTGCCTCCACCTCCCCGTGGGAGGCGAGCCAAGCTACCACCTGGGGGTGATCCCCCGGTAGCGGCCGCAGCTCCGACACGAAGAACGGGTTGGGCAAAAAGCGCACGTCGAACACCAAGTTGGCGTCGGGGGGCAGGCCGAACTTATAACCGAAGCTCTCGCAGCGCACCACCAGCGGCTGGGCCAGCTCCGTGGTGCCGAAGCGTCGCGCCACCTCGGCTCGCAGCTCGTGGGGCGTGAAGCTGGTGGTGTCCAACACTTGAGTGGCGATGGCGCGGATGGGCAGCAGTGCCTCCCGTTCCCGGGCTACGGCCAGTGGAAGATCCAGGTGCCGGAACGGGTGCGGACGGCGAGTTTCCTGGAAGCGGCGCACGATGGCTTCATCTGTGGCTTCTACAAACAAAAGTTCTACGCCGGGAAAGCGCTCACGGAGCCGCTCCATAAGGGATGGGAAGCTCGCGGCAAAGGCGGGGGTCCGAACGTCCACCACCACCACCCAGGGGGGACCTGGCTCGCGAAAAACCCGTTCAAAAAGCGGCTCGATAAGCTCCAGCGGCAGGTTATCGACGCAGGTAAAACCCAAATCCTCGAAGCACCTCGTGACGATGGTCTTCCCTGCCCCCGAAAGCCCCGTCACCACGATGGCGCGCGGGTTGGTTTGCCAGCTCATGGCCGATCCAGATCGAGCCCCCGGTCGTGTGCTTCTACGAACGCCCGTACCAGGTCCATCACCCCCCGTTGCTGGAGGAGGTACCGCCGGGCCGCGCACTCTACCAGCAGAGAAAGGCTGCGGCCTGCGGCCACCGGCACTTCCAAGAGCGGGCGTCGCACCCCAAGTATTTCCGTAAAGCGTTGCTCCATGCCCAGTCGCTCCAGAGGGGTACTCTCTTCGCTCACTAGGCGGATCACAAGGTCGATGGGTTTCAGGTCCCGCACTGCGGCTGCACCGAAAAGCTGATCGATGTTGATGATACCGAGCCCCCGCACCTCGAGAAACCCTTTGCTTCTAGCGGGTGCCTGGCCCACGAGTTGATCCTGACGAATGCGCAGGACCTCAACCACATCATCCGCCACTAACCTATGACCGCGGTAAATAAGCTCCAAGGCGCATTCGCTTTTTCCCGACCCCGAATCACCTACCAAAAGCACCCCCACGGCAAAAATGTCCAAAAGATCCCCGTGCAGAAGGGTACGCGGGGCAAGAAGCACCTCGAGAGTGGAGGACAGGCGCTCGATCAGCTCCGACGTCGTGGCGCCAGTGACCGCCAGGGCAACTTGGTAGTCGCGGCAGGCTGGGGCGAAGAGTGCGGAAGCTGTGGCGTTTCCCTTGCTGATCACGACAAGCGGGGGTTGGGTGGCCACGAGCTGCTGTACCCTCTCCCTCCGCAAGCCCTCTGGAAGGGTTTCCAGGAAGTCCGCTTCGCTCGCCCCAATAACCTGGACCCTTCCAGGCCGCAGGGATGCGAAAAAACCGGCCAAGGCGAGACCAGGCTTCTGCAAACGCGGGCTTTCGATTCGGCGAGCAAGGGCCATCTCGGAGGCCACAGGCAGAGAAAAAGCCAGCGCTTGCAAGCGAGGATCGGCCAAAAGCTCCCGGGTTGTCAGGGACGGCCGAGCCTGGCTCATGGGACGTCCCGCCGCGACAAGAGCGTGAGGAGCTCTTGGGGGCTCATTACCTTTGCGAACTCCCCTTGCGTTTCCTTGTCGCGGAGAATGCGGGCGATTTCTGCAAGCACTTGGAGGTGGGCAGCGGGTTCGTCGGGCGGCGAGAGCACAAAAAAGAAAAACCGCACCCGTTCCTTTCCCGTGGGATCAAAGGGCACAAGGTCCTGGGTGCGGGCAAAAGCCACCACCACCTGGCGCAGCGAGGGGATCTTACAGTGAGGAATTGCCGCCTCCTGGCCTACCACAGTTGCTCCCAAGCGCTCCCTTTCCAGGAGATGGTCCACGAGATCCTCGGCGCTGGTTACCAGGCCGCTGCGTTCTAAGGCCTGGGCTACGTAGTAGAGCACCTCTTCCCTGGTACGGGCTGGGATGTCCAGGAGCACGTGCTCCGGGGCGAGGAGATGGTCGAGCCTCACAGGCCAACCCGCTCTTCAGCTTTCCGGTGTAACCAACCCGTAGGTGTTGTCCCGCCGACGGTACAACACGTTCACCTCGTTGGTTTCAGCATCCCGGAAGACGATGAAGTCTTCTTTGGTGCTATCCAGTTCCAGCGCTGCCTCTTCCACTGTCATGGGTCGCACGGGGACGTACTTAGTCTCCACGATGCGTGGTGCGCCTGAGCGCACAGACTCAACCTCCACCACGCGCAGCTCCCAGGAAACCTCACGCGCTTGCCCCTTCTGGCGCCGATCGGTGATTTTCTGTTTGTTGCGACGGGCCTGCTCCTCGAGCCGGTGAAGCACTTCCTGGAACGCCACCGACCAATCAGGGCTTTCTGCCGAAGCCGCGAGCTCGTTTCCCTTGGCGCGGATGTACCCGTCCACGGTAACTCGATGCTTCTCCTGAGCTAAGGTAAGCCGAGCTTCGTGGACGTCCCGGAAGTACTTAGCGAGCTTCGCAGCCTTCTTCTTAATGAGCGCTTCGTCTTTGGGTGAAAGTTCCAGGTTCCGTGTGACAATTTCGAATTCCACTGTTGCCTCCCTACCTCGGCCCTATTTTACCCGCCTCCGCAACTGCCCGCATCCAGCCCCCTTTCTTGCGTAGCTCTGAAGAGGGAATCCCCATTTCCTCCCGGTACTTGGCCACAGTGCGCCGGGCAATGCGAATCCCCTGGCGGTTTAGGATGCGGGCGATGCGGGAGTCCGGCAACGGCTTGGCCGGATCTTCCCCCAGGATAAGCTGGCGGATTTTTTCTTTGACCACCACGGAAGAGACTTCGCCCTGCACTGCGTGGCTCAAACCCGAATGAAAGAAGAACTTGAACGGCAGCACGCCACGGGGTGTGTCCATGTACTTGCCCTGCACCACCCTACTTACGGTGCTTTCGGACAGCCCCAGCTCGTCGGCAAGCTCCCTCAGCGTCATGGGCTTGAGGGCAGTCACCCCCTCTTCAAAAAAACCTTCTTGCCGATGCACGATGGCCTGGGCTACCCGCAGGACAGTTCTGTGGCGCTGATCCACTGCTCGGAGGAACCACAGGGCTTGTCGCATGCGTGCTCGCACGAACTCTACGGTTTCTCGGTCCTGAGCATGGCTTTGCAATAGCCCCAGGTAACGGCGAGAAAGGTGAACCCTGGGAAGGTTGTCATCCGCGAGCTCCACCTGCCATCGCCCGTTTACCTTGCGGACGATCACCTCTGGCTCGACGGGGGTTGCTTCCTCGCCTCCAAGGGAAGAACCAGGATGGAGCGGAAGCTTGCGCAAAAGATCCAAGGCGGCCCGCAACGCTTCCGGCCCCACTGCAAGCTGTGAGGCCAGCGCATCCCAATTCTGTTGCAAAAGCAGCGGGAAGGCCTCTGCCACGAGCCGCTTCGCCAGGGCTACGGTTTCGGGGTCCTCGTCGCTTTTGCGGGCCAGTTGCAAAAGCCAGCATTCTTGGACGCTGCGCGCCCCAACACCCGGGGGATCAAGCTTTTGCACCCAGCGGAGAGCCTCCTCCATATCCTTTTGGCTCGTGCCAAGAACCGCTGCAAGCTCCTCCAGGCTCGTTCGCAGGTAGCCGTCTGGGTCGAGGTTGCCCACCAAAAACTCCGCTAGCGGCAGAAGGTTTGGAGGAACGGGCAAAAGCCGCAGCTGGGAGAGCAGCTCCTCCACGAAGCTGGGCCCCTGCGCCGGAATATTCGCCAAGGGATCCAGATCCTCCTCTTCCAAACTGGTGTCCCCTCGGGGGGGGGCGTCGTGGAGGTCATTGGCAAAAAGGGCGGAAAGCTCCACCTCCTCCATGCTGGGGCGGGTGATGTCCTCCACTTCCCCATCGTCGTTTTCGTCAAAAGCGACATCCTCCCCGGATCCCGACGCGGCGATTGGGGTCTCGGCGCTTTCACTTTCGGTCTCGAGCTCCGGGGCCTCCTCTAGCTCATCGTCAAGCTCCAAAAGCGGATTGGTCTCCAACTCAGTCCGGAGAAGCTGCTCAAGCTCCAGGCGCGTGAGCTGCAAAAGCTTGATGGCTTGCTGCAAGGCAGGCGCCATGAGCATCTTGGGCGCAAGCTTCAGGGCGGGTTTCTGTTGCGGCATCGCTAGAGCTCGAACTCCTCTCCCAGATACACCTGCCTCACCAGCGGGTCGGCCGCCAGCACCGCGGGGTCCCCGCTTGCAAGAACCTTGCCGTCTTTCATGATGGAGGCTCGGTCGGTGATTTTCAAGGTGTCCCGCACGTTGTGGTCGGTAATCAGGATCCCGTACCCCTCCTTCTTGAGGTGGCGGATGAGACGTTGCAGGTCAAGCACCGTGATGGGGTCAATACCAGCAAAGGGCTCGTCCAAAAGCAAAAACTTAGGTTGAGTGACGAGGGCCCGGGCAATCTCCAGCCGGCGTCGCTCGCCCCCCGAGAGTGTCTCTGCTGGCTGGAACCGCACCTTCTCCAAGCCAAATTCGGCGAGCAACTTGTCCACCCTGGCTTCGGCTTCCGGCCAGCTCACGCCTAGAAGCTCTAACACACCGAAGAGGTTTTGCTCCACGGTGAGCTTGCGAAAAACCGAGGGTTCTTGGGGGAGATAGGAGATTCCCAGCCGCGCCCGCCGGTACATGGGTTCGTGGGTTACATCCGCGTCGCCGAGACGCACCTCGCCGGCGTCGGGCCAGACGAGACCCACAAGCATGTAAAAAGTCGTGGTTTTGCCTGCACCGTTGGGGCCTAAAAGCCCCACAACCTCGCCCGGCGCTACATCGAGGCTCACCCCGTTCACCACGGTTCTGGGACCGTAGCGTTTGACGAGGTTGCGAGCCACCAGGGTGCCGTTAGTTCCTACTTCTTGGGCGATGGCGTCCTCCGTGCCGGGAGTTTTCCCGAGCTCTCCGGATGGTACACGGTTCGTGAGGGCGACCCCACCTCACCCTGCACTTCCAAACTGCCGGTTAGCCGGTGCCACTGCACCGTGGCGGCTTGAACACGGTTACCGGAGGGTTCTTCAATGACGGCAGGATCACCCCGCACCGAAAGCGTTTCGGTAGCGCTATCGAACGTCGCCACATCTCCCATGAGCTTTCGCCCTGTTCGGTCCGTCGCCGCCACATCCCCTGCAAACTCCCCCCGTAAGAGTTTCCCGTTGGCGGCGAGGTACGCCACCAACGTTCGGCTTTCCAAAGTCCCTTGCGCATCCTTCAGCTTCACGCCGCCAGTGTAGGTAGCTTCTTGCCGCTCACGGTCGTACACCAACTCTTCCGCCGCGATGGTTCGCAGCGCGCCTTCCGCCTCGGCCGTTTGGGTCAGGACTTGCCCGAAGGCCTTCAGGAGCTCTCTATTTCGGTCCAGCAAGATCCGATCCGCTCTGATAACTCTCTCCCCCTCCCAGATCCGCGCTTCCCCCAGCAAGGTGGCTACCCCCTGCCGCACCGTTCCGGAGGCCTGGAGCGCCGCAAACCGAACAGCGGAGGTTTTCTCTTCCTCGGCCTGTTGCACTTTGCCTTGGACACCTCCCGAAGCTACGAACTCTCCCGAGCTTTTCATAGTAATGCGCTGGCAAACGCCTTCTAGTACTCCCGTGGTGAACCGCACTTGCCCGCTCCCGGTAGCCCAAAGCTCGCCAGGGCCCTGGGGAAGCGTTGCCAGGAGCTCGTCACCGAATGCTATCGCCTCGCCTTGCTGCAACCGCACGGAGCCCCGGGCCGAGGCCTTGGCTGGTTCTCCCTGGGGAAAGACCACCCGAAGCCAGCTAGCCGAAAGCCACGAAGGATCCTCCTGGGGCAGTGCCACCATGCCGCACACCAACCCTTGCCCTTCGAGCCACTCGAGTCTCCCATCCTGGACCAACCCCAGGAGCTTCCAGGAAGTGAGCTCCTGCACCTGTCCTGAGGGGGATTTCATCCGAAGCATGACCCAGCCCATCCCGGCTGCTGCCTGTGCTTGAAAGACGTAGCCCGTTTCTTCATGCCGCAAGGCCTCCGTCTCCCCGAAAACCCCTTCCACCTCCTCGCCTGTTTCGGTGTAGCCGGAAAGCCCCACCACCCCAGCAAGCGTGAGCTTTTCGATGCCTTTCCTGGAGGGATCGAAGGTCGCGCTGCCCCTGTTTGCCCTCATCTGCAGGCCCCGAGAGGCCACGAGCAACCCTTCGGGAAATTCCAAAACACCATCGCGGCGAAGGTACCGAGCCTTTTTTGCGAGCAGGGTCAAAGGCTTGCCAGCGAACCCCTCCACCACCACGGAAACCCCGTCATCCAGGATCACGAGGTCCTCACTGAGCGAGCTCGCAAGTGAGCCTGCGACCCCACCCCATCCGCGCC
>Ga0197142_1001983_pt1 | contig 18356 bp, 16 predicted proteins | sample GBS60_MetaG_FD_148614 | JGI IMG/M metagenome (GOLD analysis project Ga0197142, IMG submission 148614) | Sediment microbial communities from Great Boiling Springs, Gerlach, Nevada, United States - GBS 60_MetaG | ecosystem: Environmental > Aquatic > Thermal springs > Hot (42-90C) > Sediment...
GAAGGGGGAACGTGCAGCGGGGTGCCCCTCGCTCGCCCGACCCGTCACGCGCAGCGCCTAATGCTGCCCGCTCGGCAGAGGGAACGGGCGACGGATGGCGGAACAGAACGTTAGCCCCCAAACGCAATGGTCGCAGATACACGGTACGAGCCTCATGAGAAGTCCGAGTTTTTGATCACGCTCTTACACCTAAAAGCCATCACACGTTGTATCAGTATGCGATTGGGGGCGAGTTCAGAACCCGCCCCCCCGCTCTCTCCCAACGTCAGTCAATTCCTTCCCGATCAGCTTCGAGCGGTTTAGTCGGATCATTCCCCCACTCATTCCAGGACCCATCATAAATCGCTACCCGACGTCCGCTGACGATCTCGAAAGCCAGTGCAGTTGGCGTGGCCGAAACACCGCCGTTGCAATAGGCGACTACTTCGCGATCGTTGACAGCCTCCGGATCAATACCGGCAGCGAGAAAGCGTTCACGGAGTTGGTCAGGGGAGAGGTAGGTTTGGTGTGGCCCACTGACCAGGCTCTGATAGAAAACGTTGTGGGCACCTGGAATGTGGCCGCCACGGGCAGCGCGTGATTCCAGACCGCGGTATTCTCGCTCATGACGGGCGTCGATCAACAGTAGATCACGTCCTAAACCTTGTAAGACCTGATCGGCTGTTTTTCGCAGGTGAGGTTGTGGCCGTGGCGTAAAGGTTGCCGGTGGGTAATTGGGAACCTCCGTAGTTAGTGGACGCCCCTCGGCCAGCCATTTCACCAGCCCACCATTTAAGACCCGAACTCGCTCGAAACCATAATAGCGGAGCACCCACATCAGACGACCGGCAAACATTGAAAACCAGTCATCGTAAGCAACAACAACACAATCATCGCCAATACCGCGCTTCCCTAGCTCGTGAGCGATTTTGGCCGGTGGAGCGACCTGCACCGGCGTCGGGTCATCAAGATCAACAATGTCACGTGTCCAGTCAATGTAGACGGCGCCAAGAATATGGCCAGCAGCGTAGTCGTCATAGCGGGCAAAGTAGTGCGGTTTGGGAGCAGTGGGCGGCAAGACCGTCCCACGCATATCGACGATCCGCAGTTGAGGATGACCAAGATGGACTGCTAGCCAGTCAGTTTCAACCAGGGGACCTGATGGTAGCTCTATCTCTATACTCATATAGCTCCTCGGTAATGGTCATTACCAGCGATGGTTCAAACACACTGTGACCTCGGTGTCGCAGTGGTTGGTTGCACCACAAGACACAAAGGTCACAGCGACCGACAGCAATGAGCCTCACCTGCTCGTTAGACGATGATGTTCATCGGTGCCTCGAGCAGTTTACGCAACTCTTGCAGGTACTGGGCGCCGACCGCCCCATCGACAACCCGATGATCGGCGCTGAGGGTAAGGTTCATCACCTGACCAATGACGATCTGGTCGTTGCGTACCACCGGAACTTTACGCACCGCACCAACGGCCAGAGAAGCAGCCTGTGGTACCGAGATAATCGAGCCGAACTCGACAATTCCAAACATCCCAAGGTTAGTGACCTGGAACGTCGCTCCTTCGAGTTCCTGTTGCTTAATCTTGCCCTCACGAGCGCGCAGTGCCATGTCACGAATTTCGGCACTAATGACGCTAATGCTCTTTTTATCGGCATCGCGAACAACTGGCGCTACCAGACCATCATCAAGGGCCACGGCCACACCGATGTTGATCTGGCTATGACGCACGATACCGGGTTGACCGTCAGCAGTCTGGCTATAACTGACATTCACTGCCGGTACTTTGCTTAAGGCCTTCGCCGCAGCTTTAACCACGAGATCATTAATTGAAATGCGGGTTCCACTGGCGGTAATCTGCTCACGCAATGCTACCAGCGCGTCAGCATCGACCTCGATAGTCAGATAGATATGCGGTACACCCGGCTTGCTATCGGTCATTGCGCGAGCAATAGCCCGACGCATCCGACTCAGCGGTTCGGCGCCGGCCAGTGTCGGTACTGGTGCAGTTGTCGGAGCACGTGCTGGCGCTGGTGCAGGCGCCGGCGTTGGGGGTGACACCGGTACAGGCGTCGGCGCCGGGGCAGATGGTGTCACCGCAGGCGCTGGCCCAGCAGCACCACGTCGGGCCGCAAACTCTTCAACATTTTCCTTGATAATACGACCGCCTGGACCGGTACCTACTACCTGGCGCAGATCAATCCCTAGCTCTTCAGCCAGGCGGCGGGCAACCGGTGAAGCCTTAATCCGACCGTTGTCATCACCACCAACAGCCGGTGCAGGAGTAGTTGACGCCGCTACTGGAGCCGGTGCCACTGCCTGAGCAGTAACCGATGTGGCCGCTGATGCAGAGGGAGCCGATCCTTGCGTTGTGACCGGTGGGGCTGACGGTGTTGCAGCGACTGGTGTTGCACTATCACCGATGATCGCGATCGGATGCCCAATTGGCACAGTTTGTCCTTCGGGGATCAAAATCTGTTGCAGAACACCGGCTTCAAACGCTTCCAGTTCCATTGTGGCCTTATCGGTCTCGATTTCGGCGATGATGTCACCAACAGCAATCTGATCGCCGACTTTCTTCAACCAGCGGCCTACGGTTCCTTCCGACATCGTGTCGGAGAGACGAGGCATGGTTATCTCACCCATGGCGCCTCCTATTACTCATAACAATATCGCTATCGCATGCGCTTCGTACCACGCATGACTTGCCGAATGGCGTAAATCAGGTTGTTGGCATTTGGTTTTGAAGCTGCCGACAGCTCTTTAGCGTAGGGCAACGGCACTTCAAGGCCGGCAACCCGGTAGACCGGCGCATCGAGATAATCGAAGGCTTCTTCTTGAATTGTCGCCGCGATTTCAGCCGTCACACCGTATGAGTACCAGTCTTCCGCGATCACAACAGCGCGATTCGTCTTCTTTACCGATTCGATGATGGTAGGGCGGTCAAGCGGGCGGAGTGAACGCAGATCAACGACCTCGACGCTAATTCCCTCTTGTTCCATCCGCTGCGCAACCTGCAATGCCACGGCTGTCATTCGTGAATAAGAGACAACCGTCACATCGGTGCCCGGTCGCTTTACTTCAGCGACCCCAATCGGGATAACATAATCATCGTCTTCCGGCACTTCACCCTTGGTATCGTAGAGCGCCAGCGACTCGATAAAGATCACTGGATCATCATCGCGAATGGCAGAACGTAATAAGCCTTTGGCATCGTATGGCGTGGCCGGTGCGACCACCTTGAGACCAGGACAATAGGCAAACCAATTCTCGAACGACTGCGAATGGGTGGCTGCCAATTGGCCGGTGCCACCTGAAGGGGTTCGGATCACCAGCGGCACACTGACCTGCCCACCGAACATGTAGTGAATCTTCGCCGCATGATTGACGATCTGATCGATGGCGACCAGGATAAAATTGATCGTCATTATTTCGACCACCGGACGCAGGCCGAGCATAGCAGCGCCGATAGCGACTCCGACGAATCCCTCTTCCGCAATCGGGGTATCAACAACGCGCTTGGGACCAAACTCGGCTAGCAAGCCCTCGGTGACCCGGTACGAACCCTGAAACACGCCAATCTCTTCACCCATGAGCAAGACATTCGGATCGCGGGCTAGTTCCTCGCCAAGGGTATCATTCAGGGCCTGGCGATAGGTAATAACGGGCATAACAACCTCTTTAGTACGTTCAGCATCCGACACACAATACGGGAACGTGAGTATGGGCCTGTATCTAGCAGCGGATGACACTCCACTATAACCGGCTATACGTCAAACTCACCGTGATTGATCTTTACCGCACGAATAGCATCTTCAGCGGTTGGTGTATTTGGTACTGGTGTGGCATACATATACTTGTAGAGATCCTCAAACTTGGGATCGGGACTATTGTTAGCGAAATCAATTGCCTCTTGTACTTCGCGTTCAACCCGTTCGGTGACCGCCTTAAGCCAGGCATCATCGACAACACCGTGATCAAGCAGGAGCGTAGCAAACTTCCGGATCGGATCGTACAATTCGCGACCCCGGCGGACTGCTTCAGGATCACGGTATCGATCAGAGTCAATAACCGAATGACCGCGAAAGCGGAAGCTAACCGCGTCGATAATCGCCGGTTCACCCTCAGCTTCGGCCCGTGCTCGTAACCGGCGCACGACATCGCGCACCGCCAACACATCAGTACCGTCGACACGCTCACCGTAAATACGGAATGATGCACCTTTCTTCCACAGATCGGGTTCTGATGAACCGGCTTCTACTGAAGTACCCATACCATAGCCGTTATTGACAATGAAGAAGAGCACCGGACACTTCCAGAGTTTAGCCAGATTGAGCGACTCGTAGAACGCACCGATATTGGTGGTTCCATCACCCATTTGAGCAACAACCACGCCTGGCTTGTTCTGATAACGCAGGGCATAGGCGGCGCCCACAGCCAATGGCACTTGGCCACCTACAATGGCATAGCCGCCCATAAAGTTGGTCTTGCGGTCAAACAGGTGCATCGATCCACCGCGACCACCAGACACACCGGTCTCTTTCCCAAAAAGTTCGGCCATCACTGGGCCAGGTGGTACACCACGGGCAATAATGTAACCGTGCTCGCGATAATTGGTGAAGATATAGTCGTCGGGGGTCAGAGCTGCTATCAAGCCAACGATAGTAGCCTCTTCGCCAAGATTGAGGTGACAGTATCCGCCAATTTTGGCTTTTACGTACATCTCGCCGGCACGCTCTTCAAAACGTCGTATCAGAAGCATCTGGTAATAGTAGTGCTTCAGTTCGTCGACAGTAGCACGCTCGAGCAATGGTTGAGCCGTTTCAGCGACTTCGGCCATAATGATAATCTCCTCTCGTATATTGGGCGTTCCTGTCCGGCAGGAAAGGGGTACAAGCCGGTTTGGTTCGCCATCTATTGCTGCCACCACACTTCCACAAGTGTAGGCTACGCGCTATGTTCTACCCAACCCGAAGGCTTAGAATTGCGTGAATACGGATGATGGCAGATCGCTCACACAGGTAAAAACAACCCGCTGTATCTGATGTCGTGTAAGGGGCGCTAACCTGACAAGCAACAATTGAATCTCAAACCTGAATGGTACAATGCTTATCACCCAAGTACCTGTTAAATGCGATGCCAGTTGCTTCATTGCAATCGATCTGGGCCGCATCAACATACTTTCCAATACTCGCCCCTCTGACGATTTTGACAGCAAGCTGGCGTGAAGGTTTGGGCTGTCCTTACCTGCTTAAGGTTGTTGGGTTTGCAGACCTTCATTACATTCCCGGTGGCACGACCTCGCGCGTAAAGGCATGGGTATCGGCGCCACAGCGTGGACAATGCTTAGGTGGATCAAGGGTGCGCACAATCTCGCCACATACGCCACAAACCCAACGCATAGCAATCTGGCGCACAAGATCAGAACGGCTGACAATCCCAACGACTTTACCATTCTCAACGACTGGTACCCGTCGGATGCGCTGGTTGGTTAGGAGATGTTGGATCTGTTCGACTTCGGTGTCGGCACTCACACTGATGACACTCCGAGTCATGATTTCCTTGACGGTACGCCCTTCTTTGGCGATCAGGTCGTGTTCGGTGACAAGGCCAACCAGCATGCCATGGGAATTGATAACCGGCAAACCACTGATCCGGTTGCGAGTCATCAAGCGAGCCGCGTCTTCAACCGTGGCATCATCGTTGACGCAAATTACATTGCGGGTCATGATCTCGCGCGCTTTCATTCTGAGTTACCTTTCGTTATCTTCAGTCGTGATATTATTCACGAGAATAGTTGCTCAAACAACTCAACTCTAGTATAGCAGAGATCGTCAACTTGGCGGCGAGGTGAGAGCGATGAATTCTCATGCTGCGAAGTGCGCCTTGCCCCTCACCTGATCCCCAAACTCCTTCCTCTTCACATAAAGGGAGAGAAAGGCGGTGCTTGAGGCAAAGTTTGAACCCACCCCTAATGGCTTGCTGATGGGACAAACGAAGGATTCAACCACAGACCGAAAGACGGGGCTAGAAGTCCGCACATCCGGGTAAGTGCTTGATCAGGCTCTATGAGGATGATCAAAAACTTCATTAATCGTACTACGGCGCCGTATCAGCGTGATCAGATATCTGAAAGTTTGATCAGGCTCTACACATTAGCGTCCGGTTCCCCGCACAAATATGTCGGGCCACGGTTGAAATGTGGTGGGGATAGTATCACGTAAATGTACCTGACCCTCTGCGTAGACGGTGCGATAGATCTCAACCCGTAGTCCGTCACGAGCAGTATCGGTTTGCCGAATCATACCGCTCGGTAGAGTAGGATCATCAACGTACACCGGTTGAGTCGGTGCTGGCATGCGTTCGAGAATACGATAGGTATACTCAACCCGCCGATTGGTTGGCTGACCGTAAAGAGTGATCGTCAATTGTTGACGGCGGAGATCAATCGTCCCACCCAAGAGCAACCACCCCCCGGTATCATTAACGAAGCGTAAGTCGTGAACACCGGTAAAGATTGCTGCATCGAGACCGGGTGGTTCACCGAGTTCTTCATACCAACTGATGCGAAACGAATGAGCGTGACGTTCGGTTATGGGTAAGCCGGCAAAAAAGGCTGCGCGAAAGACGGTTGTACTGACCTGACAAAGCCCGCCGCCCCACTCTTTTTGCGTTCGATTCTCGACGATAGCATAGCCTTCTACGAACCCCCGTTCGGCAGTAACCGGCCCTAAGGCGGTGTTGAACGAGAATGTGGCGCCAGGAGGTATAAGCACACCGTCGATCTGTCGGGTACCCGCCTGAATATTTGTGATCCGGTAGTCAGCCGAGTTGCGGAATGAGCTGACTCCCACACCAACCGGTGCACTGATACCGAGCATCGCCAGATTTTCGGCAGTCACCGGTGGTGGCAGTTCGCGAAGTGGAAGGATGACTGTACGTTCGTTGCTGTACAGAGCAGCGTTAATTCGAGCAAGCGCCTCCTCAACTGCCAATCCACGACCCGGGGTGCCAGGAACACGAATGCGCAGATCACCGTTGTTCCAGTCTACTCTTGGTAACCCACCCTCTTCCCGTAGAGTGGCCGCGATAGGGTTCAACATGGCACGAATAGCAGCCTGATCAATCATAACGGCCAATGCCGGACGCCCATCGATGGCGATCATTCTGCGTAGTTTGATCCAGGAAGCAATCTGATCGGGGGACCATTCCCAGCGACATCCAGTTTGACATTTTCCACCCCAACCTTCCAGCCGAAGCGGGCCACTGAGGAGCAGACGCAATTCGCTCACTGTTGGGGCAAGATCGCTATCACGAACGACCGGTTCGAGGATTCGGGTACGGATTGTAACCTCTTGCGGTTGCAGAGTTTGCACAGCCGCAGCTATATCAGCTAGGGTTTCATCGACCAACATCTGACGACCCCATTGTTCAAGGCCGACAATGACCGTACTTCCGCTCAAATCGACGCTGGCGTTCTGCGGTGGCCGATCAATTTCAGCGGCAATAGCTTTGAGGGTTGCCTGTGCAACCCGCTGATCGAAGGTAAGACGGATCGGCAAATCAACGCCATACTGCCAGGTTGCGGCTGCTAGACGCAGGTTCGCTGACCGATCTGCCTGATGACCAATGGCAAATGCAGTATCAAGAGCCTCATCAATAGCTAGACTCAGACCAAGGTCTTCGGCAGCCGGTCGCCAAATCTGATCGTTGAACGAGAGCGTTATCGGCGTCGCAAGGAAATCTGCGTAACGACGCTGCAGAGCAGCTCGTGCTTCGGCTCGTGTCATGCCACCGATTGGTAGACCGCGCACGCTGATGTTGGGGTAAATGCGTTCAGCCAGGGTACGCTCGAAGATCAGTATCGCACCATAGCCCAGCAAACCTGCCAGGTTGACAAGCGCAAAAATTACCAGCAACCATTCTATAACCCGCCAGAAGAACTTCCGGCGGTGATAATGAACGTTGGCCGGTAGTTGATGTTCCATATAGTCATGAACGGCGTCTCAATGGGAAGGAATGCAGTTGTGTCTTTAGTCTACCGTTATGCCGTACACGTGTCAAGCACTACCCACATAGGAGTAAAGGTTTTTTCAACATTCTCGGTTTTTGGTCACATGCACCAATGAACGCATTTCGCTCCATACCACTTTCCTAGATGCGCCAGCCTCCGGCCCGCATCCTGCAATACCCTCGAATGACCGTCGCTCGTTGCTCACGCTCGCGCCCGTATCCCGCCATCTGTAGACGTAACCATAGCTGGCTCCCACCGGCTCACCGATTAACCTATCCCCGTCACTGCATCGGGAGGAGCGGGCCCCAGGACACCCCGCAAGGGGGGGGATGGGGTGACAGATACCAGCCGCACATCGCACACCTGGGCCGATAGCCCGCGTTCCCAAGTGATCGCGTCGGTTGAGTGTCATCAGCGGCGGGTAAAACCTCTGGTTCCATGAGGTGAACGCTAATGAAGTTGAAGGAATAGTGATATAATTGCAATATCCGGTACTCGCCGGCATAAGGGTAGGTAGGGTGGTCGCATGCCGCGATTTGGCGCACACATGTCGATTGCAGGTGGTATTTCAAGGTCATTTGCCCGCGGTGAATCGGTTGGCTTAGAGGCCATGCAAATTTTCGCCAAGAACGAACGGCAGTGGACGGCGAAGCCCATTTCTCCCGAAGAAACTGTGCTGTTTCGAGCGGAGCAACAGCGTACCGGTATTCATCCGGTCATCGTTCACGACTCGTATCTTATCAATCTGGCTGCTCCTGCCGACGAGCTGCGTGAAAAGTCGATTGTCGCATTCGCAGATGAACTCGAACGCTGCGCCCAACTCGATATTCCATATCTAGTGACCCATCCCGGCGCCCACACCGGTAGCGGAGAAGAGGCAGGACTGGCGCGAGTCGCTGAGGCAATTCGTCGGTTACTGGCTGATGGCATAGGCGGTAACACAGTGATTTTGCTTGAGACGACCGCCGGACAGGGAACGGCGTTAGGGTACCGTTTTGAACATCTGGCTCGTCTATTCGAGTTGATTCCATACCACAACCGGCTAGGAATTTGTGTCGATACCTGCCATATTTTCGCTGCCGGTTATGATATTCGTGATCGCGAGTCTTATGAGGCAACGTTTGCCAAACTTGATCGACTGATTGGCCTGTCGTGGATCAAATGTTTTCACCTGAACGACTCACAGAAGGAGTTGGGAAGTCGGGTTGATCGTCACGCGCATATTGGTCAAGGATGTATTGGTCTTGAAGCGTTTCGGTTGCTGGTTAATGATCCACGTTTTGCCAGTTTGCCGATGATTATTGAGACACCGAAAGGCGAGGACATGGCCGAAGATCGCATGAACCTGGCCGTGTTACGCTCGCTCGTGAATGCTTCTGAATCATAATAGGGTAGGCGCCGGGAACGATCATTGTAAATGAGCGGGGAGCAGACTGCTATGTGGCGTAAATTGCTGTTGGTCGTTTTACTGCTGGGAATTGGATATGTAATTTGGCGACGAATGCAGAAGGCTGGTGTATCAGCACCGGTCGCCGATCTATCGGCAAAGCCACCGACGCCAGTACCGTCGGCGCTACCACCATCTCCTGTGTCCTCACCGCCAGCATCAACACCGTCAGCGACCGGCAGTACACCACGACCGGTTGTCACGCGCATTCATCGTGGCGCACCGCCGTCAACTCGTCGAAGCACGACTCCTTCTGGTGATGCTGCTTCGGTCAGGCGTAACGGCGTTGATAACACGCCGGGAACGCCAGCACCAGAAACGTCGGCGCAGTCTTCGTCTGCGGTAACACCCAGACCATCGGAGACGGCAGGTCTAGCCTCGTCGTTACCAGAGACGGCGCGTGATCAGGGTACAACACCTGCCGAAACAACTCCTGTGGAAGCAAATGTCTCAGTAGCAACTATTACCGAACCCGATCAATCAGTTGCCACCGGCGAGGTAACAGCCTCGACCACCACAACAACCGCTATCACCGCTGATCAAGCAGCATCTGAAGCTGAAACAATAGCAATAGCGGATCCTACGTTGAGCAATTTCACACCGATTGACATTAATCGGGCAGATCGTGAGGCACTGCTCGCACTACCGGGTATCGGGCCAGTACTGGCTGAACGTATCATCGCCTATCGCGAAGCTCATGGCCCCTTTAAGAGCGTTGATGATCTGACAGCGATCTCGGGCATTGGCGAGCGTAATATTAACATCTTCCGCAAACTAGTCTACGTTGATCCCAATGGTTGAACCGTTCTTGTTTCAGGGTGGCGATCACGCTTGTCTCCTAGTACACGGTTTTGTTGGCGACCCCGGCGAAATGCGTGATCTTGGTGAATATCTCGCCGGGGCTGGTTATACTGTGTTTGGCATTCGTCTCCCCGGCCACACCGGACGACCTGAAGACCTTATGGATGTGCGCTGGACGGACTGGCTGGCGGCAGTACGCCTTGCCTTTGATGCGCTTACCAAGTGCGCAGCCACTGTTTCGGTAGTAGGCTTTTCACTCGGAGGTGCCCTGTCAGCACTTTTGGCCACTCAGCGTCCGGTGCAACGGTTGGTCATGTTGGCAACGCCGTACCGTTTGGGTGGCGACTGGCGGGTCGATCTGTTGGGCATCGCACGCTACGTCACACCCTGGTTTTATTTGCTGGAACGGGCTGATTTCAGTAGCGATGAGCTGCGAGCATCGATCTGGCGTCGTCAGCCCAATCTCGATCTTGATGACCCGGCAGTACAGCAGATGTTACGCCGCTCGGTCAAGGTATCGGTCGCTGCTGCCGATGAATTGCGTCTGGCGCTGGCCGCAGCCCGTCGTGCTTTACCACAGGTGCGTGTACCAACCCTGGTTATGCATGGTCGCGATGATAACACTGCCGATCCGGAGAGTGCGGCTGCCATTGCATCACGGCTTGGCAGTTCACGTTGTGAGCTACGCTACTGGCCGGCGACGGGTCATCAACTCCTGCTTACCGGGCCTTACCGGACTGCCATCTTTCGGCGGATTGAACGTTTTCTGAGACGATAGCAGGTGTAGAATCCGATCCCTCAGCAAGACTGTATCTCGTCACTCCCGTTTAATCACGACGAGCGTAATATCATCGAACGGCGGTTGACCGTGACTGTGGCGGGCAATCGCAGCCAGAATGGCCTGTACGATAGTGCTTGCCGGTGCTGTGTGATAAACCTTGAGCACGGATCGTAACCCTTCGAGATCGAAGGGTATCAGCAGTTCATTAATCGTCTCAGTCACCCCATCAGTATAACAGACCAACACATCCCCCGGTGTAAGTATCGTTGTCGCTTCAGGTAAGGTTATTTCGGCAATCACCCCTAATGCAATACCGGGTACACGTAGCTCTTCAATTGTACCGGAAGCTGCCCGATAGACCAGCGGCGGATTATGACCGGCACTAGTAAAATCCAGGCGTCCAGAGTCAATATCAAGTCGACCATAAAAGAGCGTGACAAACATGCCCGATTCGGAGTCACGATACAGCCAGCGGTTTGCGCGTTCCATTGCCCGTGCCGGGGCTGAACCATCGAGAGCGGCAGCACGCACCAGCGAACGGGCCATTGCCATAAACATGGCCGCCGGAATACCCTTGTCGCTTACATCGGCAATCACGAAACCCAATTCCTGAGAACCACCTGCGCCCGAAGAAAACGTCCAGAAGTCATAGAAATCGCCACCGACTAGGCGTGCCGATTGCCATGCGGCATCGATCTGCCATCCTCTGGCTGTGGGCAGACGTGTCGGGAGCAGGGTACGCTGAATCTCACGGGCAACACGCAATTCCTGTTCAAGACGTGCTGCTTCTGCTGCTTCAGCCGCCAGTAACAGACTTTCAAGAGCACTGGCAATTTGAGAGGCAGCTCCGATACACAGATTCTGCTGACGTGAACTAAGTGAGAGGAATGGATCATTATAATCGAGCACCAGCACCCCAAGCAGGGTTGTCCGCACTTTTATCGGCAAGCCAATCAGCGTTCCACTTTCGGCTACGGGAATCAGGGTCGGCCACTGATCAACGTTATCCCGGGCCTGCCAGAGGGTCTCGATGCGGAGTTGCTCTGTTTCCTTCGAATGTTCGCGTAAACGCGCCAAAAACGGTGAGCGGGTTGGCTGGTCGATCAGCGCCGCACGAACGCTGCGTGGTATGCCGTAGGCTGCGTGCAACACAAAGTCATTGTGTTCACGATTCCAGAGAGCCATATAGCAACGCGGGCAGCCTAACAGGAGCGGCGGCAAGCGCACCACCGTTGCCAGCAGGTCTGGGAGTGTGGTTGCCCGACCGATATTTTCAGCAATCTGTAGCAAAGCGTTGAGGGTCCAGGCTTCTTCCTGTTGTGCCGTATAAGCGTTTGCACTCTCAATCGCAATCGCAATCTGATCGGCCAGTGTACGAATAACGAATAGGTCATCTTCATCAAAATCGTGTGGTTCGTCGCTCTGCACATCCAGCACACCGATCACCGTTGCGCCAACACGCAATGGAACTGCCAGCTCAGAGCGCGTATGTTGGGTGTCGCGTATCACACGACTATCGCTAAGCACATCACCGACCAAAACCGGTTCACCACGTTGGGCAGCCTCGCCAACCAGCCCCTGCCCGATACGGAGCGGCAGTGCCCGGATCCGTTCCAAATCGGCGCCATCGGCGGTAGAAGCCCGAAAATAGATTCGCTCATCATCGGGTGAAATGGTAAAGATATGGACGGGATGATAGCCGAAACGTTCACGAATCAGACGCACAATGGATGGCAGTAATTGGTCAAGATCGAGGATTGCAGTAATCTGCTGGCTTACTTCGCGGATCGCTTGCAACTGGTTGGCGCGCTGGCGAGCTTCATTAAAGGCGCGAGCGCGGGCAATGGCGACCGCAGCCTGATCGGCGATCAGCGAGATAAGCCGCAGATCATTGGCGTCAAAAGCGCCTGGCTCATAGCTCTGAACTGAAATAGAACCGATCACCGTTTCGCCGGCGATTAATGGCACATAGATTCCTGACCGAGGTGGCCGTTCGCTTTGATAGCGCGGACGTGCAGGCAGGCGATCCATCTCACGGGCAAAATCCTCAACCAGAATGGCGCGTCCGGTTTCACGAATCCAGCCAATCAGCCCACTGTTTTCCGAGAGATCGACAGTCAGACGCGGGAGACGCACCCGATCCTGGATTCGCACCATCAGCGTGTAGTAGTTACCATGAAACAGACCCAGATGAAACGACGAGGTATCGACAATCCGACTCGCTTCGCGGTAGATCAACTCGCAGAGCGAGTCAACATCGAGTTCGCTACGAATGATGGCGCGACTCACCTCATTCAAACGAGCTAATTCGCGTACCGAACGGCGTTGACGCTGGAGGTTGAGTGATAATCGGCGTAGCATCGCTGCCGATGCGATCAGAGCAAGCCCGGCAAGCCCAAGATGGAGCAGACCCAACTCACGAGCAATTGCCGCGCCCAACCAGGCTAGCGGCAAGGGGGCAATTTCCGCCCCAACAATCGCCGGCCATGCCGAACGCCACCACGTCGCCAGACCGCTTCGCCCTCCCTGCAACAGCTCGCGGAGTAAACGTCCGGTTTGGGTAATCAAGGGAAAACCGATCAACGTTGCAATCCATAACACACCGATCTGGCTATCCTTCAGTGGTTGGTCGCTCAGCGTGCCTGCCACCCAACCGCTTACCAGTAGACCCAGCGCGCGCAACCCGCTGCGCAAGAGTGGTCGACCCAGTAGCGAAAACGATGTGCGTGGTCGATTGGTGAGCAACAGAATGACAATGCCGGAGAGCAGACCTTCAATCGCTGCCAACCATGCAGCGTTGACCGGCCCTAGGGCAAGACTGGCAGTGATCAATACTAGTGGGGCAAGACTATGGACATCGGCGGGTGGAGTGCGAAATGCCAGCAGATCAACGGCGAACGCAAGGACGGCAAACAGCAAAACGTAGAGTGGATCTACTGGTGAAGTAGGTAGCGTCAACAACCACAACCACGCCACAACACCAACGATCAACCCGTACCATGTCAGAATCTGTTCGCGCGACACTCAACGCCTCTGAGAAAAAGCAGCGCGGGCTTCAGAAACTGAAGGATGAATATTGAACACTTGCGTGAAGCCAGTAATGGTAAAAACCTCGTAGACCTGCGGTTGGAGAGCTGCCAGCCGTAATTCTCCCCCCAGTGTCATCAACTCTTTACGAATGAGCAGCAATGCACGCAATCCACTACTTGACAGAAATGACACATTGCTCAGGTCAAGCACAACCTGGCGTGCACCGTTACCGATCCGCTCATTTACCATCTTACTCACACGGGGAGCAGTCAGAGCATCGATGCGATCGTTAATCGGGATAACAACAACTTCGTTGGCTTCTGCAGGCTGGTCGTGAGGCAAATATTTGACCATCGTTAGCAAATTACCGCCTTGAGGAGAAAACTCGAAGTGAACTTCGTCCATCAAGCGGGTAATCAGATAGATTCCCAATCCGCCTACCTGTCGTTCTTCCAGCGGCGACGTTATATCAGGCACTGGTACCGTCGATGGATCAAACTGTCGGCCATGGTCACGTACCGTCACAATGAAGCGATGGTCATGACACTGCCAGCTCAGAGTGAGATCGCCAGGTTGATCGGGATCATACGCATGCTGGATCACATTGGTCACAGCTTCATCGACGGCAAGCTGTACCTGCCAGGTGGCCCGTTCATCGAGACCACAACGTTCGGCAGCAGCAGTAATGAAAGCACTGATCTTAGCCAGTGCATCTAGATCGGCGGTAAGGGTAATACTCTCCATGGCGATCGTAAGGCCGGATACGTGTATCCGGTAATATGGCAGTGCTAAAAGGAACCTACTGCTTCGACGGTATCGCCATAGATCTCGAAGAGCGAACTGAAGCCGGTCAGATCGAATACCTCTTTGATGCGGGGTGGTAAATTGGCGATCCGAATATCACCCCCCTCAAGGTCGGTAATTTTCCAATCTCGCGCTTTTTTGCGAGCTTCAATGAGAACACGTAAACCGGGACTACTGATATATTCGAGCCGGCTGAGATCCAACACAATGCGATAACGACCGTCGGCGAACAATGAATCAATCAGTTGCTTAAGTTGTGGTGCAGAAGCCGCATCAACGCGCCCGATTACCTCAATAAGGTCTACTCGGTTGAGCCGGCGATGATTGAGTTCCACTGTCAACCTCCTCTTCCAGCGCGCACGGCGCGTTGTGCATACTATCTGCTATTATAACACAGAACGAAAGGTACCAATCGGACGTGCTATAATGACCTCCGATGTACGCAATCGTACACTACGAAGGTCAGGGACATGCCAAGTTGGAATGACTTGAATATCGCGTGGAATACGCTGCGCGAGATCAACGTTGAAGATATTCGCAAAGAAGCCGAGTTACCGCTCACCATCGTGTGCACTGGCACATCGGGGGTATGTCAGAGTATTGCTCGTCGGTTAGAGCATGGTACGCAACGGTACGGTCAGGCTGGGCCATCCCCTATTCATCTGGTCAGTCTGGCGACGATCATCCCAGATGAGCTACGGCATGCCGATCTTGTTATCATTGGTCTGGATCGAAATGTCCGGCTGTCGGCTCGTGAGCTTACGGTTATTGAACACCTGGCTACGCTAAACCTGCCAACAGTTGTCGTGGTGTGGGGAACAGTATTACCCACCGACGCCTGGCCATTGCACCCGCGCGTTGCTCATGCACGTTTACTGGTTATTCCTGATCCAGATTCGCCTGATACTAACCGGCAATTAGCCGAGGCGATCCTTGATCGTTTACCAGCCTCATTGCAGCTATCGGCAGCTCGCCGGTTACCTGGTTTGCGGTCGGTCGTGGCGCAACAACTCATTAGCAGTGTTTCGTTTACCAATGCCTCGTATGTACTAGCAACAGCATTACCGCAGCAGATCCCGATCCTTAATATTCCATTTGCCGCTGCCGATACGCTGGTGCTGACCAAAAATCAGGCGATGCTCGTGTATCGCCTGGCACTGGCGTATGGTGCTCCGCCTGATATTCGGGAGCGATTGTTTGAAGTGCTCCCGGTAATTGGTGGCGCCTTCATCTGGCGGCAATTAGCCCGCACTTTAGCTGGCCTTATTCCGGTGTGGGGAGTTGTGCCGAGAGTAGCGATTGCATACGCCGGAACTTATACGACCGGTGTAGCGGCATGGCGTTGGTTTGCTGAAGGCGAGATCGTTGATCGAGAGCAGTTACAAGCGATTGGGCGTGAAGCACTGGCACTGGGGCAGGCTCAGGCTACTGCCTTGATTGCGAAAGCTCGCGAAACTGGCCGTCAACAGCTTGGACGTTGGCAGCAACTCCAGAAGAGTCTACGCCAGAGGTTTAAACGCACGAAAGAGCGTTAAGGACAATCGTGTGATGTTTGCCAAGTCATAACTCTTTGCCCGGAGTGTTTCTGCATCTTCCCTACTCGGCAGTGTTGATGGAGGAGTGAAGAGGAATTGGTAGAGACGGGTTCTCAACCTTTCCCTGCTCGTACTTGGGCGGCTGGCGATGCGTTCGCTCGCCTCAAGATGCAGGGGCTGTTGGGATATGACCTGGTACTTCTCGATACCACCTACAGCATTTTGTTGATGACATATTATCTCGATCACGCCGTTGTTCCTCGAAATCCATAGTTCAATTTCGTTTAGTTGTTTGGTAACCACTATATCGCTCACGCCATCTGTATCTGGCATCGCCAAACGATAGCGTCTTAAGGTCTCCTGAAAGCCAGCTCATAAGACCATGGCGTCTCTTTCTAACAAGGAGCGAAAGGGAAACGTAGAAGCAAGACCTCGCAGGGAGGGAATTGCCAGACACTCGCTGAACGACAGTCGTTCTGCAAGGCGATGGTTTCCCTTCCCTTTCTTACTTGCTGTCACCAGCAGAATGAAAGCAGCAGAAGAGGGAATTTCTTTGCCGTTCGCCTCTGCGACGTAGGCAAGAATGAGGGGAAGGTGTGAGCATAGGGTAGCGTGTACGTGGGTACACATTGATGAAGGTTGCAAAGGAATATGCGTATGGATCATTTTGTGATCGAAGGCGGCCATCGCCTATCAGGTGCAATTCGGCCCGCTGGCAACAAGAATGCGGCTCTTCCTTTACTGGCCGCCAGTCTACTGACCGATGAACCGGTAACAATACGGAATCTTCCCGACATTGGGGATGTGCGCACGAAATTAGCATTGCTCGCCCACCTCGGCGTTCACATCGACCGACCAGAAGCCCACGTTGTCCATTTGCGCGCCAATCAGTTGGCAGCCGTTGAACCGGACACTACACTGGCGCGCCGTATCCGTACCTCACCGTTGCTTGCCGGCCCGCTGTTAGCCCGACGAGGATACGTGACGCTACCCCGTCCTGGTGGCGATGCGATTGGACGCCGTCGGCTCGATACGCATCTGTTGGCACTGGCAGCGCTGGGCGTGCAGGTCGAGGTCACACCCAGCAGTTACATTCTTACGACCGATGGCTTACGGGGCGCCGACATCTTTCTTGATGAGATGAGTGTCACCGGCACTGAACAAGCGATCATTGCTGCGAGTATTGCCGAAGGTCATACAACCATCGCCAACGCTGCTTCTGAACCACACGTACAGGATTTATGTCATTTTCTCAACAGTATGGGTGCACGGATCAGCGGTATCGGCACAAACCTGCTCGAAATCGAGGGGGTCAGTCGGTTGCATGGCACCGATTACACCATTGGCCCCGACTTTATGGAAGTAGGTTCGCTGATCGGGTTAGCGGCGGTAACGCGCAGCGAATTACGGATTGTCGGCGCACGACCACGTGAGCATCGGATGACGAAGATTATGTTCGGACGACTGGGTGTGACGTGGCGCGAAGAGGGTGAAGACATTATTGTGCCGGCTGATCAGGAGTTGGTGGTGCGCCACGATCTTCACGGTGCTATTCCAAAGATTGACTCGGCGCCGTGGCCCGGCTTTAATCCTGACCTGATCAGTACAGCCATTGTGATTGCGACCCAGGCCCGCGGCACTGTGCTCATTCATGAAAAGATGTTTGAGAGCCGCTTGTTCTTTGTTGACCGCCTGATCGGTATGGGGGCACGGATTGTACTCTGCGATCCCCATCGCGCAGTAGTCGTTGGGCCTTCGCAATTGTACGGAGAACCCGATGGCCTACCCAGCCCAGACATTCGCGCCGGTATGGCGATGGTGACGGCAGCGCTCTGTGCGAAAGGGCGGAGCGTGATTTACAACATCGGTCAGATTGACCGTGGTTACGAACGGATTGATGAACGGCTGGCAGCACTTGGGGCGCGCATCGAACGGGTACGATCGTCGTAGCAG
>Ga0197142_1001984_pt1 | contig 18355 bp, 20 predicted proteins | sample GBS60_MetaG_FD_148614 | JGI IMG/M metagenome (GOLD analysis project Ga0197142, IMG submission 148614) | Sediment microbial communities from Great Boiling Springs, Gerlach, Nevada, United States - GBS 60_MetaG | ecosystem: Environmental > Aquatic > Thermal springs > Hot (42-90C) > Sediment...
CAATAGCTCCGTGGCCTTCAGTAGGTAGCCAGCTTTACCCCGCAGCCTCAGTCTGAGACCATGGTTCACCAACTCCAAAACCGAATACCTGTATCCTTCTCTGATTATCTCCCGGCATGCCTCCATGAGGAGCTCCCTCTGCTCCTCTCCCAAGCCCAACTCCAGTAGCGCAGCGTAACTCCACCTCCTCTCTACCGAGTACTTCCCCAGAGGACTTCTCTGGGCCCCCAGCTTGAACCTCAAGGGTTTTATACCGACATCCCAGTCGCTCTCGTACACAACCATCTGGCCATCTTCTTGCCCGAATAATACAGCGTGAGACCAAAGGCTTGGTTTGCCCCTTTTGGTCAAAGGCCTTTGCCCTTTTCTCACAAGCCTGTGGGTCCAGGACAAGCCTCCAAAAAGCCCGATCATGCCCACTCTCACATGAGCTCTCAGAAACTCTCCGAGATCCCTCTCCTGGCCTATTACCAGAAGGCGACTCGCTGAGAAGTTCTCTCCCACCCTAACCTTCACTCTCTTGTGAGTCCCCTCTCGGGGAAAGCTGAGACTCTTCCTTTCCATTTGCCCTCCCTCCTGGGATAGGAGAAACCTCTCGGGCCTCCACTTTTCCCCTTCTTGGATTATTCTAGAAAGAGCGATGGGTGAGAGGGAGGGTTGATCTTGTCCAGTTTCTCGGTGAAAAATGGGGTCATGATCCTAGCCCTCAACGGCAGCCCCAGAAAGAATGGCAATACGGAGCTCCTTCTCGATTCGCTTCTCAAAGGCGCCGGGTCTCATGGAGCAGACATCGTGAAACTAGATGTCTGCCGCATGAGGATAAGTCCTTGCCTCGGTTGTGGCAAGTGCGAGAGACAGGGCAGATGCACCCTTGACGACGAGATGTCGAGAGTCTATCCTCTGCTGGAAAAAACCCATCATGTTGTGGTGGCAACGCCAGTTTATTTTTATGGGGTCACAGCGCAACTCAAAGCCTTTGTAGACAGGTGTCAGGTCCTGTGGAGCAGAAAATATGTCCTTGGGAATCCAGCTCCTCCCACAGTGAATGGAAAAAGGAGAAAGGGTCACTTGCTCGCAATAGCTGGGTCCAGTGGAAAGAGGGTCTTTGAGGGGGTGATCCTCACAGTCAGGATATTTTTCGATGCCCTCAATGTGGAATTTGGAGAGACTCTTTTGGCCAGGGGCATTGACAAGAAGGGAGCCATCCTAGAGGAGGAGGCTCTTCTGAGGAAATCTTGGGAGCTGGGAGGGAGACTGGCGCGGGGGACTTGAAGAGGGACCCTTGAGCTCAAAAGGGGCTTCTTACCCAAAGTCGGCGATCCCCATGGGGACCTAGGGGAGCGATGAGTGGGGTGAGTGAAAGCCGGTGAGGCCATCCGGGTTTCGGGGCCGGGTTTTCGGCGATCAGCCTGGATGGAAGAAGGGAGGCAAGGGCTGTCTCAAGGAGAAGCAGGAGGAGGAAGGCCATGGGGGTATTTTTCGGAAAGGAGATTTTGGAGGCGGGAGTGCAGATAGAGACGAGGGGCCATGCTTTCTACCAAGAGATGGCTGAGAAGGCCAAAAGCGAAAATGCCAGGGAGCTTTTTCTCGAGCTTGCCCGCGATGAGAAGGACCATTTGAGATCCCTAGAAGAGATTCTCCCCCAGATGATGGACCCTCCCGACACTTGGGAGAGGGAGGAGTTCGGGATGTATTTGGCCGAGCTTGCCGAATCTCACGTGTTCGGGAAGGAGGAGGGTTGGAAGAGAAGCCAGCAAGCTGTCGAGACCGACATCCAGGCCCTGGATTTGGGCATCAGATTTGAAAAGGATAGCGTTCTTTTCATGGAAGGTCTTTCCCAATTGGCTAGGCCACAGGAGAAAGGCGTAGTGGAGAAGTTGATCCAGTGGGAGAAGGAGCACCTCATAAAGTTGGTGAGGGCCAAATGGCAACTCTTGGGAAGGGCTAGATAAATTGAGAGAAGAAATTCTTGAGTAGGCAGGAGGTGGATCCATGGACAAGTACGAGTGCCAGGTGTGCGGTTATGTCTATGACCCAGCTGTGGGAGATCCGGAAAACGGGATTTCTCCAGGTACCCCTTTCGAGAATCTGCCTGCAGACTGGGTTTGCCCGGTATGCGGAGCAGCCAAGGACCAGTTTCAGAAGATCTGAGATCGATTTTGGTGGCCTCGGGCATTGGGTCCTTCCTTCTCCCCACGGCCGAGGCCCAAGAAGTTCCATCCGGGAGATCACTGCACCTGTATCTCCCAAGGAGAGGGGAACCTCCCACGGAAAGGTATGAGCTTATTGGAAGGGCAGTTCTTGAAGGGGCGAACCCATGGCCAGGAAATACGTTATAGTGGGATGCGGTGTCGCTGGAGTCACGGCCAGCCAATTCATAAGGGAGGCCGATAAGCGCGGGGAGATAAGGATATTCACGGACGAGAAGTATCCATTCTACAGTCGCATGAGGCTTCCTGAGGTTGTGGCAGGAAGGACCGATCCAGAAAGGCTTTTTCTCAAGGGGCTGAACTGGTTCAAAGAAAAGGGGATCCACTTCCACTCCCAAGAGCCCATTGAGAAATTGAGCTTGAATCCCCTTGGAGTGGCATCATCCAAGGCTCACTACGAGGCTGACACCGTTCTCTTGGCAACAGGGGGGCATGCCTTCCTTCCTCCCCTTCTCGGGGTTGAGAGTCAAGGGGTGATGACCCTCAGGAGCATGGACGATGCCATACGAATAAGGGACAAGCTCGGCGAGGTCTCACGGGCTGTGGTAATAGGTGGTGGACTTCTGGGCCTTGAGCTAGCTAATGCCGTGAGGCTCAGGGGAGTGCAAGTGATAGTGGTGGAGGTGTTCAACAGGCTTCTTCCGAGACAAACCGACCCCGTTGCTGCTCGATTTCTTCAAGAGAGGCTCGAGGATATGGGTCTGAGCTTCCATCTGGGGGTACCTCCCCAAGGGATTGACTCCGTAAATGGGAGGGCAAGGGCCCTGATCCTCCAAGACGGCACGAGATTGGAGGGAGAGTTGTTTCTAGTCTCCGCCGGGGTGAGACCCAATTCCAAGCTCGCTCAGGAGGCCGGCCTTGAGTTGGACAAAGCCATTGTCGTGAATGACAAGATGGAGACTTCAGCCGCAGGTGTCTATGGGGCTGGAGACTGCATCGAGCACAGGGGCGTCTACTACGGGATTTGGCCTGCATCGGAAGAGCAGGGGAGGGTTGCGGGAATCAATATGGCAGGAGGCGAGGCCACCTACACGGGCACCCTGATGAGCAATCAGCTCAAGGTGGTGGGCATAGACATGCTCGCAGCGGGGGACATAGATCCCGAGGACAAGCTGGAAAGCGAACAGAGACAGGACCCGAACCGGAAGGTTTACAGAAAGATAGTGTATAAGGGTGATGCCATAGCGGGGCTTCTGCTTCTAGGAGATATTTCGGGCCACACCCGTCTCCTCAAGGCCATGAAAGAGTCCTTCCAGCTGGGAAACCTAAAGGGCTCTTTGCTCGATAATCTGGACAAACTTCCCCTCTGACGGCCCCCAGATGCCAATTTCTCCCGAGCCCTTTCTCCACTTCCGTGGAGAAACCTCAGAGACTTGGTCTGGATTTGTCTTCAGGCCTTTGAGCTTCTTCGGGTTCAAGGTCATACCCCAAAGACTCTTCCCGATCCTCTCCCTGAGCCATTATCAGATCCGAAACCGAAGGCGAAAGATTCTCCTGTGGACCCATCTTTCGCCAGAAGGAGATCACCCCTTCTGGCGAACCATCGACCTTGGCGCCCCCCGTCCCCCACGAACCAAAGGATGGGTTCCTATGTCACATCCACTTCATGAAGTGTTCCTCGTATTGTCTCTCCAGTGTCTCTTTGTGGTGAAGCTCTTCTTGGGCGAGTTGGGAGAAGGTTGGTTCAAGAGGTGTGCCTGAGTAATTCTCAGCCATTGTTTTGTAAAGGTTGTAAGATGCGCTCTCGTTTTTCATGGCAAATATCATCACTTCCTGGGGCGAACTCTGAGGTCCCAGGGGCTCTGCTACGAAAACATCGCTCAAGTGGAGATCTTTTACGGGCTGCTTTCCCACTATCCCTTCGACCTTGCCCTCCTTCAGTGCCTTCTCGAGCATATGGCGGTGGCCAAGTTCCTGATCCGCTAACTCTTGAAGGAGGGTTTTAGCTCCTGGATCCTTGACCATGTCCTTGAACATCAAGTAAAGGTCCCTGGCGTCCTGTTCCTTCCTTATGGCGAAGTGCAACACATCCTTGAGATCCTCGAAGACCATGGCCTACCTCCGTTTGATTACTAGGGCTCTGCCCGCCCAATTCCTTGGGAATCAAGGTGTGACCCTTGTCAAACACCCGACTTCGGTTCAGAATACAGCTTGTATCGTTAGTGTCAAGCTTCACAATGGACTGGAAGAGATCCCAAGTATCAGTGGTCATTCCAACTCATAACCGAGGGGCAATGCTCCAAGAAGCACTGGAGTCTGTCCTAGCGCAGACTCTAGCTCCTTCCGAGATCATCGTGGTGGATGATGGATCAACGGACAACACACTCCAAATAGCCACAGGATTCGGAAACAAGATCATCTACATGTATTCCCCTCCAAGGGGAGTCAGCCATGCCAGGAACCTGGGATGGCGCTCGGCTGGGTCTCCCTGGATAGCTTTTTTGGATTCGGACGATCTATGGCTGCCCAAGAAACTGGAAAGGCAACTCCAGTGTCTTGCCCAGGATCGAGAAGTTCCAGCTTGCTATACAGATGAGATCTGGATTCGCAATGGGAAAAGGGTGAACCCTTGCAAGCACCACGCGAAGTACTCGGGATGGATATTTCTTCACTGTTTGCCAAGGTGCATCATAAGCCCTTCTTCCATTCTGATCAGAAAAGAAATACTGGAAAGGCTAGGGGGTTTCGACGAGGAGATGGAGGTGTGCGAGGACTACGATCTGTGGCTGAGGCTCACGGCAAGGTACCGGGTGCTCTATCTCCAGGAGAAGCTCATCGTCAAAAGAGGTGGCCACTCGGATCAGCTGTCGAGAAGATTTTGGGGCTTGGACAGATACCGTATTCGATCCCTCCTGAAGATAATAGAGGACAAAACCATAAGGGATGAGTACCGCTTGGCTGCTTTGGGAGAACTCAGGCGAAAATGCGCGATCTACGCCCGGGGTGCCATGAAAAGGGGAAAGGTGGAAGAGGCCGGATACTATTTTGCCTTGCCTTCTCTCATGGAGAATTCGCTGAGGAGAGAGCAACTTGGGAGCTGTCGATAAAGTTGACCTGGATGATTTGGACCTCTCGGACCTGAGATTCTGCTCGAGCTTGGATAGGGACACGGAACCTCTCCTGTCTTCAGTTGAAAAGGTGGGACTCCTAGTCCCTCTGAGGGTGCAGGAGAGGGATGGCAGGCTAGTCCTAGTGAGTGGTTTTCTCAGGGTTCAGACTGCAGTCCGCCTTTCCATGAAGGTGCTCCCAGTTCAGATCATCCCCCAATCCGACCCCCTCGAGACCCTCCTTTCTTCTCTCCATGAAAATCGCTTCACAAGGGGTTTTTCATGGATCGAGAGGACCTGGGTTTTGGAGAGGGCCTTGGAAGAGTTCCGAGTACCTGAGCAATGGGCCATAAATGAGCTCCTTCCAGCAATGGGCCTCGATCCCGCGAAGGAGATCCTGAGGCAACACATGGTTGCAGCCTCAATACCACTCGATTTGAGAAGAAAGCTCGCATTGCATGGGTGTTCCTTGGCAAACGCCATCAGGATCGCGTCCATGGAGAAAGAGGATCAGAGGGCCCTGGCAGACCTTCTCACCTGGGCGCACATGAGCGAGAGCATGCTCAGGGAATGCATAGAGCTCCTCAAGGAAATAGCGCTGCGCGATGGCCTCAGGATCCGGGATATCCTCTCTAGCCTCCAGGTGAAGGGAGCTTTAGAGCGGGGAGAAGGTGACAGGGTCCAAAGGGGCAAGGCTCTGAGGGAGCAACTTTTGAGAGAGAGAATGCCAAGATGGATGGAGCTCAGGGATCGCTTCGAGAGGGCCAAAGGGAGGCTCAAGCTTTCCAAAAGGGTCTTGGTGAAAACGAGCCCATTTTTCGAGACCAAGGGAGTAACGGTCACCTTCGAGGCCAAATCCCCACAGGAGTTCGTGGAGATTGTTGATGAGTTGAGGGGCACCGCATCCCATTGGGAAGCCCTCAGGGAACTCTTCTCTGCCCTCAACGGGTCATGAGGAAAAAGTATATGGGGATGCCGGGGCAGTCTTCGTGAAGTTTGCCTTCCTCACCTCCACGTCTCATAGTGAGAGGACCCTTTACGGGATATCTCAGTGATATGTCTTCCCGGATTTGCTCCTGCTTTCGAGCGATGCGCCAAAGGACGCCTTTGGGGTTTTGCAATCTGCGGCCGCAAACCTCGAGGAATAGCCGGTTCTAATTCCCTTCGACGATCTCTCTCATCCACCTTCTCGCTTCTTCCGAGACTTCCAAGAACTTGATTCCCATTCCGGGGCTTGGACTTTCCCATGGATTCCTCACCCAAACAACTTCTCCCCTCACCAAAAGGGGACTTTTGCCACCTTCCACGAGGAACTCCAGTTCCACCTTGGAGCCTACCCTTGACGGATAAAAGGTCTCAACAAAGACCCCCCCTTCCCCCAGGTCCTTTATTAGATACTCCTCGAGCTCCTTGGCATCCCTCAGCCTGACACTCATTCTGCAGACCCGCCTCGGATAAGCCCTTCTTTCTGAACGCCTCCTCATCTCACCACCTCTGAGAGGGTCTCATCCAGGATCTCGAGGGCCATGTCTATCTCCCTCTTTCTCACATCCAGGGGCGGTAGGATCCTTATGGACTCGAAGCCACATCCCAAAAGAAGTAGTCCCTTTTGAAATGCCCTTCTGAGGATAGCGTTCCTCCACTCCTCCTTCTCGACCGAGAAGGCGAGCATCAACCCCAACCCTCTCGGGTGAAACATCCCTGGATGCCTCTCCTCGAGTTCCTTGAGGCCATCGAGGAAATAGTTGCCCATGATCCTCGCGTTCTCGAGGAGGTTGTCCCTCTGGATTATCTCTATGGTCTTGTACCCCACGGCGGAGCTTATGGCATTTCCCTCTCCCCAAGTACTGGAGATGCGGAGAGGCTCTTGGGGGAAGAGCTCTCTCCTTCCCAGGGTTGCTCCCACTCTCAAGGCCTTTGCGGATGTGATTATGTCGGGGACGACATTGAAGTGCTCGCAGGCCCACCACTTCCCTGTTCTGCCAAGCCCCGTCTGGATCTCATCGCATATGAGGGGTATACCATGTCTCTTGGCTACGCCAGCTAACTCCTGGAGGAAGCCCTCTTTTGGTAGATCATAGCCTCCCTCCCCGAGGATGGGCTCCACTATTATGAAGGCTACCTCCTCCGGGGCTACGATCCCTATCTCAGGATCCAATATCTGTGCAAGCTTGCTCATCCTGCCCTTTCTACGAATGGTGGTGAGGAGCCATCCGCAGTCGCAGACGGACTCGCATCTGCAGAAAGGAAGCTCCAGTATCTTGGGAATCTCGGGAAACCAGTTCCTGTGAGCCCTCTTGCTTCTGTTGAGGGAAAGAGCCCCTAGGGTCCTACCGTGGAATGCCCCTGTGAAGCAGATGCCATAGCCGAAATTCTTCCTGTACTGATAGCAGATCTTTATGGCATTCTCCACGGCCTCGGCCCCCGAGTTGCTTAGGAAAGCCGTATCGAAACCGAATTGTCTCGTTATCTCCATTAGCTTGTAATGAAGGTGAGATGGAGTTGGGATTGGACAATCCTCTGGATCTGGACCGTAACCCCCAACGAAATCCGTCCCCGCATACCTGTCTGGATCTATTTCCGAGAGTCTCCTGGAGACCTCCACAAGCTCTGGATGATTGTAACCCAGGGGGCTACTAGCCACGTGGCTCACAAAGTCGAGGATCACGTTTCCGTCAACGTCCGTGCAGAAAGGTCCCACGGCAGGCTTGGACCTGTCCCAGACGAAGTCGTAGAAATAGGTGGAGTGGCTCGCGTGCCTTTGGTGAAAAGAGGCCCATTTCCTCGCATTGGGCCCTGGGGGAAGAACCCTTATCTGTGGCCTAGCCGTATCCCTGTCCATGATCACCTCCGTTGGAACCCCTGTCATCCACTTGACTCACCAAGGCCACAGCATCTCCCTGAGGCCTCATTCGCAATTGTCAGAGGGAGCGCCCTTCGGTTTTGGCTTCCATCTGCCCCATCAATTCCCTGTGCCCTTGAGCCCTTTCAGGAAATCGTCCAGTACCTGGGAGAGGGTGGGCTCCCCTTGATCCTCGATCCTGTAAAGGACCCTAACTAGGGGTTTTCTTATGTTTATGAGCCTGCTCAAGTCTATGGGGGTGGCCACAATCACGAGGTCACACGGAGTTGCGTCTATTGTGGCCTCCAGGTCCCTGAGCTGTTGGGGGAAGTAGCCTTGAGCTGGCAAGACTTTCTTCAAGTGTCCATATGTGGCGAAAACCTCTTTCAGGGTTCCTTGGGCAAAGGGTCTTGGATCCACGAGTTCCTTTGCGCCATGAGCCCTGGCTGCCATGACCCCGGCACCATAGCCCATCTCTCCATGGGTTATGGTTGGACCATCTTCCACAACGAGGACCCTCTTGCCCTGGATCGATTGGCCATCCGTGACAACTATGCTCGATGAGGTGAGGACGATCTTGGCCTTTGGGTTCACCTCCTCGACCGATGAACGAAGCTTCTCAACGGATCCAGGAGGAGCCGTATTCACTTTGTTTATAACCACAACGTCGGCCCTCAGAAGATTCACCTCTCCTGGGTGATAGGTCCTCTCGTGTCCCACTCTGTGGGGATCGGCCACCGTTATCTCGAGATCCGGTCTGATGAAAGGAAAATCGTTATTTCCCCCATCCCAGAGAATAATTTGGGCTTCTTTTTCAGCCTCGTGAAGAATCTCCTCATAGTCCACCCCAGCATACACAACTATCCCTAGCCTCACGAGGTGCTCATACTCCTCCCTCTCCTCAACAGTGCACTGGGCCTGGTCGAGATCCTCCAAAGTGGCGTACCTCTCCACCTTTTTCCTTGCCAAATCCGAATATGGCATGGGGTGTCTGAGAACGACAGAGTGGATTCCCCTTTGCTTCAGGATCTCCCATATCTTCTCTGTCACCCCGCTTTTGCCACATCCCGTTCTCACAGCGCATATAGATATCACCGGAACCTTTGCCTCAAGCATGGTGCTCTTGGGACCCAATATGGAGAAGTCAGCGCCAGCGGCCAGAGCCCTCGAGGCCCTATGCATCACGTATTCGTGAGACACGTCGCTGTAAGCGAATATCACCTCATCAACGCCCTTCTCCTTTATGAGGTCCTCCATCAGGTCCTCTGGAAGGATCGGTATGCCCTCTGGATAGAGGGGGCCTGCTAGCTCAGGCGGATATCTTCGATTGGCTATACCTGGTATCTGAGCTGCAGTGAAGGCCACAATCTCCACATTGGGATCGTCCCTGAAACATACGAGAAAGTTGTGGAAATCCCTTCCTGCCGCTCCCATTATGAGCACCTTTTTCCTGCCAGTCCTCGACATGGAGCTTCAGACCCTCCAAAGAAGAGCTACTGCAAATGCAACGATGCCTTCTTGTCTGCCCACAAAGCCCAGCCCCTCTGATGTGGTTGCCTTTATGCTCACAACCCCTGTATCCAAGGATAGGGCTGTAGCAATTTTGGAACGCATGGTGGGGATGTAATGGGAAAGTACCGGTCTTTCTGCGACCACTGTGGCATCGAGGTTTCCCACCTTCCACCCCGCCTCCTCGACCATCCTCCCCACCCTCCCTAAGAGGACCAAGCTGGAGATATCCTTATAAGCAGGATCCGTGTTCGAAAAATGTGTGCCAATGTCCCCCAATGCAAGGGCTCCGAGGAGCGCATCGCATATGGCGTGAAGAAGCACGTCAGCGTCCGAGTGCCCCAAGAGGCCCATATCGTGTGGGATCTCGACGCCTCCCAGGACCAAGGCCCTCCCCTTCCCCCATCTGTGGACATCGTAACCGTGGCCTACGCGGAACATCATCTGGAAGCCCTCTCTCTTCTAGCCAGGATCTCCTCTGCCAAAGTGAGATCCTCAGGGGTGGTTATCTTTAGATTCTCCTGAGACCCCATCACCACTTTGACCCTAAGACCCATCCTCTCCACTAGCCAGGCATCATCCGTGGCCTCGAAACCTTCTTTCTCAGCTAGCAAATGGGCCTCAGTGATGATCCCTTGTCTGAACCCTTGGGGAGTCTGGACTGACCAGAGCCCGCGCCTTGGAACGGTCCGAGTCACAAATCCCTGATCATCTACCTCTTTTATCGTATCCCTCACGGGAATTGCAACCACACAGGCCCCGTGGCGCCTGGCTCCTTCAACAACGAGGGTGACGGTCTCCGGCAAGACCAGAGGCCTTGCGCCATCGTGTATGACCACCACCTCCCATCCCTCTCCCAAGGCATCGAGGCCCCTCCTCACTGATTCCTGCCTCGTGGCCCCCCCAGGCACCACAGCCATGACCTTGTCAAACTCGTTCCTCCTCACCACCTCCTCCCATACCCACTCGGTCCGGGGCTCAGGAACCACTAAAACTATGGCCTGGATGTCAGGGCAGCTTTGAAAGACCTTCACTGTGTGGCTGATAATGGGCAGCCCCCTCAGGGGCAGGAACTGCTTTTCCACCGGGACGGCCATCCTCCTTCCCTCGCCGGCTGCGGGAATGACGGCTGCCACCCCTCCCCTCATCGAAGCCAAGGCCGGGACCTCATCCCCTGGCATTTTGGGCCTGGAAGTCCTGGTCTTCTTTCACGGAAGTGAAGATCATGCGGCCTGCTGAGGTCTGAATAACGCTTGTGACAATGGCATCCACGGTGCGGCCCAGAAATCGCCTTCCATTGTCCACAACTACCATGGTTCCATCTTCCATGTATCCCACACCCTGGCCCTCTTCCCTTCCCTCTTTGATTATCCGAACCTTGAGCTCCTCGCCTGGCAAAACAATGGGCTTGAGGGCGTGGGCCAGTTGATTTATGTTGAGGACCCTCACCCCCTGTACCTCTGCCACTTTGTGCATGTTCACATCGTTGGTCAGGAGGCCACATCCCCTCTCCTTGGCCAGCTGCACGAGGCGACTATCCACATCTCCTCCAACCGATGGTTCATCATCCAAGATCCTCACCTCTATCCCCACCTGCTCCCTGAGAGTCCTTATCACATCCAATCCCCTCTTACCTCTGGCTCTCTTCACGGGGTCCTGGGAGTCAGCTATCTTCTGTAGCTCCCTCAGGACGAAGCGGGGAATTGCAAGGGGTCCTGTTAGAAAACCGCTCGCGCACACATCTGCTATGCGTCCATCGATGATGACGCTCGTGTCCATCAGAAGATAAGGGCCGAAATGAGACGGAGCCGCCCCTGCCCTCGTCCACTTTCTCTTGCCAGAGGCCCAGTGCAAGCCCTGTCCGAATCCAACAGACCATCCCAGAGACCCCATAAAGCCCATGGTACCCAAGATCCAGATGGCATTCCCTCCTGTGCCTAGGGGAATGTAAAGGGCCAGTGTCTCCCCCAAGAATTTCCCCAGAAATAGTCCGAGGGTAAGTCCAATCACGGCTCCGATCATAGCCTGAGGCCTGTAACGACAAAGGAGCCTCTCCACGCCAACAGCCAAGACCCCAAGACCACCCCCAATTGCCGCACCGAAAAGGGGAGCCTCTCCACCGTGGTAAAGGCGCCAAGCCAAAAAATAACCTGCCCCGGAAGCCAAAATCACCCATATTAACCTTGTGATCAAACCCCTCATGAGCTCAGACCACCCTTGGCGTTTCGAATAATCTGTAAATTTCCTGTTCCACTGCCTTCTCATCGGTCTTGCAGGCTATGGAGATCTCTTTAACCAGGAGATTCCTGGCTAGGTCCAACATCTTTCTCTCTCCGAAGGAGAGGGTCTTGTCGCTTTTCAACAAAACTAGATCCCTCAAAACCTCAGCCACGTCATAGGCCGAGCCCTTTTTGATCTTCTGGGTGTATTCCCTGTACCTGCGGTTCCAGCTCTGGTTGGGGATCTGCAAATCCCTCTCTTGCAGTATCTCATATATCTTCGGGACTTCCTCCGGGTCTATAACATTCCTCAGCCCCACACTCTCCACATTATCTGTGGGGATCATTATTGTCATCCCGTTGTCCAGGATCCTCATGACATAGAATTTTTGTTTGTTTCCGTGAATTTCCCTCTGCTCTATGGATTCGATCACGCCCACGCCATGGGCAGGGTACACAGCCAAATCCCCTACCTTGAACATGATGCACGACCTCCTCCGACGCGAGAAGCTTTTCTTCCAAGACTACCCCACAGAGTGATGGTAAGTCAAGGCGAGGAGCATAATCCCTTGAAACTCCTAATTTTTCCCGTCCTGAATTCATCTCCTCCGGCCACGATCTCCATTGGCCCCCAATGGCAAGGGGAAAAACTGCATCTCCCGGAGTGCTACCCTCATGGGATTGACTAGAGCCACGGTTCCGGATTAAAAGAGCCTGAGAGGCATTGGGAGGCCCTGGGCGAAATGGAAGGGAAGAGAGACGAGATCCTCGAGGCCTTGGACAGGCACATTGAGAGGATCCGTGCTATGAGGGACAGGTGGGCTTCAGGAGAAGGGCTTTCCCCGGAAGAGCTGGCAAGAAGGGAGATCACCCTGGAGCTCCTGGATGGAAGCCTCAAGGACCTCATGGCAAGAAGGGAAAAACTCGAGAAAGGACAAGGATGAGGGTCTTGTGGTCATCCCAAATTATCTCCTTGAAGGGCTTTTTTGAGGACTCACCCGAGGCATCGTCCAGAGAAGGGAAGATCCGTCAGATCACTTGAGGGGCCTCAATCTGCTATAAGTGTCCTTGGATTTTTCCTTGAGCTCCTGGAACCTTCTCTCGTGTTCCAGCTCCTCCCTTGTGGGCTTTTGTAGCCAAAGCCAAAGGATCACTAGGAGGATAGCGAGAAAGACTCCCCCCACCATTGCCTCGAGCCAGTACTCGGAAAGGAGTTCAATGGCTCTCTCCAAACCGTTTCCCTCCTCCCAAGGAAGCCATCTACTCATTGAGTGTGAACCAATATAACACCTTTCCTTCTCGAGATACACTCTTTTCTGGGATCGGGGATCGTGATTTCCTCGAGAGATATTGAGAAGTAGCCGGGAGTCAAAGTAAAATCGACCTGCTTTGGGATACCGGCCAAAGGAGGAAGGACAATGGAGATAGACATCAACTGCGACATGGGAGAAAGCTATGGACCCTACAAGTTGGGCATGGACGAGGAGGTGATGCGCTACATCACATCCGCCAATGTGGCCTGTGGTTGGCATGGGGGGGATCCAATGGTCATGGAGCGCACGGTCCAGCTGGCCAAGGAGAACAAAGTGGCTGTGGGGGCGCATCCTGGATATCCGGATCTCATGGGATTTGGAAGACGATTCATGGAGTGCACGGAAAAGGAGATCAGGAATTACGTGATCTATCAGGTCGGTGCCCTCTGGGCTTTTTGCAAAGCTGCTGGGGTCCGTCTAACCCATGTCAAGGCCCATGGGGCCCTGTATTTGAGGGCAGTGGAAGACGAGAAGGTTGCCAGGGCCATAGCTGAAGCTGTAGCCAGCGTGGATTCAGGCCTCATATACGTCGCTCTGGCCGGAGAGAAAGGCAGGAGGATGAGAGAATGCGCTCAGGAGGCGGGGCTCAGGGTGGCCTGCGAGGCTTTTCCCGATAGGGCTTATACTACGGAAGGGAACCTCCTTCCGAGAAAAGAAAAGGGAGCAGTGATACATGACCCATCTCTAGTGGCTCAGAGAGCTCTCCTCATGGCTAAAGAGAAGAAGGTTGTTGCCGCAGACGGGACACTGATACCGTTGGAGGCACAAACCCTTTGCGTCCATGGAGACAATCCAGCAGCTGTTGAGGCAGTGCGGGCCATAAGGGAGACCCTGGAAAGGGAAGGTGTGCGGGTGAAGTCCATGGCCCCCCTTTTTTGAGATCTTAGTCCCATGCCTCTTTATCCAGCGCCCGTGTACAGAGTTGCAGGTGACAGGGGTCTTCTCCTGGAGCTAGGAGATGGCATAGATCCTCACGTGAATAGAGCTGTGAGGGAAATGAGCCTGGCCATTGAGAGGGAGGGGATTCCAGGGATATTGGAGGTAATCCCCACCTACAGATCCATCCTGCTGGTTTACGATCCCATGAGAATTCGACCCCATGAGATACAGAGGATCGTCTCCCAACTGGATTTGACGACTTCTGAGGCCATGCTTCCCCCTCCCAGGAAAGTGGAGATCCCCGTCTGTTATGGCGGAGAATTTGGCCCCGACATGGAATTTGTGGCCAGCTATACTGGCCTGAAGGTGGAGGAGGTGATCGAGATTCACAGCGCTCCCCTCTACCAGATTTACATGATGGGCTTCACACCGGGATTCCCCTTCTTGGGAGGGCTTCCTGAAGTCCTCGCTACTCCTAGACTTCCCACTCCCAGGCTTCAGGTCCCAGCAGGAAGTGTTGCCATCGCTGCCAACCAGACAGGGATCTATCCCATACCGAGCCCGGGCGGGTGGAGGCTGATAGGGAGAACTCCCCTCAGGCTCTTTTTCCCCGAAAGGGCCGAGCCTTTTCTTTACAGGCCGGGGGATTTCATAAAGTTCCGTCCCATATCCCCGGAAGAGTTTCAGGAAATTCTTAAGAGGGAGAGTTCAAGTGCCTTGCCTTAAGGTTATAGACCCAGGGCCCATGACAACAGTCCAGGATCTCGGGAGATATGGGTATCAGGCCCTGGGAGTCCCAATCTCAGGCGCTCTGGATCAAATCTCAGCTATGATCGCCAATTGGCTTGTGGGCAATCCTTCTGGGGCAGCTCTGTTGGAGGCCACTTTTGCCGGCCCCAAGGTGGAGGCCCTAGAGGATGTCTGGGTCTGTGTCACGGGTGCAAGGGTCTTGATGACCCTCAATGGAAGGGAGGTGGAAGGCTGGACTAGTCTGAGGATGAAGGCGGGAGACATCCTCTGGATAAAGAGGATGGTCGAGGGACTCAGGGCATATATAGCCATAAGCGGGGGCATCGACGTGCCCGAGGTCATGGGAAGCAGGTCAACCTATGTGCCGGGAAGAATGGGAGGATTGGGTGGAAGACCTTTGGCAAAGGGGGACATACTGGAAAGGATAGGGGAAAATCGAATATCCGAGCCCCTCACCTTAGCCCCCGAGCTCAGGCCAAGATGGCAGAGGGAGATGACCCTGAGGGCCATCCCTGGACCGCAGGATGACCACTTTGGAGAAGGCCTGGAGATCTTCTTCTCCTCTCCATTCGTGGTCACGCCCCAGTCTGACAGGATGGGCTGCCGTCTGGATGGGCCTCCTGTACCTCGGAAGCCTGAAGCCCCCCAGAGCATAATCTCGGAGCCGAGCATGCCGGGTTCTATCCAGATTCCCCCTGACGGCAAGCCCATCGTCCTCTTGGTGGAGCAAACCGTAGGGGGATACGCCAAGATAGCCACCATCATATGGCCAGACATCTCCCGCGTTGCCCAGGCAAGACCTGGGGACATCATTAGCTTCAGGAAGATCTCCCTGGATGAAGCCCACGATATCTATAGAGAGACTTGGGACCAGTTGGAGTCCCTCAGGAAAGGCCTCGGGGCTCCTCCCTGAAGGGGAATCCTCCAAGTAGGGAGGCCAAGGCCCCATTTCTCGCGGCCTCCCCCTCCCTGTGAGACCCGGAGGGATGGAATCTCCAGGACGAGGGATCCAAGGACCCGAGCCAGCCCATGAGGCCTCCGAGCCAACGGAGTGGAAATTTGAAGACCGATTTTTTCAAGCCAGATGTGATTCACAGGCCGAGGTAGGCCTTTTTCACCATATCCGAGGAGATGAGTTCGTCTTTTGTCCCTTCTAAGACCAATCTTCCTGCCTGTAGTACGTATCCATAATCGGCTATCTCGAGGGCCTCTTTCACGTTCTGCTCGACGAGAAGTATCGTCATCCCAGAAGTCTTGAGCCTTCTCACTGTATCGAACAGCTCGGTGACCAGAAGAGGAGCGAGACCCAGTGATGGTTCATCGAGCATCAGCACCTTGGGGTTCGACATCAATCCCCTTCCGATTGCAAGCATCTGTTGTTCGCCGCCAGATAGGGTTGAAGCCGCCTGGTCTTTTCTCTCTCTCAGTTTCGGGAAAAGTCCATAGACCTTCTCCAGGTTTTCTCTCACTAGGTTTTCTTCATCGAGGAGATAAGCCCCCAGCTTCAGGTTATCCTCCACGGACAGGGGGCCGAAGAGCATCCTCTCCTCTGGCACGTAAACTAGGCCCAATTTGACTATTTGCTCAGTGGACAGCCCCTGGATCTCCCTCCCCTCTAGCATCACCTTTCCCTTCCATATCCTCTGCGCCCCCATGATTCCCCTGAGAAGGGCCGATTTCCCAGCACCATTTGCTCCGAGGATGGTGACTGTCCCTCCCTTCTTGACCTGGATAGATACGTCCTGGACCACTGGGAGTCCCCTGTAACGTATCTCCACTTCCCTAACCTCTAGGGCCAATTGCTCCATCTTTCAAGAAGCCTCCGCGGCGAATTCCCCTTGCCCCTGAGGAGCCCCCCTCAGCCATATTTCTCACCCAGATAAGCCTTTATCACATTGGGATCTCTGGCCACTTCCTCTGGAGAGCCCTCAGATATTTTTCTCCCTGCATCGAGCACTATCACCCTCTGACTTATTCCCATCACCAAAGCCATCACGTGCTCGATCAACATCACAGTTATTCCCATGTCCCAGTGAATATGTCTTATCTTCTCCTTGACCTCGTCGACCTCCTTGGGGGTGAGCCCGGCTGCCACCTCGTCCAGGAGGAGCATCTTGGGGTCCGTTGCCACGGCCACCGCCATTGTCACTAGCTTCTGAGCTGGGACGGGGATCTCCGCGACCATTTTCCCGGACCAGTCTTCCAAGCCCAACTCCTCCAAGACCTTCCGTGCCTTGAGCTCCGCCTCTTTTCTAGATCTGGTCCTCATGAATGCCCCGACCATCACATACTCCAGTACCGTCAGATCTCCTGTGGCGGCGTATACTTGGAAGGTCCTGGCGAGGCCCTTTCTGGCAATGCAATGGGCATCCAGATGGGTTATCTCCTCGCCGTCGAAGAATATCCTTCCCGAGGTCACTCGGTGGTGTCCCGCTATGCAGTGAAAAAGGGTCGTCTTGCCGGCTCCATTGGGCCCAATCAAACCCACAAGCTCTCCCTTTTCCACCTGGAAGGAAATCTGATCATTGGCCCTGAGCCCCCCAAAGTCCTTGGTGACCCTATCTACCACGAGAAGAGGCATCACCTGCTCCTTCTCCTAGCTCTCTCCACAATCCCCCAAATACCCCTCGGTTCCAAGGCCGAAATCAGCATTATGATCACCCCGTAAATGACTAGATCGATCCCTATCAGGCCTGCTTTGGCTCCCAGCCACTCCTTCAAGTAGCTCTTGAGGGGTATCAAAATCGAGGCACCTATTATGGGCCCCCATAGGGAGCCTGCGCCTCCTAGCATGGCCATGAGTGCTATGAGCACCGAGATATCCAGGCTCATTGTGTCCTCTGGCTCTATGTTCTTTATATACACCGCGTGGAAGGAGCCAACCGCGCTCACGAATGCCGTTGCCAGGGCGTAGGTCTTGATCTTGGCCCAATGTACATTTATCCCTAGGGATCTTGCCAGGTCCTCGTTGTCCCTTATGGCCCTGAGCTGGAAGCCCAATCTCGAGTGCCGGAACCAGTTTATGACCAAAATGGACAGGAAGAAGAACCCCAAGATCACATAGTAATAGTAGATGTCTTCTCTGAAGATTAGCCTCAGGAAATCGGGAGGAGGATATTTAGCGGGCGAGATGTGAAGGCCCCTGGCACCACCCACAAGGTCCCATACCTCGAAAAGGTCCTTGAGCACGAGGGAAGTGGCAATGGTTGCTATAGCGAAATAATGACCCTTGAGCTTGAAAAGGGGGTAACCGATTACAAAGGACCACCCCACTGCTATAGCCATGCCGATGGGCATGGAGAGCCAGAAAGGCACATCCCACCGAAGCAACATGACGGCTGTCGTGTATGCCCCAATGCCCACATATTGGGCCTTTCCGAGATCCACCTGTCCACCATAGCCACCAATGGCATTCCATCCCATTCCGTATATGGAGAACATGAGGAACTGTATCATTGTTGCCATGGCAAAGGAGGAATGGGGGAAAAGAGGGAATATTAGGAGCCCTACGGCGAGACAGGCAGCAACCACGAGATCTTTCTTTGGAAAGTCCGAAAAATCGAGGGCGTTTCTCAGCGCTTCCATC
>Ga0197142_1001985_pt1 | contig 18352 bp, 18 predicted proteins | sample GBS60_MetaG_FD_148614 | JGI IMG/M metagenome (GOLD analysis project Ga0197142, IMG submission 148614) | Sediment microbial communities from Great Boiling Springs, Gerlach, Nevada, United States - GBS 60_MetaG | ecosystem: Environmental > Aquatic > Thermal springs > Hot (42-90C) > Sediment...
ATCCTTTCTTCCTGGGGAGTGATGATATAGCTTATCTGCTCGAGAAAACGCTGGGCAGGAGGGTCAAGGGGCGGGATTGTCATTGGTGGCTGAACACAGCCAGCGATGAAGGAAAGACAAAAAAATAAGATTAATAAATTAAATTTTTTTAGGAGCATCGTTTACCTTTTTCTGGTTCACATAATATTTTCAATCATTTATCTTTTTTCTGCAAGTCAATTTTCTGGCCTTCCGATAATTAATTTTTCATCCTGGTCCGAATTCAATCTTTGCTTCAACTCAGGTTTTCGGCCGTTGACATTTTAAAAAAGCTATAGGATATTCTGAATTCAGGGAGGCGAGATGAAGGTTCTTTTAGCCGGTTATAATCTTGATTCAGAGGTTATTAGTGCTCTGATCAAAAACAGTCCAGCGAGGCTGGATGTAACTCCAGAAACCCTTTCCGCGGCTTATGCCCGGATTTCCCGCGACCCCCGGCCGGTTGATGAATTAAGAGCTGAAGCCCGGAAAGAAGTGGAGCGAGCCCGGCGATCGAATCAGACCATTATTTTCAAAATGGGCCACCATTCGGTGGCAGAACACGCTGTCTTCAATTTTGATATTATTGGCGTCAGCCGTTTAGCCATTGAAGCCATTGAACATTTTCGTCTGGCTTCCTACACCGAAAAATCCCAGCGCTATGTTAAGCTCGGAGGCGAAGTGGTTGTTCCGGAGGAAATCAGAGAAGCAGGGAAAGAGAGAGAATTTTTAGCTTTAACCAGAAAGCAACATGAGCTTTATCAATCTCTTTATGAAAGGCTGAGGCCTTACTTTTTTGACCGCTTCAGGCCCTATGCCTCTGACCCCAAAAACCAGATTATTCTGGATAACTGGGCTAAAGAAGACGCCCGCTATGTTTTAAGTTTATCTACCCAGAGCCAGTTAGGCATGACCGTCAATGCCCGTACCCTGGAACTTATGATTCGCCGCTTTGCGGGCAGCAGGCTGGCTGAATTAAGAGCTCTCGGAAAAAGGCTTTATGAGCTGGCCAGCGAGGTGGCTCCTTCTTTGCTCTTATTTACAGAGGCCAGCCCCTATGAAATCTCAACCTATGATGATTTATTGGCCGCCTCATGGCCTATCATTGAGAAGAAGCTAAAATTAACAAAAATTAAAAATCGGGATGAGAAAAGAAGAGCAAGACAGAAGGCAGTCAGGCTGATTAATCTGACACCAGGTGGAGATGATTATCTTCTAGCCGCGCTGTTACACCGCATTCTGCCTTTATCCTTTGAAGATTGCCAGAGAATAACGAGAAGACTTAATTCTGAAGAAAAGAGAAAGCTTTTTTTAACCAGTTTTCGCCGCCTCGAGTTTTATGATCGGCTCCTCAGAGAATTTGAACACACAGATCTCACTTTTGAATTGATTGTTTCGGCCTCCTGTTTTGCCCAGCTCAAAAGACATCGTCTGGCCACGCTGACCTGCCAGCCCTATGATCCATCACTTGGAGTTACTGTTCCTCCTTCCGTCAGGGCCATTGGCGCCAGCAGGGCGTTCCTGGCAATAATGAAAGAGGCTGAAAATCTTTTTGAGCAGCTGAAGCCAGCTGGAACTGACGTGGCCAGCTATGTTTTGACCAATGCCCATCGGCGTCGGGTTCTCTTCAAGGCAAATGTCCGGGAGCTCTATCATATTTCTCGTCTGCGGCAGGACCAATCAGCTCAATGGGATATTCGCAATGTCGTGGGTGAAATGATTAAGCTTGCCCGGCAGGCTATGCCCTTAGCCTTTCTTCTTGCCGGGGGCAAGGATGCTTTCCCCGAAATATATTCAAAGGTTTTTGGCCAGGAACCCCAGATGAAGCCACCTGTCCTGCTGCGACCTGTCCCGGAATCAAAGGAAGAAAAATAAATTTTAAAATTGAATAAGATAAAATTGAAAAATCTTTGCTCCTTCCCTTAACCAGCAACCCCGGCTTATATTTTTTTGAATAATATTAATCCACTCTTTTCAGACGAAAGAATCTTTTCTTGCCAAGGCGAAGAACATGCTCTTTAACCTGGCTGAAATCAATCATAAAACTAATATCTTCGACCCTCTGACCATCCAGGTCAACTCCACCCTGTCTGATCAGTCTTTTAGCCTCGCTCCTTGAAGGAACGAGATTATAATTGACAAGCAAATCAACAATATTGAGGCTGAGCTCTTTGTTTTCTTCCGGAAAAAAGGCGAGAGCAATCTCCGTCATTTCCTGAGGAAGCTCCCTGCGCCGGAAGACACGATCAAACTCCTCGGCGGCTCTGTCAGCCTCCTTCTTTCCCCAGAAATCAGCCACAATGAGCCAGGCTAATTTAGCCTTTAGGTCCCTGGGATTTATTTTTCCCGCTTCTGCCTCTTTTTTCCAGCTTTCAATCTGTTCCAGTCTGATGTCTGTAAGAAGCTCATAATAGCGATACATGAGATCGTCAGAAATGGACATTATTTTTCCGTAGATTTCCTGGGGTGGCTCGGTAATCCCCACATAATTTCCCAGGGATTTGCTCATCTTTTCGACTCCATCCAGCCCCTCAAGAAGAGGCATGGTTATAACGATCTGGGGCTCCTGACCGAATTCGCGCTGAAGATCACGGCCCACAAGGAGGTTAAATTTCTGATCGGTTCCGCCAAGTTCCACATCAGCTTTAAGGGCTACAGAATCATAGGCCTGCATGAGTGGATAGAGAATTTCATGAACACAAATAGGTAAACCTGATTTAAGACGCAGGGCAAAGTCATCTCGCTCCAGCAGCCGGGCTACAGTATATTTGGCCGTGAGATTGATAATATCAAAACTGGTTAAGGAACCGAGCCAGCGGGAATTGAAATCAATAATGGTTTTCTCAGGGTCAAGAATCTTAAAAATTTGCTGGCGATAGGTTTCGGCATTGCGGTTGATTTCTTCTCTGGTCATAGGCTTCCGAGTTGAAGAGCGACCCGAAGGGTCGCCAATCAGCCCGGTAAAATCACCTATCAGGAAGATGACTTCATGCCCTAAATCCTGAAAATGCTTCATTTTTCTTAAAAGCACCGTATGGCCGAGATGAATATCCGGGGCGGTGGGGTCAAAGCCAGCTTTGACTCGGAGGGGTTTTCCTTCCCTGATTGATTTTTCCAGGCGATTCAGAAGCTCCTCCTCCTGGATTATTTCGACAGTTCCCTTTTTTAAATAATCAAATTGCTCTCTGGCTATAAGTTTAATATCTTTCTCTTCCATGTTGCTTCTCCCAGCTCAGTTCAAAGGGAAATATTAATTTGAAGGCTGGTCAATCCACAATAAAAACTCTCCGGCCCCTTACCTCCAGTTTACCTTCGAAGAAAAGGCGAACGGCCTCAGGATAGATTCGATGTTCTTCTTTCAAAATTCTTTCGGCCAGGGATTCTTCAGTATCATCCTGAAGGACAGGAACGACAGCCTGCAGAATAATTGGCCCCATATCCACTTCCTCGGAAACAAAATGAACCGTGGCTCCTGAATATTTCACGCCCCATTCGAGAGCCTGCCGCTGAGCATTCAGGCCTGGAAAAGAGGGTAAAAGGGCTGGATGAATATTCATGATTCGATGCCGGTAAGCCTGGCATAAAACTGGAGTCAGAATTCGCATATAGCCCGCCAGACAGACTAAATCAACCTCTCTTTTGAGCAGTTCTCGCAGAATCTCCCGATCGTAATCTTCCCTTGTCGGATACAGTTTCGGATTGAGAAAAAGTGTTTCCAATCCCCTTTCCCTGGCTATGGCCAGACCAGGAGCATCTTGCCGGTTGCTGAAAACAAGGACAATATCGGCATTGATTTTTCCGGCCAGGATAGCATCATGGATCGCCCTGAAATTGGAGCCCCGTCCAGAAAGAAAGACGGCAATCCGGCCCCTTTTTTTGGGACTCCTGAAAATTTCCTGGGACATGTTTCTCCCTTTTTTAAAATTTTATGGCCATCCCTATTTTAATGGAAAATCCACTGAAATCAATGACCGCTTTCTGGCGGTTCCGGCTGAGCTCAGGGTCAGGTTCAGCTGTCAGAATCAGGAGGCGAGCCTGCCAGAAATCAAGGTAAGGGAGATATTCCTCATAAAATTCAAGGGGTCCTTCCTGGCCAGCTTTGTTGGTGCCCTTAAAATCAGTCGCCTGGGCCTGTCGATAATCTGCCTCCAGGAAAAAAGATGTGGCTGATTCCGGCTGGAAGCTAAAACCAAGGCCCAGAAGAATGTAAGGTGAGGTAGAGCGAGCATTCTGATAGACAGGATAAACAAATTTCAGGTCAGTCTCCTTCCGGTTAGCCTCCCGGTCAATATAACGAGCCAGAAGAAGACCGGCCTCGCCTTTAATAAAAATACGGGAATTTTTATTTACTGGCAGAAAATAAGTCAGATTGAGGCCCAAGGGGATAGCAGTTGCCTTGGCAGGATGGGCATAAAAATAAATAATATTTCCTTTTTTAACCGAGAAAGATGTTCTTTCCTCAGTTAATTCAAAATAAAGAAAGCCCGATGCCAATCCCAGAGACCATCGGGAAGTCAGAGCCACCTGAAGGCCAAGGGCCATCTCATAGCCATATCGAAGGCGGGGTAAAGAAGATGTTTCCACCAGCCAGCCCTGAAGCTCGGCCTCCTTATGCATTCTTTCTTGCCAGGAGGCTAAGCTTCGATTGATTAAGGAAAGGGAAGAGCGGTGAAGTCCGGCTGACCAAATAAGAGAAATTTCCAGCGCAAAAGCGGAGAAGGGGAGAAGAAGGCTAATCAGAAAAAAGAGAAGAGAGAAGAGAATAGGTTTTTTCCTGAGGTTAAACCTGATCCTCAACTTCAATTAACCAATGGCCAGAAGTTTTTCCAGGGAGTTTTTCCAGGCCTGATAAGCCTGTTCTACCTCAAGGTCAACAAGAAGCTGGTTTAACTGATATATCAATATTCTTTTTCCTTTAACCTGACCAATCACTTTAACGGGAACGCCAGTTTCGGCGGCCAGCTTCATGAAGGCAGGAAGATTTTTTTCCTTCAAGCTAAAAATTATTCTTGACTGGGTTTCGCCGAAGAGAAGAGCATCTGGCCGGAGGGAATCTTCAAAATTCACCTCAAATCCAAGTCTCCTTTCACTCAGAAAAGAGCATTCAGCCAGGGCCACAGCTAATCCCCCTTCGGAAGCATCATGGGCCGATTCGATTAGATTTCTTTTTATGGCCTTGATGGCCAGGCGATGAAGTCTTTTTTCAGCCTCGAGGTCGATTTCGGGCGGCCTGCCTTTTTCCAGGCCGAATTTTACCTGAAGATAAAGACTTCCGCCAAGTTCTTTTTTATTTAAACCAGCCAGGACGACCAGATCACCCTCATTTTTGAAACCAGGGGTACAGAGAATATCAGAGCCCTCAATCAGACCGACGACACCAATAACCGGTGTGGGCAGGATAGGTTTTCCTTCCGTTTCATTATAAAAACTGACATTGCCGCCAGTTACAGGCACCTCCAGATAACGGCAGGCTTCAGCCATGCCGCTGATAACTTCAGCAAATTGCCACATGATTTCTGGTTTTTCAGGGTTGCCAAAGTTAAGACAGTTGGTAATTCCGATGGGTTCGGCCCCAACACAGGCCAGATTGCGGCAGCCTTCAGCCACGGCAATTTTTCCTCCAGTTCTGGGATCAAGGTAACAGTAAAGTGCAGGGCCATCCAGCGTCATGGCCAGAAATTTATGAGTGCCCTTGATTCTTAGGACAGCAGCATCAGCCCCGGGCAGGACAACCGTATTGGTCTGAACCATATGGTCATATTGACGATAAATCCATTCTTTATTGGCGATGTTGGGATGAGAAAGCAGATGGAGAAGGGTTTCATTGAAATTCTGTTTCCAGCTGAGCTCATCAAGATCAAGGAAGCGGAGGGCTTCTATATAATCGGGCGGGCGAGCGGGTCGATTATAAACAGGGCAGAGGTCAACTACGGCCTCGACCGGAACATCCACCACTTTTTCTCCTTTAAAGAAAACTTCCAGGTTGTGGCCTGAAGTTATTTCGCCAATGACTACGGCCTCCAGATCCCACTTAGCAAAGATTTGCTGGATCTCAGCCACCTTTTCGGGTTGAGCAATGATGAGCATTCTTTCCTGCGATTCCGAGAGCATAATTTCATAAGGGGTCATGCCTTCTTCCCGCTGGGGGACAAGATCCAGATTGATTCGAATACCCGTCTTTGATTTAGCGGCGATTTCAGTCGTGGAGCAGGTTAAGCCAGCTGCACCCATATCCTGGATGCCAACAATCAGTCCCTTGTCCATGACTTCAAGGCAGGCTTCAAGAAGAAGTTTTTCTCTAAAGGGGTCGCCAACCTGAACATTGGGCCTCTTCTCGTCGACCTCCCGGCCAAATTCAGCTGAAGCCATGGTCGCCCCATGGATGCCGTCTCGACCGGTTTTTGCTCCGGCATAGATGACCACATTTCCCGGGGAACCGGCCCGGGCATAAAAAATTTTTTCTCTTCTGGCCAGGCCCAGGCAGAAAACATTAACCAGGGGATTGGAGCTATAGCTCGGATGAAAAAGGGCTTCGCCTCCAACTGTGGGCACGCCCACTGAATTGCCATAAGAAGAAATGCCGGAGACAACTCCTTCCATAATGGCCCTGTTCCTGGCCAGGGAAAGCGGACCGAAACGCAGCGAATCAAGGAGGGCGATGGGTCTTGCGCCCATGGTAAAGATATCTCGCAGGATACCGCCAACACCTGTGGCTGCACCCTGAAAGGGTTCGATAAAGGAGGGATGATTGTGGGATTCAATTTTAAAAACAACCGCCAGGCCATCGCCAATATCAACTACGCCCGCATTCTCTCCAGGCCCCTGGATAACCCTCGGACTCGCGGTGGGCAACTTTTTGAGATGAATTTTTGAACTCTTATAACTGCAATGCTCTGACCACATCAGGGAGAATATGCCAAGCTCGGTTAAATTGGGTTCACGGCCAATTAAGCTGACAATACGGTTATATTCATCGATGGTCAGGTTATGTTCACGTAAAATTTTTTCAGAAATCATTTTCTTATCCGCCTAAAATTCAGGATTTACGAGATATCGAGAATTGATTTAAAGATAATCAGCCCGTCGCTGCTTCCAAGGATGGCTTCAGCCGCTCTTTCCGGGTGAGGCATCAGGCCCAGAACATTGCCCGAGGCATTACAGATACCGGCAATATTCTCCACGGAACCATTAACGTTGGCCTCTTCATTAATTTCTCCATTTTCCGTGCAATAGCGAAAGATGATCTGGCCATTTCTTTTAAGCCTTTCCAGGGTTTCGCGAGGAGCATAATAATTGCCATCAAAATGGGCGATAGGGATTTTCAATACCTCGCCGGCTCGAGCTTTTCGGGTAAAGGGGGTCTTGTTATTTTCGACCCTGATCCAGACATGCTGGCAGAGAAATTTCAGGTTCTTGTTACGTAGCATAGCTCCTTCAAGGAGGCCAGATTCAAGAAGGATCTGGAAACCATTGCAGATGCCCAGGACCAGCCCGCCCTTCTGGGCAAATTTGATTATTTCCTTCATGATGGGCGAAAACCGGGCAATCGCACCTGACCGGAGATAATCGCCATAAGAAAAGCCTCCGGGTAGGACAACGCAGTCAACCCCTTTAAGGTCCCTGTCTTTATGCCAGAGGAAAAGGGTGGGCTGATTTAAAACATCCTTTAATACATAATAAGTGTCATAATCACAATTAGAACCGGGGAAAATAACCACACCGAATTTCATAGGCTTAATCGATAAAATCCCAGGAAAATGTTTCAATTATGGGATTAGCCAGAACCCTATCAGCAATTTCTGGGATGAGTCTCGAGGCCGTTTCTCGATCAATGTCTTCCAGTTCAATTTCAAAAACCTTTCCCTGACGAACATCTTTTATCTGATGATAGCCGAGAACATGGAGAGCATGACGAACTGTCTGACCCTGAGGGTCAAGGACCCCATTCTTCAGGCTAACCAGCACTCTTATTTTCATTACCCAGAACCCTTTCAAAGATAAAATCTATTTTTTCAAAATAGGGCTCAAGACGAAAACAGGCTTCAATTTCCTCGAGAGAAAGCTTTTCTCTTATGATTCTATCTTCAAGAACAAGCTCTTTAAAATTTAATTTTTCCTCAAGGGAGCGGAGGCTGAGTTTCTGGACAATTTCATAGGCCTCTTCCCGGCTCAGCCCTTTCTGGGTGAGGGCCAAAAGGACTGCCTGGGAAAAAACAAGACCCTGCGTTAGGAAGACATTGCTGAACATCTTTTCTTTGTTCACCCGCCAGTGGCTGATGAGATCAATGGCTTCATTTAAGATGAAATCGGTCAGGGTAAAGGCGTCAGGCAGGATAATTCTTTCAGCTGAGGAGTGGGAAATATCCCTTTCATGCCAGAGGGGAATATTTTCAAGAGCAGTCGAAAGATAGGAGCGAATAACCCGGGCTAAACCGCAAATTCTTTCGGCCCGGACCGGATTTTTTTTATGAGGCATGGAGGATGATCCCTTCTGCCCGACCGTGAAGGGTTCCTCAATTTCCTGAACTTCAGTCCTTTGAAGATGTCTTATTTCAAGGGCTATCTTTTCGAGTGAAGCCGCCAGGATAGCCAGCGTGAAAAGGACTTCTGCATGCCGATCTCTTTGCAGGACCTGATTGGAAACACGGGCCGGAGTAAGGCCGAGTTTTTTCAGGGCTATTTCTTCTACCTTGGGTTCAAGATGGATATAGGTTCCCACTGAGCCAGAAATCCGGCCGACGCTGATGACCTTCCGGGCTTGCTCAAGGCGATGAAGATGACGGCCCATCTCTTCATACCAGACAAGAAGCTTGACGCCGAAGGTAATCGGTTCAGCGTGGACACCATGGGTTCTTCCAGCCATTATGGTTTTTTTATGTTCAAGAGCCTGATCTTTAATTACCTGGCGGAGCTTCCTGGTTTTTTCAGCAATCAGGTCGAGGGATTCCACCAGGAGAAGGGAAAGAGCTGTATCCACAATGTCGTAAGAAGTCAGACCGAGATGGATGTAACGAGCGTCCTCGCCCACATATTCAGCCACATTGGTCAGAAAGGCAATGACATCATGTTTAACCTTTTTTTCAATGGCTTCAATTCTTTCCACGGAAAAGCTGGCTTTCTTTTTTATGTTCTCTAAGGAGGGTAGGGGGATTTTCCCGAGTTCGGCCCAGGCCTCACACACAGCTAATTCCACATCCAGCCAGCGACGGAATTTATTTTCTTCCGACCAGATTCTGGCCATTTCAGGAGAGGAATATCTTTTAATCACCGGCCCTCCAGGAAGGCTCATCTTATCAATTGATTGTCCCTGTGTCAACGACAGTCAGGCCAGAAAATTGATCTTTAAAAAAAGGAGAGATCCGCTTTGCTGATATAACTGATATAATTGGAAAAAATAATCAGGAAACGGGCTGGCCGGAAAATGAATTATAACAAATGCTAAGGAAATTAGAGGCAAGGTGTCTAATATTATGAGGAAACGATTGGATGAGCCGGATGACATCCAGCTTGTGGCTGAAGCTAAAAACGGAAATCTGGAAGCCTTTGGCCTTCTGGTTGAACGCTATCAGAACCGGTTATATAAAATTGTTCGCCGCTTCGTTCCTAACCATGAGGATGCCGATGATTTAATTCAGGAGACCTGGATGCAGGCTTTTCGAGCGCTTTCTTCTTTCCGGGAGGAAGCTGGTTTTTATACCTGGCTTTACCGGATTGCCCTCAACCTGACTATAAATTTTTTACGCAAACAAAAGAAAGAAAAACAAAGGGAATCATATGAGGTCTGGGAGAAAGGTCCGGAGGAGATTTCAGGCAAGAAGTTAATGGCAGCAGAGGATGATCCAGGCCTTTATGAGTTAAAGGAGAAGATTGAAATGGCCATAAAAAAATTGCCTCTTCCGTATAGGAGTGCTTTTATTCTTGTTACCCAGGAGGGTTTAAACTACCGTCAGGTGGCAAAAATTCTCGGTTGCTCCGAGAACACGGTAGCCTGGCGGATGTTTAAAGCCCGTCAGAAGCTCCAGAAGGAGCTTCAACCCTATCTGGTCGGAAGAAAATGAGTTGCAAAAAATATAGAAAAATTATGTCTGCCTTCCTGGATGGCGAAATTTCTCCCGCCAGGCAAGAGCAACTTTTCCATCACCTCAATTCCTGTCTTTCCTGCCGGGCTTATTTCGAGAATTTAACCGTGATTCAGGAAAAGGTTAAATCCTTTGAACCGGTGGAGCCACCTGATAATTATTCTGAGATAGCTGCTTCGCGAGTGGTTAAAATGATAGCCGAGTCTCAAAAAACCTTGCCTTCCTGGAGAAAGACAGGCCCCTTATGGCTTTTAAGAAGGCCATGGCTCTGGGTTTTGCCTTCTCTTTTAATCATAATCATGGGCGTTCTCTTATACCATCAGGCTTCGAAAAAATCTGACCTTTCTTCTGAAGCTCATTATTTTAATTACCAGGATAATTTTGTTTTCCTAGTTGACCAAATAGAATCTGATGATGTGGTTTTGGCGACCTTGAATGATTTGATTGAACAGGAAATAATTGGTCCTGATTTATCGGGGATCGATTATCATTCTTTGATGGATTATTTCTACTTTTCCTTGGAGGAACTTTCCGAAGAGGACCGGGAAGAACTGTTAAAAGAGATAATGGTGATTACCGGGGAAAACGGTTTTTGAAGGGGGTAGGGAAATGAGAAAGAAAGGGTCCGATTTGATTTTAATTATGGTTTTTTGCCTTTGCCTGGCTCTGGCTTTTCCCCCGAAAAGCTTCTGCTGTCCGGGCTGGGAAAGAGACTGTTATCTTGATTCTGGGCAAGCCACCCCCAGGCAGAAGGAAATGGGGCCAGGGCAGCGCTTCGGGGATAATCTGGCTTTACTGAGACTTTTAAGGATGACCAGAGCTCTGGATTTAACCGAGGAGCAGGCCGCCCGGATTTTTCCCAGGGCTAACCGGATGGAAAAAGAAAGAATGGAGCTGAATCGACAGCTTAATCAGGAAATCAGGGAACTTCGCTCCCTGGTGGAGGCCTCTCCCCCGGATGAAGCGAGAATAAAAGAAAAGCTGGCCAGAATAAAGGAGATAAGGGAATCAATTCGGCTTAAAGAGGCTGAATTTGAAAACTTTCTCGAAAAGAATTTAACGGTTGTTCAGAGGGGTAAGTATGTTCTTTTTAACCTGGAATTTGCCCAGTTTCTGAGCCGTAATCTAGAAAGAGTCAGAAATCTTCAGGGGCAACGCGTTAAAGCTCCCGTCAAAAAAACTCCTGAAAAATAGAGCGCTTCTCTTGACAAGATAATAAGATTAAGGTAGGATTGGAAAGTAAAATTTTATTTTGTTTTCTGTTTAAAGTGGCTTAAATCCTTGAATTTATGCTATTAGAAAAAACAATCGTTTATTTAAAGGCCAGCGTAGCTCAGTTGGTAGAGCAGCTGATTTGTAATCAGCGGGTCGGGGGTTCGAATCCCTTCGCTGGCTCAGTTTAAGGGAAGAAAAATGATGGTTTCCTGTGGGCAGGTACCAAAGTGGCCAAATGGGGCGGGCTGTAAACCCGCTGGGGCAACCCTTCGGAGGTTCGAATCCTTCCCTGCCCACCGGAGCGGGAATAGCTCAGCGGTAGAGCATCGGCCTTCCAAGCCGTTGGTCGCGGGTTCGAATCCCGTTTCCCGCTCTCTGCTGAGTTTAAATGCCCACGTAGCTCAGTTGGTAGAGCACATCCTTGGTAAGGATGGGGTCACCAGTTCAAATCTGGTCGTGGGCTTAATATAAATCGCGTAAGCGGCATTACCCATCTCTTGAGAGGAGGCAAGGCGACATGGCGAAGCCGAAATTTGAGAGGCGGAAGCCCCATGTTAATGTGGGGACGATTGGGCATATTGATCATGGGAAGACGCTTTTGACGTCAGCGATAACGAAGGTATTATCGATGAAGGGTTTAGCGGAGTTTAAGACATATGATGAGATAGCGAAGGCGGATGCGAAGATGTTTCGTCGGGATGCGACGAAGATTCTGACGGTGGCTTTAGCGCATGTGGAGTATGAGTCGGAGAAGCGTCATTATGCGCACATAGATTGTCCTGGTCATGCTGATTACATTAAGAACATGATAACTGGGGCGGCGCAGATGGACGGGGCGGTATTGGTGGTATCGGCGGTGGATGGGCCGATGCCGCAGACGCGGGAGCACATTTTACTGGCACGGCAGGTGAATGTGCCGGCGATAGTGGTCTTTATCAACAAGGTAGATTTGGTTGAGGATGAGGAGATATTGGATTTAGTGGAGTTAGAGACGAGGGAGTTGCTGACGAAGTATGGATTTCCTGGGGACAAGACGCCGGTGGTGCGGGGTAGTGCATTGAAGGCATTGGCTGAGCCTGATGGTAAGGCTGGGGAGGCGATATGGGAGTTAGTGCGGGCGATGGATGAATTTATACCTGAGCCTGTGCGGGAGATAGACAAGCCGTTTTTATTACCGATAGAGGACATATTTTCGATAACTGGGCGAGGTACGGTGGTGACGGGTCGGGTTGAGCGGGGAACGGTGAAGGTGGGAGATGAGGTAGAGATAGTGGGATTTGGAGAGACGAGGCGGACGGTGGTGACAGGGGTAGAGATGTTTCGGAAGATACTGGATCAGGCGCAGGCGGGTGACAACATCGGGTGTTTGTTGCGTGGTATAGGGAAGGATGAGGTGGAGCGGGGTCAGGTTTTGGCGAAGCCTGGTTCGATTACGCCGCATCGTCGGTTTAAGGCGCAGATATATGCCTTGACGAAGGAGGAGGGAGGTCGGCACACGCCGTTTTTCACTGGATATCGGCCGCAGTTTTATTTTCGGACGACGGATGTGACGGGGACGGTGAAGTTACCGCCTGGGGTAGAGATGGTGATGCCTGGGGACAATGTGGAGATAGAGGTGGAGCTGATAACGGATGTGGCCATGGAGCGGGCGATGCGTTTTGCCATTCGTGAGGGTGGCCGGACTGTGGGTGCTGGCACCATCACGGAAATCCTGGAATAAGCCGGTGGCTTGAAGAATGAGAGAGATTGTTACTTTACAATGTTCTGAATGCAAACGGAGAAACTACACGGCGACCAGAAATAAAAAGAAGCAGACGGAGAAACTTGAGCTGAGAAAATATTGTCGATTCTGCCAGAAGCATACCTTGCATAAAGAGGTAAAATAGAGAAAGGAGTGAAGATAAACTGAGCCTGACAGATAAAAGGCAGGTGAGTAGCTCAATTGGTTAGAGCGGCGGTCTCCAAAACCGCAGGTTGCGGGTTCGAGTCCTGCCTCACCTGCCACTTTCCCTTTCCCCTCGCTCCTCACCGGCGAGAGGAAATTTATATTTAGGGGCCCGAGAAGGATTGACTATGAATTCCAAGGAAAAATGGTGGAAGCGCTTTATTAATTATCTTCGTGATGTCCGCAATGAAGCCAAAAAAGTTACCTGGCCCTCGCGCCGGGAGGTCATCAATACGACCATGGTGGTTATCATCGCCGTGGTCTTTTTTGGCTTTTATCTTTTCCTCTGGGATGTCATTTTTTCCTGGATTTTAACCAAGGTGGAAACCATGTTGAGATAAGTTGAGGTTGAAATGGCTAAGCAGTGGTTTATCGTTCATACTTACTCCGGTTATGAGAAATTTGTCATGGAGTCTATTCGTCAGCGAGCTGAAGAAGCCGGTCTGTCCCAAAAATTCGGCCAGATTATTATCCCCACGGAAGATGTGGTGGAAATTAAGGGCGGGCGAAAGGTAGTTTCCACCAAAAGGGCTTATCCTGGCTATATTATCGTGGAAATGGAACTCGATGATACTACCTGGCATCTCGTCAGACAGACTCCGAAAGTCACCGGCTTTGTGGGTTCAGGCCGAAAACCTGTTCCTTTAAGCAAGGAAGAAGTCAGTCAGATTATCCGTCATATGGAAAAGACATCGGAAAAGCCCAAGCCCAAACATACTTTTGAAAAGGGCGAAGCGGTGAGGATTATCGATGGCCCCTTCTACAATTTTAATGGCATAGTGGAAGAGGTTAACCACGAAAAAAATACCCTCAAGGTGCTGGTAACGATTTTTGGCCGATCCACACCGGTCGAACTTGAATTTCTCCAGGTGGAGAAAATTTAGGAGGCAAAATGTCTAAGGAGGTTGTAGCTCAGGTCAAGCTTCAGCTCACAGCCAAACAGGCCAGTCCGGCTCCTCCTGTTGGCCCGGCTCTCGGTCAGCACAATGTGAACATCATGGAGTTTGTGCGGAAATTCAATGAAATGACGTCCAAAATGGAGGATGGACTGATTGTTCCGGTGGTGGTGACAATTTACAAAGACCGCACTTTCACCATTGAACTTAAGACTCCGCCCACCTCTTTTCTTTTAAAAAGAGCTGCCGGTATCGCCAAGGGTTCAAGTGCCCCCAATAAAGAAAAAGTTGGCCGGGTAACAATGAAACAGATTGAAGAAATTGCCCGGATCAAGTTACCTGATTTAAATACCGATGATCTGGAAAAAGCCAAGAAAATTATCATTGGTACAGCAAAAAACATGGGGCTGGAGGTAGTCGGTGAGTAAGCGAGGTAAGAAATATTTAAAGGCCAAGGAACAGATTACTAAATCGGAATACACCTTGGAAGAAGCAGTGAGTCTGCTGAAAAAACTGAGCTATGCTAAGTTTGATGAAACCGTTGAAGTCGCCATGAGGCTGGGGGTGAATCCAAAATATTCCGACCAGATGGTGCGCGGGACAGTGGTTTTGCCTCATGGCACGGGAAAAACCAAAAAGATTTGCGTTATTGCTACTGGAGAGAAAATAAAGGAAGCCGAGGAAGCCGGGGCTGATTATGTTGGTGGTGAAGAACTTATTGAAAAAATTGCTTCAGGCTGGCTGGATTTTGATGTTTTAATCGCCACTCCCGATGTGATGAGAAGTGTCGGTAAACTGGGTCGAATTTTAGGCTCCAAAGGTTTAATGCCCAATCCCAAATCAGGCACGGTTACCTTTGATATTAAGAAGGCCGTTCAGGAAATAAAAGCTGGCAAGGTGGAATTCAGAGTGGATAAAACCGGTATCGTTCATGCCGGCGTGGGGAAACTCTCTTTTTCCGAAGAAAAGTTGATTGATAACATCAAAGCCTTCATGCAGGCGGTTATTCAGGCCAAGCCGCCAGCCGCTAAGGGGAAATATGTTCGCAGTGTGGCCATCTCTTCAACTATGGGACCTTCCCTCAAATTGTCTGAATCGGTCCTCGAGAATCTGTAAAAAAGGGAGGGAAAGTTGAAAAAAGAAAAAAAAATCAAGCTCGTCGAGGAACTCAATGAGCTCTTTGGCCGCCATGATTCTTTCTATATTCTCGATTTTCAGGGGATGACGGTAGCCCAGGCTACGAGATTGCGGAAATCAATTCGCCAGATGGGTGGCGTTTTCAAGGTCATCAAAAACCGGCTTGCTCTGAGGGCCTTGAAGCAAGACCTGCCCCCGGAGGTCAAATCTTATTTTCAAAAACCGACAGCCCTGGCCTTTCCTGATGGTGACCCTCTGGCCCTGGCCCGGTTTTTAAGAGATTTTTCGGCACAAAACAAGGTTTTAAGCGTCAAAGGTGGTGTTCTGGAGGGGCAGGTTTTTCCCGGCGAAAAGTTTGATGAGGTCTGCCGTCTGAATTCACGAGCTGAGCTCATGGCCAAAATGGCCTATTTGATGGCCTATCCATTGATTAATTTAATGCGGACTTTTCAGGCTCCGCTGGCTCAATTCGGCTTTCTGCTGAGCCAATTAAAAAATAAAAAATAGCGTTGGAGGTAAAAATGGCTAATGGTGAAACCCGTATAACCAAGGAGCAGTTTTTTGCTCATCTCGACAGTTTAACTCTGCTCGAACTGGCTGATTATATTAAAGAGTTTGAGAAGAGGTATGGCATTTCCGCGGCGGCAGCCATGCCTGTAGCCATGCCAGGAGCAGGTCCGGCTCAGGCTGTCGAAGCTAAGGCCGAGGAACAAAAAACTGAATTCAGCGTCATTCTGAAGAATGCTGGTGACAAAAAGATTAATGTCATCAAGATAGTCCGGGAATTGACTAATTTAGGTTTAAAAGAAGCTAAAGAACTGGTTGACTCTTTGCCCAAACCTATAAAAGAAAAAGTTAGCAAGGAGGAAGCCGAGGCTATCAAGGCTAAATTTGAGGAAGTGGGCGCGGTTGTCGAAATTCAATAATCCAGAAAGAATTTTTTCTGGATTAAAAATGAGGAGAAGGAATCTTCTCCTTTTAATTAGGCGAGGGGGACGATGAGCAAATTTATAGATTCTGCCAACAACTATCGACAGCGAGTCGATTATTCCAAGATAAAAGTTCCTATCCCCATTCCCGACCTTCTCTCGGTTCAAATTGAATCCTATCGGGAATTTCTCCAGATGGATCTTCTCCCTGAAGAAAGAAAAGATGTGGGCCTGCAGGCTGCTTTTAAAGATATTTTTCCCATTTCTGATTTTAAAGAAACGACCCAGCTTGAATTTGTCAGCTATACTGTGGGTACCTGGGAATGCAAATGCGGTCGTCTTAAAGGGGTGGAAAATTATAGAGCTCGCTGTCGCGTCTGTGGCACACTCCTGCCGCCTCGTTTCGATCTTTCTAAAAACGAACCCTGTCCTTACTGTCATTCCTCTCGCCAGTTTGATATCTCCCTCTGTGAACATTGTGGTGACCGGGTCCAGTTAAAAATTAAATATTCGCCGGCTGAATGCATTGAAAAAGGTTATACCTACTCTGCCCCTCTTCGAGTTAAATTAAGATTAATTTCCTGGGAAAAAGATAGTAGTTCTAAAAGCCGCCGCCTCAAACATATTAAAGAACAGGAGGTCTATTTCGGCGATATCCCCTTGATGACAGATAAGGGCACCTTTATTTTCAATGGTGTCGAAAGAGTGGTGGTCAATCAGCTCCAGCGCTCACCCGGGGTTTATTTTCGGCCGACTGAAGCTAAGGGCTGCTATGTGGCCAAAATAATTCCTTATCGAGGTGCCTGGGTAGAATTTGAATATGATTCCAAAGATTTGCTTCATGTCCGCCTTGACCGGAAGAAAAAATTTCTGGCGAGTGTTTTTCTCCGGGCCCTTGGTTTCGGTAGCGATGAAGATATCCTACGTTTGTTTTATAAGATTTATCGAGTTATCCCTGAGGATGGTAGACTTTATTTTGAGGTCCATGAGAATTTAATCGGTAAAACTTTAAGCCAGGATATTGTCGACCCTAAAACCAAAGCTGTTCTTTGGCCAGCCAGAAAGAAAATCACCTCCGAGACCCTGGACATTCTAAAGGCCAAGGGACTGGAAAAGATCCCTATCAGCAAAAGGGACCTTCAAAATGCCTATTCCCTGACTTCAATCAAGGGAAAGGTCAAGGTCAATGAAGAGCTGGGAGATATTCAGCTTGACCTGTTAATGGCTCGAGGCGAGCCCTTTGAAGTTTTCTTTCCCAGGGAAAATCCCTGCGGCGAGATTATCACCAATACTCTCCGTAAAGATCCAAGAAAGAGTACTCAGGAAGCTCTGGCCGAAATCTATCGCAAATTGAGACCTGGAGAACCCCATACTCTGGAAAGTGCCCACAGTCTTTTTCATAACATGTTTTTCAATCCGCAGAAATATAATTTTTCTCGCATAGGCCGGCTTAAATTTAATATCAAACTTGGCGTGGAGACTCCTCTTGAAGAGAAGATCCTGCGACCTCTCGATTATGTGGAGGTCATTAAATATTTATTTAAATTACGAAATGGCGAAGGGTCGGTAGATGATATTGACCACTTAGGTAATCGCAGGGTTCGCTCCGTGGGCGAGTTAGTTGAAAATGCCTTCAGAATTGGCTTAACGCGTCTCGAAAGAACGATTAAAGAAAAGATGACAGTCAGCTCCGATCTGAGTGCGGCCATGCCCCAGGATTTAATCAATTCCAAACCAGTCATGGCCGCCCTGAAAGAATTTTTTGGCAGCTCCCAGCTATCTCAATTTATGGACCAGATAAATACCCTGGCTGAAATCACTCACAAAAGACGTCTTAGTGCTCTCGGGCCAGGTGGTTTGAGCCGGGAGAGAGCCGGTTTTGAAGTGAGAGATATTCAGGCATCTCACTATGGTCGGATTTGCCCCATTGAAACCCCTGAAGGACCCAATATTGGCTTGATTTCCTCTCTGGCCTGTTATGCTCGGGTTAATCCCTTTGGCTTTATTGAAACACCTTACCGCCGAGTAATCAATGGCCGTGTGGTCGATTATGTTCGCATAGTCAATCCCGGTGATAGTCATTTTGAAGTCGGTCAGATGGTAGAAAAGAGCGAATTCGAGAAACAGCTCGAG
>Ga0197142_1001987_pt1 | contig 18315 bp, 21 predicted proteins | sample GBS60_MetaG_FD_148614 | JGI IMG/M metagenome (GOLD analysis project Ga0197142, IMG submission 148614) | Sediment microbial communities from Great Boiling Springs, Gerlach, Nevada, United States - GBS 60_MetaG | ecosystem: Environmental > Aquatic > Thermal springs > Hot (42-90C) > Sediment...
TTGAATCACCCCAAAGACTGATTGAGACTTTAGAACTAATTTCTCAAATCAATCCAAAAGCTCAAATCTCAATCGCCCGCGAGATGACAAAAATTTATGAAGAATTTATCAGAGGGAATCTTTTGCAGGTTTTAGAAAAATTAAAAAAAAGAAGGGGGATAAAAGGAGAAGCGACAATAATAATAAAATTTTAATATGATTAGAAATCTTATTTTAAAACTTATCCGCCTCTATCAAAAAACCGCTTTTTTTCATGGAGCAATCGCCAAACAACTTTTTTTAACTGATAAAGTTTGTCGTTTTATTCCTACTTGTTCTCAATATACCTACCAGGCAGTTGAAAAATATGGAGTAATAAAGGGATTATTTTTAGGACTAAAACGAATCATCCGCTGCCATCCTTTTTCCAAAGGCGGTTATGATCCATTAAAATAATCTTTTCCCCGATAAAGATCAAACCATTTTTGCCAATTGGGTAAAGACGGGGTTGGTGTGGGCGCGGGTGTTGTTTTTATTGTTGGAAGGATTACTGCAATTTCATCAGGCTGAAGAAGATTAAATTCATTGCGAATTTTTTTTTCCACATCGTAAGCGCTGGTTTGTTTTAGGATTTGGGTTTTAAGTTTGGTATTTTTTTTCTTTTCTTCTTCATAGTTTTTTTTAAACTGCTCATAAAATTTTTTGCCTTCTTGATAACTAATAAAGTTTTTAATAAAAGAAGAAAAAAGAATTAATATTAATATGGTTAAAAAAAACTTATTGATTAATTTCATAAAAAAATTATAAAATATATATCCTATGAAAACACAAAAAAAAATAGGAAAAAAAGATGTTTTTTCTCTTTTGAAAGAGTTTGAGCAATCAATTAAAAAAAAACCACCAGCAACAGCAATGATTAAAGAAATTACCATGATGGGTTTTAAGATCAAGACGGTTTTTGGTGATTTTTCATCAATTAATTTTTCTAATAAAAAAATTATTGAGATCTTGTGGAGCTTGGGTAAGTTTGATGATTTTTTTCAAAAGAAACTAAAAAACCTAAACGCAACTGAAAAAGAAATTTTACTTCAATATTTTGATCATCTTAAAGAAAAACTTATTTTTTCTATTCCTTCCCATCAAACCTTAAAATTTGAACAGCCCTTAAAAGATCATTTAACTAATATTTTTGAAATAGAAATTCTTCGTCAAAGTAATAATCAAAAAAAAATTAATTAATTTTATTATGAAAAGATTACCTATCATTATTGATTTAGAAACAAAATATACTTTTCGTGATTTTTCCGATCCAAAAAAACTTGGGGTTTCGGTTTTAGCAATATATGATTACAACCATGATCGTTATTTTTCCTTTTTGGAAAAAGAAATTAATCGGTCTTTTTCTTATTTTGAAAACGCGTCATATATTATTGGTTATAACATTAAGAGTTTTGATTTACCGGTTTTTCAAGCTTATTATCCGGGAAAAATAGAGAATTTTTTGGTCTTTGATATTTTGGAAGATATCCGGGAGAAAATCGGTCGCCGATTGGGCTTAAATGATCTTATTATGGCTACTTTAAACAAAAGAAAAACCGGTCATGGTTTAAAGGCGATTGACTATTATAAAAACAAAGAATTTAATAAACTTAAAAAATATTGTTTAGATGATGTGATGCTAACTAAGGAACTTTTTGACTTTGGAATTAAAAATAAAAAGATTTATTATCTCACCCCAAATGGAAAAGAGGAAATTAGAATTAATTGGGAAAAATATTTAAGTGATGATGGCAAAAAAAGCGTTTCCTTGACTTTACCATTTTAAAAAACTTTGATTTAATTAATTTTTAATAATTTGAAATCTTTCTTTAGGAAAAAGATAGAAAATTAAGCAAGAACCAATACCCTAATTATTAAAAAATTGAGAATAATTAAAAAATAATAAAAAAATTTTTCATAAATTTATTCTTTTCTTTCAAAATATTCTTTTAAAAGCTCTTTTGCGATAGGACCAGCCATATCTGAACCCTGACCAGCGTTTTCCAAAAAAACCGTTAAAATAATTTGTGGATTATTAAAGGGAGCAAAAACCGTAATCCAGGCATGCGGTAAACTATCCTTAGATTGAGACTCGGCTGTACCGGTTTTGCAACCAATTTCCACCTCCTGCATTTTTTTACCGGAAAGATTTATTTTGAAATTAAAAAGCGGCCAGCCGGTTCCCCCCGGAGAACAGGCTTTTTTCATCCCTTCTTTAATAAGAGATAAGGTTTTTTGGGAAATGGGCAGTTTTTGGCATTTTGGGAAAGACAAATCATATGTGTTGTTGCTGTTTGTTTGTTTTAGTATTTTTGGTTGACAAAGATAACCATTATTGGCAAAGACAGAAGTTAATACGGCAATCTGAAGGGGGGTAGTTAAAAGATATCCCTGACCGATTGAGAGATTATAGGTATCACCTAAGTACCATTTTTCTTTAAGTTTATCTTCTTTCCAAAAGGAAGAAGGGACAAGACCTTCTTTTTCCTCAATTCCAATACCGGTTTTTTTCCCCAAACCAAAAATTTCCGCCCACTTTTTTATTTTTTCCTCTCCTAACTTTCCCCCGATTTGATAAAAAAAGATATCGTTTGATCTTTGAACTGACTTTACCACATCAACCATACCATCGGTTTTGCCGTATTGAAGATAGTACCAGTTTCCAAAAGTAACCGACCCAAGCTTTACAAATCCCTTATCTTCAATTTGTGTTTTTTCATCAATGATTTTTTCTTCAAGAGCTGCTGAGGCAACAACTAATTTAAAGATCGATCCCGGTGGAAACTCGCCTTCTGACACCCGATTAAAGAGGGGTTTTTCTTTATTGGTTAATAAATTTTTAATTATTTCGTTGTTTTTATCCTCAAAAACCTGTGGATTAAAAGAGGGTGAAGAAACAAAAATAATAACCTCACCGCTTTTTGGTAAAAGACCAATCACCGCCCCCTTTTTTTCTTTAATTAAATCATAAGCCTTTTTTTGAAGTTGCCAGTCTAAAGCAAGTTTTAAACCGACACCGTTTTTGGGGGCCACAACAGCAATTGTTTTTAAAAATTTTCCAGCGGCATCAACCTCTATTAATTTTTTTCCCGGCTCGCCCCGCAGCTGGCAATCAAAAAGAAATTCAACTCCTTTTTTTCCAATTCTATCACCGAATTTTGCTTTATTTAGACAAAGATCGTTTTTCAACTCAGTAGAATCGGCTATGCCCCGGTAGCCGATAAGATGAGCAAATGATTCACCATCATGATATATTCTTCTTGATACAATCCTTAATTTTTGTTCGTTGATATTTGGAGGCAAATTTTCTACTAAAACAAAACCTTTTCGATCTAAAATTTTTCCCCGTTGCGGTTCGATTATAATTTCCCGAATTCGATTGTTTTCTGAAAGTTGACGATAATAACTTCCCTTAATAATTGTTAATTGAAAAAGACGAGAAAAAAAAATCAAGAAAAATATCAGTATTATTAAAACCAATCCAAGAAAAAAAAACTCTTTTTTTTCATTTTTTTCACCAAAAATTAATTTGTCTTTTTCAATTTTTTTAAAAAAAGGCGGCGACATAAATGGTTGTTTGTCATTATAATCTAATTTTTAGACAATTTTTTAATGAATTTGTAAAAAATATTGTTTATATTTTAGATTATAGGGTAATTATAATTTTAATATATTTTTTCTCATTGATAAATTAACTCAAGAAAACGGCAAAATTTTTATCAATTAAAAGACGTTTTATCTGCTTTACTTTTATTTTTATTGTAAAATACCCAATTATGGAAAAAAGATCGTGTTATCAACAACTATCTTTAATTGAGTATTACGGCTTAGTTAAAAATATTGCTGAAAACAGAAGACAGGAACTGCAGATATTATTTAATCTTCTAATAAAAAAATTTGGTGATAAAGATTGGTCTCTAATATTAGTTGGTAGTGATGGAAAACAGGAAAGACACCCTCAGTCAAAAACCGAAGTTGTTTTGGTTTATAAAGATAAGCAGACGAAAGATCAAAATGCAGATAAAATGGCACAAGTAATAAAAACTTTAACTTATCAAGCAACCGATCCTATTGAATTTTCAGAAATTAAAGTTTTAGCAGATAAAAATGGGGAAAATCCACTTTCTTTTTATAACAATCAACCCCACCAATGCTATCCTGATCGTATTTTAAACGCTGATTTTTTATTGGGAGATGATGCTGTTTTCATTCAGGCAAAAAGAAAGACATTGTTGGAAGCGGTAGAAGAAGGCAAATTAGGTAAGACAATAAGAGAGGAATTAAAAAAGCAGCTTAAAGTTTATAAAAAAACCCTAACCTCAGGTCAATACCGCCACCAGATTGTTTTTGATGAAAATAATCAATATTATTTTGAGACAGATGATTGGAGAAATGTCAGAACAGGATTTAAAATGGGACCAATTAGAGCAGTTCAAAGAAGACTTGATCTTTTAACTTTAAACGCTGTTAGATGCGGTAAGTTGATTATAAATGAATTAGTTGCGGATTGTCCTTCAAACACCTGTGAACGAATTGAATTTTTGGTTAAAAGAGGGGTTATCGATCAGAAACAAGAAAAAATAATTGTTGAGGCCTATCTTTGGTTTTTGAGAGAATACCATCGAATTCAAGAGCTTTTTAAAAACAGTAATCGTCAATCATTAATATCTTGTCAATTCGATGAAAAAGAATTTGAGCGGCATAGAAAAGCATTAATAGATTTTATAACTTAGTTTTTATCAAATATTGTGTATTTATTGGACGTGTTAGCTTTTATAAATTAGAAAAAGCCATTTTAGGAAATTTTATCTTTTGTTTTTTCATAAAACTCAGCCAAAGCAATTTCTAAAGGCAAAGATTCAATTGGAGAAATTTTTAAATTGGCATAGGCCTCAAGAAGAAGCTTCATCATTAAAGTAATTTCTTTTGCCGAAAGTTTTGTTTGATAGTCTAAATCAACCGTTAAACCTTTTTTTGCCAAAAGAGAAAGCCGTAGTTGCTCTAAAATATCCTCAATCAGATTTTTAAAATTACCGCCTTTTTGAGAAAATTCCTGAATAAAAGAAAAAGCTAATTTTGGTTCTTTTTTTTCTAAAATCTCCAAAAAATTTTCTTTTCCCGAAACCCCCAAAAAAACCTCCACCTCTTCTTTTGTTTTTATATTTTGGGTGGCGATCTCTTGTAAAATTTTAGCTGCATCACGAAATGAAGCGTCACTATGCGAAGCAATGATTTTTAAAACTTCGTCATCAAAAGAAAGTTCTTCTTTTTTTGAAATTCTTTTTAACATCGAAATGATATCTTTTACTTTCGCTTTGCTAAAATTAACTTGAAAGCAACGGGAAGCAATGGTTTGGGGAATTTTTTCCGGATTGGTGGTGGCTAAAATAAAAATAGCGGTTTTTGGTGGTTCTTCTAAAGTTTTAAGTAAAGCATTAAATCCTTCATTGGTAATCATATGGGCTTCATCAACGATAAAAACCCGAAAACGTCCTGCCATTGGTATAAAATTAGTTTGGTAAATAATGTTCTTTGCTTCCTCTATTCCTCGATTTGATGCCGCATCAATCTCAAAAACATCAGGAAATGACGACTTATCAGTTAACAAGCAGTTTTCACATTGATTACATGGTTCAAAAGAATTATTTTTACCGGCAAATTTGTTATTAAGGCAGTTAACTGCTTTGGCTAAAATTCGAGCGGCCGAGGTTTTTCCGGTGCCTTTTTTACCAATAAATAAAAAGGCGTGGGGTAAATCGTTCTGCTCTAAAATGTTTTTTAATTTATTTTTTACCTCACCGTTATCTAATTCTTTGATGGTTTTTGGACGATATTTTAGGTAAAACATATTTAAATTAACATCAGGTAAATTTTTCATCCCTTTATGTTTTTGTTTTTCTCCCCGATCGCCCTAATTATTTTTTCTTTTAAGGCTTCATCCTTTTTTATTAGTTCTTTTACCTCTTCCTTTCCATGACCAATTACTTTTTCTCCAAATTTAATAAAAGAGCCGCTTCTTATTAAAATATTGGAAGAAATAGCAGCATTGACAATTCCTTCTTCCTGATCAATTCCATCTTGGGTAATAATAATTTCAGCTTCTTTAAATGGTGGAGCGACTTTATTTTTTACAATCTTTACCCTTACTCTTGCTCCGTAAACCTGATTATTTTTCTTTAAGGTTTCAATTTTTCTTACATCCATTCTTACTGACGCATAAAATTTTAATGCCAGTCCGCCCGGTGTTGTTTCCGGGTTGCCAAACATAACACCAATTTTTAAACGAATTTGGTTGGTAAAAATAATGGTTGATTTTGATTTTGAAACAATGCCGGTAAGTTTTCTCAATGCCTGTGACATAAGACGGGCCTGAAGGCCGATTTGTGCCTCACCCATTTCTCCCTCAATTTCAACTTTTGGTACCAGCGCTGCCACCGAATCAACCACCACTAAATCAACACCGCCTGAACGAATTAACGTCTCAACAATTTCTAAAGCCTGTTCTCCCGTATCCGGCTGGGAGACTAAAAGATCATCAAGGTTAACACCTAAAGTTTTTGCCCACGAAGGATCTAAGGCATGCTCTACATCAACAAAAGCGGCCACCCCACCTTGTTTTTGAACTTGGGCGATGGTTGAAAGGCAAAGCGTGGTTTTTCCTGATGATTCCGGACCAAAAATCTCAATAATTCTACCAACCGGAATTCCACCAACTCCCAAAGCTAAATCCAAAGGCAAAATACCGGTTTTTATAATATCAACTGCCATCGCCGGTCTTTCTCCCAATTTCATAATCGCCCCTTTCCCAAACTGCTTTTGTATTTGTTCGATGGCAAAGTTAACTGCCTGTTTTTTATTAATGTCTTGATTTTTCATAGAAACTTTTAAAACTTTTAATTTAAACTTTTAAAATTTATAAACTTTTTTATTTTTTGTCAATGGTTTTTAGACTACAAAAAATAAATTAAGCCGATAATAATCATTCCCCAAAGACCAATAGTTAAGACGAGAGGTAAATCAGTGGTGACAATTTTTTCCGGCCGCTCACCTTCATATTTTTCATATAAAAGTTGGGCATAACGAGCCACGCCATAAACAACAAAAGGAATGGTGATCATCAACCATTTTCTTACCTCAAAACCGGGATAAATATTGATGATCAATTGGTGAAAAAAACCTTCAAAAGGAGGAAGTTTTTCCATATAGGTATAAGTAGCGTAGGCAATGATCGTGGTTGTGCCAAAAGTGTAGGTAAGAAAATCTAAAAAATGTTCATTGTAGCGATAAAGTGATTCTCTCGCCTGTTTACCGAAACTTGAAAGTTCAGCATGTCTTTTAACCGACGCCATAAACAATGAACCAAAAGAGATTGTTAAAAAAAGCCAAATTGGAATATGATAACCCGTGGCGACCTCGCCGGCAAATGCCCGAATCATAAAAGAAAAAGAGATGGAAAAAATATCAACCAGTGGTATTCTCTTTAGATAAAGAGAGTAAAAAAAATGAAGCAGAAGGAATAAAAAACTTAAGAAAAACAAAGAGACGGAGAAGAATAATGAAAAAATAAGGGAAATAAGAGTTAAAACAAAAACAATAAAAGTAGCTTGGGGTAAAGAGACAGCTCCGGCAGCAATCGGTCGATGTTTTTTTTGAGGGTGTTTTTTGTCGTATTGATAATCAATAATATCATTTAGGACATAAGAAGTTGATGATAAAAGACAAAAAATAAAAAAGGTAATTAAACTTTTTAAAAAAAGATCGGTATCAAAAAGCTTACCAGAAAAAATAATGGCAATAAAAACAACAATATTTTTTATCCATTGATTAATTCGAAGAAGTTGAAAATAGATAAAAATTTTCTTATTTTTCATTAATAATTGAATTATAACTGATTTTTTGCTAAGATTCCATTTATGAATATTTTAGATAATAAAAAAGAAATCCTCAAACTTCAGGGTAACGAAAAAGTAATTGCTTCAATTTATAACTTAGATAAACAAATTGTTGACTCTTTTAACCAAGCAAGAAAAATTAAATTTCCAGAAAATTATCGAAAGATAGAAAATATTGTTGTGGGAGGGATGGGTGGTTCACGTTTTCCGGCTTTAATTATCAAAGAGTTGTTTAAAGAAAGATTAAAAAGGCCGGTAATAATCAATGATAATTATTCACTTCCTGCTTTTGTTAATCAAAAAACCCTGTTTGTAGCCTCATCTTATTCAGGGACAACCGAAGAAGTTTTAACAATGTTAAAAGAAGCAAAAAATAAAAAAGCGTTGATTTCTGGAATTACTGCTGGAGGAGAACTTTCAAAAAAACTTATTGATTTAAAAGTGCCTTTTTACCAATTTAATCCAGACTATAATCCTTCAGCCCAACCAAGAATCGGATTTGGTTATGCGGTTGGTGGTTTTATAGGACTTTTTGAGGCTTTGGGCGTGTTAGCTATTAATAAAAAAGAATTTGATGAAGCGACTGTTTTTCTTACCCAAATAATAAAAAAATTTTCCATCGAAAATATTTTGGAAAAAAACGATGTTAAAAAACTAGCTTCTTTTTTATTTAAAAAATACCCTTTTTATATTGTTTCTGAGTTTTTAACCGGAGTCGGTAATGCAGTTGCTAACCAAACAAACGAAACTGCTAAATCAATTTCTGATTTTCGCATCATTCCGGAATTAAATCATCATCTAATGGAAGGCTTAAGGCATCCGGAAATTTTAAAAAAATTACTTGTTTTTGTTTTTTTTCAATCTAATCTATACTCTCCGCCAATTCAAAAACGGTTTTTGATTACCAAAGAAGTGGTGGAAAAAAATAATGTTAAAATTTTCACTTACCAACTTTGTGGAAAAAATAAAATCGAACAGGTTTTTGAGATGATGGCTTTGGGAAGTTTTTTATCGATGTATCTTTCGGTTTTATATAAAGAAAATCCCGCCGTTATTCCTTATGTTGATTATTTTAAAAAGAGATTAAAAGAACTTTAAAATAATTACCGCAAATTTAGCGCAGATTTGCCGCAAAGATTCTTTTAACCACCTCTTTCCCTAATTTTACCGCATAATTTGTCCCCCGATCATAAGGATAGGTCATATCTAAGTTAGCAATATAAAAGTTTTTTACGGGAGTAAAAAAATTAGGCTTGTATTTTATAAATTTTTTATCAAAAATCGGTTGGGCGTATGGTGCGCGGAAAACATAATAATTTTTAATTTTAAATTTGCAGTTTTTAATCAATTTTAAATTTCTAATAACCAAATTAAAAATTTCCTTATCACCCATATTCCATAATTTATCATCTTTATTAAGATACCAGCCAAAATAGGTAAGATGACTGTTTCCGTAATATCTTTTATCAATAAAATTGGTGTGTTGGACCAAAACCATAATTGGAATCGTAGGGGTGGAAATGTTTAACCAATAAGTTTTTTCCAAAATTGGCTTATCAGTTTCCAAAATCAAAGTTAAAGCATGAAGGTAAGAAAGTTTGCGGAGATTTTGCGTGAATTCTTCGGGAAATATTTCTTCTGCAATTTTGGTAGTAACTAAGGTGGGTAGGGTAGAGACAACTGCATCGAACTCTTTATTGTCAATTAAAAATTTTTCTTTTTTCTTTTTTATTTTTTTTATTTCATAATTAGTCAATATGTTAACTCCCAAATCTTTTAATAATTTTTCCAAATAATTGATAAGCGCCTGAAATCCGCCCTCAATATATCCTAAACTCTTGGTTCTTTTTTTAATTCTTGCCCAAAAAAATGAGAGTAAAATATTTTCCGCATATTTTCCGAACTTTTTCCGAAAAAGTTCTTGGAATAATAAAAAATAAGCTCTTTCCCCCATAGCTTTTTTTAAAAATGAAACACTTGTTTGTTTTTCAAAAAGAGGTAAAAAAGGAGAAAATTTTAAAAAAGCCAAAATTGCCCCGGCACGGATTTTGTCAGAAAAAGACAAAAGAGGAAAACGTAGTAAATCTATTGGTGTATCTAAAGGATAGATTATATAGTTTTTGGTTTTAAGTTGCGGTTTTGCATTTTGCGGTTTGAAATATGAGTTTTTATATAGTGATCCTGTCTCCGGTTTTTTAAAAAAGATTTTATTAAAACCAATTTCTTTTGAAAAATTAATAATATCATTGTCATTGGCAAAAAGATGATGATACGCCCGCTCTAAATACCAATCCCAGTTTTTTTGTTTAAAACCGGAAGCTAGCCCGCCCAAGATTTTTTCTTTTTCCAATAAAGTTAATTGGTGGTTATTTTTAGCAAGATAATAAGCAGCAACCAATCCGGTTACTCCACCGCCTAAAATTGCTATTCTCATCGGGTAATTATATAAAGTTTTTATTTTTTATTCAAAAGCTCAAAAAGGATAGTTTGAATGACAACCACCAACGGAACAGAAAGCAACACTCCTAAAACACCAGCTAACTTTCCGCCGACAATTAATGCCATCAAAGTAATAATTGGATTTAGGCCGACAGTTTTTTTCATCACCAAAGGGACAATTAAATTATTCTCTAATTGTTGAACAAGAATGGATAATGCTAAAGCAGCAATTCCTAAAAACGACGATTGAGAAAATCCAACCAAAACCGCAGGGATAGCGGCAATCGTTGGTCCAAGATTGGGGACCACTTCCAAAAGCCCGGCCAAAACCGCCAAAGGGAGCGCATATTTGATACCAATCAAAGTTAAACCGATATAGGTTAGGCTTCCAACAATAAGCATCAAAAAAATCTCACCCCAAAACCAACTGTTGACTTTTTTTTCCAAAAGATTAACGAAGTTAACGACGTTTTTTGTTTTTTCTTCGGCAAAAAAATTAGCCAAAATTTTTTTTATTGCATCTTCTTCCACAAGAAGATAGAAACTGAAAAATAAAGTTGAAACAAACCAAACAACATTGGAGAAGACGCCTGATATAAGGTTAATAACCTGACTGGTGGCTGTTGGCAGATATTGGAAAAGCGACTGCCAGTCAAAAAACATAAGATTTGAGGCGGGAAATATTTTTTGAAAGATAAATGGTAGTTGGCGGGAGAGCTGAATTGTTTCTTTGATTAAAGGAGGAAAGATAATGGATAAAGCGCCAATCAGTGTTCCTAAAAATGAAAAATAAACCAAAAAACAGGCTAACACTTTAGGGATTTTCATTTTTATTAAATAATTAACCATTGGTCTAAGAGCCGATGTAACAATAAAGGCAATAAATAGCGAAAATATAAGATCTTGAATAATCCACAAAAATTTTAAAAACAAAAGAAAAAAGACGGTAAAAATAATGGTTCGATGAGAAATTTCAAATTTATATAGCTTTTCGTCTTTTGCCATTTTAGGATTTGAAATATTATTTTTAATAAGTCTTTTTTATTTTATTATATACTTTTTATTTTATTATATACTTTATTTTATTTGTATTAAAAATCATTATTGACTTAATAAATTAAAATAAGCATATTTTAAGTTTTTATAGCAAATGCAAATAAGTCAATGCTACTTTCATTAAAAGTATGATTAAGGTAAAAATCTTTAATAGATAATTCTGCCAATAATAAAAATTTATCCCAAAGCTGCCATGGAACATATTTTCTTAGGGTTTTGGTGATTGGTAAAAACTGGGCAAAAAATCTTTTTCTTTTGTGAACGGCAATAGCATGTTCATTGCCGGCAATTGAGTAGACCTGCGGATTAAATCCGCTTTCTTTAAGTAATTCGGCTAAGCTTTGGTTATCAAAATTAATAAAATCTTCGGGATTGGTCCATACAAGGTTTCTTTTATCTGGTGTGGCAATAATTAATGCGCCCCCGGGTTTAATTATCCGCCTTATTTGTTTTAGCTGCAATTTAAGATTGGGTAAATGTTCGATTACATGAATTAAAAAAACCGCATCACATGACTCATTGGTTAAAGGAATATCGGGAAGATTCATTGTGATAAAGTTAGGGCGGGGTTTAATAACGCGCGACTGGGCAAATAGAAACTCGTACCAACGGTCAAGGCTTAATACCTGTTTAGGTTTCAACAAAGTTTGAATAGTGTCAACACCATGGCCATGACATGAACCAATATCAGAAACCGTCATTTTTTCAACCTTTTCATCATAGTGCTTTAATAAAAAATAACAACCCATTAGATAGGCAAAGTTTACCCGGCTCCTTATAAGGCTGTCAGGATAACCAAAAAGATCAGATTCGGGATACCATTTACCGGCAGCTTTATATTTGCCGTTACGATATATTTCGGAGTTAGGCATTGCTTAATTATTAAAAATTATATTATACCACAGTTATTTGATATTTTTAATCCGTGTTTTTAACGATGTGCTCAAAGATTATGTTAATATTTGAATTTAAATCTAATATAGAAAACACCGTAGTTTATCTACTTTTTAGATTGATCATATATTTATAAATCGAAGTAGGTAGATTTTGTCCTTTTCGCCAGCTTAATTTTTTTAAGTTTAAGGGTGAGGAATAGTTATAAATGACAAAACTTTTTTCTGATTCAATAATAATTGAACAATATCCGGTATCTCCGCATGATGGAAGATCCAACTGTTTGGAAAATAAAAGCTTTTTTTCATCAAAACCCCATATCGCCGTACTTTTTTTAGTAAACCAATATACAGAATGATTTATAATATTTTTTAAGATTTTAGGAAAACTCGGTTGGAAGATATTATATTTTCCTTTAAAACTTATCTGTGATCGAGCGATCAGAAATATTTGTCCATTGCTTTTAAATAAAAGAGGAGAATCAAATTTTCGAGCATCATTTTTTATTTTAAAAAGGGTTCCATCAGGTTTAATTAAACAAATAATTGATCCAGCCCCCTTTTTTTTTGAGAAATCGTTTCTGATCACCCATAGTAATTTATTACTTTTTGTAATAATAAAATCGGCTTCTGTTCCTTCGTTAACCAGTATTCCAAAGGGAGTGTTTTCGCCCCACTTTATTCCGTCAGCCGAAACGATAATTCTTGATTCTGAATTAAAAGGATTTTTTGTACTCCATTTATAAACACACATATATAAAGAATCGTTTATTACACGCACCCGTGATGGCAGATATTCATTTTTATATATTTTTTTTGGTTGTGTCCACCGGTTATCCTTAAGAAGTTTTGTATGGTAAATTCCAACCGGGTGTTTTCGGTGTTTAAATGGCTTAACAACGGCAAAATAGAGATGAAGTGTATTTTTATACACAACTAATTTTGGATCTCGAACATCAAAGTTAGGTATTTTAAATATTTTTTCCAGACTCCATTTATTTTCATCGATACTTGAAACAACAATGATTATTGATTTATTATTTGGTTGGTGATAAGGGGCAGAACGAAAGGACAGATATACTTTGTTTTTAAACCTTATACAATCCGGAAAAGCATTATGTTTATCTAATAGATTATTAGGAAATTTATTTGAGAAAATTATGTTTTCAATTGATAAAAGGGTAAATTCCATGCAAAAATTTTACTTTTAGTAAATGATATATATAAACTATATTTTTTTATTTTAACTTTTAAAAATGAATTATAAATAATAATCATAAAAAGATAAAAGATTATTGATTAATTTTAATATCTGAAATTATGAAAAATAATATTATAACTTTTATTAATACCAAAATTGATTATTTTTTATACCTAAAATAAAGTGATTAGGTATTTTAGAAAGTTTTTCATCGTTTCTGGGTAGGTGTTGTTATGATAATTGTTTTTGATTTAGCGAATCTTTTTTATTTGTTTAAAAATCAAATAATAATTTTCTATTTTATAAAATTTATAAAATTATTTAACTGATATATAAGTCTTGAATATATGAGCCTTGATTAGAAAATAGATTTTATTATTTAATATTCAAATTGTTATAAAGATCTAAAAAAAGATGGTCCAGGGGGGAGGATTCGAACCTCCGCAGGCGTTAAGCCGACAGTTTTACAGACTGTTCCGATTGTCCACTCCGGCACCCCTGGTTTTAAATAAATTTAATTTTTTATTATAACATTTTTTTACCGGGGTTGCTTTTTAAATTTTTTATGCTATAATATTTACTATATGGATAGTTTTAATAAAGTTTTATCATTTATTTTGGGGTTGGTGGTGGTAATTGTTTTTTTTGCCGTTTTAACCGGAAGAATTAATTTAAAGAATAACTTTCCATTTATGAGTGCAAAAACCTCACCCGCCTCCAAAGCCGAGGTAACCCCAACGCCGGTTTCTACCGTTACTATTTCCAATGTTAACCAGTCATCAGCCCAGTCAACCAAATCTTACAATCGTTATCAAAATAATATAAAAACCCCATCGACTATTCCTTCAACCGGTTCCCCAACTTTTCTTTTGCCTTTTTTTATCTCTACTTTGGGGGCGGGAATTTATTTAAGAAAGAATTCTTAATGGTAAGGTTAAGGCGTTGATTGAAAACCGGGTAGCTGCAGAATTTTTCCGCCGATAAAACCAATAATAAAAACAGCTGAAATGGCAAAAATTAAACCGGCTATTGCACCAAAAATCATTTTTTTTCCTTGAGTTATCTTTTCCGGATTGTTTTGTGAAGTTAAAAGAATAAAAGCCCCATATAATAATGAAATTAGTGAGGCTCCTCCTATCAAAGAAGAAATAATACGAAGAAGCTGGTTAACCACGCTTCCTGCCGCTCCTCTTTCTTCAAAACTACCAAGATTGGTGCTTATACATCCCAAAAATGTATACCATCGGCCGGGATAGGGAGTAGGAGGAAGATTGTTAACAGGATTAATCAGCAAAGTCTGATTGTCCTGCGGATTGGCTGAAGCTTCAGGATAAAGACACCGGCGGCAGCTTTCCCAGTTTGATGGTGGTGTTTGATAGAGACAATAACCGCAAAGATCACAGGTGGCAAAACGATTTTGTGATTGAACAAAGTCCGGATTTATAAAAACAAAAAAAACAAAAAATAAAGAGATAAAAATTAAAAAAAGTTTTCGCATAAAATTATTATAACTTGTTTTTTTTTAAAAAATAAAGTATAATATTTATATGCTTAAGAAAGCCCTAATTTTTTTATGTTTTGTCATTTTAACCATCACGATTCCTTTAACAGTTTACTTTACCGATGCCTCCTTAGTCAAAGCGGAAAATAAAGTTATTTATGACCTGCCGTATCCGGGGATTTTACCCGACCATCCTTTGTATTTTTTAAAAGCTTTACGCGATCGGTTACACGTTTTTTTTAATCGCGATTATCAAAAAAAAGCAGAAATTTATCTTCTATATTCTGACAAAAGAACAGCCGCTTCCGTTTTACTTCTTGAAAACGGTAAAGAAAAATTGGCCCTTGATACCTTAGCCAAAGGAGAAAAATATTTTTTTAAAATTCCCTTTTTGATTGAACAATCAAAAAGACAGGGCCAAAGTTTTCCAAATGAGCTGGTTGAAAAAATAAAAACCGCCAACCTAAAACACGCTGAAATCATTGATGATTTTTTAAAAAAAGTAAGCCAAGGCCAAAGCCCTTATCTTTTGGAGATAAAAAAAATCAACGAAGAAATTAGGAAAAAGTTAGCTTCTTTTTAAACTTTCACCCCAGACAAAGGCTAAAATCAAAAAATTCTGTTTTAAGGTTAGCCAGTAATGATCAAATAATCCCGTAAAACAAACGGTTAATAACAGGAAGAAAACAGCCCCTTTTTTGTAATAATAATTTTTTTTAAGGAAAAAGATTAGAAGCAGAAATAAAATAAAAAATGAAACCAGTCCGATCTCGGCTATCAAAAGAAGAAAAATATTATGGACCGGTTGATTAAAAAACAGGGGATAAAAGGAGTTAAAGTTTTTTTGAGCCAAAAGATAGTTGCCTAAACCAATTCCAAAAAGAGGATGTTCGCCAATAATTTTTAAGCTGTTTAAAACAAGCTCCTTTCTTTTTAATAAACTTAAAACATCGCCTTTGGCAAAAATAAATAAAAATGCAAGAACTGAAAAAGTAACGCTTTTTGCAAGAAAACACAGTCGACAGCCACCCCCGTTTTTAAAATAAAAAATCAGATTAACCAGCAGAAAACAAACAATGGCTGTTTTGGAAAAAGATAATAAAACAAGCAGGGTTGAGAAAAAAAGGAGAATGTTTTTTAAAAAAAGAAATCTATTGAATTTTTTTTGAGTTAAGATAAAGGTATAAAGAAGTAAATAAAATCCTGCTAAGGAATTGGGATGAGAAAAAGTGGCATAGGGACGAAGCAATTCTTTATCAAAAAAAGAGACTTTTGCGATCCCCGGTATCGAAAGACTAAGGTGCCTTTCACCAAAAAAATAAAAAACCCCCTCAAGCGAGCGGCCGAATTTTGCCTGATATAGAGCCAAAAAAAACTCAACTGAGGTGATTAAAAAGAAAGAAAACAAGATTAAAAAAGCATTGGTTTTGATTTTATAAAAAAAATAAGCAATAAAAAAAAACTGAAAAATTTTTGCGATTGAGTAAAGAGTAATCAATTTTGATTGGGAAAAAAGAAGGTTGAAAAAAAGAATAAAAAAAATAAAAAGAATTTTTTTTTGTTTTAAAAAAGAAAAAAGAAGCGGCAGGTTAAAAATAACAATTAAAAAAAAGATAATATCGGTAAGATAAAGAGTAGGAGCTAAATAATCAACTCTAACCCCGTTAATATATGAAAAAGAAAAAAAGAAGTGTTTTCCAAGCTGGGTTGGCAGAAGAAAAAGAAAAAGATAGGGAAGACTTTGTTTTATTTTTTCTCCTAATTTAGAAAAGATTAAGTTGTTCTTTTTCTTGTTTCTGTTCCTGATTTTGTTCATCGGTTTTTTTAAAAATTTTAACTATCCCAAAAACACCATCGTATCCCGGCTCCACAAAAACCCGTCTTTCACGGATCATTTTTATTGCCTCTTTTAATTTTTGTCCACCAAAATTTTCAATTTCCCCATAGGTTTTTCGCATTAAAATATCAAACTCCGAACCAAAATTATTAGTTAGTCTTTGGTATTCGTTTTCGGCTTTAGCTTTTGATTTAAATATCTCTTCCAAAACCTCCATTAACGGCACTAAAGAAACAAAAGGGGATCGTTTTTTTTCTTTTTCATAAACGAAGGTTAAACCATATTTGTTTTGAACAAAAATTAAATCCTCTTTTTTTATGATGTTTTTTGAGAGTGTTATAACCCGGTTTTCCACCCCGATTGTTATTTTTTTGCCGCAAACGGGGCAGATATCACCTTTTTTTAAAACCTCATCAGGTGAATATTTAATACCGCAAAGACGATGGCCCGACCAGTGATATTTACCTTCTTCAGGAAAAAACTCAATCGTATAGCCAATTTTTAAATTGGTGTTTTTTTCTTGTTTAAAAGCGTTAATAATATCCAAATAATTAAAACTGCCGGAAAAATTATTATTTGGGATAAAAACAGTTGCTTCCCGTCCTAATTTTTGGCCGGAGTGAGCGTCGGAAAACGAGACAATGGAGCGGTTTTTAAGCTCTGCAATTTGCCAGTTCATAACCGGATCAGAAGAAAGCCCTGTTTCCACCGCATAAATGTATTTTGAATAGTTGCCAAAAGCTTCCTCAATTGAGTCAAAACCTGATTTTGAACCATATAAAGAAAACCAAGGCGTCCAGATATGGCAGGGAATAAGAAAGTTTTTTTCATCAATTGAAAGAAGCATTTCCAAAAGATTTTTTGCTGATAAACCCATTGTTGGCCGGCCATCGGCTAAAAGATTAACCCCTTCGTTTTGAAGTTTTTTGATTACTTTTTCAGCGGTTTCTATCGAGGGAGCAAAAACCAAGTTGTGTATTCTGTGAGTTTTTCCATTTTGGGAGTAAATAGATGAAAGCTCGGTTGAGAGAATAAAAGATACTTTGGGAAAGCTGCCATCTTTGAGTTTAAAAACACCTTCATTTTTTTCAATTAAATTTTCCTGAATTTCGCGAAACCACAAAGGATGAGTCCAGTCGGCAGTTGAGACTAAATGAATTCCTTTTTTTTCCGCCCAAGAAGCAATCTCCTTTAAATCCATTTTTTGGGAAACGGCCCGGGAGTATTTGGAATGGAGATGTAAATCAGCGACAATTGACATAATGATATTATAAAATAAGTTAAAAGTTAAAAGTTATATTACTCTTTGGGATGAAAATTGTGAACAGAAAGTTTCATCGTGATTATGAGGCAATTGAGACCTTTGAGGCGGGGATTGTTTTAACCGGGGCTGAGGTTAAATCAGTAAGACAGGGGGCAATAAAACTGGAGGATAGTTATGTGAAAATTTTGTCGGACGGGCCTTATTTAGTAAATGC
>Ga0197142_1001988_pt1 | contig 18315 bp, 14 predicted proteins | sample GBS60_MetaG_FD_148614 | JGI IMG/M metagenome (GOLD analysis project Ga0197142, IMG submission 148614) | Sediment microbial communities from Great Boiling Springs, Gerlach, Nevada, United States - GBS 60_MetaG | ecosystem: Environmental > Aquatic > Thermal springs > Hot (42-90C) > Sediment...
TCCATAGGACAAACTCACCTTCCCTCCCCGATCAAACAAAACGGGCACATTTAAAGGATGGAGTTTTTCAAATTTCCGGACAGATTCCGGCGTATCTCCGGCTCCAATATTGATAGCAATTATTTCGAGCCGATCCATTGGTATCTTTTCCCGAATAGCCTTTATCTGCGGGCGAGCTTCAAGACATGAAGGACACCAGCTAGCCCAAAAATAAAGAAGAACAGACTTTGAGTTTCTAAAATCTGACAAAGAAATCATTTTTCCATCAAAAACCGACGGCAAAGAAAAATCCGGAGCAGGGTCTCCATTCCGTAAATGTTTTTTACTAAGGTCAACTTCTTGAAACCTAGGGGTAGTGAACCACATCAAACAGAAAATGCCCACAACCGAACCAACTATGAAAGCCAATATCTTTTCTCTACTCATATTCACCAAAGGCTCCCTGCCTTTATAAAAAAGTATTCAGCAAGTATAAGCATCCCTATCCCGCAGATTTTTTGGACCCGTATAAGCCAGGAACCCGACTTCGGCAATGAAGTTATAAGCCCTGTAAACGACCCCAGAACAAGAATCGGAAAGCCAATTCCGAAAGAAAAGCTGAAAATAAGCAATATTCCATGAAGAAAATTCTCGCTTACGGTTGCCGCAGACAAAACGGCTCCAAAGATCGGGGTGGTGCAAGGACCTATCACCAAAGCCGATGTTGCTCCCATCAAGAAAGCACCTGAAAATCCCTCTCTGGACGAAACAGATACAAAAGACCTGGATACGAGGGCTGGAAGTCTAATCCATTCAAGCATTACAAAGGCGGCTAAAAGACAGATATTTCCCACAAAAACATAAAGCCATCTACTACCTGCCCAAAAGCCAAAGACTTTTCCAGACAGTATTGCCATCACTCCAAGTATTCCGTAGGTGAGAGCAAGTCCAGCAACATAAATGAACGCGTGAGTAAAAACATTCCGACCTTTTTTTGCCGACTGATAGCCCAAATAAGAGATTACAATGGGAAGCACAGGATATGTGCAGGGTGTAAAGCTAGCCAGGATTCCCCCTCCAAAGGATCCAACCAATGCAACAACAGGCCAGCCCACCAACCAGTTATGGATATTGATCAACCAATCCATAGAAATCTCGCCCTACTTTGCCATCACTCGCTCTAGCCAGCGATAGCTTTTAACTTCCCGCTGCAGAACAAACTCACACCAGCGGCAAATATTTCTGAAAAGAACCAGCAGTTTACCCGAAGAAAGTCTCAATCTCCATATATGGGCAAGGGGCATTGTTCTCACGGCTCGAAGAAACATCAACACCTCCATATCCCATTCCCATTTAAAACTCCCGGTAAGATAATGATCAGCGCAAACGCAGCGAAGAGGGTCCAGTTGCCAAACCCAGCGTTTCTTTCTGTCGAGGTCAGTTCCACAGATAGCGCAACGGTCAAACAAAAGGGCGTAGCCTGTAAGGGTCATCAAGCGAAGAATCCACAAAATTGCTACAAAGATGGGATCTAATTTTCGTTCGGAAATATGGGTTAAAGCCTGCAACGTGAGCGCAAAACTTTCTTCATGTGAGTCATTTTCCGGCAGGAATGATATGATAAGCTCTTCCATGAGATTTCCAACCCCCATGACCACTGGATCTTCTCTGAAGACCTGGAAACTCATCTGCAATTGGGCTTCCGTAAGGAGAAGTCCCGCACGTCCCTGGTTATATGAGAGGCTCACTACACTAAGGGGTTCCAGGCAGTTAATAAATCGCTTCTTGCTCTTGCTGGCATTTTTCGCAATGCCACGTCGTAGAGTTCCCCTCTGATCCAGGAAAAATACCAAAAGATCCGCCTCTCCTAGTTCTTTAACGGCTACAATTATAGCTGTTGGCTTTTCTACAACAGGTTTGATGGCATCAGCGAACATGTCTTTTTGATGGCTTAGTAGCTTCTGGAAAGTTCATTGTTATAACACGACCTTTTCTTCCAAGCCTTTCGTAAACTTTGTCATCCCAAATAATTCTGGCTCCGGCGGCGTTGCCCAATTTTATTTTTGCCGTTTCTTTCACTTCAAACTCAATTCTTTCACCTTCGGTCAAAAGTTTGCTAACAGGCGTATCCGCATTATCTACCCATACCTTGATCCATGTTTCGCTTGTGGCTTCTACAATCAAACGATGGACATTTAAAGACACTCCCGCTTCAACAACTTTTTGACGTGAATCCCCAGGCTGTGATGTTCCCAAAGACGTAGTTTTTCTGTCAACTTCCTGAACTTGAGAAGTAGAGCCGGCATCCTTTGATTCCGAAGAAAGCTCTCCCTGAGGAGAAGTATTTTGTAAAATTCTTACAACTTCCCTAGGTATCTCAGCCTGATTATCAACGTTTTCAGCAATTTGAACCTGTTTTACCTTGTTGTCCCTGTTAGCAAAAAATAATCCTCCTCCCAACATCAGAAGAGAAATAGCGACAACTGAAAGGTAAAAAATAACTTTTCCTTTATTGGGAAATAAAGGCGCCCGCCGAGAAAGAAGTTTTTTATATCGTTCGTTTTTTTTCTTTTCAATGGGCGAAAAGAACTTTTCTCCGAGTCTAACAACTGATCCCCAGGGTTCGCCTATTGTTTTGCAGTAGGCTTTAAGAAAATTAACAAGAAAGAAAGACGAATAAAGTTTATCCCATTCCCCCTCTTCTAGGGCTCTCAACAGTTGAGGGGAAATTTTGGTCACCTCTGAAATATACAGAAGCGATATGCCCTTTTCCTCTCGACATTTTCTAAGATATGCACCAACTTCCTTTGGTGAAGTCAGGTTGTGTCCTTCAGACATTTTCCCTACCTTTTATAGAGAAACCTGTATATAAGCCTTTTCCTTCAATGTTTTCATCCACTCTTTAAACTTTCTTTCTACTTCTTGCTGCACCAGCATCCGACGAATTTTTTCTCGCTCCTTTGGATCAGAGGCATTTAGCATTACACGTTCATATCTCTTTTCTTCAACCTTAACGATAAAATCGCCTGCATCGGAGGAAAGTACCGGAGAAACCTGCCCTGGAGAAAGATTAGCCACTACTTCCTGAAGTCTGCCGGCAAGATCACGAACATTTACCCATCCGACTCTCCCACCTTCAGACGCATTGGGTCCTTTGGAATACTTTTTGGCAAGCTCATAGAAATCTACCCCGGATTTTATCTTTTTCAAAACCTCTTCCCCAGATATTCCCGAATTCTTTGGAATAAAGATAACAGATAGCTTTGCTTTAGGAACGGATTCTTCTGGATGATTTTTCACGTACTGGTCTACATCAGTATCAGTTATCACTGTCTTTGCCTGGAAAACTTTCTCGATTAATATGGCTCTCTCGAGTTCCTTTCGGATGGTTTGTTTAAATTCGCTAATAGTAAATCCTTCTTTTTGGATCATAGCAAGAAACTGATCGTCATTGAGACCTTGCTCTTTCTTGATTCTTTCTATGGCTTTCTCTACACTTTGATCATCTACATTAATCCTCAGCCTTTTCATTTCCTGATGTATGAGTTTTTCCTCAATCATATGATTTAGGACCTGGCGTTCTAGTTCAGATTCGGGAACAGGAGGAGGCGAACTGATCTTTTCTTTAATCTCTTTTACCTTCTTGCGCAAATCACTATAAAGAATGATTTCATCGTTTACAACCGCTATAATGCGATCAACTTCTTCGGCTTTAACCTTAGCCGTCGTTAAATGAAAACCAGCCAGAATAAAAAACAATATAGCAACGAGGAAAAATTTCATCCTCATTTTCTCACCTTTCCTTTTTCATTTCTTAGACTCTTTATTCTTCACTTTCGCTTATTTCATCACTTGCCACTGCGCCGGCAAGATGTTTTTTCAATATTACAAAACGACCAAACATATCGGAAGCCTTAACCGGTATTATTACAGCACCTGGATCATTAGAAGTCAAAGCAACAATGCCATGGGAAGCGAAAAATTCTATCATGCGAGTACAATCCTCCGGACTCACAAAGGTTAACTTCCATCCATCAGAAACAGCCTCGGCTCTCAAAATTTTAAGTTTCCGCATAAAGAGCCGAACTTTAGCCGAAAGGACAAGAAACCTTGTTTCCTGAGGCAAAGATCCGTATCGATCTCTCCATTCCTTCACTATATCGTTGATTTCATCGGACGTGGTAGCCGAAGCGAGTTTTTTATAAGCAAGAAGCCGCTGGCGAGAATCAGGCATATAAGTCTCGGGAATAAAAGCTGAGGTTGGGATTTTTATTTCTGGGTCATAATCTTCTTCCACAGTTTCGTTTTTGAGTTTCCTAACCATCTCCTGAACAAGCTCAAGGTAGAGTTCGTATCCCACAGCCTCAATATGCCCCGACTGAGCCGAACCGAGAATGGCGCCTCCACCTCTAATTTGCAAATCATTCAAAGCCACTTTAAATCCGCTTCCCAAACTACTGAAATCCACAAGAGTTCTCAGACGCTTCCTAGCTTCCTGAGAAAGAAGTTCTTCTCTGGGAACAACAAGATAAGCATAAGCCTGTTCCCCAGACCGCCCCACTCTTCCCCTCAGTTGATACATCTGAGCAAGACCAAACCGATGTGCGTCATTGATAATGATTGTATTAGCGCTTGGAATATCCAGCCCAGATTCAATAATGGTCGTGCACACTAGAACATCAATCTCCCGACGAACAAAGCTCAGCATTACCTTTTCCAGTTCCCGCTCAGGCATCTGCCCATGAGCTACCGCTACTCTTGCTTCTGGAACGAGTTCCCTTATCCTATTGGCAATAGCTTCTATGGTTTGAACCACATTGTGCACAAAAAACACTTGCCCTTTTCTTTCCAGCTCTCTGACTATAGCTCCTCGAATTACCCCCTCGTCAAATTCGACAACGTAAGTCTCGATAGCCTTTCTGTCAGCTGGGGGAGTTTCAATAACCGACATATCTCGCACACCAGAAAGAGCCATGTGAAGAGTGCGGGGAATAGGTGTAGCGGTGAGAGTCAAAACGTCTACGGACACCCTTAATTGCTTTAGTTTTTCCTTGTGCTTTACTCCAAAGCGGTGTTCTTCATCTATAATGACCAATCCTAGATTGGCAAAACGCACATCATCCTGAAGAAGTCGATGAGTACCTATGACAATATCGATCTTTCCTGTTTTTAGATCCTCGATGATTTTTTTCTGCTGAGCATGGCTTCTGAAACGACTGAGCATTTCTACTTTAGCGCCAAATCTGGAAAAACGCTCTGAAAAAGTTCGATAATTTTGCTCGGCAAGCACAGTTGTAGGGACAAGAACTGCCACTTGTTTGTGATCCAAGAAAGCCTTAAAAGCAGCCCTAAGAGCAACCTCTGTTTTTCCAAAACCAACATCCCCACAGATCAAACGATCCATAGGGCGGGGCAACATCATGTCATTCAAGACATCTTCTATAGCCTTAATTTGATCAGGTGTTTCTTCAAAGGGAAAGGTCGCTTCAAATTCTCGATAAATCTCATCCGGCGGTGAAAAAGCATACCCTTCTTTAACCTGCCTTAACGCATAAATGCGCAACAACTCCTCTGCAACTCGTTCAGCTGATTCTCTTGCTTTCTTCTTAAGAACTTCCCACCTGGTGCTACCAAGTTTATCTATACGTGGAGGACCTTCTTCAGCACCGATATATTTCTGCACTCGGCGAAGCCTATCCACAGGCACATACAGCCGATCCCCACCTTCATATTCTATGACAAGAAAATCGCTTTCAATGTCCCCCACCTTCAAATGCGCTAAACCTCGATAAATTCCAATCCCGTGCTGAACATGCACCACAAAATCACCTTCGGAAAGATCTTGGAATGAACTGAGGGATAATCCCTTAAGAGAAGGTCTTTCTCGGCGAACGGTGGTTCTACCGAAGAGTTCCTTTTCGGCTATCACAACAAGATGTTCTTCTGGAAGATGAAAGCCCTCATCCAATGTTCCTGCATATATCAGGATTTGGTGAAGACTTCCTGAATCCCAAAAATCGAGATCACTGTAGGAAAAGGAACCTGAAATTACTTTAGCAGAAACACCGTAATGTTCGAGAACATTCTTGAGACGTTCACACTGGTGAGAATGAGAGCAAACCAGGACAATTCTAAGACTTTCCTCCTGCCACCTGGAAAGCTTTTGAGCAAGACGCTCCATGAACGAAACAGAACGTCCTTCCCGCTGGTGAGAATCTTCAAAAGCGATTTCTTCACGAAGATTTTTCAAACTCCTGGTATCCAGAACAACCGTGGGAATTTTTTCTGAAGTAGCTAGTGCAGACTTGAAGTCATCACACCATATCGCCCGTTCCTTACGCGACCTATCGATTATATTGTCCGGACTTTCCAGTCGCCGCTCTGCAGGTTGAAACCACTCGTTGATTCTGGATGCATTTGCTGCAGAAGACACTTCAGACTGATATCTATCCATCATTTCGGCAAAGGCTCTGTCAGTATCGAACCAAACCCACAGCGACTCTGGTGGGAGATAATCATGAACAAGCTCAGTCTGTTCATAAATCGATCCCACAAACCTATCCCAGTCCGTAAGCTCTCCTTTTGATATATTCTTTAACCACTTTGTCACATCCGATGGATCCAGTAAGCCATTGTTCACATCTTTAAGAAGCTGTTGCTCTAGCCGCTTTTTCGACTGCTCATCAAGGATCACCTCTGTTGCGGGCACTATAAATACCTCGCTCAATTCACTAAACGACCTCTGACTGGAAGGGTTGAAAAGCCGAATAGACTCGACTTCACGTCCCCAAAGTTCAATCCTCACTGGAAATGAGTATAGAGGCACGAAACAATCTATAACATCTCGACGAACACTGAAATCTCCCGGCACTTCAACGAGTTTTACTTCTAGATAGCCCCAATTTAGAAGCTTTTCGGTAAAATCTTCCGGAATGAGCTCCCCAATTCGGATATGCAAGGTAGATCTCTCCAGAACTTCCCTGGGTGTAAGCCGGTCAAGCAGAGACAGCGCCGAAGTTACTAATATGCCACCTTCTACAGTCCACACCAAACTAGTAAGAGCCTTAATTCTCTCGCTTTTTGAAAAGATAGTATCTTCCAAGGATCTTTTCGTGGAACTTCTTGATGGGAGCAATAGAAGTTTCTTATCAAAAGGATCGGTTTTGTTCCTCTCAACATCGAGTCCCGCAAAAAAAGCAAGTTCCTGGGAAACGATGCGTGCTTCTCGATCGGTAGGAGTTACTGCAATGATTATATTTTTGGGGAATTTATAAGCAAGGTAACCCACCATGTAGGAAAAAATCGGCCTGGTAACACGATGTAAGGATACCTGACGGTATCCTTCAGAAATAAGCGAAACAACATCTCGGAGTCCGCCTGAAGACAATGGTTTGAAGACACGATTCAGTTCTTCGTTAGAACAAGTCAACATCACTAAGTTTTTCTCCTCTTGGAGGCAGAAAATTATAGCTAGTTGAACGCGTTATTTTGACAAACTTTTTAACCCGTGAAGATCTTAAGATCACCTTCAACAGGAAACAGATGTAGACAATAGTATCACATTAACCGCACCCCCCTTGACACCACATACAAGTTACACGATAAGTGTACTCCTGTGATCATGGCGCTTCGATGTTAGCTTTACATTATTTGCATGACTTTGAAAAGGTGAAGAATGACCAAAGTTACCGAAAACATCCAGCAAAAGCTCAGAAAACTTCCCAGCGTACACGTGCTTATGGAAAATCCGGAGCTTTTAGCTCTAGCGTCAAATCTTCCTAGAAAAATTATCATTGAAGCAACGAGAGCGGTGCTCGAGCAAAAGCGTAGAGCCATCATAGAAGGAGAAGCTGAGCCACCGACTGAAAATGATCTTATTGACGAAATTCTGGAAATGGCTAAAAGGCTCTCCAGTTCGACTCTAAGACCTGTGGTCAATGCTACTGGCGTAATCGTGCACACCAACTTGGGGCGATCCATTTTACCAGAAGAAGCCGTTGAGGCAATAGAGCGTATCGCTCGAGCTTACAGCACTCTGGAATACGACCTTGAGCAGGGCAAAAGAGGCTCAAGATATGTTCATGCAGAACGTCTTCTTCGTGACATCACCGGTGCTGAAGGTGCTGTGGTAGTTAATAACAACGCTGGAGCCGTGCTTCTTGTGCTTAACACTCTCGCTAGAAATAGGGAAGTGGTTATCTCTCGAGGGGAACTTGTGGAAATCGGTGGTTCCTTCAGAATTCCAGAAGTTATGGCGATGAGCGGGGCTATTCTCCGAGAAGTCGGATGCACTAACAGGACTCACCTTCGGGATTACGAGCAAGCCATTAGTGATTCCACTGCGGCTCTTATGAAAGCGCATAAAAGCAATTACAGAATCATCGGTTTTACTCATGAAGTAGAAGCTGAAGAACTCACAAAGCTTGCTCACGACCGAGGTCTTCTTGCTCTGGAAGACATGGGAAGTGGATGTTTTGTGGATCTTTCTAGATTCGGTCTCCACGGAGAGCCCACCGTAAAAGGAGAACTTCAGAAGGGCATGGACATAGTAACTTTTAGTGGAGACAAGCTTCTTGGAGGCCCTCAGGCGGGAATAATTGTCGGACGAAAGGATCTTATCGAACAATTGAAGAAAAACCCCCTGACAAGAGCGCTTCGAGTGGACAAGCTGACTCTTGCTGCACTGGAGGCAACTCTGAGACTTTATTACGACGAGGAAAAAGCCTTTGAGCGAGTACCCACTTTAAGAATGATCGCTACGCCGCCTGGCGAACTAGAAAGTCGTGCAAGGGAATTAGCCGAGAGACTAAGAGTAGTTACTCGTGTCGAAGATTGTGAAATTATTGTGGTTCCAAGTAAAGCTCGAACAGGCGGAGGGTCTCTCCCCGAAGTAGATCTCCCTTCGTGGGCTGTGGCCATCCAACCCAGAAAAGTGGTTCCTCAAGTGCTAGAAGAATTTTTCCGTAAATTCGACCCCCCCATCATAGCTCGGATAGAGGAAGATCAACTGATGATCGATTTGAGAACATTACAAAAAGGCGAGGACGAATTTATCATTGAGGCGTGGAAAAAATGGCTTCAACAAACGAAAACATAAGCGCAAGTAATAGGATAAATCCCACTACTTGCGCTAAAAAATAGGGATTGTTCTAAAAACGTTATTTTCTACTTTGAAGTATGAGCTTTCTGGGATGGAGCTGGTTTTTCAGGTTTTACCCTGCCTTGTTCGCATATTTTTCGGAAGTTTTCGCGATTTTCATACATCTCAAGCCAGGTTTGAAGGGCTTCAATAGGGATTTCAAATCCTTTAACTCCTGCCTGATGAGCCGCAAGGTATTCACCTAGCAGAATTCGATATTGTTCAAAAAGCGTTTTTTCAATTTCTGCAAGAGCTTCAATATGTTGGTGAATTCTATTAAGAGCTAGAGGACGTAAGGCTTCTAAAGCTTCATCACGAGTCTTAAACCGCTTACTTAACAACACTTGAAGTTCGGGATCTTTTTCCTTGCCAAAATAGACGGGCTCAAATTTTTTATCTTTCAAAGCATCAAACCAACCTATACGTCCTACGTAAAGTCCCAGGTGTCCGTCCTTAAGGCAAAAATAATACTTTGTTGGTATGGCAAGAAATACGACTACTGCCACCACAGCAATGACGGCTCCAACGATGCCAACTTTTTTTAAGAGATCGCGGTTAATAACAGACACTCGATAACTTACATCATGATGCGACATGTGTAACCCTCCCCTGAGTTTTTTGAATTTTTCCAGCAATTGTCCTGAATAGCAAAACTATCTAGACAAAGTTTAAAGAAAAAGTCAAAAATTTAAAACGAGTTTTTTGCAATCAAACAAAACGAAAGGGAATCTATGAACAGTAAAGAATTAATCAAAAAGGTAGAAAGTCGGTGGTTTAGAGCTTGTGAACTGGTTTCTTTACTTAAAAAGGACAACATTACTTTGCTGGAAAAATTCTGGAACTTAATTAAAGACTATGACTCGGCTATAAATGAAACTGCAACGGCCATGATAAGACTGGGAGTCTGGGATGAATGTGCTCGTTGCGGTCGATCTTCTAAGGGAAGTTGTTGCGCCCCAGAGGTAGCTCTCTGGTATGATATCGAAACCTTAGCGATAAATGTTTTAATGGGTTGTGATCTCCCTTTATTTCCTTTTTATTCCGATCATTGTCTGTTTTTGGGTGAAAAGGGCTGTCTTCTCAAAGCCCGTCATTATTTTTGCGTTCATTTCCTTTGCCCTACTCTTGAGCAAAAACTCAACTCCGAATCAAAACTCTTCCTTTTGAAAACCATCGGCAAAGAACTGTTTATAGGATCGAAAGTTATTTCATGGCTTAATCGTTACATTAGCAAGTGCCAAAAATCCAGCCACGAAATGTCGCAATAAGTCGCAATATGTCTTGATGGTGTCTTGATTATATGGATTCGCTCAGCTCTTTGGGGTCGCAGGTTGACCGTAAAAGCTGGAAGTTTCAATATCACGCAAAGATCATCCAACATGGCACATTATTTGCTTAAAGATATAGACAAAACAAACGAGAAAGAAAAACCCTTTCCTCCTCGTGTAGCTAACCGGCCTAGCCCCACCGGTTAGCCTTTTTTATTTTATTAATGATTGAAGACCCTGAGCTACAAACTGGACGGCCATAGCGGCAAGGAGAAGCCCCATCAATCTTGAAATGACCCTTATACCGCTATAGCCAAGAAACTTGCTTATAACAACGCTGAATCTAAGACTTAGATAAATTCCCGCAGAAGCTGAAAAAATGGCTCCAAGGAGCAAAAAAAATTGCACATAATCTTCTGCCATCTGACGCCACAAAAGCACGTTGGTTATAGCTCCAGGTCCGGCTATAAATGGTATCCCCATGGGGACCAGAGCAATATTTTCTTTTTCCATCGTTTCTTGCTCCTCTTCTGATGTGGTTTTCATTCCGCTTGGTAAAATTTGTAACATCTGAAGGGCATATAGCAGAAAGATAATACCACCTGTTATCTGAAAAGCGGGGATGGAAATGCCGAAAAAGGACAAAACCTTTTCTCCTCCAAGGCAAAAAACGGTGAGGATACCTGCTGCTGAAACGGAAGACCACATAGCTGTTCTGGTTCGGGCCGTTTGGTCATAATCAGCGGTAAAGCTCAAAAATAGAGGAAGATTCCCCAAGGGATCCATTATAACCAAGAGGGATATAAAAGCTTTGAGAAAATACTCCCAATTATCCACTTATACATCACTCCTTTAAGCAATCCCAAAATTTCCCACAATTTTCCCAGCCAGCAAATACAAACTCTGTGATTTTTTAGCACTTGAATATTTGAAAGTGCAATTCTATTATATTTCATGGGTTGTGGTCAGTGTTGTAAGAATGTCATTATTTACACCTTAAAATCACAAGGAGGGATAATCTATGAGTGAGGAGAAGCGAGAAATTATCGGAGAAGATTGGTTAGCTTTTTTACTGGCAATTGTTATTTTCGGTATTTCTCTGCTATCTTACACCGGGGTTGATATTTTCGGATGGGCAGTATCCACAAAGGTATGGAACAACATCTCCAAAGCTATTACCCCTGTATCAAGTTCTTACCTGCCTCTTAAGGGACAAATTACCAAAATTGACGGCAACAAAGTAACCATCAAAAAAGCCGACGGCAAGGAAGAAACCATAACCGTTAAAGACGCCTCGGCTCTTAAGGTTGGGGACACCTATGAGAAGCCAGGTATTTCAGGGGTTGCATCTTTGATTTTAACATTTCTTTTCATGTTAGCGCTTCTAACTATTGCTGCGGCTTTTCTTAGAGCCAACATTTGGAAATTCATTATCGGCTTCACTTTTGTTTTTTGGATAAGTTATGGATGCTGGCTACTGGGTCATAACGCCTATCTAGCGGCAACTAACGCTCAAAAAGCCGGCGTTCCTTGGTCGTTAAAGCTTACAGGAGAAGGTGGTTTTATCATTGCTCTTATAGCCGGACTTATCGTTGGTAATTTCCTTCCCGGATTTGCAAATTTCATAAAAGAGGCTGTGCGGCCCGAGCTTTACATCAAAACAGGAATTGGTCTTATGGGTGCTCTCCTTGGTCTAAAATCAGCTCAGGCTTTTGGTCTTGCATCTGCCGTTCTATTTCGAGGACTCTGCGCAATAATCGAAGCCTATCTTATTTATTGGGCTTTAGTTTACCTTATTTCCCGTAAATACTTTAAGTTCAACCGAGAATGGGCGGCTCCTCTAGCGTCAGGTATATCCATCTGCGGTGTGTCTGCCGCAATCGCAACAGGAGGCGCCATAAAAGCAAGGCCTGTAGTTCCCATCATGGTATCATCTCTTGTGGTTATATTCGCTGTTGTAGAGCTGATTATTCTCCCCTTCCTTGCCCAATATTTTCTCTACAAAGAACCTATGGTAGCGGGCGCTTGGATGGGCCTTGCAGTTAAAACGGACGGAGCAGCCTTTGCTGCCGGTGCAGTCACCGATGCTTTGATTAGAGCTAAAGCTGAAATTGCTCAAGGTATAAAATATGAAGAAGGCTGGATAATGATGGCTGCAACCACCACAAAACTCTTTATCGACATATTCATCAGCATCTGGGCTTTTATCCTGGCTATCATTTGGTGTGCTCGCATTGAATGCAAGCCCGGTGAGCAGGTTAAGGCTATCGAAATTTGGAGACGTTTCCCCAAATTCGTGCTCGCTTACGCTATTACCTTCATAATTATGCTGATTATTGCTGCTCAGGTTGTCCCCAAAGTCACAACTGTAGAAAATAAGATAAAAGGTCTTAACAAGGAAATTACGGCTATGGAGAAAAAGTTACCCAGCATTACAGATCCAGCTCAGCAGGAGGAACTGACCGCTAAGATAAAAGAAAAGAAGGAACAGGTGAAAGCTTTAGAAGCTCAGATAAAAGAACCAAAACAGGTAGTAGCTCAATCAAACATGGCTACTTCCGGCACAAATGCATTTCGAGTTCTCTTCTTCCTAATTACATTCTTCACCATAGGCGTAGTTTCCAACTTTAAGAAGCTGTGGGAGGAAGGTATTGGACGTCTTGCTTTCGTTTACCTCGTGTGCCTCTTTGGGTTCATTATCTGGATAGGACTTTTAATATCGTGGATATTCTTCCATGGAGTAAAACCACCGATCATAACCGGTTAATAAAGGAGGGATCATAAATGGCTGAACCTAAATTTTCCGAAGAAATTAAAACAATGGAGTATGAACCGCTTATACCGGCGGAGAAAAAACTCATAGCATGGAGCTTAATTCTAGGCGTGGTGCTTATCGGTGTTCTTGTATGGGTGAGCTACACCTTCTTCCCTGCTCAGCATTAAAAGCCACGTGTAGGGGGAGGAGTTCATAACCTGTCCCTACCTATTACTAGAATCAAGGGCGGGACTGGGAAGAGTCCACATCCCGCCCTATCTTTTTAGTGGTGTCATCTGTGGAATTATGGAGGTGTCTCCCGCCATGGGCACAGCAAAACCATACTTCTAGGGGTTATAAAATTTGGCACCAATAAAAGCCGCCCCAACAAAGCTATATCCACATTGTAGTTTGACTTTTCAAAATAAAGCTTGATAGAAAAGCTTTGAGGCGTCATTTTGATACTCAACCGACAACTGTACAAAAACAGGCTGCGGTAAAATTCAGAAAGTGAAAACAAGGAAGAAATATGGATATGGGCAAAACACATCGACAAATCATGAATGCTTTGGAAGTTCAAGAAGCCATTGAGAAACTGGCTCAAGCTATTATCGCCGATATTAGACGAGCTGATCAATGTGTGCTTGTAGGCATTCGGACCCGAGGCGTTTATCTAGCCGACCGGTTGCGGAAGATCATAAGCGAAAAAATCGGTCAGGACGTTCCTATAGGTCGTCTTGACATTACGCTTTACAGAGACGACTGGACCAAACTTCACTCTTACCCTGTTGTTAGATCAACGACCATGCCTGGGTCACTTGAACATAAGGATATAGTGCTGGTCGATGATGTTCTTTATACGGGAAGAACCGTTAGAGCAGCCCTCGATGCGTTGCTGGATTATGGACGACCGGCAAGAGTCTACCTTGCGGTGCTAATAGACAGAGGGCATCGAGAGCTACCCATCTGTGCTAAATACATAGGCAGAGAAGTACCAACATCAGCAGACGAGCATGTGGACGTCAAACTTACAGAATGCGACGGCGTCGACGAAGTGAGTATAGTAAAATCAGAAAGCGAACTCCACAGTTACGCAACTTTAGCATAAAAAGTGGCTATCAACAGAGCATGGATGTCAGAGCCGGAATGCTTATGTTCCCTCCCGTCATTACAGCAACAACCTTTTTGCCCTGAAGTCGTTCTCTCAGGATAAATAGAGCTTTGAGAGCTGCGGCTCCTGCAACTTCAGCAAGGTTTTGAGTATACCGAACGGCGAGACGGACTCCATCTACTAGATCTTCCTCGGAAAGCAATACCACGTCCGTAATGAGCTCCTTCAGGATAAGAAAAGGTAGATCGAATACGCTTCTGGCCGCAAGGCCTGAAGCAATGGTTTCTGCAGGAGGAACTGTAACTTTCTTGCCTTGTTTCCAGGATTCATGGAAAGCTGGCATTCTCTTTGACTGTACCCCGTAAATTTCCACAGAAGGATTTACAGATTTGATCACCATACTAACGGCAGCACAACCTGTCCCCCCACCAATGGGCATGATTAGCGCATCCAGATCCGGCAAGTCTTCCAGTATCTCCAGACCCATTGTTGCAATACCGGTTATTAGCAAAGGCTCATTCCCCTGCCGGACGTAGTAATATCCGGCGTTTTCTGAAAGTTCCTCGGCATAATCTTGAGCTTCGTAAAAGTCGCTACCGTGTTCTATGAGCTGTGCATCGTAAGCTAGGATCATTTCGTTCACGAAGGGATCATTTTTTTCCGGCACAACAACGTTGCAGAGGATGCCTTTTTTCTGAGCAGCCCAAGCTACTGCAAGACCGTGATTTCCACGGGTAGCCACCACAACCCCATTTCGGATTTGTTCCTCGGGGACATGCTCCATAAAATTGACCGCTCCTCGTACCTTAAAAGAATGAGTAGGAAGATGATTCTCATGTTTTACGTAAACCTCTGCTCCTACATGATCCGAAATCCGCCTATAGAAGGTTAAGCTGGTTTTCGGCAAAAATCGCCTAATAACCTGCTGGGCTTTGAAAACGTTGAGCATATTAACAACCGACAGCTGTTCCTTAAAGAACGGCTCCATTTTCTCCTCCTTCTGTTTTGATCACCTGTTTACCCATACTTCTAGTGTTATTTGATACACAAAAAACGATTTTGATTAAAGTAAAATTTTTAATCGTGTTGACCGTTAAACAATTTTTTGTTGAGTCGAGGTTATTTTTTTGCTATAAGGTGTTTACCTATGTGAGCGGGAGTAGCTCAGCTGGCCAGAGCATCAGCCTTCCAAGCTGAGGGTCGCGGGTTCGAAGCCCGTCTCCCGCTCCAATTTTTTTCAGAACCTTATGACATCCTTCTAACCAATATCAAACAAGAATTGCTAGTAACTTTTTGCTAGCCTTTGTCAGTTTATTTATCGTCTGAGTATCCAGCTAACTCGTATTGATAATCTCATCGTGGTCGGTTAAAATAATTTTGAATTTAGACAACAACTTGGAAAAAGAGGTCTTATTCGTGGAGGAAGGTGTAAAGTCTCATCAGAGCCATCTGGAAAAAGCTCACCAGTCTATTCAGTCGGTCTGCGAGCAGTGCCCCACCGAAGAGGGAAAACTTCTGATTGAAAAAGCTTTTGAACTTGCGACGAATCTTCATCACGGGCAGATAAGACGATCAGGAGAGCCTTATATTATTCACCCTGTGGCTGTAGCAAGCATTATCGCCTTTGAGTTCGGAATAAGCGACCCTGAGATAATAGCCGCTGCTTTACTTCACGATACCGTAGAAGATGTGCCTTCTATGGATGTGATTTCAATACGGGAGAAGTTCACAGACAACGTGGCTGCTATAGTCGACGGCTGTACCAAAATCATGCTCGATTCCTCAAAAGAAAAAAAGCAAATGCAGGCTAAAACTCATTCAAAGATATTCCTTTCGGCAAGCAATAATCTGGGAGTCATCATCATTAAACTGGCTGACAGACTTCACAACATGCGAACTCTTCATTCTTTACCTGCCGATAAAAGAATGCGCATTGCTAAAGAAACCATAGATATTTACGTTCCTATTTCGGCTAAATTAAACATAAATTGGCTCAAAAGAGAACTTTATCATCAGGCACTGATATGGTTATATCCGAAAAAGAGCAAACGGATTCTTCATCACATCCAGATTGTGCAGCAAAATAAAGACATTTTCGAAATAAAGACTCAGCTTGAAGAAGCCCTGATGCAAAGGCATCACATTTCGGCAACGGTTCGCTACAGGTGCAAGGGATTAGGTAGCTACTATAACCCGGATAGGAAAACACTGGAAATTGCAAACGCAGAAAATTTTGTAGATTTCACAGTCATAGTTCATGAAGAAGATCCAATTCTATGTTACGAAGTTCTCGGAATAGTAAACTCCATCTTTCCCCCTTTACCTAGAACGATGAGGGACTTTATTGCAAACCCGAAAAGCAATGGCTATAGAAGTCTTCATGTAAGGTTTCACCATAGAAACGCTAACTATCTTGTTAAAATCCGAACAGCATCTATGGATGAGTGGGCTTTACATGGTGTCCTCAATCACTGGCGTTGTGGTCACGGAATTGACGTTACATCCTATGAAGTTGAAATTATGAATTTCCTTAGAGATATTGGGGAATACGATGAAGCTCCTCCCAGGAGGAGAGAACTTTTGCATTCTCAAGCTCGTTCGGAAGAGATAATTGTTTACACTCCAACGGGAGATCCTCATTATCTACCCAGAGGTAGCATTGTGTTAGATTTTGCTTACAAGATACATTCCGATCTTGGTGATCGATGCGAAGGAGCTATTATTGGCGCAGAAAAAGTCTCTCCGATACATGTGTTAGAAGAAGGCAACACTGTAGAAATCATAAAGGCTTCACATATTATCGATGTTCATCCCGAATACGAGGTTCTCTGCAAAACGCCTCTGGCAAAAAAGCATATTAGTAAACTCATTCAAAGGCGACGACGTGAATATGCAGAAAAAATCGGCAAAGAAATTCTTGAACAAGACCTGATAAAGCATGGGCTTTCTCTGGATTTTTTTTATGATTACTACAGTGAAGACATCAAACACATTCTAGAATTCATGAACTTGAAAAGCATTGAGGAACTCTACGTAAAAATCGGTCAGGATTTGATAGCTCCTGGCGTTATTTTGGAATATCTAGACATTCCAGTGCATGTTAAATTAAATGACCTATTAGAAGGGACTGAGGAACCACCTTACAGTGTTTCCGTTGGACAATTAGACAACGCCGTTCACAAATTTGCTCACTGTTGTAACCCCTACCCGGGTGAAGAGCCCAGTGTAATTGTATTAAGTGAGCGAGGCGTAACAATACACAGGGCATCTTGCAGTGACTTAACAGAACGTCATCATATCCCCATAGAACGTCAATTTCGAACTCGATGGCTTTTTGACGAACCTTGGGATTGTCCTATAGTCTTCAGTTTCATCATTCCCGGTTGCAGTCTAGAAAAATTCCTCAGAACCTGGCCCCATAAAGAAAACCAATTCATCATCAAAAAACTAGAAGAAATATCGGGGAGGGATGGTAGCACTTGGGCAAAAATACTCGTAACCTTCCACAGTCTAAAAGAAGCAAAAGATTTTACCGAACCATTGGTAAAAATACACGGTTCCGTTATAACAGAACAGTACAATAGAACATGAAGATCCACCCAGGGATAAAACAATTGGAATTACCAAAGATCCTAGTGACGTGTTGGTTAATTCATGAACTGATGAAATGGCAAAGTAAACCTAAAAAGTTTTCTCCTTCCACTTGTTCTTTTTGCATGCCTCTACTCATTTTCCACCCCTAAAGTCGTTTACACAATTAATCCTGTCAGGCTTAACTTCCAGAAGGAGTATTCGATCTGATGAGCTAGAACAATGTTCTAACACAGCAGGATCGCCAATACCATATTCCAGCAAAGGCATTAAAGGCGCGATAAGCAAAAAACGTTATAAATTTTTGCTTAACTAGATGATAAACATTATTACCTGAGGCTGTTCCAAAAAACCCTCGGTGAGAGAGGTCCCCCCTGCCTCTTGGAGGAACTAGCCTTACTCCTTACCCTATCCCACACCCCCTCAACCAACAGAGATTTCAGAGGGGAAAGATCCCTTGGCGTTCGCCCTG
>Ga0197142_1001989_pt1 | contig 18280 bp, 21 predicted proteins | sample GBS60_MetaG_FD_148614 | JGI IMG/M metagenome (GOLD analysis project Ga0197142, IMG submission 148614) | Sediment microbial communities from Great Boiling Springs, Gerlach, Nevada, United States - GBS 60_MetaG | ecosystem: Environmental > Aquatic > Thermal springs > Hot (42-90C) > Sediment...
TCCGTGATCCCGAGTTCCTTCAGCTCCGCAATCGCCCCCATCTCCGCCCTTCCTTTAACCCGCAGCTACCACCCTCACTCGGCACCCAAAACAATCCGGCCCCTCCGCCGCCACTTCGAGCACGTCGTCGCCGAATCTCGCCTCCCGATACACTCCTGCGCGCTGCCTGGTGCTCTTGTATTGCGAAGCGCCCGCCTGTGCCTCCACCTGCATACCGAAAACATCAACAAGCCGACCCGCATCAAGCTCCAGCCCGAACTTGATCAACTCCTCCCCGGCGTTCAGTTTTACCGGCAGGCTCACCCGTCGCCACGTCCCGAAAAGTGTCACCGTCCGCGCCTCCCCCGCCGTACCTGTCCTGCCGTACAGTGTCACTTCCTCCCCGGCCCCGCCCCTCACCCACACGCTCAAACAGTACTGATACCAGCTCGGTGCCTCGAGCACCTGCTCGATCCCTTGCGTCGTGCCGCCATCATTCCGCAGTCGGGTCGCACCGGTGCCGCCGAACGGATCCTCAACCCCGGGAGTCACCACTAAGTAAGGATCCTTCACCCAGGCCTCGGCCGCTAAATTCTCGCTCCATACCAGTAAATTATCCCAGGGATCCAGAAATACGAAGGTCCCTCTTCGTCCCTCCGTCTCATGAAACAAACTCTCGAGCTCCACCCATTCGCTCCGGCTCAGCCCCCTCCATTCCAGCACCCACTCAACTTCCCTTATGCTGTTATCCGCTATCTTCCACTCCCGGCCGTCCATCTGCTCGCAACGTGCCGTCCTTCGGCGCGTCTTCCGCACGAAGGGGAATTGGCCGCTTGCTCCACCGGCCAGTTGCGGAAAATATCGCATCTTACTTCTTGTTCTCCTTTAACTCGATCTCCATCCGATGCCGGCCCTCGCCCTCCGCCACCGTCCCTATCTCTTCCCGCGTCATGCTGCAATCCTCGTACGTCTGGCCCTCCCACGGGTCTTCGAATGCGAAGCCGCCGTAACCTCCTTGCTGGAGCTCGAAGAATTTCACCAACCGCCTCGCTTCCTCCTCTCCTACCGCGGCGAAATTGAGCTGCCAGATCCTCAGTGGCTTCCCCATCAGCCGGTACCTTTGCTCGCTGCCGTCCAGAAAGCGCAACACTTCCGTCCTGTAACGGACGCACCTTACGCTCGGGTACTGGCTGGCGGCGCCGGTTTTCAGCCTCGGAAAGGTCATAACTCGCTCACCACGTCGTTTAACGCGTGCGACTGGAGCATCGCTTCGCGCACAGCCCTCGCGATCTCCCAACTGTGGTCCATGAATGACCGGCTGTCCATCGCTTGCACCTGCACCGTAATCTCAACCGGCAACGGGCGAGTTCCCGCCCCGCTCCAAAACCCCTGCGGCCACTCCCATCCCGGGCCGCTTCGCCTTTCGGCCCGGGCGCCCTCGGCCAGTCCCCTCTGGATCCAGCCCTCCACATGAACGGAAGGGGGCGATACGTACTTCACCAGAGCCGGCAGCGGCTTCGCCCCGTCATCCTGGAACAATCCCACCAGCCCCCGGATCAACGGCGACAGCCCCAAACCGCTGCCGAACAACCTCGCCAGCGTCCCGCCCACGCTGGCTACGCTGCTCTGTGTGCGCCCGCCCTGCGAGAGCGTGTTTTGCACAATGGCCGCAGTGTTCTCGCTCGTCGCCTCAGCCTGGACCTCGCTGGCCGCTCGCAATCGCTCCAGTTGGAAGCTCAAACTGCGCATCGCGCTCTCGAATCCCTCCGCCGCCGGCGGCCACAATTCCCGGCTTACTCCCGAAAGCACTTCCTGTCGCGTGTTCCACCCGCCCGCGCCGAGCTGAAATGCCACAACCACGCTGCTGATTTCACCGCTCATCCCGCAACCTCGCGACTTCCCTTTCGAGAATCAGAAACGCATGCACCTGCCGCGCCTCCATCTCCTCGAACCTCGTCCCTCCCAGCATCTTCCATGCCCAGTACGCCTCGACCAGCGCTAGGCTGTCCCCACGAATCACCGACCGCGGGCAACGGCTCGACGCGACTCCATGCCGCGCCCATACCACCCGCCCCGGATCCCCTCGCTGCCCCCATGCACAGCCCCGGCTCTCCTCCAAGCCGTTTCTCCTGCATCCCTCGCACTTCCACCCGGCTTGGTCCGACATGGAAAAGTGGAAGGCGAGAATCAGTTTTTTTCCTCCTCCTCGCTCAAGCCAAACTCTGCCTTGATCGCTTTCAGTGCCTCGCCGCACAAGGCTTCCGGCCCCTCTTCGATCAGCTTCGCCGGCGTCGCCGGCTCCCCGTCAATCGTCAAGCCCTCAACCCCGGCAAGACCCCAATGCAGGTAAATGCGATTCACCTGGCTCGCCAGCAGCCCCGCCTCCAGTTTCTCGCGTTCATCCCCGCCCGCTTGCAAGAACTCTGACTTCGCCGCTAATTCACTTACTTGCCTCAGCAGTTCGATTCTGCGGCCGAACGACACCCTCCGGATCTTCAGACTCACGCCGGGACATACCTGCGACTCGATCACTCGGAAGCTCTGGTAATCCATGGCGTCCCCCTCTATGCAAACGCAATGTAGATCTCGTCATCAACGCTGCCCTGCGCGCGACATCCGCCGAATTTCCATCGAAGCCGGTTCTCTGAATCGTCGAATTCCGGAACTTCAGGCGTCAATGCCGGAAGGTATACGCCGAAAAGCTGGCCCGGCAATGCCCCCAACTGAAACATGACTCCGATCGGAGAGCGTTGCCGTGCCGCCTGATAGAGCTCTTTCGTCGCCTGGTCATCAACCTCATAAAGTTCCAGCTCCAGTGTCACCGACCGGACGCCTGGCCATACTCCTTGCAGACCCTCGGACCCGAACTCTCGATCCCGCAGCTCTAGGTCGTTCTGCAACACGACTTCGGCCTCCGTAATCGTCCCAAACCGCTGGGCCGCCGAACCAAGCCACGCTTGACCGACATTTCCCGGGACCACCGTGTAGTCAAAACTCTCCAGACTTGGCTCCTCCGGAAACGCCGCCAGGCCGCCTTGCCCGCTGACAAAGCTCGCGCTGTCAATCACGTCCCGCGCCGCTCCGCTGAACTCGAACTCGTGATAGTCCGCGTTCACCCGAATCCTCATCACGTCTACAGCCGCGCCGCACAACACCCGCTGCACTGCTGTCCCCGGCGTCCAGTAGTCGTAGATGCTCACGCTCGGCAGCTCCAGCGCCGGCCGGTAACTTACGGTGGCGCCCGCCGCCGTCCCCGGCTGCGGAGCACGGCTCAGGGGGGCATTCAGAATCACGGACCACCCGTCCACTACCGCACTCACGAAACGCAATTCGTCGCCGACCCTGATCGCTTGTCCCGGTTCCAGCCCGTGCGGCGCCGTGAATCGCGCCACTGTCTCCGTGCTTCCCGTCGCCAATAGGCCCCCTCGGAAGAATTCCGGCCGCCCTCCCAACGCAGCCTGAAACAATGGCCCGTAGCCAGGCTCTTGATTCTGCTCCACCCAACCCGTCATGTAGGTCCGCAGCATGAAACTGGTGCGCTTCCTCATACCGTTCGGCCATCCACCGAATGTCCGACTCCCTCTCTTGTCACGCCGATCCCGTTTCTCCCATTGCTGCCGGACGCTCAGTCTGACCGCCGGAATGCGGTTGCCCGCGCCCACGCTCGGCACTTCTCCGTACCTTTGCTCGAGCGCAACATACCACCGGTTCGCGCTAGACAAAACATAGCCCGCCATCTTTTCTCTCCCTCACGCTCCTGCGCCCCTCACTGTCACTCGGCGCTCGCATCTAACTCAAACCTGATCTTCGCCCCCTGTAAGAAGTTCTTCCCGCCTTGCTTCACCGCGCCTAACTCCACCTTGTAGCCCCCTGCATAATAGAGACCCGGCCCCCACGCGCCCCGACTCCGTTCCAAAAGGTTGGTCACTGCCTCCACATAGCCCAGAAGCTGGTCCGTGACTCCTTCCAGGTGATCATGCGTAACTCTTATCTCCGCGGTCATGTAGATCTTGCCGGAAAAACCCCGGAATTTTTCTTTGAGTTGATTCGCCAGCCCTTCGCAATAGACATAAACCCGGGGATATTGGACGCTCGCTGTTCTTTCCGCCAGCTCGCTGCTGACATTTTGCGTCCATACCTGCTCGGCGCCCAGCAAGGGCAATTCAATGCCGTCCCTGGCCGCGATCCGGGAGGCCTCTCCGCTTAGCCTCTGCTCGCCGGTGAGTAGCTCGACCGCCCGTTTGGTCGCCTGACTGCCCAACGCCGCCATCGTCCCGTTCCCTCGCCCCTAGCCCCGCAACAACAAGCCCGGCGCATCCGGCCCGCCGCCTCGGCCCCTGGATGATATGCCGCCGCGTCTCAGATAGTAGTCCGGACTTTGGCCCCCACCAGGCAGCGGCCCGTCAGCAAGATCCCCGGCCGGTTGTCGCCAGCTCTCTCCAACCCGCAGGGGTGTAACGTTTTGCTTGCCGCACTTGTCCGCTGCATAGCCCGCGTAAACGTTCCACCCCGCAGCTCCCTCCGGCGCTCCCCTTGCCGTCACCACCAGTCCCTGGTTTTCCGAAGCGCTAATCATAAACGGCTCGCTGGCCGCTCCTTCCGATCCCGAACCGCTTACCCATGCGATTTGAACCCAGTACGTTGCAGCCGGCGCCATCAGCGCTACCAGTTCCACCGTCGGGATGCTCGCCCTGTCCATCGGACTCTCTACGATGCCTACTCCCGTATCCAGTAGCGCCTCCCACGCCCAGGCCGCCTGTCTCTCCCACTCCTTGGCTCGTTCCCGATACCGGTCGTTCCGTTGCCGGTGTGCGGCGTCGTTGTAAGCCAGCGCCAGAGACCGAAAAGCGTGACATTTCTCCAAAGGCTCGGTCACGGAAACGTTCCGGAGTCCCAGCTCTCCCCTGCCCGCCAGCACCAGAAAGCGCTTCAACTCGATCCCCAGTTCTTCCCAGGCCAGCCTGAGCTTCACCCCCAGATCAACCCCTTCCAGTCGTGCCATCTCCAGCACGGTCGAATCGTAGGCCAGCAAGTCCTCCAGATCGTTCGCTGCCCCGTCCGTGAACAGTGCCATCCCTGCTCTCTCCTCAACCCCGGCCTTTCTCCAGCATCCCGCGCAATGCCTTGAGCTCGGCCTCCGGAATGACCGTCACTTGAATCCGGCTCGCCGCGGCCGCTCGCTCCGCACGCCGCCTGGCCTCCTCCAGCTCTCGTCGGTACTCCGCGGCCTCCTCTTCGGTTGCCAGCCGTGCCTTCCCCTCCACTATCATCCGCGCCGCCACCGATCTCGACGCCTCGTTTCGCACTCCTTCCTTCCCTCCATCCGGCGTCTCCTGACTTACGATCACCGGATACTCCTCCGCCAGGCTCGCCTCTACTTCCCTCAGTTTTCGGTAATACGCCCTCAGATCCATCCTTGCCTCCTCGACCGCTCGTGCGGGTCGGAAGCTTGCGCTCCCGACCCGCCCCGCGCCGCACTAACTCAACACCTGCACCCCAAAGTTGTTCCGCAGTACCGCCACGCCGTACAGCACGTCCACCGTGAATTGCTGCGCCAGCGTGTTCGGCTGATAGCTCATGATGATCCGCATCCCGAAGTTGCCCAGCTCGGCATACTCCGCAATCGCGCCGGTTCCCGGCAACGGCTGCGGCAACCGCCTCATCACCAGCGCAAACGCGTTCCGCGCGAACGCAATGTTGTGCGTGGTCACCGGCGAGCTGCCCGTCTTGGCCACAAACTGCGAACGGAACACATAGAAGTCCTTGATCTTCCCGACCGTCCCGTCCACCAGCGCTCGCAGCCCCGCCTCGCCCGCCGTCTGATATTCGCTGAATCGCGGAATCTGCCGCAACTGCGAGTAAGTCGCTGCATCCACCACCAGATACTTCGGATCGCTCGCAGGCACCCGCGCCTGGAACAGCGCCGTCTCCGCCGCATCCACCACCGCTTCCGTGATCGGCGTACCTGGCGTGCCCACCGGCGGATTGGCCGTCAACTGCGCGTACAGATTCAGCAGGTCGGTCTCGATCTTCTCGGCCAGCGCGGCCATGGCCGGCTGCATGTAAAGCTTGAGCAGATCGGGAACCGCCAGCACCTTGGTCACGTCCGGCACCAGGAACGTCGCCTCGGCGTGCGTGTTCAACACAATCTGTGCGTTCCCCAGGCTCGGATTTTGCGGTTGCACGCTCCCGCCCTCCGCCAGGTTGTTCGCCACCAGCGTCGGTGGGATCGGTACGTTCACCGTATCCCCGGCCTGAGCTAAGCTCGGCTCGAAATCGCGATTGACCAGGTTACCCATGACAAGGTTCCCTATCAGAGCAGGCAGCGCATCCACCGCCACCAGCTTGACAATCGCATTGGCTACGTTTTGTGATGTAATCGCAGGCATTCCTACCTCATCGCTCCTTTTCCGCGGCGCCCTCTGCGGGAGCCGCATCTAACCCCTCCATGTACTCCGTGCTCCCTCACCGGCTGCCCAGCAACTGGGAAGCAATCCGCACAATCTCTTCCCGTGCCCGTTCCGCTTCCTCCCGGCTCATGCCCGGTCGAATCTTCTCCAGCTCTACCGATCCCCCGCCCATCGTCACATTCCTCGGCAATTCCGCCGTACCCGAGCCGCCTCCAATCCGCGCCGGCAAAAACTCGGGATTCTCCTGCACAAACCGCGTCAGATACTCCCGCAGACTCATCTCACCCTGCTCGCTACGCCCCACGAGCCGGCCGTCTTCGCTCCGGTAAATATCCTCCTTCACCGCACGGAACACCAGGTCCACCTTCGTCACCCCCAGCCTCTGCAATTCCGCGCGGATCGTCGCGCTCTTTTCCGCCTCCTCCCTCAACTGCCGCTGCCGCCGGTTCTCCTCCGCCAGTTCGTTCAGCCGCCGCTCCAGCTCCTCTCGCTTCTTCCTCTCTTCCATCAGCTCTGCCCGGTATGCCGGCTCGGCGCTCTCCTTTTGCAACCGCATGAACTCCTCGATCACCTCGCGCACCACGGCGCGCTTGTCCTCCGCCTCAACCATTCCCTTGGTTTCCTTTTTCTCCTCTGTCATCCTTTCAACTCCTCCCTACTGCAAGCCTCGCTAATTGCCTTCGATCGCCTCCTCGATTTCCCGTGCGATCCGTTCCTTTACCTCCTGCCGCGCATCGCACAGATACTTGAACGCCAGCCGCCTTAGGACCTCCTTTCGCAATGTCTTCGAACCAATGCCAAGCGCAAGCAGTCGCTCCGCATCCTCCAGTTCCGCCCCGAAATCCCCGATGTCAAATTCGTCCAGCCCCGACACGCCCACCCGCAGCCCGTCCTGCCTCGCCGCCGCAACCGCGTTCAACACCCTCTTCATCGTGTCCTTGACGGCATCCCCGTACGCCCGCAGCACCTCCTGCGTGATGCTGAAGTCGCGTTGCTTGCTTAGGCCCGACTGCGGAACATTACCGGCCAGCCCGCCTCCCGCCTGCGTCATCAGATAACAAACCCGATAAATCTCATCCTTCAACCGCACCAGGTTTTCCATCGCTATCTGATAAACCTTCCCCTCCGGTTCCGTCCAGCCGAACCGGTCCTCCGGCCCCAACTGGATGTAATAGGATTCCCCCACCACCTGCCGGAAATCCCGTTCCGAATAAACCACAGGCATCGCGAACAGACCCATGGTCAACGCCCACGAAAGCGCGTTCGACTTGTTGAAATGCTCCAACTGAAGCAACGCCGCCTTGTTCATCAGCCACAGCCCCTCGCTGATCTTCAATTCGAAAAGCGGCGTTTGGTGCAGCGACCACAGGCCGTGCTTGCCTCTCGCCACCACCTCCGGCCGTTCGGTGGCGCCCCGCCCTTCCGCTGCGCGCTGGATCTCGTAATTTTCCTTGTCGTAGTAAACCCACCGGGTCTCCTTGAACCACTCCCCCGCGCCCGGATCACTCTGCCTCAAATAACTCGTCCTCAAAACGACCCACTCATAGTTACCCTCCGCGTCATAACTCCAGTTGATCAGCTCCTCCGCACCGTACCTCACTAGGTACGCCCGCGAAAGCCCCAACGCTTCTTCCTCCGCCCGGTTCACGGGCTGCTGCGCGCCCCGCGGAAAGTCGACCGCCACCAGCGCCTTGCCCGTCACCAGCGCGTCCACCAGCAAGCGCCGGAAAAAGTCGCTCAGCCCCGTGCCGCGCCGGTCGCAGTCCTCGCTCAGCTCGCTGAAAAACCGCTTCCCTCCCTCGTCATCGCCCTCCAAAATCAGAATCGGCTCTCTTCGGAACAGCGTCGCCGCATACCAGTCAATGATGGAGCCGATGTAGTTCTCGTAAAACACGCGCGCCAGTCGCTCTTGGTATACCGCAAGCGGTTCTTTCTGCCGCGGCGCCAGGTAAAGACTCGCGCGCGCCTTGAACTGTTCACCCCCGGCGTACAAATCCCGGTAGGTTTGCCACATGCCCCGTCGGGCCACATATTCCGGATGCTCGCGTTGTAGATCCTTCACATCCTCCTCCCCGGCCCCGCCGTTCTCACAGAAGCCGATCGCTTCGCTCGCCCACCGGCGCCCGCGCCCGGAACTCCTGCCAGATCAGATAGCCCAGCGCGTCCGACAGGTGAGTGCGCCTCGGGTCTTTCTCCTTGTCAATCACAGTGCTGTCCGGTTTGTAAGTCACCTCTTCGAAATCTTTGATCAGCTCCCTGCACCTGGGACTTACGAACAGTTGTCTCTCGCCGGAAGCCGTCCCCAGCCTGGCATTCACAAGGGCGACTCTTTCTCGGACCGGCGGATTGGCGCGCGACACCCGGTAACTCACCCGTTCCCACCCTGCGCGCCGGAAGTACTCCCGGATTACCTGAAAGTCCGTCGTCCCCGTCGTCTTCCCGTATCCGCCCGATGCGTCTCCGTACACCACCACGCCCGCACGATGGTGGGGAAATCGGGCCAGGAATTCCTCACACGCCTCCTGCGTCGTCCCGCGGCTCAGCACGATCTCCTCCAGCACCCACACCGTCTGTCCCTCCATCTGCGCCACCACCGAGCACATCGGCTCCACGTTGAAGTCCAGAGCCCACAGCAGCGGTAGGTCGGGGCGCAGGCCGCAGGAACGCACATGCTCGGATCGCCGGAACGCGTAATAGACCAGGCTCCCGTGTATGTCAAGATACTCACCCAGAACTTCCTGCCGGTAAAATTTCGGATCGTAGCTCCGCTTCAGCCGCTCGTAAAAGTCCGGCACCCGCGCCAGCAGGTGCCGGTTCTCGAATGGACTCGCGATGATTACTTCGTAGCCCTCCACCCGATCGCTCAGAAACCGCCGGTAAACCCAGTCGTATCCCTTGGGTGTCCATACCGCAAAGCCGCACAGTCGTTTCGCCTCCGGATCCCGCAGACGACCTTCCAGAATCACCCAGGCTTCTTCCTGGGTGTATGTCAGCTCATCCAACCCGAACCACGCCAGGTTCGTCCCTCGTAACCGTTCGAATTCTTCGACCGCCCGGAAAAGCACCCGGGACCCCGTGTCCGTGAACGTCAGCACGTTCTCTGCTTTGTTGAGTTCGTGGGGAATGCCGTTTCGGTTCAGAATCTCCAGCAATGTCGCCTGCGTCGCGTCCCGTAGCATTGGGTACGTTGGTGCTCCCAGCAGTCCCGTCCTCCCCGGATTCAGATAACTCAACTTGATCGCTTCCTGGCAGAGGGCTTGGCTCTTGCCCGATCCGATCGGCCCCGAAAACCCTTTGAATCGCGCCTCCGATCGGTGAAATCGCGCCTGCGAGGGCAAGGGAACGTACTCGATCTTCCTCAGCCATTCCCCTGCTCGGGCTCGACCCATGTCACCTTGATCTCCTTAGGTCGCTCTTCTTCCAGTTCCTTTTCTAGCTGCACGAGCCGGATCAGGTCTCCTACCGTCGCCTTCAGCTCGTCGTTCTTTAGTCGCTTCTCCAGGTTCTCGATCACTTGCTCTACCAGCGCCGCCTTGTCTTTTCGGCGACGGCGCCCGCTCGCCTTGCCCTCGCGCTTGGTCTCCCCGCTGGCCGGTGTTGATCTTTTCTTTCCTCCCATCCGCTGGCTCCCGCTGCCTCGCTCCACCTCCGCGGCCCCGCTCCCGCCGGTCTCCCGCCGGCCTGCCAACGAGCCGCTGGAGAAACCTTGATCCCAGCCCGAAGCTACCACGCCGCCGTCCCCTCCCCGCCCTGTCACCGGCCTAAATCTCTGAAAATGCCCCCCTTCTCCGTCCCGCCTGCCGGTGAACCGCCCCAGTTACTCCCTGCTATCTTGGTTCCGATGAACCCCCTCACGAAGCGCCGGCGCGTCGAACTCACTTATGGCCTGTTGCCCCACGACAGGCCGCCCTTTGTCCCCGCCATCTATGAACACAAAGCCCGCCTCATCAACCGCACCCCCTCCCAAATCTGCCGGTCCCCCGAACTATTGGAAGCTGCGCTGGAACGGGAACTACAGGTGTACGACCCCGATATGCTCGTCGTGGGTGTGGATGTCTACAACGTGGAAGCGGAAGCCCTCGGCGCCACCGTCATCTATTTCGACGACTCTTCCGTTCCAGCCATTGCCGGCCCTCTCCTCCATCACCCCGAGGACCTGGACCGACTCCCCCTGCCCAACCCCGAATCCGACGGGCGCATGCCCCTCTTTCTGTCCGTCGCCGCCTCCCTCGCCCGTCGCTACGCTGACTCCCTGATTATCCGCGGCGCAGTAACTGGACCCTTCTCGCTGGCCTCCGCTCTCGTTGGCGCCGAACTCCTGCTCATGGCCTGCATTGAGCGTCCTGACTTCGTTCGTCGCCTCCTTGCTTTCTCGGCCCGTATCAGCCAGGCCTATGCCCTGGCCTTCGTTGAGCGCGGCGTCGAACCCATCATCTTTGACTCACGCGCCGCCCCGCCCTTGCTTTCCCCGCGCCTCTTTCGCGAGCTTCTCTTGCCTGTCTACCGCGACTCCCTGTTCCCCTCCCTGAAAGCCGCCGGCGCACGCTTCCTGCCCCTTATCATCGGTGGCGACACAACCCCCATCCTCGATTCCCTGCTCGCCTCCGGCGCTACCCAGTTACTCTGCGACGCCCCAGCCGACTTGGACGCTTTCCTTCACCGCTGCTCCCGCGCCCGCTTGCCCTTCCGCGTGAACCTTGACGCCCGCCTCGTTCACGCCGGCCCGCCCCAGGCCATCCGCGAAGCAGCTCACTCTGTCTTGCTGCGTGCCGGCCACTTTCCCGGCCTCCTGCTCGGCTGCGGTGTCGTTGCTTACGACACCCCGACCTCTCACGTCCTCGCCATTCGCGAGGCTTTGCTTTCCGACTCCCCTTAGCCCCTCGCAACCAAATGATTCGCGTCCGGGTTGCCCGGCCCGAAATGCTTCAACATCACCAGATCTTCTGCCTGGCTCTTGTTGGCTATCCGCACGCCATTTCGCGCCGCTTCCGCTGTCACGAACAGCTCGTCCTTGGTCATCTGTCCGTATCGGATCAGCGTCGGCGTCTCCACCTCCAGCTTGCCGACCGTGCCGTAGCCCTGCACCACGATCAGACCGTACGCCGCCGCATCTCGAATCACCACCGATCTGCCCGGGAAAACCCTTAGCTCCTTCGCCGAATAGTACTTCGTCCCGTATACTACCCACCTCTCCTCGTAACCCTCCGCAGCCATCTCCTCCGGATCACGCACCGGCTTGGGCCGCAGCTTCCGCTTCCTCTCGAACTCCGGATCCACGTTCGCTTCCCAGTCCAGCATCCCGATAATATAATCCAGATCTTCATGATGCTCCGGCGGCACGTCCTTCACCAGTAACTCACGCGGCACCGCCCTTCCCTCCACCATGGATTGAAACATCGCAAAGACGTCCGAATTGACCTGCGGTTCGTAAGTTACTAGCGAACCCGGCGCGTGCAGTATCCCGGCGTCAATTTGCCAGCCGGTTCCCGTTTCCAGTTTGTAGGCTCGGGAATAATACAAAATCCCGTTATCACCCTCGTTCCAGCGCTCCAGGCACCGCTTCACGTCTTCCTTCGTCGTTCCCGGATTCAAACCCATGAAGGTGTACGGGAAATTGTTCTCCTTCACGTTGTACTGGGGCGGAAAGTAGTACGCCTCCGGCTTGCCTTTTCTGCCCACCCTCGCCGCGTCCTCGTCGCGTTGATGCATGTGATGCGGAATCGGACCGAGATTGTCGAAGAACTTGCAAAGCAAATTCCAGCCCCCCTGCTCCCTCATCACGTCCGCGCCCAGAAATTCATCCCCCAGCTCCTCGATCGCCTCCTTGAACAGCACCCGCCTGCCGTCCAGCTCCATGTAACTCAAACCCTCGTCCCACGGCGTGCCCGGTCCGTTATCCGCGTTCGTCGTCGAGGCAAACCACCTCTCATCTATGCCGCCTCGATGAGCTCCTAGCGCGTACAAATCCCGCGGATCCAACTTCAACCTGCCGCCCGGCATCAGAAACGCCCGCGGCACCCAGCACGGCGCCAGCCGTACGATTCCATCTCCCGCAAGCAAAGCCTCTCGAATCAGTCCCGTGTTCGCCATACCCCTACATTATGCCCCTTCACGTCTCCCGCGTCCAGACCGCGTATCGCGCCAGGCAAGCTACACCCGTGGACCGGATCCCCTCACAACTGGAATGCACCCTTGCGCTGGCCTCCGCTCTCCGCGCGATCGTGCTCGCTAGGCGGCCCCCGGCGAGATCCCCTTACGATGCAGTGCCTGACGGACAGAATCTGGTGGACCTGGAGGGATTCGAACCCTCGACCTCTTCCATGCCATGGAAGCGCGCTCCCAACTGCGCCACAGGCCCGCGCTCTCCCTCAATATATCACAGCCCGAAACGCGCTATAGTGGGACCGTGCCACCCGCCCGTGCACTCCCCTTCCTCGCCGTCCTTTTTCACTCCTCCGCTCTCCCCCAGGCAGTTCCTCCCCGAACCCAATCCTCCGCCTACCACGCCCAACTCCAGCTCCCCGATCTCACCATCGCCGCCGACTACCTGGCCCGAACTGTCCCCTTCCCAAACCGCCCCCTGACCCTGTCGAACTACCTCGTCATCGAAGTTGCCCTTTTTCCCTCGCCCTCCTCACATGTCGTCATCTCGCACAGCCATTTCGCCCTCCGACTCAACGGTAAGAAGGTGCCCCTCCTCCCCCAGGCAGCCGGCCTCGTGGCGGCCGAGGTCAAATATCCCGACTGGGAGCCGGGTCCTCGAATCCTGGTCGGCGCCGGCGTCGGCGACGCGGGCGTCATCCTTGGTCCGGTCCCGCCCGCAGAACGCTTCCCCGGCGACCCCAAGGCCCGCACATCACGCCTCCCGGACACCATCCCGACCGGGAAGACCAGCCCCGACCAACACTGCGAAGCTCCCCCGCCCCACGAGTTCGTCCTCCAGGCCGTCCTCCCCGAAGGCGTCATCACCCAGCCTTCCGCCGGCTTGCTCTATTTCGCTTTCAAGGGCAAGACAAAATCCATCCGATCCCTGGAACTCTTGTACTCAGGCCCGGCAGGATCCGGCGTCCTCCGCCTCCAGTGAGATCTCTCACCCATACGCCGCCATCTTCGCCTCCGCCCACAGCACCATCACCAGCAACGCCACCATCATCGTCCCCAGCAACGGCACTGCAATCACCGCCCCCACTCCCCACAGCTCCACGAAAAATCCCAGTGACCACGGCGCCAGCAGCCCCCCGCTCACCGCGAACGAGAAAATCCCGTTGAAGAACCCTGGATGATACGACGGAAACCGACCGCGTATCCTCTCCGCCGCAAGCGGATACACAGAGGCAAATCCCGCCCCCACCATCAGGATCCCCGTCACCGCACCGAACCGGTTATCCGTCACCGCCAGAATGGCGCAGCCGAACAGCGCAGCCAACACGCTACCCCCTAGTAGCTTCCCGTGTCCCACACGGCTCAGGATCGCCAAAGCGGCCACACGCCCGATCAGCAGCGCCAACCAGTACGACGCCAGCATCAACAGCGACGACGCCGGACTGACTCCCACCCGCTTCGTCAGCAGCAACGGTAACCATCCCGCCAGCGACCACTCGTTGCCGAACTGGAAAAACAGCAACAACGCCAGGATCACCGCCACCGGACTCCTCAGGCTTGTCACTGTCTCGCGCCAACTGGCCTCCCTCCAAACCCCGGGCCCTCTCCCCCCCTCCCCTCTCACCTTCAAATAAAGCCCGCAGAAATAGGCGGGAATGATTGCAATCCAGATCAGAATGCTTTGCACCGTGTACACATAAAACGTCCCGGCCACCAGAACCGATACCGCCACGCAACCCGCGCCGAAAAGGGTCCCGGCCAGATACATCGTGGCCGTGCCATCCCGCTCATACAAAGGCGATATCGCCTGAAAAACGCCGCGATGCAGCAGTCCCGCGCCGAGCCCGACTCCCAGCAGCCCCGCCATCCGCCATCCGTCCCACACTCCCGGCGGCAACAGGGCCAGCGTCAGCAGGCTCACGCTGGCCGTACCGCTCGCCAAAGCCAGCAACGCCGCTGGCTCCGTGTCCTTCAACAGCCTCCGCCCCACCAACGCTGACAGCAGCAACCCCAGGTTCATGCTCAGAAAGAAATTGCCCACCGTCAAATGGTCTTCTCGGACGTGATAGCCCCAAGCCGGCAGGATCGCTCCTGGCAACGCTACTAACAGCCCGGACAGAAAAAACCCGGCCAGGCCACGCCGCGCCAGCGACCTCTGGGCTCGCTCCTGCATACGCCTCCCGCGTCCCCCGGTTCTGCACGCTAATCGCGTATTGTAGCCCACCCGAACCCGTCAATCTCGATCCCCGTAGACCCACGCCCGCCAGGATTCCCAAAAATGGAAGCTTTCCGATGCTTCCTCCTTTGCCCTCAAACACTTGGCTCACGGACCGAAAATTGCTCTACTTCGGTTGGGGTCTCAGAGAGGTTCGCTCGCGGGGGAGTTGCCCCCGGCTTTGTCAGCGCGCCCCCTTCCGCGCTACCATATCTTACGCGAGGAGGTGCACATGAAGGGTCTGCCTTGGCGTGCCTGTTTGATCCTTACCTCTTGCGCTTTCCTTGTGGTTTGGGCCATTACCCCCGCGTTGGCCCAACAGGAACCCGCTCAAAAAGAGGCTCCCCCGGCCGGCGCCCTCGGACCCGCAGAAACTCTCTCGGGCTCCATCATGATGGCCGATGCCGAGAAGAAAATCCTGATCGTCAAAAGCACAGCCGGTGTCCCCTACAATTTCGTCATCACTCCGGCAACCAGAATCACTGAGGCCAACCAACGCCTCAAGCTCGCCGATCTCTCCGCCCGCGTAGATCGGCAGGTTACTGTCCGCTTCCTGCCCACGCGTCGCGGCAATATCGCGCGCTCCGTTCAGGTGAACCCGTGACACCGCCTGCTACGGGCGATTGCTGACTCGCTTGCCCTGCGCCAGTCGTGTCCGTGAACCCGTCCACTCCAAACTGCTGACCGCCGACGCCCCGTTCGTCGGCCCGTACGCCGAAAGCTCCGCACAACTCGAATATTGCCGGGCCGCATGCCCCACCACCCGGATCCCCACCGCGTTCACCGGCGCCGTGAGCCTGACCTCGAACGCCTGCCCGTCCGCTAACTGCGGCGCCTCTCTTCCGTTTGTCTCCGGATAACTCTCCAGCCGACCCACGGTTTCCCAGGCGCCGTCGTGGCTTCGCTTGATCTGCACAACTGGCTTGCCCCTCGATGTGTCAAACCAGCCGCCCTCACCCGTCACCTTCCCGTGCCGGTAGACGATTCGCTCCACCCGTTCCGGCCGATCCAACTCCACCGCGTACCAGCTCCCATCTCGGCCCTCCCCTCGCGCCGTGCGATACGTGTCCGCACGCTCGTCGCAAATCGAATCCCGCACCGGCCCGTCTCCCGACGTGGACTCCATGCAAAACGCCGTCACCGCCACCGGACCCAGCACGAGCCGCCCTGGCTCCGGCAGCCACGTCCGATACTCCCGCCCCTCCGCAAACGGGATCAGTACAAGCTTCGCCCGCGCCACCACTTGCCGGTTCGCCGCCGACGTCACCACCAGACCCGGGACCGAATAGGCCTGCCGGCCTTGCCCCACGTTCGACCGACCCGGGACTTCTGCAACCCTGGCCTCGCTCGCGCTCTCAGGCGCCGCCCGGTGCAGGAACTTCACCTCCGGGTTGAGCTGCGCCTCCAGCACCATCACTTGCGGCCCTCGCTGCAACGCAACGTGGCCCGCGTAGGTCGGCGCCCCCCTCACCCACTGCGCTTCCATCCCCATCTGGATCTCGATCCGCTCCCCTGCCTTCCACTCCCGCTCGAATCTCAACCATTGCCCTGCGCGACCCTGCACCGCCGCGCCACCAACTACGGCTACATATCGCGCGCACCAGTTCGGCGCCCGCAGGTAAACCGGATACCGCCCCCCTCCGCCTTGCCCGATCACAAGCCGGACCTCACCTTGCTCAGGAAAACTCGTTTCCAGAAAAATCCGGACCCTCTTGGCCACACTCGTTGTCCGGACCTCACATGTCCCCTCACCCCCCGCATACAGCACGATCGCGGGACCGTCCTCGAAAGCTCCCCAAAACGATCCCCGCGCCAGCGCCAAAGCCAAACCCGTGGCCGCGCTCCGCTCACCCGCCACTCCATATCTCCGCCTCCCCAATAAAGGCGCGTGAGCCGCCCAAGCGCCGCTGTTGCCGTCTTGTAACGCCATCAGATGGTTGTATAACGTCCTCTCGATTTCATCCCCGTAACTACTCTCCCCGGTGACGTAAAGCAGCTCCCGGTTCAGCCTCAACCACTCTGCCGTGACGCTCGCATCCCCGACTTCGGCCCCGGGCTCGCCCGGTAACATTCCGTCTTCCCGCAGCCATCCACGCCAGCCCACCGCTCCGGTCACGTACCGGTGCCCGGCCACGATCTGCTCCCATCCCTGCCTTGCCGCCTTCAAATAGCCGCTCTCTCCCGTCAGCCTGTAAAGCTCTACAAGTCCCGTCAAACTCGCCAGGGTCTCTTCCGCCGGCGCTCCCCCCGCTCCGACCAGCCTCTTGCCCTCCCAAAGCGCACGCAGCATCCGAGGCGCCTGCGGCTGGTCCATCTCGGCGCTCATGCCTTGCGTCAGCTTTCGCCGCTCGCCAGTGTGTCGGAACAGCGTACACGCCGGCCCCGCCAGGGGCGCTGGACCCAGATCTCGATCCCACCACGCCGGTGCATTGCGGCTCGCCCAGTCCGCAACTCGACGCGCCGCCTCCAGCGCTCCCTTGTCGCCGCTTACTTCGTAGTACGCCAGCAGACCGCGTAAACCCCGGCGCAGGCTGCCCACGCTCCGCCAACCCGCACTTTGCTCGATCAACTCCCCGGCCGCCTTCGCCACTGACCTGCGGAATGCCTCCGAACCTGCCCAATCCCACATCAGGGCGCCGGCCTCCACCAGCACGGCCAACTCTTCGCTGCCTTTCGTCGTCCCCTCGAGCCGACGTTGCAGCTCCGCCGCACCCAAATTAAATCGTTTCCCCAGCAAACCGCTCAACCGCTGGTTTGCTCCCGGCATTGGCGCCAGCCGGTCACGCACTTCGGCGACAGCGGGGCTGCTACACAACCCCGCCAGAGCACACATTGCCAGTAGCGACTTCATCTGACTCCTGGGGAAGTACCCAGGCGCATACGCGGGTCAGTCTCCACTTGCGCCGCCTGCGCATGCGCAGGTCTCTACTTCCCCACTTCGAGGGTAGCACCCGCACGGCCAAGGTCAATGCCGGAAAAAGATAGCTGCCGTTTGTTATCCAACCCCCAGTACTCGGCGCCGACGGGGTCCAGCAAACAATGCGCCCCTCGGTCCACACCCTTCCCTGCTTGATCGCCTCCCGCGGGAGCGCAGTCGGCTAGAACTCTTCCTCCGTCGCCTTCTTCTTTCGCTTCCGCCGGATGATGATGATCGCCACCAGAATCAGCGCAAGAACCCCGGAGACCACCTTCACCCAGGTGTCGTCCACCGGAGGCTGTGCTTCCGCCTCTTGCCACAACATCACCAGCCCGGGTAACATTCCCGCGATCAAGTCCATCGCTCCTTCTCCCGCCGGCCTCATCTCCTCGTCTCCCTTCCTCTGCCGGCTCCGTCAGTCTATGATAAACGCCCCCGCGACCGGCCGGTTGCTGGTTCCCCACACCCTCGCTTAGCATGTTCTCGATGGGCGCACTCGAGCGCATCTACCGCATCGAACGCCTCCTCAAACACAACCGCGCCGTCTCCATGCGCCGTCTCATGGAGGAACTTGAGGTCTCCCGCGCCACCATCAAGCGCGACCTCGCTTATCTGCGCGACCGCCTCAACGCACCCATCATCTGGGACCCCGAACTT
>Ga0197142_1001990_pt1 | contig 18259 bp, 16 predicted proteins | sample GBS60_MetaG_FD_148614 | JGI IMG/M metagenome (GOLD analysis project Ga0197142, IMG submission 148614) | Sediment microbial communities from Great Boiling Springs, Gerlach, Nevada, United States - GBS 60_MetaG | ecosystem: Environmental > Aquatic > Thermal springs > Hot (42-90C) > Sediment...
TTCGCGTCAGCGGCGCGGAGCGCTTGAGGGAACGCTTGGGGAGAGTGGCACCTCTGCTTCTGAGGGGCAACCCGTTCGCGATAGCGGGACGGAGTCCTTTCGCGATAGCGGGACGGAGTCCTTTGAAGTAAGTGCGCTCGTGGAACCAAGAACAAGAATCCCCGGCCTTTAGGCCGGGGAGTATGTCAATTCTGACTCTGCTGCAGCTCAGGGGCCTCCTCCAGAGGGGATTGCCGAGGAGGCAGCTCTTCAGACGGCGGGGAACTGGCCGGGAAGGGATCCGGTTGAGCCGAGAGGGTTTCTGGCAACAGGGGCAAGTTCATAATCCGCTCGTACAGGCGCAGGTATTGCAAGGCGGAGCGGCGCCAACTGAAATCGCTGGCCATGCCCCGCTTTTGCAGTGCTTGCCAGGTGTCTTTGTGCTGAAACGCCTCCCAGGCCCGCGCCAGACAGGTGTAGAAGTCCAAAGCCTCGTAGCGGTCAAAGCAGTAGCCAGTGCCAATCCCTTTGCTGGGAATATGGTGGCTGACCGTATCCACCAACCCCCCCGTGCGGCGGACGATGGGCACACACCCGTAGCGCATGGCAATCATCTGGCTAATGCCACAGGGCTCGAAGCGGCTGGGCATTAAAAAGACATCTGCTCCCCCATAGATCAACTGGGCCAGTTGGGGCTGGTAACCCCGTTGGTAGGCCACTCGGCCTGGGTGCCGCTCGGCCATCTCCTGCATCCGTCCTTCGTAGTAGGCTTCGCCGCTGCCCAGCAGGACAAATTGCGAGTCACTGTAGGCCAAGAAGCGATCCAAGGTTTGGATAAGCAGGTCGATCCCCTTTTGTTCCACCAAACGCGCCACCATCCCCATCAAAAACACATCGGGGTTGACGGTCAAGCCCACGCGGGCCTGCAGCACGGCCTTGTTCACCGCTCGACCGCTGAGGTCGTCAATGCTGAAGTTGGCGGCTAGATGGGGATCGGTGCGGGGATCAAACTTCTCGGTGTCGATCCCATTCAAGATCCCCCACAGGCGTTCCCCCTTCCAGGCCAGCAGATCCTGGAGGCCTTCTCCATAGACACTGGTGCGGATCTCCAGGGCGTAGGTGGGCGAAACCGTGGTTACCTGGTCGGCGTAGAGGATCCCGGCAGCCATGGCATTGGGAGCGGAAAAATACCAGGGCAGCCAGGTCATGCGTTCCAGTTGCCAACGCCAAGGTCCTTGATAGGCCAGGTTGTGAATGGTAAAGACAGTACCGATGTCGGGAGCCTGGTGCATCCAGGCCGGGATCATGCCGGTGTGCCAGTCGTGGCAGTGGATGATGTTGGGCCGCCAGGGGTAGTAGGTCCAGGCAAATTCGGCTACGGCGTTGGCAAAAAAAGTAAAGCGCCAGAACTCGTCCTCGCCGTAATAGATGCGGTGGGGGGCAAAACAGTAGTGGCTGACCAGGTAAAGGGGGACATCGGTGCCGGGTAAAACGCTTTCGTAGATATCAGCCACCTGGCCCATGACCTGCTTCGACCAGATGGGATCCTTAGAGCGGGGGTATTGCCCCGGTTCCTGGCCAAACTTGTCCCAGAGAAACCCATAGAGGGGCATGATGATGCGCACATCCTGCCCTAGCTTGCGCAAGGCAATGGGCAGGGATCCCACCACATCCGCCATGCCTCCTACTTTTGCGAGGGGAGCAACCTCTGCCGCCGCAAACAAAATTCTAGCTTGCACCACAACGCCCTCCCATGGGTCCCAGCTCCGCTGTCCTCGGCCCTACCCCTCCCCATCCTAGAACACTAGGGATCCCTAGGCAGGACCCGCTGAGGCTGCCTGCCCCTGGGCAGTGGTGTCGGCAGAGGACTTAGGGGTTTCCCTCTCGCAGACGAGCGCGGATGGCCTGCCAAACCTCTTCGGCCAACTGCGGTGGGCTAATTTCCCTGGAGATACGCACGCGCACATCGGCCTGGGCGTAGAAGGGTTCCCGCTCCTGCATTAGCTTCTGCAAAGTAGCGCGGGGAGCAGGAGTTTGCAGCAGGGGCCGGTGGCCGGGATCCCGTCTCAGTCGCTGCCAAATGAGCTCTGGGGTCGCATCCAGCCAAACGGTAAGGCCGTGGTGCAGGTAGCTCCAATTTTTGGGTCGCAGCACAATGCCGCCGCCGGTGGCAATGACCAGACGAGTGTAGCCACTCAGTTGGGCCAACACCTGGGTTTCCAGCTCCCGGAAGTGGGCTTCTCCCTGCTCGGCAAAGATCTGGGCTATTGAACAGCCGGCCACCTGCTCCACCAGAGCATCGGTATCAAAAAAGGGGCGGCGCAACTGGGCGGCCAGCTCCGCCCCCAGGGTGGATTTGCCGCTGCCCATCATGCCAATCAAATAGATGGTGACGCCGCGCAGGCATTCGGCTTCTTGGGGAGGGATCATGGGGCAGGGTCGGCTGGGACTTACTGGGACCTAAATGTAGCCGTGCTCAGCTAGAAACTCCAGGGAGATGCCGCTCTCCGGCAAAGCCAAGCCCAACAATTTTTCCACATATTTGCCCAAGAGATCTGCCTCCACATTTACCAGATCCCCCACTTGCAGTAGGGAGAGGTTGGTCTCGCGGTAGGTGTGAGGGATCACCGCCACCTTAAACCAACACCCCCCTTGGCGCACCTCGGCAATGGTTAGGCTGACGCCGTTTACCGCCACACTGCCCTTAGGCACGATGTAGCGGCCAATTGCCGCCGGCACCTCAAAGCTCAGTTCCCAGGCGTTGCCGCTAGCTGCTTGTTCGCACAGTCGCCCCACCCCATCGATATGGCCGCTGACGAAATGTCCCCCTAATTTGTCCCCCACCCGCAGGGCTGGCTCTAGGTTAACTAGGCGCGGGCCGGGGGATCCCTGGCCCCAAGTCGAGCGGCGCAGGGTTTCCGGGGAGACATCTGCCAAGAAGCCATCGGGCAGGATCTCCACCACCGTCAGGCAAAGGCCGTCTACCGCCACGCTGTCCCCATAGGCCAACTGTGGCTGCAGCTCTGGGCAGGTAACCCGTACCTGAGAAGAGGAGATCAACTGAGCTGTACCCAAACTGCGCACCAGACCCGTAAACATGGCTTTGGCTTCCTTGGCTCTCCTTCTAGGCCTTGGCCTGATCCTCGAAGGGGAAAAGGGATCCCAGCCCTGGGCTGGGCGGGTTGGTTTTGGCTCCTCGAGGAGAGCGCGGGGGGTGATCTTGCTGCTGGGCCAAGAGTCGCTCCACCTCGGCATTGAGCTGGCTTTCGCTAAAAGGCTTGGTCAGGTAGCCGGTGGCTCCCGACCACTTGCCGCGGATGCGATCCAACAGGCCGTCCCGTGCGGTCACCATCAGGATAGGGAGAGACTTGAACTCTTCCAGGCTGCGCACGATGCGGCAGAGCTCCAGGCCATCCATCCCGGGCATGGCGATGTCCATTAGTAGCAGGTGAGGCCGGTACTGGAACAAGAGGGGGAGCACCTCAGCGGGGTTGCCGGTTGTAATGACCCGATACTTGGGCAGGTACTGGCGCAGGATCTCCTGCATAACAACGCTGTCATCTACCGCCAAGAGGGTGAGGGGGGTAGGGCGCTGGGGGGGCAGCAGCTCGGGAGAAGTTTGTAAGCTCACCAGCCCTTTTTTGACCCAAGCGGCAAAGAGGCCAGCTACCTCCAGCCGATCCCGACAGAGCTTTTGGGCAATGGCCTCCAGCGACTGGCCATCTTTGGTAAGAGCATGAAGCTTTTGGCGCTGTTCGTCGCTAAGGCAATAGCGATTGACCCGCTCCCAGTTAACCACGGGCACCGCCAGAAGGCTGGGGATGGCCACCTTTAGTTCTGCCCAGCGATCGTGGCGGCGGGCAGCTTCTTGCAGCAGGGGCTCCAGCTCAAACCCGCCAATGGGTGCCTCCTGGGCAACCCGTTCCTGCACCTCGAAGTAACAGGTGCCCGCCCGCTCGAATAGGTAGCGATCAAAATCGGTGAGCAAGTTAAGCCAGAGGGCGTCTTCCACCTCGCCTGGCTTTATTAAACCCAGCTCGGCCATCACCTCCAGCAACTCCGGCAGGGGGCTGTCTCGGAGCAGCCGCTCCCGCAGCACCCGGATAACCCGTTGGGACCACTCTAGGTTGAGGCGAGGGATAAAGCGCGATAGGCGCTGCAGCAGAATTGGGGCTCCAAGGGGCTGATCAGCGGAAAAGAGCAGCCGGCCGCAGTAGTAGGTCAGCACCCAAGACTCTGGTTCCGCGGCGGGATCCCCCCTCTTGAGGTAAAGGTGGAGATAGCCAGTGGTAAACTGCCGACTTTGCTGCCGGAGTAGAGGTGCCAGTTCCGCCGCTGCAAAGAGAAAATGGGACATAGGAGCTCCTCCGGCCTCGTCTTTTCAGGCCACCCAAGCAGCGATTACCTTGGCTACTCACCCTAATTGGCAGCTGCTTTATAAAGTTATCTCCCCTTCATCAAATCGTCAAAAAGCCCCCGCTCCTCGGCTGGGTCTAGGCTCACAAGCCGACAAAGGATCCGTTGGCTACGAGTTTAAGGCCTCCCGCTGGGCCTGGAGCAGTTTCTGGATGCCGGCCTGGGCCAGGTCTAACATTTGCAACAGTTGCGAGCGGTCGAAGCAGCTGGCTTCAGCAGTCCCCTGAATCTCGATTAAGGCTCCCTGCTCGTTCATAACCACGTTCATATCCACTTCCGCTTGGCTGTCTTCCTCGTAGCAGAGATCCAGCAGCACCTCCCCTTGCACAATCCCCACCGAAAGGGCTGCCACCTGCTGCCGCAACGGCGATCCCTGTGCCGGATCCAGCAGCCCCTGTTTGTAGAGCCAGGTGATGGCATCATGCAGGGCTACATAGCCACCGGTAATCGCGGCGGTACGGGTGCTGCCATCGGCCTGCAGCACGTCGGCATCGATGGTGATGGTGCGGGATCCCAGTTTCTGGAGATCCAAAGCAGCGCGCAGACTGCGCCCAATCAGCCGCTGGATCTCGGCGGTGCGGCCGGAGAGCTTGAGCACCTCCCGCGGCTGGCGCTGTTGGGTGGCGGTGGGCAGCAGGCGGTACTCTGCCGTCAGCCAGCCTTGACCGGTGTTTTGTAAAAAAGGGGGGACCTCTTCAGCCACGGTGGCGGTGCAGAGAACATGGGTATCGCCAAACTTCACCAGCACTGAGCCAGGAGCGTAGCGGGTGAAGTGGCGCTGAAAGGAAATCGGGCGCAATTGGGCAGCCGTGCGGCCATCAGGGCGTTGCCAGCTCATGGGCAGTCAAGAAAGGATCCCTTGCATTGTCGATCATGTTCACCCAAGACAGCTTCTGCAAAAGTACTGCTGGCGCCTAGAACAACAGGCCTCTGGAAAATTGCAGTGGTAGGTCAGGGGGCAGGTTACAGTGTAAAGAAGTTCTTAGCTAACTTTTCCTATTGTTGCGGCAAAGCCCCGAATCCGAGGGGTCCTACCCAGCAGGACCCCAACAATTAAGTAACGCAAGACACAAACGCTCATGATCCTTCTCTTCCTGCAACGGCTACGCCAATCGGCTCTCGACCCCCTCCAAGCGATCCACTGGACTCCGGAACTGTTTGGGATCCTGCTGGTGTATTTTGTGCAGGGGGCGGTAGGGCTGGCAAGGCTAGCCACCAGCTTTTACTTGAAGGATAGCCTGGGCCTCAGTCCAGCGCAGGCAGCGGCGTTGATGGGCCTGGCTGTAATTCCCTGGACCCTCAAGCCTCTTTACGGACTCCTGTCGGATACGCTGCCGCTGGCGGGCTACCGGCGCCGTCCTTACCTCCTGCTTGCGGGGGTGTTGGGGTGCGGGGCTTGGCTGGGGATGGCTCGGGGGGCACCGACAGCGGAGCTGGCTGTGTTGTGGATGGTTTTGGGATCCCTAGCAGTGGCTGTGGGGGATGTCATCGTCGATTCGCTGGTGGTGGAGCGGGTGCAGGGCAGTGACTGGGCAGGAACGGGCACGCTGCAGTCTTTGACATGGGGGGCAACAGCTCTGGGATCCCTGCTCACCGCCTATGCCGGAGGCGCGCTCTTGGCCCACTACCCTCCCCAAGTGGTGTTTGGGCTAACAGCTCTGTTGCCCTTGCTGATTGCCCTGGCTGCCTGGGTAATTGGGGATCAGCCTGTAGCCAGCTCTTGGGGCTGGGATCCCTTGCAGCAACAGGTGGGTCGGGTGTGGCAAGCGCTGCGGCAGCCCAGCATTTTCCTACCGGTGCTGTTTGTGTTTGTCTGGCAGGCAACTCCCAGTGCCGACGTAGCCCTGTTTTATTTTGTAACCAACGAGCTTGGCTTTGGGCCGGAGTTTCTGGGCCAGGTGCGGCTGGTTACCAGCATTGCCAGCTTAGCAGGGGTGGGGATCTTTCAGGTGTATCTACGACAGATCCCCCTGCGGCCCCTCTTTGGCTGGATGACAGTCATTTCAGCAGGGCTGGGCCTGACCACTCTGATTTTGGTCTATCACCTCAACCGCGCCTGGGGCCTCGACGATCACTGGTTTAGCCTCGGGGATAGTCTGGTGTTGACGGTGGCAGGGCAAATTGCCTTTATGCCAGTGCTGGTTCTGGCCGCCCGCCTTTGCCCGCCAGGGGTTGAGGCTACCTTTTTTGCCCTCTTGATGTCGGCCTTCAACTTGGCGGGGTTTCTCTCCCAGGAGCTGGGATCCCTGCTCATGCACGCACTAGGAGTAACCGAAAGCAATTTCAGCAACCTGGGGCTATTGTTGGTAGTAACCAATCTCTCTACCCTCCTGCCCTTGCCCTTGTTGGGCTGGTTGCCCGCAGAGGGGATAGCTCCCAGCTCAGCAGAAGCAGCCGCCAGGAGGGAGACGATCCCTCGGGGAGAGACAGAAGACCACCCGACCCTTGTCCTCCAGACCACGTGCGGGCTTGAGGAGGGAACAGCAGCCCTGCAGTTGGCAAGCAACCCACCAGAGCCTACAACTGGCTAGGGTCTGGGTGGATATGCAGCCATTTGTGGCCAATCTGGAAGCTTGGCCCCTGCTTCTATCGCCCTGGGAGTACAGAAGCTGCCCCCGTTGAGAGAACGCCCACCTCTTCAGGCCTGTTGTGTGGCTAAAAAGGGTTCACTCTTGCCTGGGCAGCTGCTGCCGCCGTTCTTGCCGCTTGAGCAGGGTTGCGGACTTGGGGCTATTGACACTCCCGGTGACTTAAGTCGGGGGATTCTTGCGCAGTCGACAAACGGACTTAGAAAAGTGCTGTTAAACCGCCCCTCCCCAGTTCCTTGAGGCAAAGCCCTAAGGTTGTCTTTAGCAAGTTGCTTCGCCTTTGATACCCTACCCGCACAGAGGCTTGCCGTTTGCCTCCAGGAAGCTGGCTGGCAAGCTGTACCCATAAGCAAGCCGCATTTTTGGTTGGCAACCAAAGCTGCTTACGGGCTTTTCCGCCCCGCCCTACAGTAGGGGGCCACCAAGCTATCCTATGTACTGGCTAATATCTTCTCCGCGTTCTGCCAAAAAAGAGAGAGCGCGGAAGCGCAGGGCCACCACCTGGTCGTAGAGGGGGTTAAGTTTGCACAAGGGGGGAATGTGCATCACCTTGCGGCCAAACAGCACCACATCCCGCTCGAAGGGACACCGGGCAGGGATCAGGCGGCACAGGAAGCGGGCCACCTGGGGATTGCGGACTTGGATCCCGTCCAGCCAGGAACGCAAGGGAGCCAAAAGGTCGGTGTAACCGCTCTCGGCTGGAGCACCTCCTGGGGAAGGCGCAGCAGAACCCTTGTCGACCAAGGTGGTTTTGAGCAGATGGAGCTGGGGTAGCTCCAGCCCCAAGGCGGCGGCAAACTGCTGCAGGAGCCGATCCTCTGCTTTGGAATACACGCCGTCGGCAATGGCGGTCATCACGGCCGTACGTAGGAAATCTTCCCGCAGCTCCGGTTGCAGTTGGGCTGCCAACTCCTCCGGGGATAGGGGGGATAGATCCTTCCCCTCCACTTCTGGCCAGTCGGAGCGGATGAGATCTTCAATGAGTCGCTGCTCTTCGGGGCTATATTCTCCATCGGCCCAGGCAATGCCCAGCAGCCCTTGTAGCCACACTTTTGCCTGCTGCGGTGAGCACTCCCTCGCAGAAGTAGGCATGGAATGGCTGGACATAGCGGAGCTCCCCAAGAAGCCAACGCCATTTTACAGGGGCTGTAGGGGGAGATAGCCAGCCCAGAGCAGAGGGCTAGGCTGGATCCTGAAGTCTGGGAAACCTCTTTTTGGTCATGACGGATCCTTTTCCACCCCTAGCTGGTCCGGCTAAACCCGGCCCCCTTGCAGGGAGCGTTGAAGAGTCCAACCCGGATCTCCTAACTGCTGCCTACGACTACTTTCTACCTCCTGACCGCATCGCGCAAAAACCGGTGGAGCCGCGGGATCAAGCGCGGATGTTGGTGGTGTACCCAGATAGGCATGAGCACCGCCGCTTCTGCGACCTGCCTGACTACCTGCAGAGCGGGGATCTGCTGGTTCTCAATGACACCAAGGTAATTCCGGCCCGGCTGTGGGGAGCCAAGGTCTTGCCGGAAAAAGACTCTTTTGGGGCACGGGTAGAGGTTTTGCTGCTGGAGCCTGAGTTGCCAGGGATCCCAGCTAACACCTTCCAGCAGGAGCAGATCTGGCGGGTCTTGGTTAGACCAGGCAAGCGGGTCAAGGTGGGGGATCAGATCCGGTTTTGGGATCAGCAGGGATCCCCGGCGGAACTGATGGGCACGGTACTTGCTGTGGATGCGGAGACCAGTGGCCGGGTGATGCGGTTTACCTGGGAAGGAGCGGATCCCTTTGAGAAGATCTTGGAGCGGGTGGGGCGGATCCCGCTTCCCCCTTACATCAAGGCTGCCCACACCCTTAATCCAGCGGAGGCGGGAGTCCGACCTGAAGACTATCAAACTGTTTGGGCTAGGCAGCCAGGCTCGGTGGCCGCCCCCACCGCCGGGCTGCACTTTACCCCCCAGCTCTTGGAGCGCTTGGCTCAAAAGGGGATCCAAACCGCCTTCATCACCCTGAACATTGGCCTAGGCACCTTCCGCCCCGTGGAGGCAGAACGAGTCACTGACCACCACTTGCACAGCGAGTGGCTCAAGGTGCCGGCGGAAACAGTAGCTGCCGTTCGGGCAGCCCAAGCGCAGGGAAGGCGGGTGATTGCCGTGGGAACAACCGTGGTGCGGGCGCTGGAAACGGCAGCCCTCTCCGGCACCCTGCAGCCCTGGCAGGGGAAGAGCGACCTCTTCATCTACCCTGGCTACTGCTGGCGGGTGGTGCAGGGCCTAATCACCAACTTCCACCTGCCCCGCTCCAGCCTAATGATGTTGGTGGCAGCGCTGATTGGGCGGCAGAGGCTACTGGATCTCTACCAAGAGGCCATTGAGCAGGGCTATCGCTTCTATTCTTTTGGGGACGGCATGCTGATCCTGCCCTAAGGGGATCGTCAGGCGGCTTGGGCAGGCCGGTCTTGGCCAGTGGCAAACCACCTCTGGAGGCGCTCCCATTCCACTTGGGGGTAGCCATCCACTGCCCAGTTGGCCCGCCGCTGCAGCATGTGCAAAGGAAAGAAAGTGGCCAGGGCCAAGACCGGGATCCCTTGGGAGCGAGCTGCTTGCATGCCGGCGTAGGTGGCTTCAAAGCTCAGGCACTCCTGAGGGGAGAGCCCCATCCGCTCTAGGAGCAGACGGTGCAGCTGCCCCGGCGCCAGCTCAGGATCCCCTGCCTCGCCGGTTACGCGGTAGCGGAAGTCATGAGTCAGCCGCGCCAGGGCTGGACAGGGGAAGCGCTCCAAAAAAGCCTCCACCTCGGCAGCGGCGTGGCCGCTCACTAGGCCCACCTTGAGCTGCATCCGCTCCAGCTTCTCCAGGGCCTCCGCCAAACCGGGAACAAGAAGGGATCCCTTCTGCTCCTGCAACGCCTGCCGGTAGTACAGGGCCTTGCGGTGCAGCAACTCTTCTCGCTGCTTGGGGCTGAGCACCCGCCCCTGGGCTTGCCAAAGCGCCGGCAGGCGCTCCCAATCCGGCCGGCCCAGATAGTGCAGCCGGTAGAGCTCTTTTTGCTCCCGGGATCCCAGATCCCAGGGACGCAGGTTCTCCTCCAACAGCACCTGGTTGATGGCGTGGAGGTGCAGCCCCTCGTCGTCGGCCACCACGCCGCTCCAGCTTAGGATCACGCCCTGCAGCGCCATGCGAGTCCGCCCTTTCCTTGCTCGATCAAAGCAGATGCTCCGGACAATGCGGAGAATCCAAGATCCCTGCGCGGGCAGGAGGAGCCATGAAGCTGGGGGGAATGGATTCGGGGACGTGCCTGTGCAGGATCTCGTCGATGGCCTGCATTGCCTCCGCCTCCAGCGACCAGCCCCAAACTCCGGCTAGGTCATCCAACTGCTGGCGTTTGCGCGCTCCCCACAGGATTGCACTCACTCCCGGCTGATCCAAGAGCCAGCGCACCGCCAACTGCGGCAGGGTTTTGCCGTAGCGCTCCCGTGCCAGCTGGCTCAGCTCTTCTGCTGCTTGTAAGTACTGGGAGTAGCGAGGTTCCACGAACTTGGGATCGATGCCGCCGCGCAGATCTCCAGGCGGAAACTTGGTTTGGGGCGTCAGCCGTCCCCCCAACAATCCCCGGCAGAGGGGGCTGTAGATCAGCGTAGCAATGCCGTTAGCCCGACAGTAGGGCAGAACGTCCGCTTCAATCTGGCGCTCAAACAGGTTATAGGGCGGCTGGACGGTGTGCAGGGGAGCCACCTGGCGAAAGCGCTCCATCTGCTGCGGAGAAAAGTTGCTTACCCCAATGGCGCGGATCTTGCCCTCCTGCAGCAGGCGGTAGAAAAAGGCGGCCGTTTCCTCCAAAGGTTCTAGGGGATCTGGCCAATGCACCTGGTAGATGTCAATCACCTCCGTCTGCAGGCGGCGAAGGGAGTTTTCCAGATCCTGAGCTAGCCAACTTAGGCTGCAGTTGCGCACCACCTTGCCGTTAGTCCACTGCAGGCCGGCCTTGGTGGCAATGACCACGCGATCCCGGCAGCCGGCATCGCGGATGGCCCGTCCCAAAAGCGTTTCCGAAAGGCCGCGGCCATAGGCCGGAGCTGTGTCAAAGAGGGTAATACCTAGGTCAATAGCCTTGCGGAGGGTGGCATAGGCCTCCTCAGGGTCTGCTGGCCCCCACCAATCCCCGGTCATGCTCCAGGTGCCCAGCCCCACGCGGCTAAGTTTTAGACCTGTCTCGGCAAGCGTGACAAACTCCATGGCAACTTCTGCAAAGAGGATCCGGTTTCAGGATGCTAACAGGCGCCAGGGGAGGACAAAGCCGGTTGCGCGGACAACCCACGCGCCTAGCTGCTGGTGGAAAAGGAGGCCGGGCTTTTGCCTCTACTTTTCTAACTAGAGGCTCAGTAGAGTGGGGATTGAAAAATTCCCACCGGAATGGCCCAATGAAGTCCATTTTCCCTCTCTGCCTGGCCGGGGGCAGCGTTCTAATCTGGGGATCTCTGCTGTCTGCGCAGGCACAGGTGATCACGCCCCTTTTTCCAGAAACTTCCCGAACTCCTATCCCGCTGCCCCCTAGCCAGGATATTCCCACCTTGCCGATTGTGCCGGATCCCCGGCCTGTACCGACCACGCCCCCCCGGCCAAGGCCGCTGCCGACGGGGACTTTTGAGGAGATTAGCCGCTACTTCCGCGATCTCAACCGAGCCAAGAACTTAGCCCGCCAAGCGGCTGAAATTGCCAACGGGGGCCTGCAGCGCTACCGCGCCGAGGCCTCTATGCACGGGGCAGCCATCGATGCACCGTTTGAAGAGTTTGCAGATGCCTGGATCTTCACCTTCCGGGGCGGCGAGCCTGGCTTTACTCAGCCCAGCATCGAAACCCAGGTGCGGGTGGATCGGCGCACCTTTCAGACCACCATCCTCTACAACGGCCCCATCCGCTCTCGGCCCTAAGGGATCCCTGCCATAATCAAAAAAGGGCAAGGGACCCGGGGTATGACCAAGTTTGTCTTCATCACCGGTGGAGTCGTCTCCAGCATTGGCAAGGGGATCGTAGCGGCCAGCCTGGGGCGTTTGCTCAAGTCCCGCAACTACACCGTGTCAATTTTGAAGCTGGATCCCTACATCAACGTGGATCCCGGCACCATGAGCCCCTACCAGCATGGGGAAGTGTTCGTTACTGACGATGGCGCCGAGACCGACTTGGACTTGGGCCACTACGAGCGCTTCACCGACACCAACATGTCCAAGCTCAATAACGTCACCACCGGCGCCATTTACCAGGCGGTGATCTACAAGGAGCGGCGGGGCGACTACCAGGGCAGCACAGTGCAGGTGATCCCCCACGTTACTCAAGAGATCAAAGAGCGCATCCGGCGGGTGGCCCGCGAGACCAACGCCGATGTGGTGCTGGTGGAGGTGGGAGGCACGGTGGGGGATATTGAGTCCTTGCCCTTTCTGGAAGCCATCCGCCAATTTCGCAAAGACGTGGGCCGAGCCAACGTGGCCTACGTGCACGTGACCCTGGTGCCTCTCATCAGGGCGGCGGGGGAGATGAAAACCAAGCCCACCCAGCACTCGGTCAAGGAGCTGCGCTCGATTGGGATTCAGCCGGACGTGTTGGTGTGCCGCTGTGAGCAGCCCCTGCCCCGCGGCCTCAAGGAGAAGATCTCCGAGTTTTGCGACGTGCCGGTGGAATGTGTCATCCAGGCCCAGGATGCCCCCAGCATCTACGACGTGCCCTTGATCCTAGAGCAGGAAGGGTTGGCGCAGCGGGTTTTGGAGATCCTCAACCTGGAGCCGCAGCAGCCGGATCTGCGGGAGTGGGAGCTCCTGGTGCAGCGGCTGCACCACCCTCAAGAGCAAGTGGAGATTGCCATTGTCGGCAAATACGTGCGCCTCACCGACGCCTACCTCTCAGTGGCGGAAGCCCTGCGCCATGCGGGCCTGGCCCTCAATGCCGGCGTTGCCTTGCGCTGGATCTCGTCTGAGGAAGTCGAGGAGCGGGGGCCGGCAGCCCTGCTGGCCGGTGTGGACGGCGTGGTGGTGCCCGGGGGGTTTGGCAGCCGCGGCATCGAGGGCAAGGTGGCCACCATCCGCTACGTGCGCGAGCAAGGCATCCCCTTCCTAGGGCTGTGCCTGGGCATGCAGTGTGCGGTGATCGACTGGGGATGCCACATTGCCGGTCTGGAGCGGGCCAACAGCTACGAGTTTGATCCCGACACCCCCCACCCCGTCATTAGCCTGTTGCCAGAGCAGAAAGATGTGGAGCACTTGGGGGGAACCCTGCGCCTGGGCCTCTACCCCTGCCGCATCTTGCCCAACACCCTGGCGGCCAAGCTCTACGGGGAAACCATTGTCTATGAGCGCCACCGCCATCGCTATGAGTTCAACAACGCCTACCGCAGCCTGTTTTTGGACTCCGGCTACGTCATCAGCGGCGTCTCGCCCGATAACCGCCTGGTGGAAATCATCGAGTTGCCCAGCCACCCCTTTTTCATTGCCACCCAGTTCCATCCCGAATTTCGCTCCCGCCCCAACCGCCCCCATCCCCTCTTTTTGGGGCTGATCGAGGCCGCTTTGCGCAGCCGCTCGCAGCCGCAACCGCTGCAGTTGCAAAGCACAGGCTAGCTATCGGTTTGGTGATCCCAGAAGTTTCGCATCCCATCATGCCCCGCCAACGGAAGAAGTCGGATTTGCCGAGCAAAATCTGTCTCACCTGCGGCAGGCCCTTTACCTGGCGCAAGAAATGGGCTGATTGTTGGCCGGAAGTCAAATACTGTTCCGAGCGGTGCCGCAACCATCGTCCCAAGGGATCCCTTCCCGCTTCCGCCTGACGGTTAGGGCAGATAATGGGATCCTGACGTAGGGGGAAAGGCTGTCGATGCGGTTTCTCAAGTGGCTGTTGCACAATCCCCACGAAACGGAGGAGGAGGATCCCTTTCTGCGGACCATCATCCGCCTAGAAAGCCTGATCTCGAAGCTGCTTTCTATCTTGATGATTGGGCTGATTGGGGTGGCTGTGGTGGATTTGACCCGCTTCCTGGTAGCTGATCTGCTGCAGGAGCCAATCGGGTTTTTCTCTACCACTTTGATTGAGATCTTCGGCCTCTTTTTAAATATTTTGATTGCGCTGGAGATTCTGGAGAACATTACCGCCTACTTGCAAAAGCAGGTGGTGCAGGTAGAGCTGGTGATTGTGACTTCTTTGATCGCAGTGGCGCGCAAGATCATTATTTTCGATTTTGAGAAGCTGGGGGGCCTGGATCTCATTGGGCTGGCAGCAGCGACGCTAGCCCTCTCCGTCAGCTACTGGCTGGTGCGACGAGCCAAGCCGTGATCCCTGTCGAGCGAAGGGCGGGCCTGGACAAATCCTGATAGGATAGGGGCGGAGCTTTCTGGCAAGAGAGATGCGCGTGCCCTCGGGGGTTGCCCACCTGTTGAAGCTAGCTGTGCTGGCGGTGCTGCTTTGGGTGGGATCTGGCTTTCTTCCCGCTCTGGCCCGTCCGCATTCTTCTTACGATTTGCTCCTAGCACAACAGTTGGGCAAAACCGTGAAAACCTACAACAGTCCTCCGCCAATGGTCATCGACCCGGCCAAGTCCTACACGGCCACGCTGGAGACCACCGCCGGCACGATGGTTTTGGAGCTGTTCCCGCAGGAAGCTCCCCTTGCTGTCAACAATTTTGTCTTCTTGGCCCGGGATCATTTCTACGACGGCGTCATCTTTCACCGGGTCATTCGGGGTTTCATGATTCAGGGCGGGGATCCCACTGGCACAGGTCAAGGTGGGCCAGGCTACCGCTTTCCCGATGAGCCGGTGCGGCGCCCCTACACGCGAGGGACTTTGGCCATGGCCAATGCTGGCCCCAACACCAATGGCAGCCAGTTCTTCATTATGCATGCCGACTACCCGCTGCCTCCTCACTACACCATCTTTGGGCAACTGATTGAGGGGGAGGAGGTGTTGGATAAAATTGCCACGGCGCCCACGGGCCCTCAGGATCGCCCCTTGAACCCGGTTGTGATCAAGTCTGTTCGCATCTCGGAATCAGACTAGGTTGGGCCAATCCGGCGAAACAGTTTGGTTAAATTGCAACTTGCTCTATGGGGGACTTAGGTATGGAGTTCGCTAGGCCCCGGCGAATGTCCCCCCGCATTCTAGTTCTGGATTTTGATGGTGTGCTCTGCGACGGTCGGTTAGAGTATTTTGCCTCCTCCTGTCGCGTCTGTGGCCAGGTGTGGGGTTTAGCCCCTGCCCAGTTGGAGCCATTGCGCCCTGCCTTCGACCGCCTGCGACCCCTAATCGAGATTGGCTGGGAGATGCCTCTGCTGCTGTGGGGGCTACAGCAAGGGATCCCAGAGGACGCTTTGCACCAAGACTGGCCCGGCTGGCGGCAGCGGTTGTTGCAGCAGGCGGGGGTTTCCGAGCGGGCTTTGGCCCAAGCCCTGGATGAGGTGCGGGATCGCTGGCTGGCAGAGGATCTCCAGGGCTGGCTGGGGCTGCACCGCTTTTATCCAGGGGTAACGGCCTGGATACGCCAGATCCAGGCTGCCGGAGAGCCGCGCCTGGCCATTCTCAGTACCAAGGAGGGGCGGTTTATCCAGCAGCTTCTGCTCCGCGAAGGGATCCAACTGCCACGCCACCGCATCCTGGGCAAGGAGGTGCCTGCCCCCAAGGCCACCACCCTCCAGCGGCTGCTAGCAGCAACCCAGGTAGCGCCTGAGGAACTCTGGTTTGTTGAGGATCGCCTGCAGACGCTGCGCCAGGTGCAGAGCGTACCGGAACTGGAGCAGGTGCTCTTGTTTTTAGCCGAGTGGGGCTACAACCTGCCCGAGGAGCGGGAAGCGGCCGCTCGGGATCCCCGTCTCCATTTGCTTAGCCTAGAGCAGCTCTTCCAGCCCTTTGAGCAGTGGTTGGCCCCGCCTCCTCCTTCCCCCCCCCTTGCCATCAGCCCGGCTAGCCTGGAAGACTTCGCCCCTAGCCGGAAACGCCCGGAAGCCGGCCTGGCCTCGCTGGTGCTGACCTTGGTGGAGCTGCTGCGGCAGTTGATGGAGGCCCAAGTGGTACGCCAAATGGAAGCCAATCGCCTTTCGCCCGAGCAAATTGAACGGGCTGGCAGCAGCCTGCAAGCCCTGCGCCAGCAAATTCGGCAACTCTGCGCCCTGCTGGAGATCGATCCAGCGGATCTCAACCTCGATCTAGGGGATCTGGGCACCCTTCTGCCCCGCCAGGGAGACTACTACCCCGGCCAGCCTGACGGCGAGGGATCCCTGCTGGAACTCCTGGATCGGCTAATTAACACCGGGATTGTTATCGACGGCGAGATCGACCTGGGCTTGGCGGACTTGAATCTTATCCATGCCCGCCTAAAACTGGTCCTCACCTCCAGCGCCAAGCTTTATTAAACCCAGGGAGGGTCAATGGAGACGATTGGGAGAAGAGATGCCAGGAGCAAGCTAGAGAATCCAGAAATCGCGGTATGCTGGCTTTGGATCCCGTTAATCTCTCTTCATAGTCTTCTCCTATGGATGTCTTTGCCCCAACTGGAAACCTGCATGCTGGCGCCATTTGGCCGGAGGTGGTGGTCACCCTCACGCTGTTGATTGTCTTGGTGGTGGATCTAGTAGGCGGGTCAGCAGCCCGCAAAAGTCTGCCCGCCCTCTCCCTCTTTGGCTTGATCGGGGCTTTGGTAACCCTGGTGTTGCAATGGCAGCAGCCTCAGTTGGAGAGCTTCTTGGGCAGCTTTGCTGCGGATCCAGTTAGCATTCTCTTCCGGGGCCTAGTGGTGGTAACGGCAGCCCTGACGGTGATGATGGCGGAGCGCTACATCGCCCAGGCGGGAGCGCCCACCGGTGAGTTTTATGTGCTGCTGCTCACGGCCACCTTGGGGGGAATGTTCCTTGCAGGGGCCACCGATCTCATCATGGTGTTTGTCTCGTTGGAAACGCTAGGCATCGCCAGCTACCTGATGGCCGGCTACACCAAGCGGGATCCGCGCTCTTCAGAGGCAGCGCTGAAGTATCTCTTGATCGGGGCCAGCAGCACAGCCATCTTCCTCTATGGCATGTCGCTGCTCTATGGCCTTTCAGGAGGTCAGACGCAGCTGGCAGCCATTGCACCACACCTGGCCAATGCTGGGCTGGCGGGGATCCTTGCCTTGGTGTTCTGCCTTAGCGGCATTGGTTTTAAGCTGGCGGCGGTGCCTTTTCACCAGTGGACTCCTGATGTTTATGAGGGATCCCCGACGCCGGTGGTGGCCTTTTTGTCAGTGGGATCCAAGGCGGCAGGCTTTGCCCTGGCCATTCGCTTTCTCGCCACTGTGTTCCCGGCCATGACAGAAGAGTGGCGGGCGGTGCTCTCGGTGTTGGCCATTTTGACCATGGTGCTGGGGAACGTGGTGGCCATTGCCCAAACCCGCCTCAAGCGCCTGCTGGCCTACTCTTCCATTGGGCAGGCGGGTTTTGTCTTGATTGGGTTGGTGGCGGGCACCGAAGCGGGCTATGCCAGCTTGATTTTTTACCTAATGGTCTATTTGGCCATGAACCTGGGGGCCTTTCTCTGCGTCACCCTGTTCAGCCTCAAAACTGGCACCGACGAAATCAACGAGTACAGCGGCCTCTACCAAAAGGATCCCTTCCTCACCCTTTGCCTGAGCATTTGTCTACTCTCTCTGGGCGGGTTGCCGCCGCTGGCGGGCTTTTTCGGCAAGCTCTATCTTTTCTGGGCCGGCTGGCAGGCAGGAGAATACACGCTGGTGCTGGTGGGCTTGGTTACTAGCGTCATCTCCATCTACTACTACGTGCGGGTGGTGAAAGCCATGGTGGTAAAAGAGCCGCAGGAGATGTCGCTTTCGGTGCAAAACTACCCCGAGACCGACTGGCAGGCCGAAGGCATGCCGGCTTTGCGGCTGGGCATGGTGCTGACGCTGGTGGCCACCATCTTGGCTGGGATCCTCTCCAATCTGCTGTTTACTCTCTCCATCCAGGCAGTAGAGCAAAGTCCGTTTTTGGGGTTCCCGACAGCCCAGGCTTTTGCTCCAGAGCCGGCCAGCTCTTCTCTGGCAGTTGCGAGATCGGCAGCTTTGCCCGGCTACTCTGACCACGAGTCCTAGACCTTTCTCGATCGCTCCGCAAGGCACGGCTCCCTCGCCCCCAGCACCTCTCCCTTCGGAGAGGGGAGTTTACCAGAAAGCGCCGTAAGGCCCTGCCCTTTAGGGCAGGGATAAAGGACTCCGTCCCGCTACGCGATAAGGCGCCGCATGTTGTTTTATCGTATTGAGCCCGTGATAAAATGGTAGCATGAGAGTC
>Ga0197142_1001991_pt1 | contig 18255 bp, 17 predicted proteins | sample GBS60_MetaG_FD_148614 | JGI IMG/M metagenome (GOLD analysis project Ga0197142, IMG submission 148614) | Sediment microbial communities from Great Boiling Springs, Gerlach, Nevada, United States - GBS 60_MetaG | ecosystem: Environmental > Aquatic > Thermal springs > Hot (42-90C) > Sediment...
TAGAACACTGCCACGGTAGAAAAGTTAAAGATCAAATATAAAGCCGAATAGACAGCGTTGCTGCTGAATAACATTCCCAACGCAGAGAGAATGGCCACCAATGCCAGGCCGCCAAAAAGCACCAGATCAACGCTCATTCAAAACCTCCCAAAACGAGTCTCGCCTCTCCCCATGGGAGCGGGGAATCTTTCTCCCCTCTCCCCTTGTGGAAGAGGCAGCGGGGGTGAGGGAAGGATGAGGGCATCTATCCATCAAACCGGATCCTTCATTTCCGGGATTGCGCGGGTATATACACCCGGCGGCGTCTTCTGCGGCGTGGGCTGACCGCCTTCCGGCACCGGTTCTAACAACATCTCCTTGGTGTAAATCGAAGAGCGACGATCGGTGAAGGAAAGCTCATAATTGTCACCCAACACAATGGCTTCGGTTGGGCAGGCATCCTCACAATAGCCGCAGAAGATACAGCGCAATAAGTTGATCTCATACACCCGGGCATAGCGTTCACCGGGTGAGTAGCGCTCGTCATCGGTGTTTTCGGCCGCTTCGACGAAGATCGCGTCCGCCGGACAGGCAGCTGCGCACAAAGAACAGCCGATACATTTTTCCAGGCCATTTTCATAGCGTTTGAGCACATGCCGACCTTTGTAGCGGCTGCGTACCGGGCGTTTTACTTCCGGGTATTGAATGGTTACCGGTTTTTCAAACATTGCTTTGAGAGTGGTGGCTAAGCCACGCGCCAAATCAGCTAACATTACTTATTACCTCCTGCGATTGAACCTCGCATCGCATAGACTACCAATATAAAGAAGGCAATGGTCGTGACCGGGATTGACCACAGCCAGAGAGGGTTTTGAAAGGTATCTGCCAGCAAGATGCCTAAGGCGGTCAGCATGGCGTTGCCTAAGGCAAGGGAGAACAACACCTTCCAGCCAAAAGCCATCAGGCGATCATACCGAATGCGGGGCAGAGTTGCTCGCACCCAAACCATCAGGAAGAGAAAGCCGACCACTTTGAGCAAAAAGTAGATCGGTCCCAAGATGGGAAATTGATCAACAAAAGGTCCACGGTAGCCGCCGAAGAAGAGCGTTACCGCAATGGCCGAGACAGCAATCATCTTAACGTATTCTGCCATAAAGAACAGGGCAAACTTCATCCCCGAATATTCCGTGTGATAACCGGCAGTTAATTCTTGTTCAGCTTCGGGCATATCGAAAGGTGCGCGATTGACCTCTGCCAGCGTGGAAATCCAGAAGATAAAGGCCCCAATCGGCTGGTAGAGCACAAACCAGACACTGCGTTGGGCTTCGACGATTTCTGTCAAGCTAAGGGAAGATGTCAACAAGATCGGGCCGGTAAACGCTAATCCCAATGCCAATTCATAGCTGATCATCTGCGCTGTAGATCGAATGCCACCCAGGGTGGCATACTTGTTGTTTGAAGACCAGCCGGCCAGGACAATGCCATAGACCGAGATCGAAGCGATCGCCATAATATAAAGAATCCCTACGTTCAAATCAGTAACCTGCAGGGTGATCGTGCGCCCAAACAGTTGAATGGGGGGACCAAAGGGGACAACCGCCATAATCACCAGGGCCGGCACAACGGTAACGATCGGGGCGAGGATAAAGATGATTTTGTCTGCATTGGCAGGGATGAGCTCCTCCTTGAAGATGAGCTTAATACCATCTGCCACCGGTTGCAAAATGCCAAACGGACCGGCGCGGTTTGGGCCAATGCGCACCTGAAAGCGCGCCAAAACCTTGCGCTCAAAGAGGGTCAGGTAAGCAAAGCCGCCTAGCAAAGCCAGAATCAAGGCAAGCGATTTGATTGTCCATTCGATCAGAGATGCCCAATCCATAATTCCCTCGTTTTTAGCTCCGTTCGACTACCTTGAGTTGCACCAGGTGGGGTTCATGGAGCGGGATTCCCGTGCTGCGCGGGGCTAAGATTACCCCTTCGGGGACTTGCTCATCCAGCAGAGCCGTTGCCATTGCCGAGGCTTCGCCAATTTGCAAATGCACCAGATCGCCTTCCTGGATGGCATTGGCGTCGGCCTGGGCGGGGTGCAACCAGATGACCGTCCCCACCCGGCGCCGATCCAATAATCTGGAAGGCAACACCAATTTGCAAATGCACCAGATCGCCTTCCTGGATGGCATTGGCGTCGGCCTGGGCGGGGTGCAACCAGATGACCGTCCCCACCCGGCGCCGATCCAATAATCTGGAAGGCAACAGGGTAGTGCCGCCATCATAAAGTCTGGTGACCGGCACCGCAAGCATACCCTCCCCGTCAGGTGTGCCAGCTGCCAGAGATGGCCAGGTTAAGGTGAGCTGTTCGCCGCGCTGAATGCCGTTTGGCAATTGGACGCCAATGCCCTGTTTGTTTTCATAAGTTGTACCGCCGTAATACAGATCTTCGCGACCGATGATTGGCCACTGTTCAGGAGCCTGCGCCAGCGCTGCGTAAGTGATTCCTGCAAAGGCCGGCACTTCGGCGGCGATACGCAGCATCACTTTTGAAGCAATTCGATCTTCCAGGTCGATGCCAAGCAGTTTGCCTATCTGTCCACTGATGGCAAAATCGGGGCGGGGACCCGGGCGAGCCGGCACGGCCGGATAATAGCGTTGTGCCCGCCGCTCACCGTTGACAAGGCTGCCTTCGCGCTCGGTGAAGGGTAAAGCCGGCAGCACGACGTGAGCAAGTTTGGCGGTTGCTGTCAGGAACAGGTCTTGTACAACCAGGAAATCGGGCGTTATGGGCAGGGCAGGATCATCCCCAGCCGGATCGCAGGCTACCAGATACAAGGCGCCGGCCTTTGCCATCGCCTCTCCAAGGTTGGGTAGAGGTCTCCAGCCCAGTTCCCAGGCGCCTTGATCGTTGGGTCGTTGCCAGACGGGGATCAGGCCGTTGTTGGGGCGGCCAAGGTGATTGGTCACCGAGAGCAGGTTGGTGCAGGCCTGGGCAAGGGCTTGCGAAGTCTGTAAGCCAACCCCTTCGCTAAGCCAACCCCTTCGCTGCCGAAGAAAATCACTGCGTTTTGTGCTTCTGCAAAGGCTTTCGCCGCAATCTGTACCTCGGCCTCCCGCCAGAGCGCATTAACCTTCCCGGGTAGTTCGGGACGCTTGGCAGAGAGGGCATTGATCATCGCCAGAATCAAGCCGCTTTCCTCTCCGTAACGGTAGCGCAAAACATGCTGAGCAAATTTATCCAGGCGGTTCGGACGCGGCAGGGCAACGATCAGCGTAGCGCCGCGCTCGGCCGCTTGTTTCACCCGCAACCACCAGATCGGCGCTTCCTGATGCAAATCGGAGGCAATTACCAGAATCGCATCCCCTTTCCCCAGTTCACCGAGATTACTACCCTGTGGCATGCCTGCCAGAGCAACCAGGTCGCCGCCGCCCATTTGCGTATAGAGGGCGGTTCTGCCGCCGATGCCTTCGGTGAGCTTGCGCAGGTTGAAGAAATCTTCGTTTGAGAGGCGTCCGCCCGCCACGCTGAGCAGGTTTTCACCGGCCTGGCGGAAGCGCTCGGCAACCACCTCCAGAGCTTCCTCCCAACTGACCGGCGAGAGTTCCCCTCCTTTGCGCACCAGCGGTTGAGTCAACCTTTCTGTGGACTCGGTGTAATGATAGCCAAAGCGACCTTTGTCGCAAATCCAGATTTCGTTTACCCATTCGTTCTGCCGCGGCATAACCCGCTTGATGACCACCTTGCCGCCTGCCGCCGCCTCACGGCGCACGTTCAGAGTCAGGTTGCAGCCCACCGGGCATTGGTGACAGATGCTGGCGGCGGCGTTTAACTCCCAGGGACGCGCCCCGAAGCGAAAATCGGCCGTCGTCAAGGCGCCAACCGGACAAATGTCGGTAGTGTTGCCGGAGAAGATTGAATCAAAGCCTGGCTCAGAAAAGGTGACAATTTGCAACGAACGCCCGCGCTGAGAGAAGCCGATGACCGGATCGTCCACCAGTTCGTCCTGGAAGCGCACGCACCGCCCGCATTGGATGCAACGCTCCTGGTCAAGATAGATCAGCTCACCTAACGGCGTGTGCTTCAAGAGATGTTTCTTCTCATCAAACAAGAAGCGCGAAGTGCCTGGCCCGTGAGCCATGGTCAGATCTTGCAGAGGGCACTCACCGCCTTTGTCGCAAATCGGGCAATCTAAGGGATGAGAGGTGAGCAAAAACTCCAAAATATCTTTGCGCCCGCGCTTAACCTTGTCCGAGGTATTGATGACCACCATGCCTTCGGAGACGGGGGTCGTGCAGCCGGTCTCTAGCTTGGGGTTGAACTGAATTTTGAGCGAGCCATCTTCATTGCGCACAAACTCGCCGGTGGCACGGTCAATCACCGGGCGTCCAACCTCTACCAGGCACATGCGACACATGCCGACCGGGTGCATTTTGGGGTGATAGCAAAAGACCGGGATATCGATCCCGGCTTTTTTGGCCGCATCGACAATGTTTGTGCCTTCCGGTACAGTAACCTGGATGCCGTCTATAGTCAGGGTGATCATCTTAGTCGTCATAGCGCAGGCTCCCGTTGAGCAACGCGAGCTTCAAAATCTTGGGGAAAGCGTTCGATGGCGGAGAGCACTGCTTCAATAGAGAACTCTCCCAGAGCGCACAGACATTTGCCGCGCATCTGGCTGGCAACATCATAGAGCAGCTCAACGTCATTTTGGCTTGCTTCGCCGCGATGAATGCGGTCAATGATGTGCTTCATCCAATAAGTGCCTTCACGGCAGGGTGTGCACTTGCCACACGATTCGTGTTGGAAGAAATGAATCGTCTTGCGGATCAGCCAATCCATGCTCACCGTTTCATCGATAACGATGATCGAAGCCGAACCGAGTTGCGCGCCCAGCGAAGGCACACTCTCGTAGTCCATTGGAGTGTCCAGGGCGCGTTGATCTGCCACGATCAGGGCAGAGGATGCACCAGCCGCCATGATCGCTTTGATCTGCTTGCCATCTGGGATGCCCTTGCCATGCTCAAAGATTAATTCCCGGAAGGTAGTGCCCAACGGCAATTCATAATTGCCAGGGCGATTGACGCGACCCGAAAGGCAGAAAATCTTAACGCCGGGGCTTTTCTCGGTGCCGAAAGAGCGATACCACTCGGCGCCACGCTCGATAATCAGCGGTACATTCGCCAGGGTCTCGACGTTATTGACAATGGTCGGTTTGCCGAACAAGCCTACTGCAGGAGGAAAGGGCGGGCGCAAGCGCGGCTGACCCAGTTTGCCTTCTAACGATTCCAGCAAAGCGGTCTCTTCGCCGCAGATATAGGCGCCTGCTCCCAGGTGGGTGTAAATCCGCAGCGAATACTCTGTGCCAAACAAGCGATCGCCTAGCAAAGCGGCGCTGTGCAACTGCTGGATGCGCCGATCAAGCTGATGGGCTAGTTGCCAGAATTCGCCCCGCAGGTAAATGTATGCCACGTTGGCTTGAACCGCGTAAGAAGCGATCATCAAGCCTTCCAAAAACTGGAAGGGATTGCCTTCCATGATTTCGCGGTCCTTAAAGGTGCCTGGCTCGGATTCATCGGCGTTGGCAACGACGTAGTGAGGCCAGTTTTTATTGTCAATAAACGACCATTTCAAGCCGGTAGGAAAGCCAGCCCCGCCCCGTCCGCGCAGGCCGGAGGCTTTGACCATCTCGACCACTTCGTTGGGTTGCAGGGTTGTAACGGCCTTGCGAAAGGCCTCAAAACCACCGTGCTGGCGGTAAACGGCTAAATCGTTCAAATCGGGAATGTCGCGGTGTCGAAGAAGAAGATAGGGTCGTTTCATGGGGTACTCTGCCAGGTTCGAACGAGTTTCATTGCGCTTTCGACGCTTTGATTTTCGTGGTAGGTGATGCCTTCGGCGGTTTGAACTTGAAAAAGCGGAGCGCGGTCACAGCCCGCTAAGCACATCACCTTTTCGATTGTGATCAAACCATCCGCTGTGGTCTCACCGACCTGAATGCCCAGGTTTTCGCATAACTGCTCCAGGAATTCTTCGGCGCCACGCAAAGCGCAGGGAAGATCGGTGCACACCTGAATGCGGTATTTCCCGCCAGGTTCGTCATGATACAGGGTGTAAAAGCCGACCAACTGCCCGACCTCGGTGCTCGGGACATCAAGAATTTCGCTGATCTCAAGGAGCGCCTGTTTGGTCACATAACCATATTCACGCTGAGCCAGATAGAGCAACGGCATTGCAGCGGCGCGTTTTTGGTCTGGCGGGTATTTCGCCAGAGTCGTTTCGATTTCCGATGCGTATTTTTCCAGCAGATGGTTCACCGGTCTACATCTCCTAAGACGATGTCAATGGAGCCAATCAGGGCGACCAGGTCGGCAACCAGATGCCCTTTGGCAAGCAATTTCAGCACTTGTAAATTGGCAAAGGAAGGTGTGCGCCAATGAATGCGATAGGGTTTCGGCCCGCCATCGCCTTCAAGGTAGACACCCAGCTCGCCGCGAGGCGATTCGACGGCTACATAGACGGCTCCCTTAGGCGCCGGAAACCCTTCGGTGAAGAGCTTGAAATGGTGAATGACGGCTTCCATGCTGTGTGCTAACTCAGAGCGCGGCGGCGGCACGAATTTGCGATTGTTGGAGCGGGTCGGCCCATAGGGGAGTTTATCCAAAGCCTGTTGGACAATACGAACGGATTGGCGCATCTCCTCGATGCGCACCAGGTAACGGGCATACGTGTCGCCATCGGTGTGGGTTGGGATGTCAAAATCGTATTGCTCGTAGCCGGAATAGGGCCGCACCTTGCGCAGATCGTGGGCTACGCCGCTGGCGCGTAGGCTGGGTCCGGTAACGCCCCACTTAATAGCGTCTTCGGCGGATAAGACGCCGATATGCTTGGTGCGCTCAATGAACAGCGGATTATTGGTCAGCAAGGATTCATATTCATCGATGCGGGCAGGGAAGATGCGCAAGAATTGACGGACAGCCTCCTCAAACTCAACCGGTACATCCCGCCAAAGTCCGCCGGGCCGAAAATAGCTGGTCATCATGCGTTGCCCGCTGCACATTTCCATAATGTCCAGAATCATCTCGCGCTCGCGGAAGCAATAGAGAAAAACTGACATTGCAGCTAAATCGAGGGCATGAGTGCCCAACCAGACCAGGTGAGAGGCGATGCGCTGCAATTCGGTCAGAATGACCCGGATGGCCTGGGCGCGAGGCGGGACATCCAAATCCACCAGCTTTTCGACTGCCAGGCAATAGACGAGATTGTTGCCAATGTTGTTCAGGTAATCCAGGCGGTCGGTCATCACCAACGCCTTCTCAAAGGTCTTGTATTCCATATGCTTTTCGACGCCGGTGTGTAAAAAACCGATGTCGGGAATGACATTGACCACAAATTCACCGTCTAGCTCCAGGAGCAGCCTCAACACGCCATGGGTGCTGGGGTGTTGAGGACCCATGTTGAGCAACATGGTTTTCCCCTCAATGGCTTCTTGCGTCACCAGACGGGTGAAGCCATCGAGCATACTTTCGTCAATATGAGTATTGATTTGCGTCATAACGCTACCCTACCTGTTATTCTGTGGCATACCGTTTGCGAGCGTTGATCTCGTCAAAATTGAAGCTAAACATAATCTCTTCATGCCCTAACGGGTAATCCTTGCGCAAGGGGTGGCCTTCCCAATCATGAGGCATGAGGATGCGGCGCAAATCCGAATGGCCTTCGTAATGAATGCCGAACATGTCCCAGACTTCGCGTTCATACCAGTTGGCATTGGGATAAACCCCCTCAATGGTGGGAATGGACGGAGAATTGCCATTCAGCGGTACCCGCAGGCAAATGCGTTCATTGTGTTTGTAGGAGTAAATTTGATAAACAATGTGAAAACGTGGCGTCTCTTCGGGCCAGTAATCAACGGCTGTCTCGTCTTCCAGCATCTCAAATTCGAACTCATCGCGCAACGCCTTACAGGCTTCGACAATTTGATCGGGTTGTAAGATGACGCTCACCTCGTCACGGAATACACTGACGGTTGCGCGAAAGCGCTCTTGTAAGGCTTGAACAGCTTTGTCTAAATGCTCGCCCATTGTACGCTTGCCTCCCCTATGCCCAATCGCGCAGTTTCTGGTTGCGCACTTTTTCGTGCAGGGTCAAAATGCCGTGGATCAATCCTTCTGGGCGAGGAGGACAGCCGGCGACATAGACATCGACCGGCACTACCTCGTCTACGCCGGGCACAATAGCGTAATTGTTGAACACACCGCCACAGGATGAGCAGTCGCCCATGGCAATAACCCATTTGGGGTCGGGCATCTGGTCATAAAGCCGTCGTAAAACGGGCGCCATCTTGCGGCTGACCCGTCCGGCGACAATCATCAGGTCCGATTGACGCGGGCTGGCACGCATGAGCTCCATACCAAAGCGACTCATATCGTAGTTTGATGCCTGGGCAGCCATCATCTCGATGGCGCAACAAGCCAAACCAAAAAGCATTGGCCACATAGCTTTAGTACGCGCCCAATTGACCACATCCTCTAATTTAGCGGTCACGACTCCCATGTTTCCCAGCTTTTGTTCTACTCCCATTCTAAGGCTCCTTTCTTCCACGCATACACAAAGGCAATTTCCAGAATACCGGCAAAAATGAGCATTTCCACAAAGCCAAACAAGCCCAGTTTGCGATAAACCACTGCCCACGGCACAAAGAACACCACCTCGATATCAAACAAGATGAAGAGCACCGCCACCAAGTAGAAACGCACCGGCATGCGCCGGGTGCCAGGTCCAAAGGGTGTCATGCCAGATTCGTACGGGAGAGATTTTTTCGGGGTGGGACGGCGAGGACCAAAGAGGTGACCCAATGCGATCGCAATGGCAGCAACGAGGGTGGATAGTATTATGAGAACCGCCAGGGGCAGGTAGTCGCTCATCTTTGGAGTCCTTTGGCTTTGAGATGTGAATTGTTTACCTGAGCGGTAAGTTTATCACAGAGTCGGTTTGGTGTCAAATTTCACAAAGCGTTAATTCGGGGTGATTTCGCAAATGATTTTTTTCTTAAATCGGCCAAAGGACATCCGCGAGTGATCAGATCACGAATTCAAGCCCATTCTTTCTTGGAACATTGCGGCCATTTGCAAATCCGTGAACTCCGCAGCGTTTGGCGGCAAGGTGGCTTGCATAGACCAGGGTCCAGCCCAGGTGATCAGCACCGGCAAGACCTTGCCACGCAAGTTGGCTTCGCTCTCCAAAAAGACCAGTTTATTGGTTGGCGTACGCCCTTTCCAGCGCCCGCGGATCTTTTCCTCAAACAATACTTCAACGGTTTTCCCAACATAGGAGGCGTTGATTTCGCCGGCGATGCGCTCTTGCAGCTCCTCGAGCAGGCGGAAGCGGCGCATTTTTTCCTCTTCGGGGACGTCATCTACCAGCTTGCGCGCTGCCAGGGTGCCGGGTCGCGGCGAGTAGCGCGCCAGGTGAGCAACATCCAGCTTTAATTCGGCAAGCAGATCATAGGTGCGTTGAAATTGCGCTTCGCTCTCGCCTGGAAAACCCACAATGATATCGGTAGCAATCGAGACCCCTGGGGTTTTACCGGCCAGATGAGCGCGGATCCGTTCGATCAGACGGCGGTAATCGTCAGCAGTGTAACCGCGTTTCATGCGCGCAAGAACTTCGTCATCTCCGGCTTGCACCGGCACTTCGATGTGGGGCATAACTTTGGGCAATTCGGCGACGGCATCCAGCAAGTCTTCGGTCAGGTAATTGGGGTGCGAGGTCAGAAAGCGGATGCGCTCCAAACCCTCCACCTCATGGACGCGGCGCAGCAGACTTGCCAGGGAAGAGCCATCGTCAAGGTCTTTGCCATACCGGTCAACAATCTGTCCTAAAAGGGTCACCTCTTTGACCCCTTGCGCAACCAGGGAATGGACTTCTCCCAAAATATCGGCCGGCGGACGGCTGCGTTCTACGCCCCGCCGATAGGGAATGATGCAGAACGTACAGGCATGCGAACAGCCTAAAACGGCCGAGACAAAAGCAGAAACTTGCCGCCCGCGCTGATGTTGTGGCAGGAGCACATCTCCGTCCATTAAAGCAAAACGCTGCAGGGTGGCAGCCTCTTCACTCGAACGGCTTTCCGCTTGAGTCAGATAGGTCACCAATGGCCCAACGTCCGAAGGCGGAGAGAAAACATCCACAAAGGGAAAACGCTTCTTCAATCGTTCGGCGTTTTTGATGCCAACCAGACAACCCATCACGTTGATGACCAGGTTTGGGTTGCGCTCTTTTAGCGGGCGTAAGGAATGCAAACGCCCATATGCCTTGTCTTCTGCGCTCTGACGCACGACACAGGTATTTAAGACGATGACATCCGCCGCTTCGGGTTGCTCGGTCATCTGGTAGCCGAGCCGCTCCAGGGCTGAAGCCACCCGTTGCGAGTCGGCCACGTTCATTTGACAACCTTCTGTCCAAATGTGATATTTCATGTCCGATATTATACACTATGTTACAATCGATTTTACAAGGCACTCAGCGTTCAGTTTTCAGCTATTGCCCCGCTCTGGCGGATGGCTGACGGCGCAACCCGATCTCGAACGCATGACCTGCTCGGCCAAACCGATCCGTTTGGCAGGCAAATGAAGAACAAAAAGGGCGATTAGGCTTAATCCGCAATGAACAAGAAGAAATGGTGGCTATTTGTTTCCTTAACCATCCTGTTTGTGGGAATCGGGATGAGCTATCTGGGCGACCCAACATTCCAGAACCGCTGGCTGTGGCGTTGGGAGCGTTTGCGCGTCTATGCTCAAGGCATCCTTGATCCGGTTGAGCCGCCGCCAACCCCTTTGCCCCAACCGGCTATTGCCGTCACCCGCCATCCAACGCCGGCGCAAACGTCGCATCTATCTCTAGCACCGCAACCTACCCCGACCAGTACATCCACGCCGCTTGTTTTGCCAGATGCGGTTACACTGCCGGCGCCGCGTTGGGAACGCCAGGACATCAACAACTGCGGGCCAGCCGCTCTGGCGATGTATCTGCGGTATTATGGCTGGGAGGGTGACCAGTTCGATATAGCCGGGTTGGTGAAACCCCAACGCGATGATCGCAACGTCAATGTGGATGAGCTGGCCTACTATGTCCGCACCAGGGCCGGCTGGTTAAACATCGAATACCGTGTCGGAGGCGACCTGACCTTGCTCAAACGGCTTCTGGCGGCCGGATTTCCGGTGTTGATCGAGGAAAGCTTTTACTTTGAAACGCCGTTTTACCCCAACGATGACCTGTGGGCGGCCCATTATAACCTGCTTACCGGCTACGACGATGCTACAGAGACGTTTATGAGTCAAAACAGTTTCTATGGAGCAAATCTCCAGGTCAGTTATGCTAACCTGCAAAAAAATTGGCAGACGTTTAACTACCTTTACATCCTCGTTTTCCGTCCGGATCAGACGCAAACCATCCGCGAGCTGCTTGGTGAAGATTGGGACATTGAAGTCAATCGCCAGAAAGCCCTGGAGCTTGCCCAAAACGAGAGCCAAAGCGATCCGCAAAATGCTTTTGCGTGGTTCAACCTGGGGACAAATCTGGTTTACTTCGAACGCTATCCGGAAGCGGCCCTGGCTTATGACCAGGCGCGTCAGATCGGCTTGCCGCAACGCATGTACCGCTATCAGTTCGGGCCGTTTCTTGCCTACTTTCACACGGGACGGATCGATGATCTGATGGCAATTGTCGAGTATGCTCTCAAACGCACGCCGAACTCAGAAGAGGCTTTGCTATGGCGTGGCTGGGCGCATTACCGCCAGGGCAAGTTTCAAGAAGCGGTGGCAGATTTCCGCGCCGCCTTGGAGCAGAATCCCACCTATCTGGATGCCCAATACGCCTTGAACTTTGTCTTGAACAATCCCTAAAGGGAGTTCTTTGCACGGCGGTCAAGCAGCCAAAAAGCGAAACCCATGACCAGCCAGGCAAGTGCCTGAATGGCGCGGATGCCTCCAGGCAAAAGCGGACTGTTGGCGCGCCAGGCTTCCAGAAAGAGCCAGACTGCGGCAGTCAAAAGGATATAGTGCAGAAAAACCTGTCCAGCAAAGTTGCCTTTGCCGAACTTACCCCACAAACTTACCAGAATGGTTGTGCCAGCCAGCGCATGATACAGAGCGATTGGATGGCGTTTTGCTCCCCACAGTTCCACACCCCAGGGCAGGTTGGTGGGAGTGCCGTACAATTCCCCCGAAGCCAGGAAAGCCAGGCTGAGAAAAATCACCCAGACTGCCAGAAGCGGTGTGAGCGCATCCAGGGTTGCCCAGAGCGAAAGCTTTTGCCGTTGTCCGTAGATCAGCATCGCAATGATGCCCGCTGCACCCCCTACCCACGGGTCGAGCAAACCTCCATCCAGCGCAATTAGGCTGAGCGGGGTTTCGACAAAGAGTGCCCAGTGTTGCAAAGCAAAAGCCAGGCGAGCAACGATCAAGCCGCAGCCCAGGCCGAGGAATACCAGCGTATTCAGTTGTCCCACAGAAAGCGCATCCTTTGCCAAACGGCGTTCGGCGAGGCTGAGTCCCACATACAGCCCCAGCAGAGCCAGAAGCAGCGGTGTGCGCAAGGCAAGCGGTCCGATTTGCAGGATGGGCAACATTACGGTCTCTCTGCAATGAGCGGTTCAAGGCGCGCCCGCAAGCTGGCTTCGCTGAGCGGTCCGCCAACCACCACGTCGCGAATGATCCCTTGTCGGTCAATGAAGAATGTGGTTGGCAGGGAGAACACCCGATAAGCGCTTACGGCTGTGCCATTGCTATCCAGCAGGATCGGGAAGGTCAAATTCAGCTCGGCGATCAATTGATAGGCTTTAGGCAAGCTGTCCTGGGTGCTGGCGTTAATGCCCAGCAAGACGAATTCGCTGCCATAGCGCTCATGCAATGCCTGGAGGGTAGGCATTTCGGCGCGGCAAGGCGGACACCAGGAAGCCCAAAAATTCAGGATGAGCGGTTTGCCGCGCAACGCCGAGAGTTCGATCCTTTCTCCTTGCGGGGTTTCGAGGCTGAGGTCAGGTGCGATGAAGCCCTTCTGCGGCGCGACTTCGGTCTGCGAGGAAAGGGCCGCTGCGGGAACCCGACTGAACAGGATCCAAACCAGCGCAGCGGCTAGAGTCAACAAGGCAATGAAACGGTTTGAAGAAATTGCCATTGCGAAGAGATTATATCGTCGAAGATAACCTCGTCGGTGCCGAAAGATGAGTGTTTCCTTAGAATGCATCTATCTTTATATAAGATATGCTATAATATATATCGTAAATATCTTAATTATAAGAATTAACCTGATCTCTCTCAGGATTTGAGAAAATTTGAAGGAGGAAAAATGGACAATGGCAATCACAAAACTCTGAAAAGTCCGGCTGGACGCACTTCACCGATGCGGGGAACTTCGAATCGGGATTGGTGGCCTAATCAACTTAACCTGAACATCTTGCACCAGCATCACCCGGCTTCGAATCCGCTTGGCGCAGATTTTAATTATCGCGAAGAGTTCAAGAAACTGGATTATTTTGCCTTGAAAAAAGACCTGGAAGAGCTGATGACCACCTCGCAGGATTGGTGGCCGGCCGACTGGGGGCACTACGGCGGCTTGATCATCCGCATGGCCTGGCACAGCGCCGGCACTTATCGCATCTTTGATGGGCGCGGTGGAGGTAGCAGCGGCGGACAGCGCTTTGCGCCGTTGAACAGTTGGCCTGATAACGCTAATCTGGATAAAGCCCGCCGCCTGCTCTGGCCGATCAAGAAAAAATACGGCAACAAAATTTCCTGGGCCGACCTGATGATCCTGGCCGGCAACGTTGCTCTCGAAAGCATGGGCTTTAAGACTTTTGGCTTTGGCGGTGGCCGCGAGGACATCTGGCAGCCCGAAGAGGATATCTATTGGGGCACCGAGAATGAATGGCTGGGTGATAAACGACACAGCGGCGATCGTGAACTTGAGACTCCTTTAGCAGCTACGCAAATGGGGTTGATTTATGTCAATCCTGAAGGGCCTGCTGGCAACCCAGATCCGGTTGCTGCTGGACGAGAAGTGCGCGAAACCTTTCGTCGCATGGGAATGACCGACGAGGAAACGGTTGCTCTGGTTGCCGGAGGCCACACCTTTGGCAAGGCGCACGGCGCCGGCGATCCCAAACTCGTCGGTCCTGAACCGGAAGCTGCTCCTCTTGAGCAAATGGGTTTAGGGTGGAAAAGCAGTTATGGAAGCGGCAAAGGATCTGACACGATCACCAGCGGCATTGAAGGTGCCTGGAAGCCGAACCCAACCCGCTGGGATATGGGCTATTTTGACATGCTCTTTGGCTATGAATGGGAACTGACCAAAAGCCCGGCCGGCGCTTATCAGTGGACGCCGAAGAATGTTAAGCCCGAGCATTTGATTCCCGATGCTCATGACCCGACCAAGAAATACCCACCTATGATGACCACGGCAGACCTTTCCTTGCGCTTTGACCCCGGATTTGAGCCGATTGCGCGGCGTTTCCATCAAGACCCGGAAGCGTTTGCCGATGCTTTCGCCCGCGCCTGGTTCAAGTTGACCCATCGCGATATGGGGCCGAAAACTCGTTATCTCGGTCCAGAAGTACCGGCAGAAGACCTGATCTGGCAAGATCCGATCCCCGCCGTAGACTATCGATTGATTGAAGCTGCTGATATCAAGGAGCTGAAAGAGAAAATATTAGCCTCCGGGCTGACGATCTCGGAACTGGTCTACACCGCCTGGTCAGCTGCTTCTACCTATCGCAACTCAGATAAGCGCGGCGGCGCGAATGGGGCGCGCATTCGTCTTGCGCCTCAAAAGGATTGGGAAGTCAACCAGCCCGAACAATTGCAAAAGGTGCTCGCCACCCTGGAGCGTATTCAACAGGACTTCAATAACGCCCAAAATGACGGGAAAAAGGTCTCGATGGCCGACCTGATCGTTCTCGGTGGCTGTGCCGCAATTGAGGCGGCTGCGAAGGCAGCCGGCTATGACATCGAAGTGCCTTTCACACCAGGCAGAAACGATGCCCTGCAGGAACAGACCGATGTCAATTCCTTTGCCGTCCTCGAGCCGCTTGCCGATGGTTTTCGCAATTACATTAAAGGGAAACTCGATGTCACTCCTGAAGAGATGCTCATCGACAAAGCCCAATTGCTCAAACTGAGCGCTCCCGAGATGACCGTGTTGGTCGGTGGGATGCGGGTCTTGGGAGCTAATTATGGCGGGTCAAAGCACGGCGTCTTCACCGAGCGTCCGGGTGTGCTGACCAATGACTTTTTTGTCAATCTGACCGATATGAGCATTGAATGGCAACCAACTTCCGAGGAGCGGGAGACATTTGAAGGCCGCGATCGCAAATCCGGTCAACTCAAATGGACGGCTACCCGCGTCGATCTGATCTTCGGCGCTAACTCGCAATTACGAGCCATCTCGGAAGTCTATGCTCAGGATGACAACCAGGAGAAATTCGTGCGCGACTTTGTGGCAGCCTGGAACAAAGTCATGAATCTCGATCGTTTCGATCTTGCATAAGTGTTTTGGAGTGCGGAAGCCTTGCTTCCGCATTCTAAAATCAGTGATTGTTATGGAGTGTGGATGCCTCGCATCCACACTCCATAACTTTCTGGCGAAGCAATTTCCCTTTCTCTGCCCAAAACGATCTTCTGAGGGTATGATTCTTTTCAGAGTGCATACCTTCAGCACCGTTGAAACCGCTCTGGGCGACCTATCTTTTGCCACCCAATTCGGCAACCGATCACCCCGTCCATTGGGCGGAAATTGTTTGGGAAGAATGAGCCGAGGTTATAATTAAGGCGCAGGTCAGGTGAACCAGGAAGAGAAAGTGAGTTTTATCATTCCTTTCGTTGGTTGGAGAGGCTCTGCGGGGGAGATTTCCCCAATCCTGCTCGAATTTTTTGGAGGGCAAAATGTCTGATCAATTTGAAAACGTCACCGTTGTCAAAAAAGCGAATGTTTATTTCGATGGCAAGGTTACCAGTCGCACCGTTCTCTTTCCCGATGGTAGCCGTAAGACGCTTGGCTTTATGTTGCCGGGCGATTACGAGTTCAACACCGGCGCCCGCGAGGTCATGGAAATCCTCGGCGGCGAAATGGATGTCTTGTTGCCAGGGCAGGAGACCTGGCAGACGTTTAAGGCCGGCCAGTCCTTTGAGGTAGCGGCAAACTCCTCTTTCAAACTCAAACTAAAAGTGCCTGTGGATTATTGTTGTTCGTATGGATAGTCGAGATCCTTGCAGCTGATGTCTACCGATCTTTTTCCCAAAAACGCACCCTATCAGGTGTTCTTTGACGTTGAGACAACGGGGTTATACCCGCACTTGGGCGACCGCGTCTGTGAAGTTGGCATTGTGGTCGCCCAAGGCGATCGAATCCTGGAAACCTATGCTTCGCTGGTCAACCCCCTCAGACCCATCTCACCGGGCGCAGCAGCCGTGAACGGTCTAAGCGATGAGATCTTGCGCCATCAACCGACCTTTGCCGAAATCGCCGATGAGGTCATTCGACGCTTACACGGTCAGATTGTCGTTTGCCACAACGCCCCTTTTGATTTAGGATTTTTACAGAGTGAACTTGCCCGCTTGGGACGCGCCTGGCAACCTCGTCAGGTCATCGACACCTTGCAACTCGCCCGCAAGCATTTTCATTTTGCCTCCAACAGTCTCAGCGCGGTTGCCAATGCCCTGGGTATTGTTGTTCAAGACGCCCATCGGGCCCTTGGTGATGCTCTGACCACCTATCGCGTCTTTTGCTATTTCCAACAACAGTTAGGCAGGCAAAGCGATCTTTCCGCTTCTGATCCCTGGCAAGCGGCCAGAAAAGCGGATTTTGGACAACCGGGAGACACAGAGTTGCCACTGCTCCTTAGAAAAGCTCTCGATACACATTCTGAACTTGAAATTCTTTATCAGGATGGGGGTGGCAATCTTACCCGCCGGCGGATCCGTCCCACCCAAATCTTGAGCGACTCCGGGAGAATATATGTGGTCGCCTATTGTCATCTGCGCGGTGAGGAACGCTCTTTTCGCCTTGACCGCATGAAAATCTTATCCAATGGAGGCGATGATGGGTTCTGAGTTAGTGCAAGAAAAAGTAGCCCAGGCAGTCAAGATCCTGCAAGAGAAGGATATCGACCTGTGGTTGACCTTCGTGCGCGAGACGATGTTGGCTGCCGATCCAATTCTGCCGCTGATCTATGGCGAAGGCGACCTCACCTGGCACAGTGCCTTACTCATTTCGCAAAGCGGAGAACGCATCGCGATTGTCGGGCATTACGAGGCCGAAGCTGTACAACGCCTGGGCGCCTATACTCAAGTGATTCCTTACCATCATGGCATCCGTGAAGTATTGCGGGAGCTTATCGCTTCGCTCAATCCACGCCAGATTGCTATCAACACCTCCCTGAGCGACCCTCTGGCAGATGGCTTGACGCATGGCATGCACCAGCACCTGCTGGACATTTTGGGCGATACCCCTTATGCCGCTCGATTGATTTCTTCTGAAGACATCATCCACGCTCTCGTAGGGCGGAAAACAGAGGGAGAAATCGCCCGCATCCGTGCAGCCGTTGAAGTGACCGAAGAGATCTTTGTGGAGACGTTTAATTTCTTGCATCCTGGACAAAGCGAGCAGGAAATTGCGCTGTTTATGCAACAGCGGGCGGCAGCGCGAGGGGTAGGGTTAGCCTGGTCGGCAGAGAACTGCCCGGCGGTCAACGCCGGCCCCGACTCACCCGTGGGACACAGCGGACCGACCGCGCTGCGCGTCCAACGTGGTCATCTGCTCCATTTTGACTTTGGCGTGCGCAAAGATGGCTTTTGTTCCGACATTCAGCGCGTGGTCTATTTCCTTGCTGAAGGTGAAACCCAGCCACCTGCAGAAGTGCAACGCGGCTTTGAAGTGGTTGTCGAAGCCATCCAGAAAGCTGCCCTGGCGATGAAACCCGGTGTCTTAGGGTATGAGGTGGATGCCATTGCCCGCAAGACGGTCACTCAGGCTGGCTACGATGAATATATGTACGGCACGGGTCATCAACTCGGCCGGCGCGCCCATGATGGCGGCGGTATGCTTGGACCCCTATGGGAACGCTATGGCGATTCACCCAGGAAACCGCTGGAGTTGGGACAGGTGTACACGATTGAGCCAGGGTTGATGGTGCCCGGCAGAGGCTACATCGGTCTCGAAGAGGATGTTGTCGTAACCGCAAAGGGGGCAGAGTTTCTCTCCCGCCCGCAAGTGGAATTAATCTGTCTCTA
>Ga0197142_1001992_pt1 | contig 18255 bp, 14 predicted proteins | sample GBS60_MetaG_FD_148614 | JGI IMG/M metagenome (GOLD analysis project Ga0197142, IMG submission 148614) | Sediment microbial communities from Great Boiling Springs, Gerlach, Nevada, United States - GBS 60_MetaG | ecosystem: Environmental > Aquatic > Thermal springs > Hot (42-90C) > Sediment...
CTGCGTCAGCAATCATCAAAACTGTCACATATCCGGTTGCGGCGTTGTGGTCAAAGAATTTACCATATTTTTGGTAAAACTTCTGAGCAAGCTCACGGTATTCAGGTGCGTCGACGTTCAGGCAGGAGGTTGTCACAAGCTTTCCTAGACCGATTTCTCCAACACCCCTGAGCATCAACTCGGGAGGCTGAACCGAGGCTATGTAGTAGCTGGACTTGAACCCTAGCTCTATGGCCTGCTTCGTGATTATCGGGAACCCTGTCGGATGGCCTGTCAGTATCATGACCTGGGGGTCAAGTGGCTGGAGCTTTCTGAGAACCGTTGTGAAGTCTGTCTCACCCAGCGGTGCTTCCTCAATCTGGTACTGCACGCCGAGCTCCTTCAACCTCTTGTCGAGTACTTCTTTTATGGCGAAACCCCATTCATAGCTCGCTATTAACACGCCAACTCTCTGGATCTTTTGGTCCTTGACGAAGTTGGCTAGGAGCTCGCCGTTTGTCGGCGCTGGGGGCAGGCATGTTCTGAAGGTGTAGCGGCTGCTTTTTGTCAAAATGGTGTGGGACCCGGCTGCAACGAGAAAAAGCGGGACCTTTGCCTGCTCTGCTTCACCGGAAAGCACCGCCCCTATTCCGCTCGAAATCGTCCCTACGACCGCTACCACCCTGTCAACCTCAGCCATCCTCTTGAATATCGACACAGCTTCTTTAGCGTCGTTCTTCTCATCCGCCTCAACCAGAACAAGTCTTGCGCCTAGAACGCCTCCCCTCGAGTTAATCTCTTCGACAGCAAACCTCATTCCGTCCAATGTGTATACTCCATAGGTTGCAAACGGCCCAGTTAAAGGAACTAGAGCACCGATCTTAACCTCGGAGACTGCAAGCCTCGGCTGCGACATCAGCACAAAGGCGCCGGCAGCTGCTGCGACTATCACCAGCACGGCCACTATGGCCGCAATAACTGATTTTTTCACACCAAAACACGCTCCAACAGTATTATTTATTGTTTAACTATTGACGGGAACAGGTTGTTGACTATTTCGTTGAGTTGTTTTCTTTCATAGGTTACTGGGTTGAAGACCACCCAGTCGACGCCCTCAAGCCGCTCTATTCTCCTACGTACTTTTTCCGCAACTTCGGCCGATTCCCCGTAGAGGTAGTAGCTGCGCCAGTAATCCAGGTTCATACCCGAGTATAGGCTGAATCTCTTGACGGCTTCGGAGTCGGGTTCGCCGGGTGTTTTGAGGTAGACGAAGTTGCTGTAAACTTTTGTGAGCTTGTAGGGGTCTCTCCCCGCTTCTGCGGCGTATTTCTTGACCTTGCCCCAGTCTTCCGCAGCCATCTCCGGCGTAGAGCTTGAATGCGGTATCCAGCCGTCTGCAAGCCGTGCGACGCGTTGCAGAACACGGTCTATGCCCTTAGCCTCCTGCCCATACAGTATTGTGTGCGGCTGGCTACCTCCACCTATCCATATCGGGGGATGCGGTTTTTGCAGGGGCTTGGGCTGCAGCTCGAGGTCTTTGACGTTGAAGAATTTCCCGCTGAACGTTACCCTGTCCTCTGTCCACAGCTTCCTGAGCAAAGGTATGTATTCATCCATTATGGCGCCCCGCTTCTCCAGAGGTGTTCCCAACAGATTAAACTCGTCGGGGTTCCAGCCGACGCCTGCGCCTAAGACAAACCTTCCCCCTGAAAAGACGTCGAGGGTCGCTGTCTGCTTGGCCAGCATGTAGATGTTTCTGAAGGGGAGGACGAGTATCATCGGCCCGATGACTGCTTTCTTGCTTGCCGCAGCAACGAAGCAAAGGGTTGTTAGGGCGTCATGCCAGCTCGTTGAGTAAGCTGGCCTGCTGGTTAAGATGTGGTCTATGACGAAAAAACCCTCAACACCCATGTCCTCCGCTTCGGCGACGTAGTTCTTCAAGACCTCGTAGGAGCTGAACTCGCCGGGCCTCGCGTAGGTGGGTAGCCTCAGGCCAAGCTTCATCAGTGTCCAGCCTCCGGAAGATGCACTTCGCCCTCTACACGTAGCTGTCTCGAGGGCGGGGGTGTCATCCTACTCCGTCCTACACGGGGTTTGCCGTCAATCATCACCATGGCTATGCCTGGTATGTCGCCGACGGAGAACGCGCCTAGAGCGTCTTGGGCCACGGAGCCGTACGGAGAGTCCACTACAACCAGGTCCGCAGGCCTTCCAGGCTCGATGACTCCCTCCTTGAGCCCGAAAACCTTCGCCGTGTTTCCTGTGGCCGCTGCCACAACCTTCTCAGCCGCTATGTTTGTGTTTGAGGCTATGAAGGATACTGTCCTGATTATGCCTAGAGGGAGTACACCGGTGCCTGAGGGGGCGTCGTTTCCTATGATGAGTCTGTGTAGCTGGTTTAAGCGTTGGAGTACCCGCACCGTTTCCAGCATGGACCTGAAGTTTCCGCACTGCACGACCTCTATGGCGTAGTTGGTATCTGAGACTATCCTCTCTATGTCTTTGAGCGGGGGTGATGTCGGGCCTCCGTTGATGTGTGAAACCACGTCAGGCTTCACCTTCAACACAACATCGGCGTTTACTATCGTGCTGCCGGGTATCGAGGCTCCTCCCGTGTGTATGACGACCTTCATACCGTTCCTATGCGCCAGCTCAACCATGGCGGCGGCCTCGTCGGGGTCCTGCACGCTGCCCAGCCCGACCTCGCCCACGAGCCAGACACCGGCCCTAGCCACCTCCTCGAAATCTCTCGAATCCAAGCCTTTTTCCAGCAGCAAAGCACCCGCGTGGACCTTAGCACCCAACGGCCTTATGTTCTTGAAAGTTTTGTGGGCGAGTATTGCGAGGGCCTTTGCAGCCTCCTTGTCGCCACGCGGCCTGCCGGGCAGATGTACCTCGCCGGCCGATATCATTGAGGTGACCCCGCCGTGGACGGAAGACTCGATGAAGCCTAGTGTGTTCTGTCTCGGCGTGAAGTCTCCGAAGACCGGGTGTACGTGTGAGTCGAAGAGGCCGGGCATTACAGTCATCCCGTTAACGTCCACAACCCCGTCGGTGTTGGGTCTTAGGCCCCAGCCGACCTCCTCAATCACACCATCCCTGACAACTATGCTGTCACCTTCGACAAGCGGTTTCTCTATGTTGCCTGAAACTATCTTGCCTATGTTTTTGAGAAGTATTGAGACCACGTATAGGTGCGCAGAGAGTGAAGCTTTTAGGTTTTCCTAGCTGCAGACCTCCACAGCAGAGACGGGTGTATGTGTGAGGACTTGATGCCGGTTTTTAACGCGTCCTCGACGGCGTTAGCCAGCGCCGCCGCCACAGGTATCATAGGCCCCTCACCCATACCCTTAGACCCCAGCTCCGAGAACAGTGAAGGCGTCTCGAGGTGGTCCAGCAGAATCTCCGGAGCCTCCACGGCGGTTGGGAGCAGGTAGTCTGCGAAAGAGGTTGTGAGCAATACGCCGTCGTCGCCGTAGGCTATTTCCTCATATAGTGTCGCCCCTATCCCTTGGACGACCCCGCCTAAAACCTGCCCCTCAACTATCTCTCGGTTCAGGATTCTGCCACAGTCGTGTACAGCAACGTATCGGAGGATTTTCACCACGTATGTCTCGGGGTCTACTTCGACAACTGCTACGTGCGCCGAATTTCCGTAGGTTGCCGACATGTTGAACTCCCCCGCCTCACCGGTTCCGAAGTTAGGAAAGTTGTAGAAGCATTCAGCATACAGGCTTGTGTCCAAGCCCTTTAGGGCCACAGTGTCGCGGTACACCTTTGCAGCCAGCTCCGCGAAGGTCAGGGAGACGTTGCTGCCGCGGACGTGGACCGCCCCATCCGAAATCTCCAGGTCCTCGGGTGCTGCCTCCAGCAGGGCCGCCGATATTTTGACTATTTTTTCACGCAGTTTCTCGCATGCTTTCCTCACGGCTGCAACTGTCATGACGCTAAACCTGCTTCCCCAAGTTCCTCCGTAGGGGCTTGGGTAGACGAGGCCGGTGTCTCCGTGCAGGACCTCAACCTTATCAGGGCTTGTTCCCAAGGTTTTCGCAGCAATCTCTGCGGCAACTGTCTCATGTCCCTGTCCGTTCGGTATCGACGCTATGGCCACAACCACTTCACCCATCTCGTTAAGCCTGACAACAGCCCCCTCAGCCGAGCCCGACGTCTTCAGGTTGTTGAACAACAGCCGGTTCCTCGCCAGATTTGTCGCAGCAGGCTCAACTACGCAGGCCAACCCCACCCCCGTGTAAGGCCTGTTTCTGTACTTCTCCACCTCCGCCAGCTCCAACGCCTTTTGGAGCACAGCCTCGTAGTCTCCGCCGTCGTAGAGGCTGCCGAAAACCGTCCTATACGGCTGTTCTCTGACTAGGTTAATACGTCTGATTTCTTCGGGCTTTAGGTTGAGGGCGCGGGCCGCTATGTCCATCGTCCTCTCCAGCGCGAAGTAGGCGTGCTGGCAGCCGTAGCCCCTTACAGGGCCTGTCGGACACTTGTTCGTAACCACAACCTCTAAACCCACCTCAACGTTTCTTATGTCGTAACAGCCTGTGTAGGTCATCAGTGAGCGGATTACGCCGCCGGGGTCCGGGGGCCTGACGTAGGCGCCGCAGTCCTCTGTGAAATATGTCCTGTAGCCCAAAACCCTGCCGTCGCTTCTAAAAGCCATCTCAACGTCTATCACGCGGTTGGAGTTGTGGGCCATGGCCGCAAGATGCTCCCGCCGTGTCTCAACCCACTTAACAGGCCTTTTCAAAAGCCTAGACATGTATGAAACTAGGACAACGTAGGGGTAGAGCATTATTTTTACACCGAAGCCTCCGCCTACATCCGGCTCTATGAAACGTATCTTCTCATATGGAATGCCCAGCGAAGCGGACACCAGACGTCTGAAAAGCTGAGGGGTCTGCTGGTTGTCGTACACGGTCAGGCTGCCGTCGGCCCTGTAGTCCGCTATGACACCACACGGCTCTATAGGCGAGGCCGCGTATCTCTTGAAATTAAACCTCTCCTCTACTACTTTGTCAGCCTCCCTAAAGGCCCTTGCAACATCGCCGAAACTGAATGTCTTTCTGAGGACTGTGTTACTGCCCATGGGCTCGTGGAGCACGGGCCCGTTCCCAGCCTCGGAGGGGTCGATGACCGCGGGCAGCGGCTCGTATTCGACGTGGACGTGTTCTGCGGCGTCGTATGCATCCTCCAAGCTTGAGGCCGCCACCATGGCAACTGGTTCGCCGAAGTAGAGTGTTTTTTCGACAGCGATGCCGAAATATCTTATTTGGTTTATGAATGTTTGGATGGGTTTGCAGGCGGCCGCTATCTGACGGCCATCAACCACAGCCAAAACGCCGGGCATCCTTAATGCCTCCGACGCATCTACTTTGTTGATTTTTGCGTGGGCGTAGGGGCTGCGGATGAAAACGAGGTGGGCCATCCGTGGAATCGATATATCGTCCACAAAAAGTCCTCTACCCGTCACAAACCGTAAACCCTCTCTCAACAAGCTAATTTCTGCCGTAGAAACCGCTCTTTAAACATGAAAAAACCAGTACGGGGTGTTCTAAGGGCTGGACTTAAGTTGTCGGCATAAGGTGTTTGGGTTGAGGTATGTGAAATGGAGAAGCAGGGTTTTGCGTTGCTGGCTGTGTCCGGGGCCCTAGTGGTGTTGGCTGCGGCGCTTGCTGCGGTGGTTCTTGCTGACAGCGGCAGGGTTACGGTTTTTCAGACAACACAGGAAAACACCGTATCATCAGAGGATCTCATATCCGTGACGGGCCAGGCGCAGACAACAGTTATTCCTGACGTTTTAACCATGCTGTTTACAGCCGAGGAGAGGGCTGCATCACCGTCAGAGGCTTTGGCACGGCTCACAGAGTCCGCGAACAACGTGATTAAAACCCTCGTCGACTTCGGCGTAAAACCCGACGACATAAAAACGGTCGCCCTAAACATATATCCAGAGTATGTTTACAAGGAGGGGCAGCCGCCGGAGATAGTTAGGTACGTCGCCACGTACACGCTGGAGGTGAAAACACGGAGGCTGGCCGACGGCGGAGCAATAATCGAGAAAGCCGTCAACGCCGGAGCAGACTATGTCAGCGGGATATACTTCAGCCTATCGAGGGAGAGGTCTGAAGAGGTTTACAAACAGCTCCTGTCGGCGGCTGTAACTGATGCATCAGTCAAGGCCGACGCCGTCCTCGCCCCGCTGGGGCTAAAAGCCGCCCGGGTCAAGTCGGTCTCAATCTCCGAGTCACCGCTACCTGCGTTCAGGGCCGCCGCCGAAGCATCCCCCCAAGGACCGTCGATGATGCCTGGAACCACAACCGTCAGCGTCTCAGTAAACATCGTGTATGTGATAGGGCCGCGGTAAACATCTTTTAAAACCTCCCTTTATATATGTGGTCGGCTTTAGCATCCTCTCAAATCTTAAATATCATTTTGAGAGATAATCATCGACTAATTTTATGGCTTCTCTTATAGCCGATTGGGTCTTATTTCGGGCTCTCAAAAGTTGCGTTAACAGAAAACGGTATTCATTGGAATCTTTTCTCAGATTTAAAATGTTTTTGATAAGAGCTAAATCTGGGAAAGGCGGAACTTCCAGAGCAGGGTCGTGTGCAAATCGTCCGCTCTTAGTATAATTGATAGGTATTAATATCCGCGATAATTTAAGTAGTAATTTGTTAAATGCCTCTACATCAGCATGTTTCTCATTTACTTTTGTATAAACCATATCTAACTTTGACTTTAGTTTCTTAAGGTCCTCCAAAACAGGGGTCAAATCGAAGTTTCCACTCCCTGAATCTTGGTATTCCTTTATTGTATCGATGAATTTATCAACGGTTTTCCTATAGTTTAGAGGATAGACGCTCTCTGTGACTAATCTAAAAACTGTTAGCAGATAAATTTTTGTATCTGTTTCAAGTACCTCGCGATCCGCAATCTTTAAGTCGTCGTGTTCGGTGTGCCATTCAATGTTTCCTCCACATCCACCCACTTGATAGAGTCCTTTTTGCTTTCTAACCTCTTGTGGAATGTTAGAAAGCAGCATGAAAATTGATGGGATCCCTATACCGTGGAATGAATAATCACCTGCGCGTGGAGGGCGTATTCCATGGGACTCTTTTCCTGTAACATCTCTTATGACTTGTTTTCCAAAATCTTCAAACTCATCCATCCACATTACTTCCTCGTATGCTGTTGCACCTCTACAACCTGGTGAATCACAGTTGATTTGAGCTATGCATTTCTCATCCAGTTCCAAGGCAAAGTTATCACAATACCAAGTGGAGCCTGCGTAGCGTCCGGTGGAATGGCCAGGCCACCAAGCGATTTTGACACCACGTTTTAGTTTGTCTCTGTTAATATGAAGTATTCTAGCTATTTCAAGCATTACTGCATTTCCAACCGCATTATCACCTATTCCTACATGCCAAGAATCGTAATGACCATGTAATAGTACGAATTCACCATCTTTTGCTCCATCGGGGAATATTTCCGCTACTGGAATGATGCACTTGCGCCAGCTTGTCTCCACATCTGCATAGACACGCACTGTTACGTCTCCATATTTATTTAAAGTATCCTTCAAATACTCACCGTCCACCTTAGAGATACTAACAGCAATTATATCTGGAATCATATGCATGTTCTCCATCGTAGGAGCTCCCCAGATCGGGGTTATAATTCCTTCATGTGTCCATTTGCCGGGGCTTATTCCAATTACTGCAGCTGCACCTCTACTCTGCGCGGCGTAGGCAATTGCTGGAAAAACTATTCCATCTGTTGCCAATGCTTTTCCACGCAAATCAGACCCATTTTCTAAATGAAATTCGAAAAATCCAGATATGGGTGATGAACCCCGTTTACCCTTCACATAAACAACTCTACCTTCATATGTTCCCTTTTTTGAAAAGGAACTAGTTTTAGGATTCATTGCAACATCATCATGCGACGGCCTATAGCTGATGGGTTCCTTTATTTCGAACTCAGCTTTTTTAGGAATACTTATGAAAAGCTCTGGCTCGTAAACGCTTACAGTGACGCCGTAAGACTGTAAAGTTTTAATTATATACTCTGCTGCAGCATACTCGTCTTCTGTGCCAGATACCCTTACCAATTTAGAAAATTTTTCAAGAAGCTTCCACTCGGTCTCAACGTTAACTAGATTTAATATCTGTGACTCGATTTGATTTAGCACCATACCTCAATTCATAGGTAACATAATGTCCTTAATATATATTTTACCCGCATGATGAGATTATGCCTTTTTATGAAAGATTTATATACAGACATTTAGAAGCAGTAAACCGTCCTGAATGGTCCTCTTGTCGGTTCAGAACCTAAAAATATACTATAAAATTGGCAGGAACACATATCTTAAAGCTGTAGACGATGTATCGTTCAAAATAAACGCAGGAGAAATAGTTGCATTAGTTGGAGAATCGGGGTCGGGAAAAAGCACAACGGCATTAGCTATATTAAAACTTCTTCCAACCGCTGCAAAAGTTATTGGAGGAGAGATAATATTTAAAGGAAAAAATGTTCTCAACATGAACGAAATAGAACTGCAGAATATACGTGGTAAAGAAATAGGAATGATGTTCCAAGAACCAGTTTCTTATTTGAATCCATTAATCAAAGTTGGTGAACAAATAGCAGAGACTCTTAGAGTACATGAAGGGTTGGATAAAGACACAGCGGCTAAAAAGGCTAAAAAACTACTTGAAAAAGTCCGAGTTCCCGACGTAGAGAGAGTTTACCACTCTTATCCACACCAGCTCAGTGGAGGAATGGCGCAGAGAGTTATATTAGCGATTGCTATATCATGTAATCCGTCACTTCTTGTTGCCGATGAGCCTACAAGTAACTTGGACGTGACAGTTCAAGCACAAATCCTAAATCTATTAAAAACAATAAATAAAGAGATGGGGATGTCTATTCTTCTAATAACTCATGATATGGGAGTGGTGAGCGGGATGTGTGAGAGGGTGATAATCATGTATGCAGGTAAATTAGTCGAAGAATCCGATTTGAGGACAGTTTTTAGAGACCCATTGCATCCATATACGAAAATTCTTACTCAATCAATCAAGGCATATTGTCAATTCCAAAGCTTTGCCACTCAAGGATACCTACCCGACTTAATCAACCCTCCCAAAGGATGCCGTTTTGCACCCCGCTGTTCTTTTGTTATGGAAAAATGCTCACACCAACCACCAGAAATCAAAATCGATAACAAAGCTAGAGTATATTGCTGGCTTTATGGTGACAAACAGTGAGTGGTCAGATATTACTTAGGTGTAAAGATGTTGTCAAGTACTATCCTGTGAAAAGTAGTTTATTTTCAAGAATTAAAGGCTATGTTAAAGCCGTTGACAAAGTATCATTAGAAATAAAAGAGGGGGAGAATCTCGGTATAGTGGGTGAAAGTGGTTCAGGAAAAACAACTTTAGGCAGGCTATTGTGTGGTTTAATCTATCCAACATCAGGTATTATAGAGTTCTCAGGTAAGCCGATTAATGAGATTGATAGAAAAGAATTCTCAAAATACGTCCAGCCAATATTTCAAGATCCTTACTCCGCCCTTAACCCTTGGAAGACAATCAGGGAAACGCTAGAATTACCATACAAGATACATAAAATACATTATTCTAGGGACACGTTACTCGATTTGTTGAGTCAAGTGGGACTTTATCCACCTAATTCATTCTTGGACCGATATCCTCATGAACTTAGCGGTGGCCAAAGACAACGGGTTGTAATTGCTAGAGCTCTGGCATTGAAACCTAAGATAATTATAGCTGATGAACCTGTTTCAGCGCTTGATATAACTGTTCAAAGACAAATATTGAGAGTTATGAAAGAGCTGCAAGAAGTTTATAAAGTTACGTATGTTATTGTGTCGCACAACATAAACTTAGTTGAAGCGATCTGTGATAAGATCGCCGTAATGTATTTAGGTAAAATTGTTGAGTTAGGTCCTATTTACGAAATAATAAATAATCCTATTCATCCATATACAGTCTCGTTATTAAAGTCCTTCCCAACCGGAGACCCAGATAAGAGGGAATGGGTTGAGAATCCTCCTTTGATGGGTGATATACCCTCCGCCATAAATCCCCCATCGGGATGTAGGTTCCGAACTAGGTGCCGCTTAGCCCAGGTGGAATGTGCAACTTCGGAACCATCTTTGATTCAATGTGGGGGAGAACGATATGCTGCATGTCCCATTGTTTTGAGGGGTGAAAAGATTTCATCTTAAGGTTTCCAGAGAAAAAGAATACGTTTATATCTAACCTTTATAATTTGTACAATTATGAGGTCACGGAAAATTCTTTACATTGTTCCAGGCATAGGTCTTCCATATGAGGAACTTGAAAGGAGAAAGAAAATATTGAATAGCTTTGCTTGCAACGGTTTTCACGTCGACATCGAGGCTGTCAAAGAAGGTCCCGCTTCGATAGAATCTTACTGTGATGAATATATATGCGTACCCGACACTATGAGACTCGCCGTAAATGCGGAAAAAAGAGGATACGATGCAATAATAATAGGTTGTTTCGGTGACCCAGGTATCGAAGCTATTAGAGAGGCCCTAACAATACCTGTAGTTGGGCCTGGTGAGGCATCATACCATGTTGCGGCTATGTTGGGTTACAAGTTTTCTGTAATATCAATTCTTAAAAACGTAGTCAATCCTTTAAAAGTTCTGGCGAAAAAGTATGACTTAGAGAATAGGCTCGTATCAATTAGGGTTATAGATAAACCCGTCCTAAATCTATCTGATAACATTGAAGAGACAAAGAGAGCATTACTTGTAGAGGGGCGCAAAGCGGTTGAAGAGAATGGTGCGGATACATTAATTCTGGGATGCATGTCGGAGGCTTTTCTAGGTTTTGCGGAATATTTGCAAGAAGAACTGCAAGTTCCTGTTGTTAATCCCGTGGGTGTATCAGTTAAAATTGCTGAGTTATTGTCAGAGAACAAGCTATCGCACAGTAAAATAGCTTACCCCTTCCCACCCAAGACCATCCCAATAAAAATTAATTAGAAGATGAAACTTCTGAATACAGCTATCCGCTAGCAATAAGTTCCCGAGGTCTACCATGAATAGAGTAACTCTTTGCTTGGTTGGGGATGTGCAATTAACGTCACACCTAAATGACAATTCAGAGGTTTTTAAGATATTAAAGGATGCAGAACTAGTGTTTTGCAATCTCGAGTCCCCGTTTTCAAATAGGGGTTATCCATCTAACAAATTGATAACTTTGCGTTCGAACCCTTCCCTGATCAAAGATTTGAAGAAAATTAACATAACAATAACAACATTAGCCAACAACCACATTCTAGATTATGGTTACGAAGCCATGTTTGACACCATTAATTTACTGGATAATGTTGGTATAAAATATGTTGGTGTTGGTTCTAATCTACATGAGGCGTTGAAACCTTCAGTGTTCAAGCTCAAAAACTTATCCATAGGTTTTCTGGGTTGTGCCTGTACCTTACCCTTAGATTTTGCAGCTAACAAAGACAAGCCAGGTGTGGCACCTATACGGGTTAAAACATGCTTCCAAATAGACCCTGTCATTGAGCAGGAACAACCTGGAACACCCCCCTCAATTTATACGGAACCTAATGATGAGGACCTGAACCTTATGTTAGAGTATGTGGAAAAAACGGTAAATCAAACAGATGTAGTTGTAACGGGAATACACTGGGGGGTTCCTTTTCAATACGAAGTCATGGATTACCAATTAATAATTGCGGAAAAAATGATTCGGGCCGGAGTTGACGTTATTGCAGGTCATCATCCACATGTTTTACATGGAGTAGGCAAATTTGGTGGTGGGAAATATGTTTTCTACAGCTTAGGAAACTTTATTTTCCACTACAAAACTCCTAGTAACTTAAAAGTACCCAAATCTCTTAATAAACTACAAACGTCGCCAGAATCGACAATAGTAAAAGTTTTCTTAAGCAAGGATGGGATAGAGGACATCGAGATTATTCCTATAATCATTAATGAAACAGGCAATCCTAGGTCTTGTTCTAAGAATGAAGCAGTCCAAATTTTTTCTATATTAAAGAAGCTTTCAGACGATCTGGGAACAAATATTGTTATGAATATGGGCGAGGATGGAGCGATAAAAGTTAAATAAAAGGATTTACCGAGGCGCGGTATGCAAAAAATTGATTTGTTTGAGGCAATTAATACACTGAGAAGTATAAGAAAATTCAAACCACTACCTGTAGAAGACGAGAAAATAAAAATAATACTTGAATCGGCTATCAAAGCACCCAACGCGAGCATGATAGAACCGTGGCATTTTATAGTAGTTAGAGACCAAGAAACAAAAAGAAAGTTTACCCCCCTTTATTCAAGGGCTTTTCAATTGTACCAAGGAGAAAGACGGGAAATTACCGAGGAAGTTAAAAAGAGGTTGGAACGGGCTAAACACTTTGCAGAGAACATCCACGAAGTACCTGTTATGATTTTTGTGTTCATGGATCCTACAAGGCGTGCTGTTAAGGAGGGTTTTCTGGATAAGGAGATGGAGGTAGCGCTCTATGGTTCGGTATTTCCTGCAATACAGAATATGATGCTGGCAGCACGTGGTCTTGGGTTAGGATCTGTTTTAACAACTTTGTTAAATATGTTTGAAGAGGATGTTAAAAAAATATTGCATGTACCAAGTTACATCCGGTTGGTGGCTATGGTTGGTATAGGCTATCCCGCGGTCAAATTCAGCTCACCGAGGCGTAGCCCATTAGAAAAATTCTTACATTGGGAAAAATGGTAAACTTAGATGCACGTTTATCATCGACCACTAATAACATGCCTACCCGCAAACCCCTCACCGCTCCATTAAACGTTTATTAGCTCAGCAACTATCGGCATAACTAGAGTTATATTTATAAATACCGTTAGCCGGTTGATTCTACAATGTGGGCTGAGCTAGCGAAGAGGGCATTTACATCACTGGCAGTGGTTTTAATTGTTGTAATAATGTCATTTTCACTAATTCACTTAGCACCCGGAGACCCAGCCATGTTGATGGCGGGTGAAGCAGCATCTCCGGAATATGTTGAAACCGTCAGGAAACAGTATGGTCTAGATAAACCAGTATATGAACAACTTGCGATATATTTAAGCACGTTAGCGTCTGGAAATTTAGGGTATTCTATCACTTACGGCAGGCCGGTCCTTATTGTTATACTTGAAAGACTGCCACAAACTATCCTTTTGGTCGGAACGTCTATCTTGTTATCATTTGCTATTGGGGTAATTCTAGGGATATTGGCTGCTAAAAAAGCATACAGCTATCTGGATGTTTTTATAAACACAGTAGTACTTATTATGTTTTCAATTCCAGCGTTCTGGTTGGGATTAATGCTTATATTGGTCTTTGCTTTATACATTCCCATTTTTCCTGTAGGCGGGATGATTGATATAGGGATTAGCGAGGACCCTTTTGCAATTTCCTTAAGTGTTTTGCATCATCTTGTCCTTCCCACTATAACTCTATCAACCTTTTTCTTAGCAACATACACGAGACTAACTAGAGCGGGCATGATAGAAGCGCTTGGTATGAACTATGTGTTGTTAGCTCGTGCTAAAGGTATACCTAACAGTAGGATTCTCCGTCATCATGTTTTAAAAAATGCACTTTTACCATTGATCACTGTCTTAGCTATCCAGTTAGGGCTAATGGTGGGTGGTGTTGTATTTACTGAAACAGTTTTTTCATGGCCGGGTGTAGGGAGTCTACTCGTGCAGGCAGTCTACTATCGTGACTATCCTTTGGTTACAGGAATTTTCATATTTACTTCTGCAGCTGTTTCTTTGGCTAATTTTGTCGCCGATTTAGTGTACTTTATGATAGATCCAAGAATTAGAATAAAGGTGAGCGTATGAAATGATGATTAGGTCAAAAAGATTATTCCGAAACTTATTAAGCGAAAGATACGTAATTGTTCCATTTATTATTTATTCGCCCATTCTAATAGCCGCCATCTTTGCAGAATACATAGCTCCTTATCATCCACTCGAAACAGGCGTTGGTCCTCCATTGTCACCGCCTACATTAAATTACTTAATGGGGACAGACCAGTTGGGCGGAGATATTTTTAGCCAAGTTGTTTACGGCGCCCGCACATCTATGTTCGTTTCTTTCATTTCAACAGCCATGGCAGTTATGATAGGTTTGTTGGTCGGCGTTCCAGCTGGTTATTTTAAAGGATTAGTAGACGAAGTTTTAATGCGAGTCACAGATGTTTTTTTATCAATACCCTCATTTATTCTAATCATTTTTCTCGTTGTCTTGTTTGGAAGTGACATTTATACTTTGACCATTGTGATTGGTTTAGTTGGGTGGCCTACTTTGGCGAGAATCGTTAGAGCGCAGATTCTTTCTCTTAGCGAAAGAGAGTTCGTTTTAGCGGTTAGGGCGTTAGGAGCTAGTCCTCTTAGGACAATGTTTAGTGAAATTCTACCCAACACAATTCTTCCATTGATTCCAGCAATTATGTTACAGCTAGGTTTTGCTGTTTTAGTGGAATCAGGTGTGAATTTCTTGGCGCTGGGAGATCAGAACGTGATGAGTTGGGGCCGCATACTATGGATGGCCAGCCGTTCCATATACGCGGGTGTATGGTGGGGAATAATATTTCCGGGAACAGCTATTTTAATCACAATTTTTTCCTTGAACATACTGTCCGACGGTGTCTCAAAAATTATTAATCCTAAAACGGCTAGAAGTTGGTAAACATAGTGTGTGGCTGGTTTTTAGCCCTTTTTCCCTAAACGTCTACCCATTAGGATACCGCTGACCGCAATGATTATACCAACGAATATTGGTAAAGCAATCATGAGTACATTCGTTTCTTGTTGAATTACCGTGGTTGTGTATAGGGCAGTTCTTGTTACGAATACCGTCCTCTCAGCGACCTGTGTTTGTGTTATAGTGGGTGTTTGCTGTATTGTTGTCTTTGGTTGCGATGGAACGTAGTAGGTGTCTTTTAATGGGTCAAAGAAGACATACTTCCCTACTGGAATGTCTGGACCGGTAAACTTTACATTTAACACGTTTGGCCAAATCACCTCATACAAAATTATGGCCGGCAACTCCCTGCTTAAAATATCGCCAACTTTTTGTAGGAGTTCAGCCTGCTTATTGGGGTCAATTTCTATTAACCATTGGTTTAATAAATTATCTACCTGCGAATTGCTGTACTGGAAATTGTTTGTGAAGGCACCCTTACCTATCCATTCTGTGTGGAACAACTGATAAACCCAAAGTGGATCTATCCAGTACTTTACTGTAGCCATCTGGTATTCAAACCTCTGTTGTTTTGCAAGGTAGGTGGCAAAGTCAACCGAAACAATGTTTACCTTTATGCCAACCTCCGCCAACTGGTCACGGACAATTTGTGCGAAAAGCTGTTCATCTGGTTCACCTGTACGTGTCATTAACTCTATCGTAAATCTAAAACCATCCGGACCACGTGAAAAACCAGCTTGATCCAGAAGCCAATTAGCAATAGCGGGGTCGTGGTTATAGATATATTGATTAGGGCTAGGTGGAACCTGTAAGGGGTCTATCATCCATTGATCAGGTTTTGAAAAGCCAAAGGTCGCTTTTTTCGCTAAATCAGCCCTATCTATTGCGAAGGCTATTGCTCTTCTGACATTAATGTTGTCCAGCGGTGGCGATTTTACATTTAACCATAGCGCGGCTCTATATGGCGGCCGCGTACTTAAGTAAACTTCAAGATCTTTGCTTTGCTGCAAGGTGTTTATAGCTTCGAAGGGAATGCCTCTAAACATGTAATGTATTTCCCCTCTTTGTAAACCAGCTAACACTGATGCGGGGTCTGAAAGGAACCTTATTATAATCTTCTCCAAGTAAGGTTTTCCAGTATCCCAGTAATCGGAGTTTCGAGCAAGCTCCATAAAATTGCCTTTTTCCCACCTGATAAACTTAAACGGACCAGTTCCAATCGGGTTAGTCCTGAAGGGACTGGTCAAAAAATTCTCAGAATCTTTTTCTACATGATGTTTTGGGTATATTATTGTTTCAGTGGTTGCAAATAAACGGAGTTGGGCACCTGGCAGAAACTTTCCGGGCTTTACGATTACAGTGTCTTCTGATTGTATCTCAACTGTTACATCTTTGAAATAAAGTGAACCAAACGTATGAAATTTGGAAATTATTTTTTCGAATGAAAATTTCACATCCTCAGCCGTAAATGATCTGCCGTCATGCCATTTTACCCCTTTACGAAGCTTAAAAACATAAGCACCTTGGGATGCATCAACTTTCCATTCAATAGCTAGACCTGGTAGCAACTCAAGGTTTGGACCAAGAGAGAGTAATGAGTCAAAAATTTGAGCGGCGACAAATCCGCTATTCCATGCAGCACTTCCTGGTATTACCGTTGGCTCTGATGCCAAATTAACTATTAAAGTTCCTCCTACGTTTTTGCCGTCTATCTGTCCCAAAACGGGTACTAGGATTGCAGCAACAAAGCAAGCAATCATAATTAATACAAGCCTATGCAAACTCACATCAAATAGCAAACTATGCCCCATATATAAGGTTTTCTTATATTTCTATTAATGAATCCTATTCCTATAATGTGATTAGTCATTCCTTCACATCATCTACGATGAGGGGCAAGACGCCCTACCGGTCGCTCCAGCCTTCTGGGTTTCCCCTTTTTCTTAATAGTTTTTGAGAGTTATAAGATGACTAAGCCGTGGCAAGGGGGTACTCCATCACAGGATAAAATTGCTCGAGTCCCTATATATAGGGTGTAGAGGTCTGATTTCGAGATGGTTAAAAAGAGGGGGGAAAACCCTAAGGTGTTTTACATAGCGCAGGGCGCGGCGGCTGGCGTCTTCTTCGGAACGGCCTCTATCTTTATCCGTTTCCTTCCGAACATGGATGCCCTGTCCATCTCTTTTGTCAGGGTTTTGGCGGGGCTTTTTCTCACATCTGTTGGGTTAGCTCTCCGCCGAACAGCCTTTGTCGAGGGTGTGAGAAGGCTGGGTTTCTCCCCTGCGTGGCTGGGCTTCTTCCTAGCCCTACACTTCATCTTCTTCGTCGCAGCTGTCAAAAACACATCCGTTGTCAACGCAACAACCCTCGTCAACACAACACCTGCATGGGCGCTGCTCCTAGGATGGCTGGTCGGCAGAATAAAGCCCTCACGCCTCAGCCTAGCAGGGCTGGCCCTGACTTTGGCGGGTGTTCTCTCAATGACTGCCGGCGAGTTCTCCACGGCGCCCCAAAACCTGTTGGGAAACGTCTACGGCCTTCTAGGAGCCCTGTTCTGGGCTCTATATCTTGTTGCGGGAAAATCGGTGAGGGAGGGCTCGGAGCTGCTGGTGGTAGTCGGCCCACTATATCTCTGGACCGCTGCAACCACCGGAGTAGCCACATTGTTTGTCTCCGGCAGCGTAACCCTGCCGAGCACGGGCGAGCTCCTCCCAATGGTTGGACTTATCGTCTTCCCCACGATACTCGGGCACACGCTCTCCTTCTCCTCGCTCAAAGGACTACGGCCCTACGAGGCCTCTGCACTAAACCTTCTCGAGCCCTTCAGCGCAACACTTCTGGCAGCCCTAATCCTGTACGAGGTTTCACCCATAAACATCTACCTTAGCGCCGCCGTGACCCTGGCGGGCATCTACCTGGTTGTAAGCAGGTAGCTACAAAGCTTTTTCGAGCAATATTTTCGAAGCGGCCGCGTCCTGGACCGCGAGTCCCACGCTCTTGAACAGTGTGATTTCTTTATCGTCTTCACGTCCGGTTTTTAGCCCTGCAACTATCTCCCCTATCTCCGCATGTATGTGGTCGAAGCTCATAAGCCCCATCTTGATCGGCTGCAGGATGTCGCCGGCCTCCTCCCTCACAGCCTCCCGTGAGTCGACGACCAGCTTGGATCTTGCCGTGAGACGCGGGTCTATTTCAACCATCTCAGGCGTGTAGCCCCCTATGGCGGACAGATGTGTACCATCCCTGACCCAGCTGTCGTAGACCACGGGTGTTTTAGAGGTGGTTACCGTGACAACTATGTCGGATTTTTTCACAAGGTCCTGCACTGAGTCAGCCGGTTGGACATCGAAGCCCTCACCAGACATCTGTTTAACGAAGGCCCTCATACGTTCAGCGTCGATGTCGTATGCTAGAAATCTAGCGCCCTTCAACAAATCCGCCAAAACCCGGGTCTGCCAGCCTGCTTGGTAACCGCATCCAACCACCC
>Ga0197142_1001993_pt1 | contig 18243 bp, 18 predicted proteins | sample GBS60_MetaG_FD_148614 | JGI IMG/M metagenome (GOLD analysis project Ga0197142, IMG submission 148614) | Sediment microbial communities from Great Boiling Springs, Gerlach, Nevada, United States - GBS 60_MetaG | ecosystem: Environmental > Aquatic > Thermal springs > Hot (42-90C) > Sediment...
GGCCAGAAGGGCCCAAACGGCCGCCAGCACCCCCCACAAAACCTGCTCCCATCCGGTCCGGGCGGTCGCGGCCAGGCCGGCGCAGAAGAGCATCAGCCCGCCGTCCAGCGCCCGCGCGACCCCTGGACGGCTCAGCGCGACCCGGAAGCGAACATTCTCCTGGTTGGCGGCCCAGTATGCCCAACTGAGCGCGGCCAGGATGAGGGCCAGGCCCAGAATCCAGAGAGCGTTGGCGGCAACGGAGCGGAAGTCTATCATTCGGCCGGCAGACGGCGGAAGGCGATCCAGCCTTCGGAGTAGTCGTCCCCCACTTTCCACTCTATCCCCAGGGCCTGGGCCTGCTCCCGGACGCTGGGCCCGAACCACCCCTCGCCGACGACCATCCCCCGGGCCTGCAGGCCGACCCGCCGCAGGACCTCCGCCCGCAGGGCCGCCCGCTGGACATCCCGCCGGTCCACGTGGATGGACGCCTCCACCACCAGCACCTGGTCCCCTTTCCGCCAGATGAGATCGGCCAGGAAGGGGTTTTCGTCGTCTTTCAAATCCCCATCGGCCAGCAGATGCTGGAGTTTTTCGGAAAGCCACTCCTGGACCAGGGGGTTATCCGTCGCGCCGCCCCGGCCGCGGTTGAAGAGGACCGGAGCCCGTTTGACCAGCATCCGCTCGTAGTGTTCCCCTTCCAGGCGTCCGGCCGTTCCCTGCTGCCAGCCCACCAGCCGGTCCACCTGCTCTATCAGGTGCTGGATGGAGGTTTCCAGGCGGGAGAGACGGTCTTCCGCCCGCCGCTGGGCCTCGGCCAGTTCCGCCACCACCGCCTCCAGGCGGGAGAGGCGGTCTTCCATCCGGGCAATCCGCTCCTCCGCCCGCCGCTGGGCCTCGGCCAGTTCCGCCACCACCGCCTCCAGGCGGGAGAGGCGGTCTTCCATCCGGGCCATCCGCTCCTCCGCCCGCCGGTGGGCCTCAACCAGTTCGGCCACTGTCGCCTCCAGGCGGGAGAGGCGCTCTTCGGCCCGTCGGTGGGCCTCAACCAGTTCGGCCACTGTCGCCTCCAGGCGGGAGAGGCGGTCTTCCATCCGGGCAATCCGCTCCTCCGCCCGCCGATGGGCCTCGGCCAGTTCGGCCACTGTCGCCTCCAGGCGGGAGAGGCGCTCCTCCGTCTCTATCTGGGCCTGGGCCAACCGCTCCACGCTTCCCGTCAGCCGGTTCAGCGCGTCCCATACGGACTGCATCATATCGTCCACCAGCAACAGGCGGAAGCGGTCGCGCCACTCCGGATCGCTCTCCAGAATCTGAAAGAGAACCCGAACTTCGTCTGCGACCAGTGTCATCCCTTAACCTCAACCGGTAGCTGTCAGCCGGTAGCCGTCAGCCGTCAGTCGTCAGTGGTCAGTGGTCTGTGGTCTGTCGTCTGTGGTCTGTGGTCTGTCATCTGTCGTCTGTCGTCCGTTGTCCATTGTCCATTGTCCATTGTAGCACATTTTGGGGACTGTTGCAATGGGTGCCCCAACCGCCCCAGCGCGGCCACCAGGCCCAGCGCGTACCAGAAGGCGACGGCGGGCTTGGAGCCCAGGGCCAGGGCGTCGGTCATCCCGTAGACGTGGAGGGCAATGAGGCCGGCGGCCAGGCCGAGGGCCAGGGCCCTCACCCCCTCCCCCCTGCCTCCCTCCCCCTCTCCCGCCGAGCGGGAGAGGGGGAGGGGGAAGCCGCCGGAGGCCTCGGCCCGAAGGGCCTTCGGCCCGAGGGCGGCGGGGGTGGGGGTGAGGGCCACCTGCCAGCACACCGCCAGCGCGATCCCCAGAATCGCCAGATACGCCACCAGCCCCGGAATCCCCAGGTCCAGCGCGGTCTGCAGGAAGATGTTGTGGGCGTGGGCAATGTCATACCCAGGTGGGACCCGGGAGGGGTCCATCGGATACAGCACCCGGGCCACATCGCGAAATGTCCCCAGTCCGCATCCCGTCAGCGGGAAATCCCCGATGGCGATCAGTGCCCAACGCCAGACCTCCTGGCGGAAAGCCAGCGTGTTCAATGGGCCTATGGCGGTCTGAACGGAGGGTTCCTCCCACACTGTCTGCAGCCGTTCCGGCCCTGCTGCGAAGATGGCCCCAATGCCAGCCACTACAATGATGATGAACACTCCCCAACCAATCCATCTGGCGGAAAGCCGGGGCGTCGTACTGCCCCACAATGCCGGCAGGATGATGAGCCCGACCAGCCCGCCCATCCACCCACTACGGGATTGAGTGAGGACAAGAATGCCCATCCAGAGGAGGCAGAACAGGGAAAGCCCGACCCGTTCGGGAAGAATTTTCGCCCGGCGATAAGAGCTCCACGGCCGAAACAGCAGGGAAACCAGCAGGGGGAGATAAAGGCTCAGCACACCCGCCAGTTGGTTGGGGTGAACCGCTTCGGCCCGAAGTTCGGGAAGGGGCCCAATCAGCCGGGGGATATGGGGGATGATGGGTTCTAACGCAGAGACCTTAGCCCTCCACTCTGCCCCCAAGACGCCGACCACAAGGATGGCGAAGCCCAGTAGAATAAAGAGGACCAAACCGAAGCGGAGGTGGGATGGGTTCTGCACGCTGAAAGCAATCGCGCGAAAAACAGCCAGCCCCAGGATCAGGCCCGCGGCCTTGGGGAGGGTTAACTCCGGTACGATGGAAGCCCGAATGCCCGGAGGAATGGTCAGGAGCAATACCAGCAGGACAACGTTGAAGGGGGTCAGGGGCCAGGGCTCTCCCCGCATCACCCACCGGAGAAGCCACCAGGTCACCAGTATTGCCAGTGCGGCTGCGGTCCAATCGGGACGAACGGTGGGGAAGAGCAGGAGTGGGGCGGCGATACCCACCCCCAGCCACTCCAGGCCCAGCAAATGGCCCAGAACAGAGAACATCCTCCGCCTATGGCTGTTATCTCTTCGCTCCCCTGTACCTTTGCTCCCCTGCACCCCTACTCCTCCGCACCCCTGCTCCTCCGCACCTCTGCTCCCCTGTTCCCCTGCTCCCCCGCACCTCTGCTCCTCCGCACCCCTGCTCCCTAATACGCTCCCCTCCCTCTCAGCACCACCCACACCGTCTTCCACAAAATCAAAATATCCAGCCAGAGGGAGTAGTTCTGGATGTAGAACAGGTCATCCTCGGTATGGAGGTGCATCGGCTTATCGGAGCGGCCGTTGACCTGCCACCATCCGGTGATGCCCTGGGGGACGGCGAAGCGCTTCCGCTGCCAGGGCTCGTACCGCTCCACCAGCCAGGGCAACTCCGGCCGCGGCCCCACCAGGCTCATCTCCCCCTTCAGTACGTTGAACAACTGGGGCAGTTCGTCCAGACTGTAGCGCCGGATAAATCGCCCCACCCGTGTCACCCGGGGGTCGTCCCGTTTTTTATGGATGATCCGCCCGTCCGGGTGCACCTCGTTCACCTGCTCCTGCAGCGCCTCCGCGTTGGCGACCATGGAGCGGAACTTGTACATGGTGAACAGACGCCCGTTCTCCCCCACCCGCGGCTGGCGGAAAAGGACGGGGCCCGGGGAATCCAGTTTGACCGCCAGGGCCACCACCCCCATCACGGGAAGCGCCAGAAGGGTCAGAATGCCGCCGACGACCAGGTCAAAGAGCCGCTTGACCAGCCGCTGGTAGTCGTTCAGCGCCGGCGCCCGCAGGTTGATCATCGGGATGCCGGCGAACTCTTCGGCCGAAGCCCGGTAGAGAGCCAGGGCGAAATAGTCGGGCACCACCCAGATGCGGACCGGCAACTCGTGCAGCGTCGCCACCAGTTCGTTGACCCGTTCATGGGCCCGGCGGGGAAGGGCGATCACCACATCTTCCACGCCGTACTCCCGCACCACCCGCTCCACGTCGTCCAGAGTCCCCAGCACTGGCAGGCCACACTCCCGCTTGCGCGGGTCGTCGTCCAGATAACCCACCAGTTGCAGGCCGGTCCAGGCGTACTCCCGGACCATCCCGGCCACCCGCTGCCCCACCTCTCCCGCCCCGACAATGAGGACCGGACGGCGGGCCGGAGGCGCCTTGCTGATCCGCCACGCCAGACGGGCCACCGCGCGCCAGCCCAGGAGCAGGAAAAGGTCCAGAAGGACGAAGGTGAGGAACAGCCAGCGGGAAATCTCGCGGACGGTGAGATAGAGCAGGCCCGCGAAGCCGAGGGCCGCCAGGAGGACGCCGAAGGAGGTCCGCTGGAATTCGTCGGTTGCGCGGAGATTATACCGGGGGTCGTAGGCGGAGACCATCAAGAGCACCAGCACCCAGAGCAGCGGGGCGATCAGGTAGAGGTAGGGGGACATACGGACGGTTTCCAGAGAGTGGATACCAGGGAGAGAGAGCGGAAGGGCCGGCCGCAGGAGGACTGCCAGGTGAAGGGCCGCCAGGGTCAGGCCGGCATCTATGAGCATGGAAAGAATGGCGAAGTCCACGCTGAAACGGCGAAACATCGGGCCCCCTCCTTTCGGTGGTCAGTGGTCATTTGGTAAATTGGTTACTGGTAAATTGGTCATTGGTCATTGGTCATTGGTCATTGGCACAGCGAACACTCATCGCCTGTCCAACAACGCGATGAATTCCTCTACCGTCAACCCTGCTTTGCGAATGAGGTCCCGCAGGAGACCTGGCCCCAAAACGGGATGCAGAGGGATGGAAAGCGTATATATGGAGCCGGGCCTGGTCAGCACAATATGACTTCCCCGCTGACGCGCCACTTCCCAACCCGCCTGCTGGAAAGCGCGCACGGCCTCCCGGCCAGAGATACGCGGAAGTTTAGGCATGGGTGGGGATCTCTACTTCCAGGCTCTGAATGGTCAGGGGCAACCCTTTCTCCCGCCGCACCTCCAGACAAAGTTGTATGGCCTCCCGAATATTCCGGATGGCTTCCTCCCGTGTTCTCCCCTGACTCATACAGCCAGGGATCACGGGACATTCCACCACAAACCATCCTTCTTCGTCCTGGTAAATCGTTACAGGGAACCTCGCCATTGTTTCCTCCTTATCTGCCAATCCGCCCCGGGATCTTTGCTCGCTTCCGACTTCCCGGACTGACACAACTTCATTCCAGCCCGTATCTCCGCACCCCCAGCGCCTGGAGGACCACCAGGGCCACGAAGCGCGGGTTGTTGAGCAGATACCGCCGCCAGAGGCGGTGGCAAAGGCATTGCCCCTGCAGCGCAGACCAACAGGCCTGCATGCAGGCTGACAGCCTGCGCTACTTTATCCGCAAACCGATCAGGATAGGTAGTTGCTGCCGGGGTTCGGTGAGCAGGGAAAGAGACACTTCGGGTTGGCACTATGTCCCCATTACTCTGTTGTGAAGGGTCCTGAGATTCTGCGGAGCCCCGAAATCAGGTCAAAATCTTCGTCAAAACTCACGATCGCCTCAATGCCCAGTTCCTGGCAGGAAAGGGCCAGCAACGCGTCGTGGAAATTCAGCGCCCCACCCGTTTCTCTGACCAATCCTACCACACGTCCGAACATGCGCTGGATGTCTGCGGAAATCCAGGTAATGATGTCTTCGGGCACCCATTGTAGAAGTTCATCCAGAAGAACGGCGAACTCTTCGGCGCGCCTCTGCTCCTGTGCGCGGCGGGCCATCACGCTGATGGTCTCGTTCAGGACACAGTCAAAATACACCAGCGCAACGTTTTCGGCCTTCAGCGCAGCAAGCAATGCTTGTGCCCGACGATGCCATTTGTCCTGCCGGTCTATCAGGGCCACCAGCACGTTGCTATCTATGGCGGCTTGCCCGTTCATGCTTCGTAAAGGCCCTCCGTATCCGCCAGAGCATCGCCTCCCCACGCCACCAGACCCACCAACCCATCCAGATAGGATGCAGGAATCGCTCGCCATGGGGGCTTCTGAGGCAATCCCTGGAGTCGTGTACGATGTTTCAGAAACAGCGCAAAGTCCAGAATCTCAGCGATTTGCTCCGGTGGCAACTCGTCCAGGATCTGATTGACGGTTTCCCGTAAAGGAGAGCCAATCCCTTTCATCTCCAGTCTCCTCCTTCCATCTGCAAATTCCGGCGCGCTTAAGGGTGAGGCCTTATGCTCGCCTTTAGTCCTCCGAATCAACTCTATTCCAGCCCGTATCTCCGCACCCCCAGCGCCTGGAGGACCACCAGGGCCACGAAGAGCGGGTTGTTGATCAGATACCGCCGCCAGAGGCGCCGGGGTTCGGTGAGCAGTGAGACGCCCGCTCGGAGCGCCTTTCCTCTAAAAAGTCGCGCAGGTGACCGATAACTGCAATGGCCCCGCGCCAAATATAATCCAAATCATGCAGTGAGCGAATACGGGTCAGTTGCTTCCAAATGTATCTGGGCTTGAGGAAAGCCCTGTATACCTCCGCACAAATTTTGTTAACCTCTTCAGCAGTCATATCGGGCATATTGAACACTGTCTCAGTCATATCAAATCGATCGTAATCAGTTGGATCAATTCGGAACCATCCTTTTTCCACAGCCTCTTGGTATAGAGGCGTTCCAGGATAGGGCACCACAATTGTGGCCTGCAGCATCTCGGCATAGCCGTTGGACATCAGTTGATTGGCCAGGTCAACAGTGCGCTGCGCGTCTTCCCTCGTCTCCCATGGATAGCCAACCATAACCGTCAACTGGATATCCAGCCCTGCCTGGCTGATCCGCTTTGAGTCCTCAACGATGTCCTGAACAGTAATGCCTTTGTTGATTCGATCCAGCGTGGCCTGGTTAGCCGATTCCAGGCCCATCTTTAACTTTCGGAATCCCGCTCTCTTCATCAACTCCGGCTGGTGCGGTTTGAGCATTCCGTATCGCATATTGGCGGAAAATAGAATTTCCTTATTGTATCCCCGCTTGATCATTCCCTCACAGAAACGATCAAGCCATTCACCTGCCGGAAAGGTACCGGTATCGTCAAATATTTCCCGCGCACCATACTGGTCTATCAGGAAGCCGATTTCGTCCAACAAGTTCTCCGGCGTACGCACGCTGAAACGGGGGTAGAGGGTCGTCCAGGCACAAAATGTACACCTTCCCCAGGGACAATCCCGCCCGGCCATCGTGTAAAAGAAGGGAACACGCTTTTTCCATTTCTCCCCATATAGATGAGCCTGGGTCAGAGTCCGGTCAATATAGGGCAGGCTGTTCAAATCCACGTGCGTGATAAATGGGCCCGAGTTCTTGATAGTTTCCCCCTCACGATACCAGATTCCTGGAGGCATATCTTCGCCATCCCGCAAGTGGCGGGCCAAGCCCAGCAAAGCCACGTCGTAATGGCCGCCAGTAATCACATAATCTACCAGACTCTTTACCAGGCTTTCTTCGGGAAGAGCAGTCACATGGTCACCCATCAGTACGATGTTGCTTTGAGGAGACCGCTCTTTGAGATCACGGATAATCCGCCAGTGTTGACGGACAACTGGCGTCTTGGTCTCTATGGCTACAATATCCGGTTGCTCCGCTTCAAATCGTTTCAGAAATTGCTCATACGTCCACTGTTGGGTGATGCTATCAGCCCATGTCACCTCAAACCCGGCCCTATCCAACAAGGTCGCCGCATAAGCAGATACCACCGGATAAATATATGATGGGACGTGATACCACTGAAATTGCCGGTTTTGGGTCAGCATTGGGCTGCCTTTCCCCTGTAAGGGCGGATAAGCGATCCATACTCTCATTGTGGGCACCTCCTTACAAGATTACTCAAAACGCAACCATCCCAATCGTTGCATAAATACGCGCCAGAGAAAAAGGGGATTGCCTATAATGTATCGTTTCCACAGACGCCTCGGCTCTGTCCACAGCCGGTAAAGCCACTCTAACCCGTGGTCCAGCATCCAGCGGGGAGCGCGAGGTTTGTTGCCAGTGACAAAATCTACCAGCGCGCCCACAGCCCAGACCACGGGCACTTGTAGCCGTTCCATATGCCGGTCAATCCACTTTTCCTGGAGAGGGGTACCGAAACCCACGAGCAGTATATCTGGACGCAGGGCATTGATCTCGGCGATGACCGCACTATTTTCAGGACCGTTGTGGTCGTAATGCCCGTGATGGGTGCCCACGATTCTCAAGCCTGGGTAACGGGCAGTGAGCACCCTGGCTGCTTCTGCCGCAATGCCCGGCTGGCCTCCTAACAGGTACAAAGTTATACCTGTTTCCTGGCACACCCTGCAAAGGTCGTGAATCCAGTCGGCTCCGGTCATTCGCTCCGGCAGGTGCTTGCCCAGGATACGCGCGCCCAGTTTAACCCCCGCGCCGTCACAATATACCAGGTCGGCCTGGTTCAAAATGCGCCGCAGTTCTGCATCACGGTAAGCGATGTTCAGAACATGGACATTGGCATACATTACACGGTAATGGTCACCTGAGGTGGCAAACCGTTTTATCTGCTGAATCAGTTCCCTCAAAGTAACACTATGAACACAGACACCCAGGATTTGCACCAAGTCGCGCGGCAATTCTCTGCCTCCGGCCAAAATGGCTATTTCCTGTAAAGCACATAACTTTTGGTGAAGCCCGTCACCCTTTCTTCCCAAATGGAGACGTCACCACTGATATTGGCCAATATTTCTACCGCCTTTCTGTCCAGAAGCCAGACCTGTTCATAATGTCCCAGGAAATTTTCCCCAACCCATCGCTGAGCAGAACGGGGAAGGTATTGAAAGAAAGGCAATAGATGATGAGGTTCAACAGGAAAGTTCCGGTTGGGTGTCTGTACGAAGAATTTACGCCCAACACGTGCAATCTCTGCAAAAACCTGCCGTTGGATATCCCAATCACCTACGTGTTCCAGAAGAGAATTACAGTAAATGATGTCTACAGAATGGTTAGCGAAGGGTAGGCGGGCGGCATCTCCTACAACAAATGCCATTACATTAGGATGCCTGCCTGTGTCGCGAAGTGTAATATCCAGGGCAATGATCCTGTTCCCGATGCCGAATTCAATCAACTGGTGTTCAAATTGCCCATAGCCATACCCGACATCAAGTATTCTCTCTCTCGTCATCAACAAGTGCCTCAACGAAGAATCGGAGTCTATGTTCGCGGAACGGGTTACCCTTTGCGACAAAGTACCTGTGTCGCCAACTCAACAGTTTACGAATGAGTTTAGCCACAGGATTCATAGGGTCCGCATTACCTCCCCATAGCGCTTCAGATGTGTCCTCAGATAGCCCGGTTCTCCCTCAACCGTTATAGCCTCTTTTGGGCAGACAAAGGCACAGTAAAGGCATTTCAAACAGTCATCCGAAGCCCAGAAGTCAAAATCGGGATCGGTGATGGGTAACTCCATTGGACAGATAGCCAAGCATCGCCCGCACCCGTCACAAGCGTGGCGGTTCAATGTCAACCGCTCAATGCGCGCCTCCGCTTGCTCGTAGACGTCTTGCAGAATGCCTAACCGATATAATAACCGCCGTGCAGTCTCCGATCCATGAATCGGCCGGGTGAGGTCGCGCACCCTGGCCAGAAACCGATGATCCAGCAACCGAACAACGAAGTTACGTGGCGGCGGGGGTTCAAATTGAGTCAGTGGCTCTATCTCATCCGCCCGCGCAATGTCCTTATCATTGATATATCCTTTTTTGTGAGCAATCAGCAGGTGGGGAATGATATGCCTGTCCAACCCCACCAATCTGGCAATAAACAGGTCAAGCAAAAAAGGATTTGTGCCGGCAAGAAGCAGGTCAAGCCGTTTCGGCATGCCATCGCCAGGGCAATTCCCTTCCATGCCGATGATCCCGTCCACCAAGGTCAGATTGGGCTTGATGATCTCATTCAGCCGCACCAGATTGGCCGGAAGGTCAGCGTGCATTAACCGTTTGTCTGTGCCGACCACGCAGCCCATAAGGTTTTTGACCGCGGCGCTCATCCCCGCCTCGGCGTGGGTTTTAATCTTGGGCACGCTGATAAAGTAATCAGCCTGGAGACATATCTCGGCCACCCGCACAGGACCGGTGGCAACTGTGATTTCCGCAGCCGGGGCGTGGTTCAGGTCTATCAGTTGCACGCCAAAGTGCTCAGCCAGCGCCCGTACCCCCAGACGGCCGAACACGTCTATGCCTTTACGATAGATGCCAATGTTGGGGCCGTCGGCGAGGGTGATGTTGGTATAGCCGCGTTCCTGCAAGGCCCGAATCAGAGCCGCCAACACACGCAGGTCAGTAGAATTGCCGGTGAGGGCGGTGAGGTCGTTGTTGAGATTGGGTTTGATAACCAGTAAAGCAGATCGGGAATGTGGTAGGGACAAAATTTCCTCTCCCAGTAAGGTTTGTATCTCCTTGACCAGGCTTTCAGTGCTCCTGTATCGCCAGGTGACAATCGCTCCTTGAGCAAAATCATATCTCGGCATCGGCTTCTCCCCTAACTAAACGAACCATTCCAAGATGTAGCTATCTGACACCAATTTCCGTGACTGAATAGCCCGGCGCTTTTGCATCATCTTGGGGAGCAACCTTAGAGCATCCCAATATCCCCAAAGCAGGTACGGCTCTCGTAATAATACGTAACCTAATGCTAATACCTCAAAACCCAGAATGTACGGAGCGTGTCGCAGCACGTTTCTCCAAGAGTCATTCTTGAACATCAATAGATAGCGATTGCGGAACTGTAACTGCCGCAGGAAACGAGGCTGTTGTTTTCTGGTCGCGGGGGAGTATGAGCGAACATGATAAGCTACGGCCTTAGGGGTATAGAGGCTCCTCCACCCTCTAAGTTGGGCACGCCAGGCGAGATCAACTTCCTCCCGATACGCAAAGAAGTCTTCATCGAAATACTCATCGCCGATTCTCACGTCCTCGAGCATCTCGCGCTTGTATAGCGGTGCAGCACCAAAAGCGCCGAAGACGAACTCCTCGTTGCTATATCGTCCGTCGTCTGGTTCTCCATGCCCCCGCTCGTAGTTTTTCCTGTTTTTTCGGAGAACAAGGCCGGTGGAATCCAACAAGCCAGTTTCTATCCACTGGCCCTCATTGAATTCTATCTTCAGTAACTTGCCCGAGACCGCTCCTATGCGATCATCCTGTTCGGCAGCGTTAACCATTTCCTCAATAAAAGTCGGTGTCAAGAAAACGTCGGGATTCAAGGGCATAAAATAGGGACTCCGGCTCATTCTAATGGCTCTGTTATGACCGCCACTGTAGCCCAGGTTCCTCCCATTCTCCAATAGGGTTACACTAGGAAATTCCTCCTTAACAAGCTCTGCAGACCCATCACTTGAGTTATTGTCCATCACAATCAGCTCAATGTTGGGATAAGTTTGAGCTAAAACAGCTTCAATGCACCCCTTCAAGTACGGTTTGTGATTGTACGCAAGTACATTAACACTTACCAGCGCCTGCATGCAATCCTCCATAAGGTATGTCAAGCATCATTGCTATCACGTTTTCAATCTGTGCTATGTATCGGTCCAAGGTAAACATACTCATTGCCCTGCGCCTACCAGCAAAACCCAGTTCCTCCCTAAGACTTGGCGAAGCGGCCAGCTTGCTGATAGCCGAAGCCAGAGACTCGGGTGAACCTGGCTCCACGAGTAAACCTGTCTGACCATTCAGAATTATTTCAGGTAGGGCACCAACGCTGGTAGCGATAACTGGTTTGCAAGCCATCATTGCCTCTACAGCAACTCTCCCAAACGATTCCTCCAAGGAAGGGATTACCACTATGTCGAGCGCCTTTATCCATGGGGTTACATCCGCCTGGAAACCGGCAAAAATCACTTGCTTGGCCAACCCCAGTTGTTTTACCTTGAGTCTTATGGATTCAAAATACTCAGTACTAGCCCGCCTGGGAACATCCCCTATGACAATCAGCTTGAGCGGCAGAGTCTGAGATTGAATGATTGAAACTGCCTCCACAAGCGTAGCCAATCCCTTGTGTGGCTCAATGCTACCTATGAATCCTATGGCAATTTCATCTTTACCACACTTCCATCGCTCTCGCAAGTTCAAGGCAGTTTCATCAAGAATCCAATTCTCTAGGGGGATTCCGTTATAAACCACCGCTACTTTGGAGAATTGTACACCTCGTTCCAGAAGCATCTCCTTTACAGCTTGTGAGACTGCGACAAGCTTGTCAGAACCATGCAAGACAAGCCATGCTCGTATAGGGTTCAGTTGCGAAAGTCGCCACTTGTACTCATGAACGTGAGTAATCACAGGAATACCGAGCATCTTACATGCCACAACCGCGCTGCTGTTCAGAAGTGTGTTTACGTAGGCCAAGTCTGGGGTAAAGAGATACAAAAACCTAATCAGCTTATAGAAATATATCAGACGATAAATAAGCTTTGTTGGAAAGCTTGGCAGATTCTGCCTATCTATAGGGGGAAACTTGTTTATTACTGTGACCTGAACACCCGCTTTACGACATTTCTCAACAAAGAGCCCTTCTTCTGGACAAATCACGTGCTTTTCATACCGTTCAGCATCAAGCCCGACGACGAGCGAGAGCAAGCAGTGAGATGCACCATACATATTTGATTGGTGAGCAATAAAGATGATTTTCCTACGCTGCTTCGTCATAAACAAATTAATCCTGGGTCTTGGCGCGTGAATGCGATCCAAGTTCGGCTGATGAAATTCGATCTAGCACACCTAGCCAAAACCAGAAATAGATTGCTGCAATATCATACTCTAGTGTAGGAGCCACGATTCCATCCACCAGGACTACACATATGAATCCTATGACCGAGATCGCAATCAGCCTGTGAAATCCGCTCTCGGACCAGCTGTAGACACGCCAGGCCTGGCTTATGGCCAACCATATTACTATACCAAACAATAATAACCCCGCCCAGCCCAGTTCAACACTCAACTTAAAGTATAGGTTGTCTATCACCCCAAACCCTGCGAACCTCTCTCCTACCCCCCCAGTAGCACCGATGCCAATGCCTAGAGGATTGCGGCGGACCAAATCCAAAGCCTGATCCCATATATACAGACGTGCTCTGATCTCTGGGGTGCTAAAGGGGTTGGCCAGTGATGCCAATCTTTTTGCTAATCCACTCTCGGGGGCGGTCATTCGCGACGCGCCAAGCTTAAGGCCAAGATACAGCAAACCTCCTAACACAATTACCGCTAAAGCGATCAATATGACAGCATTTTTTCGCTTGGACGTGGTGCCACGTAGAAACCATAGACTGAGAACAACGATCAGGCTGAATCCCAGAGCCAACCAGACTCCACGCACGTAAGTGAAAAGCAAGGCAATCACCAAAACCAGGCTCAGCAAGATCAAGCGAAATTTTCGCCGCCACAGGTAGAGAATAAAACAGAACAGCATATTGAGAGCATAAAACAGAGAAGCGGATACAGAAGTTTTCAGCAGTGAGAATTTCCTTAGCTCCTTCCAGGAGAACTCGTAGCCAGCCAGCCAACTATACGGCGGATCAGGGATGAATTGAACAATCCAAACCCTGTCCCACGGAGGCACACCCACAAATTGCTGCCAAAGGCCATAAATAGCAACAAGTAACGAGAGAGAAAGTGAGAGGATCATAAACCGGTAGATGTCTTTTTGCGAACACAAGAGATACTGCCCTAGAAAAAACGCCAGCACATAATAGCCAAATACCCGGAATCCATAAAGCCCGATAGTAAGAGAAGATAAAGGATTAATAATCTGAATCAGGCATATCCCCAGAAAAGCCAGAACACTCCGAGTCAACGGGGAATAAAAGAACCTGAGCTTACCATAGGGAGTCAGACTACGTAACCCGATACTCAATAGCAAGACAAAAATGATAATCTCCGGCAAGATACTGATCGGGTTGTTGAATTCTGAACTGGGATCACGGTAGATAAAGAACTCCAGCCGCTTGAGAAAGTAAATGAAGGGTAGGATAACAAACAAACCCCACAAGCCTAATCGCGGTCGCCACAGGGCGAGGATGCATACCATAGTGCCCACCAGCAATGCGCTGGTAGTAATAGCATTGAGGGCCACACCAAAACTTATGAACACGGCCAGGGCAAGTAGCGTTAGACCTGCTACTACCCACGCCAGTTTATCTTGCCGCATGATCAACCTGTTCGTCTTATTAGTCATACAATTCTGCCCAGGTGGAGGCGCTACTCTTGGTGAGAATTTAGAGAATCCAGCAAATATTGTTGTAAAGGCTTCAATTGAATGATTACCGCTATATTCTCCCGGAAACCAGTAAGTCTTTCAACAGTTTTCTGTTCACCTCCAACGAGGAGCGTATTCCTGGCAAATGCCTTGATATAAGACCCTTTTGCTTAACAATGGACTCAACGATCTCGTCAATCCGCGCCTTTGCCAAAGACACATCTAGACTCTCCAAACGGGCCACTGGTTCAACACCAAAGCGTTGCGCAAATGCATCTAACTTAGGCCCTCGGGATACTGTTGCAAAAGGGGTGTTGGCAATTGCAGAGAAAATCAGTAGATGCATTCGAGAACTGACCACTAAGTCCAGGCGGCTAACCAGTCCGATGACCTGTGAAGGGTTGTAGTTACCCTTCAAGATGGTCACCCTGCTCGCGGGTAGCCTTCGCGCAACCTGCGTTAAACCTTGGTAGTCAAGCGTTGGGTTCGTGTTCATCGGGATTAGAACGATGTAGGCATTATTCTCGACAATTAACTTTTGAGCCAACTCGGTGAAAAACTCAATCTGTTCATTCAAATTCTTGACAAACTGAGGCTCGTATGCGAAACTCATTCCGATCAGCAAAGCACTGCTCGGAAACTCTAAACCCTGTGCTCTGAGAAAGTCGTCTGTAACCTGCACTGGTGGTGGGGACAGATTGAAAGCGGGATCGGTTGTCACCTCAACGCGCGAGTTATCGCCCCACTTGCCCAACAACTGTTTTGAGGCCTCGTCCCGCACTGTGAACGCATCAGCTATCTTCATAGAGAGCACAGCCCACTGTCTGAACCAGACAGATTCTATTGGCTCTACACCTACAGCGTAGACCATTACCTTCTTACGCAACACTTTGGCAAGCGTCACAAGTGACAAAGGATAGCCAGGATAGCCCTTGAGTTTCTCTGTTATGCTTGCGCGTTTGTCATAGTATTCAGCAATTATGCTGGCTCCTCCGCAGATAACCACATCAGAGCGAGCGATTTGCTTTACAACACTCTGAATCCGAGTCCGAACAGCTTTTACTCTTAATAGACTTGCTGTGGTTTCTGGGCTCCAAGTTAATACGGTGATATCAGCCATCGGCGCAACACTGCGGACATCTTGAACGATCCCTTCCAGAATACCTTCATCACCGACGTTGCCCAAGCCATAACCGACGCCACCGATCAAGACTCGGGGTTCTGAAGGAAATATGTTTCCTGTTGGCATCATAGTCCTCGCACTCCCGTATAAGCTACGATTTGCTGTGGTCGGGATTTCTCTCCAGCCTTTCGCTCAATTTGTCCAGTCGCCGTAATAGCGAAGCCAAAATGCTAAATGCCGTCTCTGGTAGTCTGCAGGCTATGTGGAAGAAAAAACTGGACGAGAAAAATCGCCAACTCGTTAGCCTATAGAACCCCAAAACCTTTTCCTCCCATCTCAGTTCTTTGTTCAGTTCATACTTTCCGGTTATCTGCTTGACCTCTTTGTAGGAATGTGCTAAATGGTATGCCAGTCCTCCCCAAAAACCCCGACGTTTGCGCTGAAGGACATTAGATTGGGATTGAAGAAGTTTATCCACTGGCAAGGCACTCAGACAGATTACGCCAGCAGACCTCGCTTTTTCTAGAAGTGCCTGACCTTGTGGTGTTCTGCATATGATTATTGACGTCCCCTGATCGTCGGACTCAATGTATTCGGGCAACCAAGCATCGCCAACCGCTATGTCCGCAAACTCAGCTAAGTGGTCGGTACATATTAAACACCGAGGGGGAGCATAAGCTTTCGCATACCACATAAAGGTGACACTATGGCTTTGCTGTGGCAAACGATAAGTATCTCCAGATTGGGTTGTGATTGATATTTCTCCAGGCCATCCGTGCCCGCGATATTGAATTTGAGCGACGGTGTGCCTACTCTGTCCCAGCCTTTGCAGAAGGAAATCCGTGTATCTCTTGTCCTTAGTATGGTTACAGAATAGTCCAATTGAGAACACGATTTGTCGAGCCAGATTCGTATTTACCTCGAGCAGTCTGTGTAGCCCTTCAATCTGACACGGCAATCCAACGACACCGATACGTTGCTCCTCTCTTGAGCGCACGATTTCTGACAACACTGTTAGGGGAGCAACAGGAAGATATTTGGATCCTGTAGCTTTTATCACATCATCTGGCGTCTGTGCGATGAATGGGATAGGGGTAAGGTTTTCACCCAACCTAACCACCAGGGCACCGTCTATAATGTTCTGTTCCAGCGCATATTGTAGTAGCGCAGTTACGATTCCACCTGATGTGGCATTATAGCGAGTAACTGGATTTGCAGCATGTCCGACCCAACATGAAATCCAATGCCCTATTGCAAGATTATGCGGTTGCTGAGCGAACGCCCTTTCATACAACCCGTATAACTCGATCTCCGCTCCTGGGCACACTTGAAGACAACGACGACATTTACGGCATTTCTCTTCGCTGACTGTTGGATAATAGTTCCCCAGGTCATCAGATTTAAACGAAATGCAATCTTCAACGGGACAGATAATACCACAAGTACCACATTGGGTGCATAATACGCCCATGGCCGATACGTTGTCTAGGTTAGTTGGACGTGACATCAGCACGCCTCTCCTCTTTGAGCCAATGCCCTGCGTAAAGCCTGCCAATCTTTTTTCCGTATACCCCCCAGTGCCAGCAGTAACCCGAAGAAAACAAGCGTACCCAGTAGAACGACGGTGCTGAATCCCACAAAATTAGTAGCAATTGTACTTAATAATACCATTACGCCAGCCATCGCCATTGCCGGAACCAGTATCCTTACAATTAGGTCTAGTAGGGTATAGAACTTGATCCCACAATAGCGAAAAATGATCACGAAATACATAGCCAAAACACCGATGTACGTGACGAGCGCTACTGTCGCTGCCCCCACAATACCAGCAAAGGGAAGAATAATGATAACTAATAGTGTCTTAAGGAGAGCTGCTGTGAACACAACTTTGGCTCGTTGATGGGCTAAACCCAGGAAGTTCATACTCAAGCTAAGAATGGACGAAAGTGCAAACAGAACAAAGAATGGCATGTAGATGCGAAGAACTGGCACAGATGGCAAATAGCCATCTCCATAGAACAGCTTAATAAATTGGCGCGCTAACACAAACAAAGCAGTTGCTAGAGGGACAAAAAGGATCAAAGTATAGCGAATACTAGCTAAAAGCAGTCCTCCCGGGCTTTGTCCTTCCTCCTGTAGATAAGCCGTCATAGGGGCTACCACTGCCCCTAGCGCCCCTGCCGGAAATACCATCAACGTCACCAATTGCAGGGGCATTGCATAATATCCCACTTGTTCAGCGCTTTGAAAAAGCCGGATAAGAAAATAGTCACTTTGGGTGTAAATGTAGAAGGAGATTCCTATGAGCATCATCGGTAAGCCGTAAGCGAATATCTGACGGCTGAATAAGTGTTTCTTGCCTTTCCACGAAGTCTGACCTCGGAAGCGATGGTACAAAATGGCTCCCCCCATCAAGGAGGCCACTCCCAGCCCGGCTATCTGTCCTCCGATGGCCCCGATCACTCCCAATCCCATATAGACCAATCCCACAGATAGCAGCGCCTTGACTATACTACCTGCCAGTGAAACGATAGCCATCAGGTCTAGCCTCCGCAGTCCTTGGAGCGTCATTGTCACAAACTCGTGGAGGTTCGTCGCGACGATGTAAAAAGACGCGAAGCGCAGCGGCCAGAGCAGTAACTCACTGGCAAATCGCTTAGTGATCCACGGTGCGGCGATCCAGTTGCCCAAGGCGAAGAGGAGGTTGAACATCACTCCCAGTTGTAAGCCATCCCGGATGACCAAAGGTACTGCCTCGGATTTGCGGGCATAATATTGGGCGACATACCGTGCCGTCGAAGCGGACACACCCAAATCGGCAAGTAAGAGGAAGAAAGACGCCACCGAAATAACCCATGAGAAATGTCCATACTCTTCGGGACCCAGCCAACGTGGGATCAAAATGGCGGTCAGCGCACCGAAGGCCAGGGACAGAACCCTCGACCCTAAGGTCCACGTATATCCCAAGACCACCTGTCTAATTGAGGCTTGGTCATAATTCATTATGCCGCTTTCAGGAATGCCTTGAGGCCGACATTCAGGTCCAGGCCATTCTCAAAGCGGTACAAGAGGGCC
>Ga0197142_1001995_pt1 | contig 18234 bp, 17 predicted proteins | sample GBS60_MetaG_FD_148614 | JGI IMG/M metagenome (GOLD analysis project Ga0197142, IMG submission 148614) | Sediment microbial communities from Great Boiling Springs, Gerlach, Nevada, United States - GBS 60_MetaG | ecosystem: Environmental > Aquatic > Thermal springs > Hot (42-90C) > Sediment...
AACACATACCTTTTTGTGTTTTGGGGAATGCAATTACATCTCTAATAGATTCTTTTCCCAAAAATAATGCTAACATTCGATCAAGGCCAAATGCTATACCTCCATGTGGTGGTGCACCATAGGATAATGCATCTAATAAAAAGCCAAATTTTTCGCGAGCTTGTTCTTCGTTAATCCCCAATCGTTTTAATACAACTAATTGAACATCTTCTCTGTGTATACGAATCGAACCACCACCTACTTCTACTCCATTGATTACCATATCATAAGCACGAGCACGAATCTTTTCTCCCTGCTGAGCAAATTGTTCGTCATCTAACAGAATGGGCAAATCTTCGTCAATAGGTGATGTAAAAGGATGATGTACACTTTCTAGTTCATTTGTATCTAAGTTTCTTTCGAACAAAGGAAAATCTACAACCCAACAACATGCATATTGATCTTTAGGAATCATGTTAAAACGCTTTGCTAAACGTAGTCTTAAATTTCCTAATGTATCGTGAACGATTTTTTCTTTATCCGCAGCAAAAAAGATTATATCCCCTTCTTTCGAATTACAACGTTTGGATAGTTCTGTTAATAATTCTTCACTAAAAAATTTCGAAATGACAGATTTTAAACCATCTTTTTCGTGTTTTATCCATGCTAAGCCACCAGCCTTATAATCCTTTTTTACCCATTCTGTTAAATCATCAATATCTTTACGAGATAGGACTGCACCACCTGGAACACACAAAGCCTTTACGCGACCACCCTTTTGTAATGCGTTCTTAAAAACCTGGAAATCCGAACGCTCTGCAATATCTGCTATGTCAATTAACTTCATTTCGAAACGTAAATCGGGTCGATCTGAACCATAATTTTCCATCGCTTCTTTGTAAGATATACGAAGGAAAGGTATAGGAAGTTCTATATCGAAAATTTTTTTTATCACATTATACCATAGCTGTTCCATTAAAGTCATGATGATCTCTTCGTTAATAAAACTCATCTCTAAATCTAATTGAGTGAATTCTGGTTGTCTGTCTGCTCTTAAATCTTCGTCGCGAAAACACTTTACAATTTGATAATAACGTTCAAACCCACTTGCCATCAAAATTTGTTTAAATATTTGAGGCGATTGTGGTAGTGCATAGAATTTACCAGGTTGTAAGCGCGATGGAACAAGAAAGTCACGTGCTCCTTCTGGTGTTGATTTGTTTAAAACAGGGGTTTCGATTTCCAAAAATCCATTTTCGTCCAAAAACTTTCTTATTTCTAAGTTGAGTTTAGAACGCGTAATCAATGCATTTTGCATTTCGTCTCGCCTAAGATCCAAATAGCGATATTTTAAACGGGTTTCTTCGCCTACATGTGCGTATTCATCTAATCCAAAAGGTAATGGCTTAGAAGGATTAAGAATCATGAATTCGTCTACAAAAACTTCTATATCTCCAGTGGGAATTTTTGGATTAATAGTTTCTGGACTTCTTTTTCGAACCTTACCTTTAATGGCTAAAACATATTCGTAACGAATGGAAGTTGCAAGTTCATAATTTTTTAGATGGGATTCTTCTAAAACAATCTGAACAATACCGGAACGATCTCTTAAATCGATAAAAATCACCCCACCTTGATCTCGATAACGAAAAGTCCAACCTAATAAACAGACTTCTTTACCATCATCTTTAGAAGTTAACTGACCACAATTTGTTCTGTTGTGATAGATATAATTTAATAATTCCTTGTTTAGAGTTACTATATACTTTTGAATATTAACATTAGACATAAGGTTAAATTTTTTTTTATAACTATATGATAAATAAAAAAATTTTTAATTATGTAGAGTTTTTACTTTGAGTGGTTTTTTATTGAAATTTCCTAAACAAAGAAGATAAAAACCCAAGCATTTTATTTTTAATTTAAACATTATTAGTAAATCAACCAAAAAATTTTAAGTATAAAATTTCCAAAAAAAGGCATTATAATAAATATGAAGCTCCACCACTTTTACACCCAAGAGGAATGTATTACTTCAATTAACATTACTCCCTTTCATTATAGGTATTTGATCCACCTAACCAACACAAGATTTGAAGGTAAACTAACATTAACGATTGATTATCTTCTAAAAAAATATTTAGCTTATCTTTATAAAATCAGTATTGCTCAAGAAAAAAGAACATTAACAGCGTCGTACCAACCAAAAACCAAAGAATATATTATACGGAAAATTAGGATCCAGCCTACGTACTGGGGAAAACTCTACGAATTGAGATTTTTTTTGGGATATTCTATGAGCTTTTTGATTCGTATCATGCTGGATTGGGAGATGCAAGAACAAGAGATTCCTTTTACCTCTTTATTCTTCTTACCTCGATTAGAAGATGAAGATCAGGAGGAACATCGACAAATCCAGTATGGTGATAGTTATTCCTCAAATCACAGAATTAGTCATGTAAGTTTTGAAGTTTTTAGTCGGTTTTCGTGTCCAGCAGCATGAATTGAATATAATTTTTTATTGACTATATATAAAATTAATTAAATCTATTTATTATATTTAAAACCCTATTTATCAAAACAGATAGAATATTAGCTTTTTTACGATTTTTTTTGGTAAAATCTTATATACAGCAATTTTATCATTATTTTAAAAATATTATAAATATCATAGTTGAAATTAATATTAATTCTTTGTTAATTTCTTATAAATACTTGAGAAACTTTACAAGTTATCATAAAATTAAAATATTTTTACAAATTTCGCGAATAAAATACGAACTAAAATTTTATAACTCAATTTCTATTGACGTTGTATTTTATAAGAAATATAAAGTATTTATGAGCAATCAACATAATTCTTTTTTATCTTTAAATGAAAATAAACCTTACAGAAAAAATGTGGGGATGGTTGTTTTCAATTCCAATAAACTTGTTCTTGTGGGAGATCGCGTGGATTATCCAGAAAAATATCAATTTCCCCAAGGGGGTATAGATGAAAACGAAACTCCCTTAGAGGCTGCTATTAGAGAATTATACGAAGAGATTGGTTTAAAGTTAGACAAGCCTGTTTACGAAATTCCCGAATGGCTAACTTATGAATTTCCCGAAGATATCCCAGAATACTTAAAAAAATATAGAGGGCAGATGCAAAAATGGTTTTTCTTTTTTTGGGATGGTAATATCCAACAGCTAAATCTAGAAAATCATATTCGCGAATTTCGAACAATAAAATGGATGGATATCGACACATTAGTAAATAATATTGTAGATTTTAAAAAAGATGTTTACAAGGTAATTAAAAAACATTTTGATGATTTTGTACCTAAATTTTTAAAACAAAAAATATGAATTCCCAACAAGCAATTTTAAACGTAGATAATCTTTCTATTGGTGTAAAAAAAGAAAACCCTTTACCATTAGTAGAAAACATTTCTTTTACGATATATGCGGGAGAAACCTTTGGCTTAATAGGAGAATCAGGTTGTGGCAAGACGATTACCTCTTTAGGAATTACTGGTACATTACCGGAACCAAACGGAATTTTTTTAAGTGGGAAGGTCGAGCTTTTTTTAGAAGATCAAACCATCGATATAATGCAGTTAAACCTAAAAGAACTAAGTAAAATTCGCGGTGCAGAAATTGGGATGATCTTTCAAGAGCCTTTTATGGCTCTTAATCCTTTGTATACTATTGAATTTCATTTTTATGAATTGTATAGATTCCATCGAGAAATAATCACAAAAAAAAATATTTCTTTCGAAGAACGGCTACATCAACTTTTAAAACGTGCTGGATTTTCTGAACCAGATAAAATACTAAAATCATATCCTCATCAACTTTCTGGTGGAATGCTCCAACGTATTGTGATTTTATTAGCAATCATTCTAAAACCTAAACTCATTATTGCCGACGAACCAACAACTGCCTTAGATGTTACCATACAAGGTCAGATCATGGAACTCTTAAATGAACTCAAAGAAGAAGAAAATACCTCTATATTACTTATTACGCATAATATGGGATTGCTTGCTCAATATGCCGATAGGTTAGCTGTAATGTACGCAGGCAGAATTGTAGAATCCTCGGATATAGATTCATTTTTAGAAAATCCATTACATCCTTATAGTCAAGGTTTAATCAAAGCAATACCAGAATTAGAAAAAGATAAAAAAATTGAAGGTATTCCAGGCAATGTTCCTTCGCCAGAAAATTATCCCAAAGGGTGTAGGTTTATAAATCGATGTCCCTATCGTTTCGAAAAGTGCGAAGAAGTTCCCTCTGGTTTCGTTCAACACAAGAACCATCAAGTATATTGTTGGAAGTACTCTAAAAATTAACCAGCCAAAATATCTTTAATATTATTTATAAATTCTTTAATTTTATTTTCTTTATTATTTTCCTGCTGTTCATAATTTAGTTGCCATTCTACTAAATCTTTTGGTAATTCACTTAAAAAACGCGAGGGCTCTTGCTGTATTTCTTCTCCAAACCTGCGGCGAAATAATGTATACGTCATATATAATTCTTTTTTTGCTCTTGTAATTGCAACATAACATAATCTTCTTTCTTCTTCTATATCTTTGGATTCTATTAATGTTCGTTCCGATGGAAAGATTTTTTCGTTCATTCCACATAAAAAGACTGTGTCGAATTCTAATCCTTTCGATAAATGAATTGTAAGCAGTTGAACTTTCCCTCTATCGTATTCGTAATTATCCTGACCAGAACTAAGCAAACTAATTCTTGCTAAAAAATCGAATAGAGTTGGTGGTTGTGATTCACTCCATTCTTCTTCGAAATACGACAACATATTGATGATTTCGGAAACATTCAAAAACCGTGCTCTTGCTACTTCTTCTTTATCGCCTTCTTTAAGGAATTCTTGTTCTAAATTCAGTTCCTGTACCATTTTGTATAATGCATTGGATAGACTTCGATTTATAGAGAATTCTTTTTTGTATTTTTCTAGAAATTCAATAAATTTTAACAATGCTTCGAATTGATTTGATTGTATTCCTTTGATTGTATGTGGTTCATGGATGATTTTATAAATAGCATCAATAAGGGTGATTTTTTCGTTATTTGCGTGTTGATATTCCATCATCAACAGAAATATCTTCTCTATGGTACCTTCACCAATACCTCTTTTAGGGAAATTAATAATTCTTAAAAGACTAACCTCGTCATAGGGATTGGCAATTACTCGTAGATACGCTAAGATATCTTTTACTTCTTTTCGATCAAAAAAACGATACCCACCTACAACATAATGAGGAATATTTCTTTTTCGTAATTCCGATTCGAAGGCACGCGATTGATAATTTGTCCTATATAAAATAGCAAAATCTCCCGGCTTTTTTTTCTCTCGGATGATCTTCTTTTGTATTAGTTCGCCAACGATTTCTGCTTCTTCTTTTTCGTCATAACATTCAATAATTTTAATTTTCTCTGCTTCTTGATGATTCATAGAAATTACTTTTTTATCAATTCTTCGAGAATTGTTTTTAATCAGAGAATATGCAGCATCAATGATGATCTGTGTAGAACGATAATTTTTGTTTAGAACCACTACTTTTGCGTTGGGATAATCGTTTTTAAAATTCTGAATGATAGAAACATCTGCACCTCTCCAACCATATATAGATTGATCGTCATCTCCTACTACACATAAATTTTTCGTGTGATCTGACAATAATTTTAACAATTCGTATTGCAATGGATTTGTATCTTGAAATTCATCTACAAGAAAATATTTATATTTTTTATGATATTTTTCTAAAATTTCTGGATATTGCTTAAATATTTGTATAGGTAGGATGATTAAATCGTCAAAATCCAAACTATTTAAAGCATATAAATTTTTATTGTATAATTTATAAACTTCTATAAATATTTCTTTACTGAAATCAGAAAAATAATATTCGTTTTCTTCTATCCAATGTTCAATTTTTTTGTTAGAATTTTTAACCAAAGAAATTAAGAATAATGTATTATCATCTTGTAATTGGTCTGGATTTAGTTTTAATTCTTTGTAAATATTCCTTAATATTTGTAAACGATCTGTTTCGTCGAGTATGGTGTAAGGCAATCTATACCCCAATACAGAAATTTCTTTTTGTAAGATTTTATTACCAAGTGCATGGAAGGTAGAAATAATCATTCCACGTAATTTATTGGGGCTCACTAATTTTTTTAATCGCTCCTTCATTTCGTTTGCACTCTTATTCGTAAACGTTACAGCGATAATAGAATGACCAGGTATGTGATGATCTATCATATTTTTGATTCGATGAACGATAACCCTGGTTTTACCACTACCTGCACCTGCAAAGATAATCATTGGTCCAGAAATGTGTTCAACTGCCACTAGCTGTTCTGGATTCAAATTCATAGTAAAAAATACAATTTTTTGAGTTCTCGTTTAGAGTCAATTTCCGTTTTACAATAAATTCTTGAAGAAAATCTTTTTAAAAAAAAAACGGTTCTGAATGAACGAATCCTCGTACGCAATATTTGACTTAGATTATACATTAATTCCTCATGATACGATTTTTTTATTTGCTAATTACCTACTCAAAAAAAAGCCATGGCGAATTTTTTACATCCTACCTCTTCTAATTGCAATACCCATGGGACTATTAAAATTATATGGTTCAAAAGAATTAAAACAGATATATTTAAGTATCCTTTGGAGATTAAGAAAAGAAGAAGTAGATGAATATGCAAAAAGATTTGTTCAAGAAATTGTTATACCGCAAGTTCATCCAGAACTAAAACAAGAGATTGAATTATTAAAAAAACAAAATAAAATTCTTATACTAAACACAGCTTCGCCAGATTTTTATGCTAAATACGTTGGAGAAGAATTAGGTTTCCACTATACGATTGCAACTCAAGTACTCTTAGAAGAAAAACAACCCTTTTTTGCCCTCATTTTAGGAGAAAACAATAAATCTTACGAAAAAATCAGAAGATTGATTCCTTGCTTACCTAAAGAGATTCAGATTCAATTGAGTTTGTATTTTCCCGAAAATCCCCAAAAGCCAAACTATCCTGTTATCTTAAAAAATTCCATTTCTTATTCCGATAGCATTGCAGATCTTCCTTTATTAAGGTTAACAGAAAAAGCTGTCCTTATCAACCCAGAAAATCTCGAATTAATAAGAGAAGCGAAAGAAAAACATTGGGAAATCCGAAACCTTAATAAACCCTATAAAAATAAGCTGCATAAATATTTTTTGTGTCTAATACAGAGTTTAGGATTGTATTAAAAAATCATTCTTCTTCTTTTTCGATATATTTCCCTTTGGCTCTTGCAACGATTTTTCCGATTTCGTTTTCTACTTCTGCGCGATTTTCGATTACTTTGCGATTTTTTTTGATAAACCATCCACGAATATATAAACTTTCTCCAATTTTTGCTGGCATTAAAAAACGAACATTAATTTCGCCCGTAGTTGTATCGAAGTTCATAGATTCGTTGATTTTGATCATTGCCTCGTCTAATAACGAAGTAAGTATACCTGGATGGATTTCTCCTGGCTCCCCCTCAAATCTAGCATCAGCTACAAATTCTCCATAAGCAGTTTTGCTGTCTTCGTCAAAATTTAGTTTTAAATTTAGCCCACACGAATTATCTGTACCTATACCAAAACTTTTTGTTTTACTTCGCTTTGACACATGGAAAGATTAATAAAATTAGTTCATTTGTCAATCCTTATTTATGAATGCATATAAACTGAGCATTTTGATAATTGTGTTTTTGTTTTATTGTAGCAATTCAACCAATATAAAACATCATAAGTATTTTATAAAAACATTGGATTGCGAGTTAGAACGTTTTCCTAATTTTAAGCTTTACACAAGTTTCGATAAAAATCGCATTTGTGTTTATTCAGCAAATCAAAATTTATTAAAAAAAATCTATAAAAATCCTAATCATAAATTGTATAAGATTTCTACAAAAGAGGTAATTACTGGATTGGATATTGCAGAAGCGGACAGCTTTCGTTTTTTAGACAATATAAAGTTTGGACTTTTAACCAATTCTACTGGCGTAAACAAAAACCTTTCGAATATTCTAGAAATTTTGATCCATTCGAATCATAAACCTTCTTTACTAATGGAACCAGAACATGGAATATTTGGTGCAGAAGATTCAATCTTTAGCGACATCATAAGATATGAACCACGTTATCACATTCCCGTACTAAATCTTTATTCGAAAATCAAAAAACCACCATTAGTATACTTAGAGCATCTTGATAGTATTTTAATCGATATTCAAAACCTACCTGTAAGATGTTATACGTATGTTTCTACGTTAAACTATCTACTCGAAGCAGCAGATCTTTTACAAAAAGAAATCATTATACTCGATAGACCACATCCCTATGGAATCTGGAAACCTATGGGACACTTATTAGAAGATGGTTATCAAAGCTTTGTAGGAGAAGCACCTGTTCCTTATCTATATTCTCTAACGCCAGGAGAATATGCTATTTATATGGCATTATACAAATACAAAAACTTAAAGTTAAAAATTCTTCGGATGGAAAACTTTACTCCCGACGAAATCGATTGGACATTAGTCAATACATGGATCAACCCATCACCTAACATTCCCAACATTGAATCTGCACTGATGTATGTAGGCATGGTATTTTTCGAAGGAACCAACATCAGTTTAGGAAGGGGCACAACTAAACCTTTTATTTATTCTGGGGCACCATGGTTAAAAAATGATTTAGTACTAAAAGAATTACAAAAACTAAACCTTCCGGGAATTAAATTTGGATTAGTAGAATTTAGACCAACCTATTCCATCTACAATGGTCAACTTTGTAAAGGGATACAATTTTATCCCATATCTTCTGAATTTGATCCCATACAAGTAGGATATGAATACATGCGAATTATAAAAAAACTTCATCCCAAAGAATTTAGTTTTAAAGTATCGAATCAAAATTATTTTATCGATAAACTGTGGGGATCGGATTCTTATCGAAATGCAATAGAAATGGATTTAGATTATCAAGAATTCAAAAATTTATGGATTTCCGAAGCTGAATATTTTTATCATATATCGCAGGAATTTAAACTATATTAAATTAATTAATATATTTTATTATTTCTTTTGATAAAGTATTACTAGAAATTCCCGTAGGAAAAGTTTTTATCACTTCGTCATCGGGAGATAAAAAATAAATAAAAGGTGTATGATTATATCCATAAATTTCCTTATCATGATGATGATTTTTCTCGATAGAAAATGAAATATTAAAATATTTATAAAATATTTTTAAATCTTCTACATTTCCTGTTAGCCCAATTATAGGACTTTTAAAATTCGAAAGATAACGTGTTAAATGCTCTGGTGTATCTCTTTGAGGATCAATCGTAACAAAAACCAAAACCAATGGTTTATTTGCAACAATCAATTTGGTTTGATCCATTGTTCTTAACGCTACGGGACAAATATCTGGACAATATGTGTACCCGAAAAAAACTAATTTATAAAATTGGTTCAAATCTTTCCAATAGAATTTACTACCATCTTGTTTTATTAAAGGAATATGATAAATTTCTTTATCTATTTTTTTATTACAAGAAAAAACCAAAAAAAATAGTACTATTAATCTCCATGAAGACATTATAAACGTTGAATCATCTTTGGTATTATTGTAAAGTACTTTCTAAGAATTTCTCCCTTAGGATTTTTAACAAAATATTCTTCGCCCAAAAAAATCAGTTGAATGGTATTGTAAATATGGTGTTCTTTTAAATAGTTTTCTATGATAGAAATCATTTCGTTTTGTAAAAGTATTAGGTTCTTATCCACAAAAATTTTGATTTTATAATTCTTATCTGATAGAATAGCAATATTTTCTGTAAAAAAATAATATCTTAAAATCTCTTCTAATTCGTAGGGATTAAACCATTTCCAAAAATCCACTTGAATAAAATTTCTCTTTCTTCCTTGATAAAAATATTTGTTATTGTTTATATAAACGATATCCCCTGTATTAAACCAAAAATCATTCTGATAAATAATATGATGAAATTTTAACCTTACTTTACTAATTATCTCTGACTTTAATACCAACTCTCTATCAGGGAAAAAATCGATTTCTATATTATTAAAAACTTGCTGTCCTAAATAATTTCGTTTGATTTCGCCACGTTCGCCAATAAAAATAAATCCTATCTCCTGTAAAAAATAACCTAATCTTAAACCCGTGTTTTTTAGCTTTTCGATTTGTTGATAAGTTAAATTGCCTCCGGTAATAACACCAAAATTGATGTTTTTTAAGAATTTAAAAGCCACCGAAGAAATCGAATCAAAAAAAGTAGGATAAAAGATTGCAATATCTACTAAATGCTGCGATGAAAACTCTTTAAAGATTTCTTGCAAAGGATAAGAATTGTTCTGATGTACAAATATTAACCTTAATGGTTTAAATATAGAGAGTAATAGTTCCATCCATAAACCAATGTCTTGACTCCAAGAATGAAGCGAAAAAACATATTGATAGCTTTTAAAAAGAAAATCATATCGAGCTAAATTTTTTATCACTTGTTCGCGAGTAAATCCAATCCATTCTACTTCTCTTGTCGTTCCTTTGGAAAGATAAAAAAACTGAAATTCCGAACTAACAAATGATTCGCAGTTTTTATAGATATAAAGAACTTCATCTTCGATTTCTATTTCTTTTATTAACTCAAAAAAAGAATTGTTTAATTGCTTTCGCTGAACAATGATCCATTTCGCTTTTACCTGTTCGATTTCTTTTTCTAAATTTCCTAAGAAAAAAACATAATTTTCTACAAGGAATAATAAAACCATTAGATAACTTGATAGCGTTTTAGAGATTTGTAGATAGATAGAATCATATTTATTAAAATGCAATTTATCGATATCGCGTTTAAGATTCTGAAAAAGTAGAAAGATTTCTTTTGCTTTATAAGATTTGATTTCTTTTTCTTTTATAATGTATAAAATAACATTAGGATTTTTGGAAAAATTTTCGATTAATAGCTTTTTCCACGGATTAGAAAAATAAATCGAAGAATGAATATCATCAAAAAATACATTTTGATGATAAAGCTTCATAATGGTATTATTATAATTAAATCATACACTTGAAGATTTACAAATATTTTTTAAGGGACACTGAGTGCATAATCGTTTTTTGGCAGTACAATACGATCTACCTAAGAAAATCAAATATAGGGAAAAATTTATCCAATATTTTTTAGGAAGGAGTTTCATTAATGCTTGTTCGATTTTTTCGGGATTTTTTTGATTTGTTAATCCTAATACATTTGCTAAGCGTTTTACATGGGTATCTACAACAATACCAGAAGGGATTTTATACAATTCTTGAAGAATCACATTCGCTGTTTTTCTTCCAACACCAGGGAGTTTTAATAACTCTTCGATGGTTTGAGGGATTTTTCCCTTGCATTGCTCTATTAACGTTTTGCAAAAAGCTTGGATGTTTTTTGCTTTGTTCTTATAGAAACCCGTAGAATAAATGACATTTTCAATTTCTTCTACGGGGGCATTGGCTAAACTTTCTATCGTAGGAAATTTCTTGAAGAGTTCTGGCGTTACTTTGTTAACCTGTTCATCAGTACATTGAGCAGATAGGATTACTGCAATACAAAATTGATATGGTTCTTTAAAATTTAATGGGCTATGGACATCATTACCGTACTGTTTCTCTAAGATTTTATAAATACGAACTGCATAATCTTTTAGTTTTTCTTGATCATCCTGTACGGATTTCTTTGACATTTAGAAAAAAACTATTTCTTTTTTAAAATAGATAGATCCTGCCCATATTTTTTCATTAGTGCTTTTACACCATTTTTATTCAAAGCTTTGAGCATTCTTGCAGAAACTTTTAGTGTTACATAACGATTTTCATCTGGTAAATATACCTTTTTTTTGAATAAATTTACTTTAAATTTTCTCTTTGTTCTGATGTGAGAGTGAGAAATCGTATTACCAACTTGCGTTCTTTTTCCTGAAATATCACACTTTCTAGCCATAAAAACCACCATTTTTTTTTATTTTTATTAGTCAATTCGAATTGACAAAATAAAACTTAAATTTATCATTAATTTTATGACTTTTTATATATCTGATATTTTTCCTTACCTTAGTAAGGATTGCAAAAAACACTTAGAAATTCAATTAGGTATTATAATGCGTGATTCCTCCAAAAGTGGAAATTTAAAATCTCACATTATCCAAAAAATAAAAATTACTTATGTTGACAAGCTAAAAAAAATATTAATGTCGCCCCAAAATCATGTAGTAAAAAAAATGTTTTTAGAAGGAGGATTTATCGAAAAAACAGAGGTTCACTATCCTATATTTGATTTTCCTGTAATTGAGCTTAATGATTACTACTACTTACCATTGGAGTTATACGAAGCAATTCTAAAAGATGATTTTTTTAAAGAAAATCGTTATATTTTGGGAATATTGAATACTCTACCAGAAAAAGAAATTAAATATTGGAAAATATGGTTAGAAAAAGAAACCAATATAGCTTTTGAGCCATCAAAAAATTTATCAAAAAATCGTATATTTTTTTATTTTTATTTATTGTTAAGCCCTATTTCTATAAGAATCATACATCAATTTAGTAGAGATCAATTTACTATTAAAGAATGTTTCTCCACTCTTATCGATAAATATCCATTAAATTTATTCAATGAATGTTTTAGTTTTTACCAGGCTTTACAAAAACTCTATATCGACCAAGGGAATAGCACAATTATCTTCGATAACCAAAAAATGAAGTTAAATGATCTTTTATTGTATTTTCTTTGTGGAAAGTTAATGCCCATATTCAAAAATCAAGTTCTCGAAAGCATCGTACAAACAAAAGAATTAAGAGATATAGAAATTTCTCGTCATAATGATTCAAAATCAAAAGTATTTGAACTAAACCTAAAAAAATAGATTAAAAACAATATTTACATGGAGGCAATTCTATGGTTTTTTCTTTATCTTTTTGTAGTTGATCTTTTAGTTCTTCAATACCAGAGAATTTTTTTTCGTCTCTTAATCGATCGACAAAATGAAATTTAACTTGTTCTCCATAAATGTTTTTATCAAAATCTAATATGTGTGCTTCTACACTCAATAGCTGATTATTGAAAGTAGGATTATAACCAATGTTAATCATCGCTCTGTAATAAATGCCTCCATATTCACAATAACCGCGATAAACTCCAATTTTAGGAATGACTTTGGTAGTTGGTATATCTAAATTTGCTGTGGGAAACCCAATGGTTCTTCCGCGTTGAAAGCCTTTAACAACAGTACCAGTGATGTAAAAATATTTATTCAAAAGTTGATTTGCTTTTTCTATATCCCCACTTTTTAATAAATTTCTGATCATAGAACTCGAAACTACTTCTCCTTCGAATAAAACTGGTTCAATTTGTTCTACTATAAAATCATATTGTTTTGATTTTTCTAACAAAAATTGATAGTTCCCTTGTCGATCTTTTCCAAAACATTGATCATAACCAATAACGATATATTTAGCACGAAGTTTATCGATTAAAATATTTTTTAAATAATCTTCCGCAGTTGTATTGGCAAATTCCTTTGTAAATTCTAAAAAAACGACGACATCAATATCATATTTCTGCAATAAAGAAAGTTTTTCTTCATAAGTAAAAAGCTCAATTCCATATTCTTCTTTGATTTTACCCAACACTAAATCGGGATGGGGATGATAAGTTACCAATACACGTCTATAAGAATCTTTTTGTATTTGTATTTTTTTTAACAAAGCCTGATGACCTAAATGAATACCATCAAAAACGCCTAAGGTTAAACTGGCATGTTCCCAATCTGGTTGGAAGGTTTTTAAATTATGAACAATTTGCATAGATTATATCTTATTTTCTTGTTTTAATTTTTTTATTACCGCTATTAATTCTTCTTTCGTTCTTCGAAATACTGATAACGTCTCTTTGTGATACCATAACAATTCTTTATTTTTCCCCACCAAAAAGACAGCACGATTGATGGTACCTAACAACGTTTTACAACCAAACATTTGCGCAACATCTCCTTCTGGATCTGTTAATAAACGAAATTGCAAATTATATTTCTTTTTAAATTTTTGGTGAGATTCTATACCATCTTTGCTAATTCCAACAACATTTACACCTAAATCTCGAAAAAGATGAATTCCATCGTTATAATCACAAAGTTGAGAAGTACATACAGGTGTTTCGTCCCCAGGATAAAATACAATTAGTAAGGGTTCTTGAACATCGTACAATCGAAATGCTTTTCCTTCGTCGTCTATGAGTTCAAAGTCTGGAACTGGTTGATTGATTTCTAATTTCATCTTTCCTCTTTGTTTAAAAGAAAGATTATTTTTGTATATGTTAGTGTAAAATATTTTTTAATTCTCCGATGGAATATTGTTTCATTTTATCTTTATAAAAGTTTGAGTTTAATTGATACATAACATTCTTTTCTTCTTCGGTAGAATACTCCAACAATACAGGCATTTCTAAAATAGACATATTTTCTACAAATATTTTTAATATTAACGAATCTTCGACTTCTGGGCTGTTTTTAACTACAAAAGGTAAAAATGCAAAAATATGTTCTAAGGATATTTCTTTAATAGAGAACAAATTCTTATTAATTGGTAGTTTTAAACAAATTTTTATATTATTTTTCAACAAATAGTTTAGGTAACTATTATGATAATAAATCAAATTATGTAATTCCTGTTCGTAGATTTCTAAAATTATTTTATGTTTAAATTTAAATAATTTTTCTATTTTTTCTTTATTTAACAATACTACTAATGTCAATCTTAGATACAAAGATATTTGCTGATTTTGTAATGTATCCCAAAAAGAACGTTCCTTATCTAAGTCGTACAAAAGTTTTTCTAAAAAAAGTATCTCTTTTTCGATATTGGTTTCTAAATACAATGCCAATTTTTTTGAATCATGATGAGTTAGATCTTTTATTCTACTTAAGGGTTGTAGAGCAATGAATCTTTTTTGATTATCAAAAATCAAATAATAGTTTAATTCCATTTGAAAAATTTCGTTAAGTTTTAATTTTTCTCTAAATATACTATAGTGGTTTAAAGGTTCAGAAGAAAATCGATACCTATTACCACCAGATTTTTTTGCTTCGTACATTTTACTGTCTGCCAGAAACAAAATCTTGTTTTCTATTTCTTCTTCGTTTAACGATAACAAATCGCGTTGGTTTAATGCTAAATCATCGGGGAAAATAGAAACACCAATAGAAAGCGATAAAAAGAATTGCTGATTATTATATAATATTGGTATTTGATTTATTTTTAATATTTTTTCCAAATCTGGAACTAAATTTTCTGCATGAACGAAATTGCTGATTAAAACACAAAATTCATCTCCAGCATATCGAAATATTGAATCCGTTTTTCTTAAAGTTTTTTTTAAATAATTGGCAAAATGCTTTAAAACATTATCCCCCGCAATATGTCCATATCCATCGTTAATATGTTTAAAATTATCTAAATCGATAAATATTAATGCGAATTTAGTATTATTTCGTTTTGCTTGATAAATTTCTTTTTTTAGAACTTCTTTAAAAAAACGACGATTGGGTAATCCTGTTAAATCATCGTAGTGTGCAAGATAGAATAATTGTTCCTCGTATTTTAATTTTTGTTTTAAATCTGTTACGATTCCCATATAATATTGTTTATTTTTTTCTGTATCTTGAATTTTATGTATAAAAACCCAATCGACTCTTTCTTGACCATTTTTTGTAGTAGAATGGATTTTTCCTTCGTATAGTTGATTTTTTTCGATTAAACGCCAAATTTTTGTATAATATCTTAAGGGATATTGCTTATTTTTTATTACTTTTATATTTTTGCCCAAAATTTCGTCTTCATTATATTGATACATTTCCAAAAACATTGGATTTACATAAATAAATTCACGTTTTTCGTTTAGAATAAAAATCCCTTCCATGATTCTATTTAAAACATTTATAATAAAATTAAACTTATTTATATCAATCACTTGTTTTTCTTGTACAATATTTTTTTGATAAAATATTATCTGAAAATACTCTTCCGAGAGAGGTAATATTTCTAATTTAAATGTTTTGGAATTTATGTAGATATAGCCTTCGAATGTTTTTAATTCTATTGGTTGATTTGTTAGGAATACTGAATTTAATTCTGGTGCAATATCTAAGATATTTGTAGGTACATAATTTAAATTTAATTCTTTTTTTATAAAATTTAAAAATAAATTATTATAATCATATATTTGATTTTTATGAATAACAACGGCTGGTTGTGGTATCAATTCTAATAGTCTTTTAAGAGATTTCTCTTGGATTTTTTTATGATAAACATTTTGAATAGCATTTTGAATCAGAATTTCTAATTCCGAAAATTTAAAAGGTTTATACAATAAACCATAAAATACCATGTCTTTATTTCGCTGTTCCAGTAAGCTTTTGATTTCTTCTTCGTTTTTTCCCGTAATATATATGACTGGCAAATCATAATGCTTTTGGATGTATTCTCCTAACTGAAAGCCTTCTTTAATAGTATTTAGTTCAATATCCAACAAAACAATTTGAATAGGATATTCTTTGAGAATTTGCTCTGCCATTTCTTTATCATAAGCAACATAAAAATTTTTATAACCATGTTTTTTAAATAGATCCGTTACATATAAAATAAAACTTGGACTATCATCTACAACTAGTATTCGAATATCTTTCATAATTCATCTTGTAATTCGTAAATTTCTTCTTTTGTATAAATAGCACCATTAGGTTTTAAAATACTCGAAAATAATACAAATGTATTTACTTTAAATTCCTGAGTAGAAAAATCTCGAAATGTTAATAAATAATCATTCAGCTTTCTTTGGTTTACTTCGTACATTCGAGCAATAGTAACATGTGGTAAGAATTTTTCTTTTTCGTTGATTTCTAAATTTCGAAAATGATTTTTTTCTGTCTTTAGAATTTTTAAAATGCGATTTCTTAATTCAACGATAGGAGATTCTGGTTCTGCTTTAAGCCATATAATTTTTTGCTTTTTATAGAATACATTTGGCTGTTTTAACACTATAGAAAATGATGTTCCTTTTATATGCTTTAATATATGACGTAATAAATAAAAATTTTCTGTTTCTATTTCCCCCAAAAATTGCAATGTTAAGTGTAAATTTTCTTTTTTAACCCATTTAGCGGTAGGTATACCAATCTGGCAATTTTCTACCTGATTTTGTATCTCTTCTGGTAATTCGATAGCGATAAATAAACGTTTTGTGTTAGAACGATTCATAATATTCATATTATTTATTGGATTTGGTTATCAATGAAAAATTCTGGATATTGCAACAAAATTTTAGCAAAATCAAAATCTTTTGGATAAGTAATTTTAATGTTTTCTTGGATGGATTCGATTAATTCTATTTCTATACCAAAATCCGAGGCCCATGTTATTAAATCGGTATATGTTTCTTTAGTGGGCTGTTCCAAGAATAAATTTATGTATTTTCCCGATAGAATTTGGGGGGTTTTAATCGAGAATAGTTCATTTCTGTCCAACGGTTCTAGTTGATTTTTATATTTTACAATGGTTTCTACGACGGGAGAAGCTAAGGATAAACAGATTTGATTGTTTCGATGAAGAACAACTTTAAGTACTTCGTTGAGCTCTTGGATTAAAAAAATAGGTCTTGCTATATCATGAATAAAAATTACCAGATTTTTTAACGATATTTGTTTTTCCTCAGCAATTTTCTTAATCGTTTTTAATCCTTCTTTGGTAGAATCATGTCGAGTTTCGCCACCAGCTGTAAAGATTAAATCATAATTTGAAAATAAACTTTTCGATAAATCTAAATAATCCTTATGGCATACAAAAATCATTTTTTCTGGAATAAACATAGAAAATTCTCTGTTTATAGTTTTAATCCAATTTCGAAAGCGAAGAATAGAATATTCTGCCAAATACTTATCGTTGATTTTTATGAACTGTTTGGGTAAATCGGTTTTTGTCCTGCTACCAAAACCGCCTGCAAGTAAAAGTACGAAGATATGCATCATAAATCTTTTATTCTAAACAAATTTTTAAATTCATAATTATAAAAAATATATTCTTTTTTTGCTTTATCGTATTCTTTTAGATAAACGGGAGTTAGAGGAATCTTTCCACCACCCTCTGG
>Ga0197142_1001996_pt1 | contig 18232 bp, 18 predicted proteins | sample GBS60_MetaG_FD_148614 | JGI IMG/M metagenome (GOLD analysis project Ga0197142, IMG submission 148614) | Sediment microbial communities from Great Boiling Springs, Gerlach, Nevada, United States - GBS 60_MetaG | ecosystem: Environmental > Aquatic > Thermal springs > Hot (42-90C) > Sediment...
GCATAATGAAATTATCTGATAACTGCTGAATAATAAAAACTATAATTATAATACTAATTCCTAAGGAGATAGATTTAGAAAAAGCTAAAATAATAGCAGGTAAGCTCCCTAAAATAGGACCTATTAATGGAACAAAAGAAAACATACCATATAATATCCCTAAAGAAATCCCTTTTAAACCAAATATAAAATAAAAAACCAATACTGAAAAAACTATTATAAAAAAAATATTGACTAAAATAGCTTTGAAATATAGTTTCTGATATTTATCATAAGAGCTTATAAAAATCTCCACTTCTTTAATATACCTAAAATTTTCAAAAACCCACTTCTTAAAATCCTCTTTGGACTTTAAAAAGTAAATACTAAATAAAGGTACAAAAATTAAAAATAATATACTTAAATTAGAGGTAATAAAATTTAAAATATAAGTTATTATCTTTTGTATAAAGTCTGCATAATTTCTTAGTAATTCATTAAGATTCATATTATTAATAACTTCTAAGAGATTAAAGTTATTTTTTAGCAAAAAATTACTTATATAACTGTTATTACTTATATAATTTTTTATATCATTTAAGATTGTAGGTAAATTATTAATTAACTGGGAAAATATATTTTTTAAGTCTGAAAAAACGGGTGGTATAATTACAAAAATTATTAAAAATATACAAACTAAATAAAACAGATATATAAAAGCTATATCTATCTTAATAAAATTTAGAAATTTAAAAACAAAAAATTTAAAATTTTTAATGAATTTAGAATCATTAATATCTTTTTTTTGTAAATTAGTTAGAACTTTTTGTTTAAAATTAGAAAAGATATCAATAAAAACTTCACTAAAATAAGAAAACACTACAATCGCTAAAATAAAATCAACGTAATCCTTTAATATATAACCAAAAAATATTAATAAAAAAATCAAATAAATATATTTCATTTTAGTTAATTATTCTACTTTATATAAGAGTGTAGCTTTCTACTTTAAAAAGATTTTCACCTCTTTTAAATTGAGATTAAAATTTAAAAAATATTTTAATTATTTTATTTATAAATTTTCAAATCAGTAATGTTTTTATAAGCTTTTTCTAATTCTTTAGTAATTTCATTAATAAACTCTTTTTTTTGAGAATTATCCAAATTTTCAAAATCATATAATAAAAATTTATATACTTTATTATAAAGATTATAAATAAGTTCATAATTTTCTTTATTGATATTTTTCAAAATTTCTAAGGATTCCTTTAAATTACCTCTATTAAAAATGGAATCTATTTTATAATATAAATGATAAATGAGTAAGCTAAGATTATTTTTAAGGTCCTCCCATTTTTCATATTGCGAGTTTCTTTTTAATTCATCCAATTTAGAATAAAAATTAACCTTGGAATAATCAACTAAATTAATTTTTTCTATTACCTCAGATTTAGCTTTTTCAAATTTATCTACCGTTAAAACTTGTTCATTTTGGTCTTTTGATATTGTTTCAGTTTTAGGAGGAGTAGACAAGATCTTATATATCCAATATATTCCGAGAATGACTACAACTAAAGCAATTAATCCCCCTAAAACCATTAATAAAATATTAACATAATTACTCTCATCTACATTAGTAGTAGTATTAGTTAAATAAGGGTTATTGGGAATATTATTGGTAGGATTGTTAGTAGTAAATGGGTTTTGATAATTAGGAGTAGGAGTAGGAGTAAAAGGTGGAGTGTTAGGAATATTAGGATTATTAGGAACATTAGGATTATTAGGAATATTAGGATTATTTGGGAAACTCGGATTATTGGGATTATTGGGATTATTGGGGATATTAGGAATATTAGGAATATTAGGATTATTAGGGAAATTAGGATTAGTTGTATTTGGAGTATTAATTACTTTTATAGTTATCGCATCATTATTATCCATATTAGCATATAATGTATAAGTATTATTATTATCAACTACATAATACATTAAGCCTATATCCTTTAAAGTAAAATCTCCTATAGCTCTTGCTTGTAATACATAAGTATAACTTAAATCCATTATATCATAATCATTAGTTTGGTTAACAGTAGTATCAATTGATTGAGATACAACAGTAAAATTATTGAGGAATTCTTCAATTTTTAGTAATTTAAATTTATTATCGACATACCAATGAGTTTTAGCAGGACTTTTAAAATGAATATTTATTTTTAAATAAAATGTTTCTCCTAAAGAGACAACATCTTTAGAGACCCAAGGCTTTATAGTTACATCATTACCATATTGATCCACAAACGAATTATTAACAAGAAAAACCAAACTAGCAAAAAGAATAAAAATAATTTTTTTAAATACTTGCTTTCTTAAAAAAACATTTAAATTCATATCTCATCCCCTTTTTTAATTTATTAAATTTATTAAATTATTATTGTTTTCCAATAACAGGATAAAGGTAAATTTCTTTATTTTTTCTTAATATTTTGATTTTAACTTTTTGACCTACGTTAGATTGCATAATTAAGTCCACTAAATCGTCATAAGAATTAACAGGTTTATCATCAAATTCTAAGATGATATCATTTTTTTTAATACCAGCTTTATCAGCAGGACTATCTTTAATAACTTCAACAACAATTACCCCATAACTTAAATTAAGATAACTTTTAAGGTAATCAGGTAAATCAGCTACTCTAACCCCTAAAAACGGCCTTGACATAGATTGAGTTTTATTTTTACTATCTTGAATAAATTTAGAAACAATGCTGGAAGGAATAGCAAATCCAATACCCGAAGAGCTACCACTAGTAGAAGCAATCGCAGTATTTATACCTACTAACCTACCATTAATATCAACCAAAGCTCCACCAGAATTGCCAGGGTTTAGTGGAGCATCCGTTTGAATTAAATTACTATATTTAAATCCTACATAAGTATCTAATTTTCTATTGGTAGCAGAAATTATTCCCATAGTAACAGTTAATTCAAATCCAAATGGATTACCAATAGCAAAAACAATATCTCCAACTTTAACATTATCAGAATTAGCAAAAACTATAGGCTTTAAATTTAAATTACTATCCTCTATCTTAAGTAAAGCTAAATCTAATTTCTTGCTAACTGCTAATATCTTTACATTTTTAAAGATTTTATCATTTATTTTAATAGTGATATTAGGGGCTCCTAAGGCTACATGTGCATTTGTAATAACTAAACCATCCTTAGATACTATAACTCCACTACCAACTATCTTAGGGGTTTGATCTACATAATCCTTAAAATAATATTCAAAAGGGGTACCTTTAAATTGTTCATACCATTGCCTTAAAATAGGATCAACATCAACATTAATAGAAACTACACTAACTATACTCTCTTTTGAATTATCTACAACATCTCTTATTTCATTCTGTAATTGATACAAAATTGGCTTCTCTATCTTTGAACTAACCTTTAATAAATTAAAACTAAAAATAAAAATAATAAAAACAAGGAAAATAATTTTAGAAGTATTTTTAAAACTTTTAATCATAAACTAAATCCCTCCTTTTGAATAAAATAATTAAATTAAAAAGGAGCAGAAAGTACTTTTTTTAATTCATTAGGTCTAGCAGCTTTTAAAATGGCTTCTTCTTCTTTTATTAACCCTTTTTTTATAAGTGCTTTTAAAGTATACTCTTGAACCCTAAATCCTTTTTCCCTTCTTTCTACCATCTTTAAATAAACTTCAGTTATATCTCCCTTTGCTATATTCTTTAAAAATTCAATATCATTAAAGTAAAAATCATATACATATTTTAAATTGTTTTCAGTAGTCTCAAAAAGATTACCTGAAATTAATATTTCTAAAACCATAGATAAGTATCTAAATACGTTTTCTTTTTGATCTCCTGCCATACCTCCAATCTTTTCAAAAGCAGAGATTATACCATCAGCATTTAAAGTACAAATAACCAATAGCCCACTTAAAGCTAAATCCAGTGCTAAACTAAGATAATCATAATTAACTATCTCCTGAATAGCTACAACATCTGGCTTAACTCTTCTTATTATATTTAAAACCTCTTTAAGATTGGTATAATCCTTACCTACTAAAAATTGATAAACAATTCCTTTAGAATTAATAAATTCTTTTTCAATAAAATCTTCAACAGTAGCAAGTATAATAGATCTATTATTAAGTATATACTCAATAGAGCTATTAAAAATAGTAGTTTTCCCACTTTTCCTAGGGCCACTTACTATTATTAATCCCTTATTCTTATTTAAAGCATCAATAAAAATAGAGGGTAAATCTAAATCCTCTATAGAATAACTTTCAACAATAGCAGGATAAAATACTACACTTAATTTTCCTTTTTGATAAAAACAAATCCCCTTAAAAGTTAAATTATTAGGTGTAGTATAATTCCCTAACCAATATCCCACCTTTTTCAATTCAATTCTATCTTTATCAGTTAAAAATATTTTTATTAATTCTTCTATTTGCTCTTTATCTAATTTTTCATCAACTAAATTTTGTAGTTTCCCATCTTTGTATTTCATAAAAGGTTCACTACCTTCAATAAAGAAGATACTTTCTGCGCTCTGCTGAAACATAATCATTAATAATTTATCTAAAATATTCATAAAACTACCCCCTAAAACTATTTTTTAATTAAATTACTTTCTCATTAATTAACTTAATTTACTTCTAGTTTATTATTTTACTTGTAAGTATTTACCCTTAAGTTATACCTTACCCTACTATATAGTATAAGCATATTATTTTAACCAATTACTTTATTTTTAATTTTTTTAATTATTTTAATTTTTAGTTAAGTTTCAAAATTATAGTTAAGATTAAAGAATTTTTTTTCTATTATTTTTTTTACTTGATTATTAAGCATATAATCTACAGATAAACCACTTTTTAATCTCTTGATTATATAAGTAGAAGATATTTCTATTGTAGGTAAACCTAAGAAATCCACTTTATCTATAAAATTGCTTTTATTAACTAATTCATATAGTTCCCAATTTAATTCTCTATCTTTAAATAAATTACTATTATAAATTTCAATAATTTTATTAATAAAATCCTGCTTATTTTCATATTTATAATATCTATCAATAATGATAAATTTATCGATTAAATTAAAAATTTCTTTAAAATTAAACCATTTGTAAAATATCAAGCTATCATCACCAATTAAAAAATACAATTCATCATCTTTATATATCTCCCTAAAATTTTTAATAGTATAATAAGAAAAAGAATTTAATTTATTTTTAATTTCAAAATCTGAGACAATTATTTTGTCTTTATATTTTAATTCTTTTATACTAATTTGTATTAATTTCAGTCTTAATTTAGGGGGTAAAATAAAATCTTTTCTTTTATGAACAGGAATTTTGTTAGGTATAACATAAAGGATATTTATTAAAAATTTCTCAATAGCTAAATTAATAACTAAAAGATGACCAATGTGTATAGGATTAAATGTACCACTAAATAAACAAACTCTCATAAATTTTTAATAAATTAATATAAATTTAATTATTTTTCAATTTAATTATTTTTCAAATAGAGCTAAAAACTCTTGATTCCCTTTAGTTCCTAAAATAGGAGATTTAATAATGCCTTTAAAAATGAATCCCATTTTTCTTATATTTTTTAAAACTCTTAATACTGTTTTAAATATAATTTTTTTATCTTTAAGAACTCCTTTTTTTATATATTTCCTTTCATCTTTATTAAGCTCAAAATTAGGCTTAATAAGAGAAATTATCTTAACATTAATTAAATTACATTTACTTAATGCTTCAAATATTTTTAAAATACTGATAAAAGATACATCTATTGTAATTATACTTATCTTACCATAAGATAATAATTTATCATATATTGTATAGATTTCTTTTGCATTAAATTTCTCTATATTTATGACTTTGGGATTATTTTTTAGTTTAGGGTGTAGCTGATTATATCCATTATCTAAGGCTATAACTAGTTTAGCGTTATGATACAATAAGCAATCAGTAAACCCTCCTGTAGATGCTCCTATATCTAAACAAACCTTATCTGTTAGATCTATATTAAATTCTTTAATAGCTGCTTCTAATTTATACCCACCTCTGGATACATACCTTTCATTAACTAATTCTATATTAACTATATCATCTTCCTTAACTTTATAACTTGGCTTATTTATTATTTTGTTATTTACAAAAACCTTAGAGTTTAGGATTAACTTTTGGGCTAATACCCTACTGTCTAAATATTTTTTAGCGACTAAATACTCATCTAACCTTAGTTTTATTGTTTTACTTTTATTTACATTTTGCTTTTCATTATTTTTCACTTTAGTAAATAAAATATAATTTTAGGATACTAATTTAACTAAAGCAACGGGTGCAGCATCTCCCCTTCTAAATCCTAACCTATAGATTTTAAAATAACCACCAACACTAGCGCTTTCCCCTTTTTTAGCAGAATTTAAAACTGTACCTAAATCAATTAAAGATTTAACCATTTTTCTATCTCTTAAAACTGAATAAATTTTCCTAGAAAAATTAACTAATTGGGTTCTAAGTTTAGGTTTTTCTTCGTCAGGAGCATTATTAAGTAATTCCCTAATTTTAGCTGCTTTTTTAGCAAAAGTAATATATTTAGAAGAGTAATTAACTAAAGCTTTAGCTCGTGATATCGTCGTTACTATCTCCAATTTGGGACTATTTATTATATTCTTAAATAAAGTCTTTAACATAGAAATTCTATGTTCACTATATCTTCTTAATTTTTTATATCTTCTTCTATGCCTCATAATTTACTCCCTATTTTATTTTTTATTTTATTTTCTGGGGATTTATATTCCGCTCCCAGATTAAGCGGAAATCAACTACATCTTTAACAAACCTTATAATTTAATTAATCTATCTAATTTAAATTATAATTTATTTCACTAAATAAATTAGATTTAAGTAAGAACTTCTCCATATTAATATTTATTTCTTTTAAGAGTTTATCAAAGTTATTTTTAATAGAATAATCTAAAATAGTTTCATCACTAAGCAAAATAAATCCACCCATAATTTCTGGATCTATTTTCAGTTCATTTATTAATATTTTTTTATTTAATATTTTTTCTATACTTTTCAGGAGTTCATCTATAATAAGTTTATCTATTTTTTTAGCTAAAATTAGTGTTCCTTGAAATATTCCATATTTGTTCTCATAGTTTTTTTTATAATAGTAAATAATAATTTTTAATAGTTTTTCTCGTTTTTTAGAAGTTATTAATTTTAAAAACTCTTTAGTAAGATAATTAAAAGGTAATAAATCTATAAGCATATTGGATTTGTCAGAAACAGTTAGAGATTTTGAATACCAAATCTCATTAATTAATCTATCTTTATTTATTAAATTATAAAAATTTTCTAATTCTTTCAGAATAATTTCTTCCAAGTTATATTTAGAAGCTATTTCAAATAGCGAATCTGCATATCTATTAGCTAAGGATAACATAAATCTCCTCCAGTTTATATTTTTTTAATTTAAATATTGGGTTAAAATCTAAATTTGATTAAGAGCTAAGCTTTCAGCTCTTGATTTGATCGCTTTAAGCATTAAAGCTAAATTCTTCTTTACCTTAAATTTTATAGTAGGCATTATTAAACTCTTCAAAGTAGGTATATTTAAATCAAAATTCAGAAAAATTATTAATTTAGATTTATTATCCCCTAATTTAATTACTTCCCAATATCCTTCGAATTTATCTAAATCTCCTTTAATTAATTTATAGGTTAATCTATATTCTTGGGGGTAATATATATCTTCTTCTTGCCATTTAAAAAGAAGTCCATCTATTTCAGCTTCCCATTCACTAATTCTTTTATCTCCTTCATGTTGTAAAATAGTTATTTTTTTAACATCTTCCATAAATTCAGGGAATTTTTCTAAATCAAGCATCACTTTAAATACTATATCCTGCTTAGCATTTATTTCTATTTCTTCCTTTAAATTCATAACTTTTCCCCCTTTATTTATAAAATTAAACAAAATAATAATACATCCTTTTACTCATCAATCTTATTAAAAAATTAAATAATACAAAGGTTAATCATAAAAAGTTATAGAATAATTAAATAAAGGGTGGTTATATGTTAAATGGTTATAAGTATTTTATAAAGACCTATGGGTGTCAAGCTAATGAGTATGATAGTGAATTAATAGCAGGGATATTAGAAAAATTTGGGGCCAATCCAGTAGATAATGAAATTGACGCAAATATAGTTATATTTAATACTTGTGCAGTAAGAAAAAATGCTGAAGATAAGTTCTATGGTAGATTAGGAGCTCTAAAAAAAGTTAAAAATGAAAAAAAAGACATGATAGTAATAGTAACAGGCTGTTTAGCCCAAAAAGATTACCTTAAAATTTCCAAAATAGACTACGTAGATATAGTCTTAGGTACTCATAGAATATCACAATTGCCCACAATTTTACAAGAACTCAAATATAACAAAAACAAAAAAATAGTGGATATAGATTTTACAGGAAGAACAGAACCTGATATTCCTCCAAGACGTCTATCTAAAATCTCTGCTTATATTCCTATAATGTTCGGTTGTGATTATTATTGTACTTTCTGTATAGTACCATTTACACGGGGTAAAATGCAATCTAGACCTAAAGAACAAATAATTAAGGAAATCCAAGATTTAGCTCAAAAAGGATATAGAGAAATAATACTATTAGGTCAAACTGTAAATGCTTACGGAATAGATCTTAAAAATTCTTATGATTTTGCAGATTTACTTTATGATGTATCATTAATAGACGGAATAAAATGGATAAGATTTACTTCCCCTTATCCTACTAATTTCAATGATAAACAAATAAAAACTATATGTACAATTGATAAAATAACTAAACATGTACATCTACCTTTACAAAGTGGAAACAATGAGATATTAAGAAGAATGGCAAGAAGATATACTATACAACAATTTTTAGAAGTAGTTTATAAATTTAGGGAATTATGTCCAAATATTGCGTTATCTACCGATATTATAGTAGGTTTCCCCTATGAAACTGATGAACAATTTCAAGATACATTAAATATAGTAAAACAAGTGAGATTTGATCAAGCTTTCATGTTTGCTTATAGTGAAAGGGAAGGAACCAAAGCTGCTACCTATCCACAATTACCTCTAAAAGAAAGACTAAAAAGATTATATGAACTAATATCCGTTCAAAATGAGATAACTATTGAGAAAAACAAAGAATATGTAGGAAAAGAATTAGAAATTTTAGTAGAAGGAGAAAGTGATAAGAATCCTAACAAGCTCGAAGGTAGAACAGAAACCAATAAAATAGTGGTATTTGATAAAATTGAAAAAGATTTAATCGGTAAATTTGTTAAAGTAAGAATAACAAAGAGTTACTTATGGGGTTTAGAAGGAACTTTATTAAATTCTGATAACTAGTTTCAAATTTAATTAATTTCAAATTACTTTTTAAAGGAGTAAAGATGATAGAAAGACCAAGAGGTACCAATGATTTTATTCCACCTGAAAGTACATTAAGAGAAAAAACAATAAAACTAATTTCAGATTACTTTAAAATTTTTGGATACAATTTGATAGAGACTCCCATATTTGAGAAATCCGAACTTTTTAAGAGAAGTGTAGGAGATACAAGTGATATTGTTTTAAAAGAAATGTATGAATTCAAAGATAAAAAAGGAAGAAACTTAGTTTTAAGGCCAGAACTAACTGCTTCAGTTGTTAGAGCCGTTATTCAAAATAGATTATATAATAATAATCACTTAAAGTTTTATTATATAGGCCCAATATTTAGATACGAGAGACCACAATTAGGTAGATTTAGACAAGCTACTCAATTTGGAATAGAGTATTTAGGGAATCCTTCTTTTTTTGCCGATTTTGAAATAATATTTTTAATCCAAAATTTATATAACTATATTTTTAACAATTTCAATATAAAAAAAAGAGAATTTAAAATACACATTAATTCAATAGGTTGTAATAATTGTAGGCCAAATTATAAACTAAAATTATATGAATATTTTGTTAATTATGAAAAAAGTCTATGTCAGGATTGTCAAAAAAGATTAAATTTAAATGTATTAAGGATTTTAGATTGTAAGAACTTAGTTTGTAAAAATATTTCAATAAATGCGCCAAAATCAATTGATTATTTATGTTTAGAATGTAAAAATCATTTTGAAAATTTATTAAATTTATTAAAAATGAACAATATAATTTTTGTGATAGATAATTACTTAGTAAGGGGTTTAGATTATTATAATAGGACAGTTTTTGAAGTGAAAGCGATATTAGATAATAATATAATAGATTTAGCGGGTGGTGGAAGATACGATTACTTAGCTAATTTTATTGATAATAATTATAATATAGCGGGCTGTGGATTTGCTGGCGGCTTAGAAAGGTTGACTCTTACTATTAATAATTACAATCCTCAAAAATTATCCAATTCAACTAAAATTTTATTTACTATAATATCTGATCAAAAAGATTTAAATATTTTCAAGTACTTATTAAATACAATAGAAAACATAAATAGTAATGTAAATTTATTAAAAGATAATCATTCATTTTATTTTAGTGTAGAAAATAGTCTGAAATCTGCTTTGAAATTAGCTAACAATATGGATTTAGATTATATTATATTTATAGGAGAGCAAGAAATAGAAAAAAATATATTCCAAATTAAAAATCTAAAAACGGGCAAACAAAAAGAATTTTCTTTAAATGAAATAAATTTATTAGTAAAAAACATAAATGATTTATTAAATAAATTAGATTAACAAAAGGTTTTTATTTATAAAGATATAAATAATAAATATGAAGATGTCTAAAAAAGGAGAAAAGAATCTCAAAAATACTAAAAATATTAACAAAAATACTAAAAATTTGAGTAATTCCAAAAGTTCAAAAAAGCAAAAAAAGGATCCCGTAGTAAATTTATTAAAAAATATAAACAAGGAAGAGAATATTTTTAAAGAAGACATTGTTTTTTCTGATATAATAACAAATAAAGAAGAGATATACAGAAAACTCAAAATAGGATCTTTTAGTAATTACAATTGGTTAATAGATAATTATCAAAGATTTAAAAATATCCCATTAAATTTAGAACGAGAAATAATTAAAGATGCGAAAGAAGGAAACTATCAAGCTAAGATTTTTCTGATCTCTATTATTTTCCCTTTTATAATAAAGATCTATAAAAGTTTAATAGGTAAGAATTTAGAATATTCAGAATATATTTCTGAAGGTATAGCATCAGCTTTAGAAGCAATAGAAAGATTTGATCTTAATTATAACGTTAGATTCTCCACATATGCTACTTACTGGATTTACCATTCGTTATTTAAAACTAATTACAACCAGGATAATCCTTTAAAAGTTCCACTATCTATATATACAGAATATCAAAAAATAGTAAAAACTAAAACGTTTTTAGAAAATAAATATAACAGAAAGGTATCCTTAGAAGAAGTAATAGAATATCTTTTTAAAGATTCTATTACTAAGGAATTACTACAAGAAGAAAATATTACCCCTAATGACCAAATATTTAAAAAGAGATATAGATCAAAAATAAAAGAACTAGTTGATAAATATTCTAAAATATTAAAACTGAGCAATTACAAAATAGAAATATCTTTACAGGATTTCAAATATGATGAAAGTAGTAGAACCTTTGAGGATTATATTGAAAATAAAGTAGAAGAAGGTCCAGAAAATCTATTTAATAAAACATTTCTAAAATCTAAAATCTTAGAATATATTAATACTTACTTAGATGATGAGGAAAAATTACTAATTATTTCATCATTTGGAATCCTTGATAAAAAATCACTTAACTTAAATGAATTAACTGATTTATATTTTACTGTTTATGGGAAAAAATTATCAAAAGAAAGAATTAGACAAATGCTAAATAAAGCTTTAATTAAGTTAAAAAAATACATACCTAAAGATATTATTGAATTATATAGTTAAATATAATAATTTGGAATTATAATAACTAATAAAGAGGTGGGGTTAATGTTTAGGCCAATTTTAAAGGATTTAAAAGCTATATGGGTATTAGATAGTAGATCAAATCCTACTGTAGAAGTTTTTGCATATGTTCAAAGAAAGGAAGATATATTCGTAGATAGTTTTATAGTGCCGTCAGGTGCATCTACAGGTGAATTTGAAGCTTTAGAGCTTAGAGATAACGAAAAGGATTTTCATGGTAAAGGAGTTAATAAAGCTATTAAAAATGTTTCCTTTATTTTGGATCATCTTTATAATAATTATGTAGATAACATATTTGAAGTAGATAAAAAGTTAATAGAATTAGATGGTAGTAGTAATAAGTCTAATTTAGGTGCGAATGCTATTTTAGGGGTATCAGTAGCTATAGCAAAAGCAGTTGCTAAATCGTATGATATACCATTTTTTAAATACTTATCTTTTTGGACTAATAGCTATGAATATTATTTACCTATACCTATGATGAATATAATAAATGGTGGAGTACATGCAGATAATGATTTGGATTTTCAAGAGTTTATGATAGTTCCATTAGGATTTGAAGATTTCTCCAATGCTATAAAAGCAAGTAGTGAAGTATATAATAGTTTAAAGAAAATATTAAAGGATAATAATTTAAGTGTTAGTGTAGGAGATGAAGGGGGGTTCGCTCCTAAAATAGATTCTCCATTTAAAGCATGTGAATTTATAATAGCTGCTATAGAAAAAAGCGGATATAAAGTAGGTAAAGATTTTTATATTTCTTTAGATGTAGCAGCAAGCTCATTCTTTAAAGATAATAAATACATCTATCTAAAAAACCCTATAACTCATAAAGAATTAATTAATGTTTATGAAAAATTAATTTCAAGTTATCCAATATTTTCAATAGAAGATCCTTTTGATGAAAATGATTGGGAATCTTGGAAAGAATTCACTAATAAATATAAAGATAAAATACTAATAGTAGGTGATGATATTTTTGTAACCAATATAGAAAGGATAGAAAAAGGGATAAATAATAACGTAGCTAATGCTGTTTTAATTAAATTGAATCAAATAGGTACCTTAAGCGAAACTATAAAAGCAATTTCCTTAGCAAATAAAAATGGATATAAAACTATAATATCTCATAGATCAGGGGAAACTGAAGATAATACAATATCTCATCTAGCAACAAATAATTCATATTTTATAAAAACAGGAGCACCTGCAAGAAGTGAGAGAAATTCTAAATATAATGAACTCCTTAGAATCTATAATTTCTATAATTTAAACTATTATGCTACATCTTATAAATCCAATTATTTGATAACTAGTTAAAAAATTAAAATAAAAGTTAATTTTAATATGGAGCAATTTATAAATTCTATAGAAAACCTAAAAAATAGCTTATATGATCTTGCTTACTTAGATACTATAGAATTGTCAAATATAAATCATATAAATTCTAGTATTGAAAAATTAATATCAGATTATAATGAACTTTTAAAACCTATTACAAATTATTTAAATCTTTATTATAAAGGTATTTTTGTATATAAAAATAACATAGATGAGCTTTACTTTGAAAACATTAATCTATTTTACACTATAATTAACAATATATTAGCAATAATTAATAACATTTATGATATATTAAATTTAAACTATTCAAAAGTAGGATACAATTATAAACTTAGCTTATTAAAAATTCAAAAACAAAAATTAATAGAAACTATTAATCAATTAGATCTAATTATTCCAGGGATAAGTATATTATTATTAAATTTTAATGAATTACTAAATATAAATGAGCAGGTATATAAAACAAATCAAGAATAATAATATAAAAATTTTATTTCTCTTATTTAATTTATTTTTGATTTTATATTTATTTTTAGATATAGTAAAGTCTGAAGATATTAAATTTAGGGAAGGTATTATAAGATATATTTCCAAGCCTACTATAATATCAAAGCCCTTTATATTCCTATCAACAAACGAAAGATTTTATATAACAAATGAACTATATCAAAACTTAACTGGAAATATAAATAATAACAATTATTATTATTTTAAAATAATAGATAATATTGTTTATGAAGTTAATCTTAAGCCTTTTAAAGATTATGTTTATCAATTTCCTGAAATATTTAGAACTAAATTTTTTGAATTTAAAGATTATAATATTTTTTATATATTATTTTATTATAATTTAAGTGAATTCGTACAAATAGAAGCTAAGACAGATAATAATAAAAATCTTTTTATTTATTTTACTTCCTCAAATTCTCTTTCAATAAAACTCCCTAAGGATTTGCTAATAAAAAATATTAAATTAATTTTAAAATATAACAATCCCTACTTTAAAAATTTAACATATAAAAAAGAGTATATTATTAAATTAAGTTTATTAGATTAATTAAATTTAGGAGGTGGGTAAAAATGATAAAAGAAGGAGATATAATTCCTAAGATGGAACTAATAGATCATAATGGAGAAAAAATTACGATAGGGGATGGTAAAAAATATACGGTTCTGTATTTTTATCCTAAGGATGATACACCAGGTTGTACTAAACAAGGAATAAATTTTTCTAATCTTAGAGAAGAATTTGAAAAATTAAATGTACAAATAATTGGAGTTAGTAGAGATTCTTTAAATTCCCATCAAAAATTTGCTAAAAAATATAATTTAAATATCCACTTAGTTTCTGACAAAGATAGGAAATTGGCTACTATTTTTGAAGTGGAAGGTAAACTAATATTTTCAAGAGATACAATAATCCTAAATCCCCTTGGAAAAGTCATTAAAATATATAGAAAAGTAAATGCTCAAATTAATCCCTATGAAGTCCTGGATTTTATTAAGAATTTTATCTTAAATCAAACACCTCAAAAAGTTTAAACTAATTTAAACTTTAAAAAACTAAATTAAATGTTAAATAATAAAAAAAAAATAAAGGGATTCACGTTAGTAGAATTATTAGTATCTTCATTTTTAGCATTAATTGTTTTGCTTTTAATTACATTAGCTACAATTCAAATAAATAAATTTCTTAAAGTAGTTTCTATAAAATATACTATTTCAAATGATTGCAAATTAGCATTAGTAAGAGTAGTTAATGAAATATCTAAAAACTCTAATCCTAACCAAGAATTATATACTATTTTAAATCTAAGCAATAATAATATTAAGTTTTTAACTACCCATATTTCTGAAAATACTTTAGCTTTTGATATTTACATGGTAGATATAACAGTATCGAAAACTCTACAAAATAAAAGTGTTTTATTTAAACTTAACAAAAAAACCTTTTGGGATCGTAATAAAAATAATACTTATGAATCTTTTGAAGAAATAGAAAATAAAGAAATATCCTTACCAGCAATAAAAGAAGTTAATGATGCTAATTTAGCATTTTCTAAAGTAGGGAATATGATAAGAGTTAGCTTAGAGACAAATTTTACCTTTAGAAATAAAAACTACAGCTTAAATTATTACGTGGATATACCAATCAATTAATATAATCAATTTAAGATAAAAGGATTAATATTCAAAAAACTATAAAATAATAATAGGATGGGGTTAATAAAGAAAAATAAAAACATAAATGAAGAAGTAAAAAATATAGATAATCAAACGGGGAATTCAGAAAGTTTAGAATTTAATAATATAAAAGATCCAAAAATAATAGGTTCCAAGGTAATAAAATCTAATAGTTTTAAATATAGTGATTTAGAATTAAAGGTTACTAAATTAGAAGCTCCAGTTTTTAGTAAAGTAATAAAAAAAGGGAGTATAAATGAACCGGTACCTCTTATACAAAAAGGAGAAGAATTAAATGATGATGTTAAAATAGTAAGTACAAGTGCTTTAAATTTAGAATTAGAGGAAGAAAAAAGCAAATACCAAGAACTAAATAAACAGTTACAGCAAAAACAATTGGAATTAGATGAAAAGCTAAAAGAAATAGAAAATACAAAATTGGAGATAATAAATCAAGCTAATATCAGTGCTCAAGAAATAATTAATAAAGCTATTCAAGAAGCTCAAAATAAAGCTCAACAAATATTAGAACAAGCTTATAATCAAGGATATTCTCAAGGATACAATGAAGCTAAAAACAAATTAGAACAAGAATATCACCAAAAAATCCAAGAACTACAAGAACAAATAAAAGATATATTAAACTTGAAAGAATCCTTAGTAAAAGAGATGGAAAAAGATATCGTGGAATTAGCTATAAAAGTAGCAGAAAAAGTTATTAATAAAAAAATAGAAGAAGAACCCGAATTGGTATCTAATTATCTAATAGAATTACTCCCTAAAATAGAGCAAGCCAAAAATATAACCATTTGGATTAATCCTAATGAAATAGAATATGTAAAACTTTCTAAAGATAAATTTAAAAATTTAGTAGAAGATGTAGAAAACATAAATATAGCTCCAGATAGTAGGATAGAAAAAGGTGGATGTATTATAGAAACTAATTTTGGTAAAATAGATGCTAGAATTTCTACTAAATTAGAAGTCCTTAAAGAAATTATTTTTAAAAATATCTAATTGTAATAATAAATATTTCATATGAAAAAGCAAATCCCAAAAATGTTAAAAAAAGTTTCTTAAGCTAATTTCTATAATTTCGTTAATCATAGCTACTTTATTCCTTACATGTTTTGAAATACAAATTAGAAGTATCTCAGATTAGTTGGGAATTAATTATTTTTATAATATATCACTCAAAAATTAGCCCATTATTAGTATTATTTAGCTACTCCCTTACAGTTTTATATCTTTTCTCAGTTATTAGTTATCTTTAATAAGCATTTATATAAATATATCATTAATTAATTCTGTAGTTTATTCTATTTTTATATTTATCTTTTCAATAATTCAATCAAATTTTATTATTTCATTTTTTTAGTATTAAAATAGGTTTTCTATTTTTCAATTGCAACTTTATTATAATCAAAGATAATTATCTTAATAAGTTCCTTTAAATTTAGTTCTTTTTTTAATTTTTTATCAATTAAATAGATGGAGTTATAAAGTAAATCAGAATAAACTTTAGCTTCCTCTTGGATTATAGAATTATTAATTTTTCTTAATCTAATAACTGGTAAAATTTCTACATAAATATAATCATAATTAGTCTGATTAACTCTTTTTAATTTAGTTAAAATTGAATAATTATGAACTCTAGAATAAATTATTTTAAAGTTAATTTGATTGTATTCATTAAAAGCTTGATAAAAATAATCTTTAAGTAAATTTAGATTTTCATTAAGGTAGATCTTATAGATATTATTATAAATCATGGTGTATATTTCTTTCATTCCTTGATCAGATTCTATTTCTTTATTATTTTTTTGTTTAAACATTAATTCAACCTTAAAATACTTAAAAATTAGAAAAGAAAGTAAAGTAAATATAAAAAAAAAGGAAATAATGGTAAAAAACTTATTATTTTTTGTAGTAAACATAAAATATTAATAGCGTAGAATGTTTTTTATTTTATTTATAATTATTTTATTTAAAGTAGCCAAGCACCAGCTAACTCTATTAACTGACCAGTTATGTACTTATTATTTAGTAAAAATTCTATTAAATTATTAATTTCTTCAAAAGTAGCAGTTCTTTTAAAAGGTATTTCATTTATAGGTTTAGTTATAGAATTTTCAGCAACACCCAACCCAATAACATTAACATTTATATTTTTACAAGCTAATAATTTAGCTAAAGATTTAGCATAAATCAAAACCCCAGTTTTAGCAATATTATAGGCCGTGGTATTTACATTAGCCCTTATATTATGAGTACCAACAAAACCCATAAATATTATACTTTCTTGTATATAATTTAAAAAACCTTGAGTTAAGATAAAAGCGCTTATTAAATTAGAATCTATAATATATTTAAATTCTTCATAACTTAATTCCAATAAATTCTTATATAAATAATCCCCTACATTATTAACTAATACATCTACTTTTTGGTATTTTTTTATAAAACAATCAATAAGGTTTTTTGTTTGATTATAATCAGTTAAATCAGCTCTAAATAAATCTACATTGATATTATATTTCTCTTTTATTTCATTTTGTAAATTAATAGCTAATTCTTGAGATTTATTATAATGAATAGGTACATAAAAACCTAATTCTATTAGCTTAAAGGTAATATGTTTTCCTATTCCTTTAACATTTCCACTAAC
>Ga0197142_1001998_pt1 | contig 18218 bp, 14 predicted proteins | sample GBS60_MetaG_FD_148614 | JGI IMG/M metagenome (GOLD analysis project Ga0197142, IMG submission 148614) | Sediment microbial communities from Great Boiling Springs, Gerlach, Nevada, United States - GBS 60_MetaG | ecosystem: Environmental > Aquatic > Thermal springs > Hot (42-90C) > Sediment...
TCCCCTCTTCTATCATACGGGCCAGTTCTTCCGGGGTATAGACCAGCGGCTCTATCGGGAGCACCGTGTCGCAGAGGGCCAGCACTTCTCCAATCCGCTCCACGAAAGGCCGGTCGGTCTCTTTGACAATGAGCAGGTCTACATCGCTCAATCCGTGGTCATCCCCGCGGGCGAAGGAGCCGAAAAGGATCACCTTCTGCGGGCCGTAGGGGCGCAGGGACTGAAGGATGCGCTCCAACTCTTCCTGAAACCGGGCGGGGGACCACCGCCGCATGGCTTCCCTCCGGCCATAATCTTACCCCGAATTGGGGAAAAACGCCAGTCCGTACCGGGTGTGTCCCAATTTTGTCGGGCTGGGCCGTCGGCCTTTCCGCCTGGCCGTATTTGCGCTTTAACAATTGTTCCGACAATAGCGATCTCCCCTTGGCCTTGCGCCCAAGGGAGAGGGGGTGCGGCGGGCAGCGAAGCCGCCTGCCGCCCCCCTCCTTTCCACCCCCTCCCCTCGCCCGCCGCAGGCGAGCGAGAGAGGGGAGGGGGCAAGGGGAGGGGTGAGGGCGCAGCCGGGGAAACTCCGCCCTGGAGCAGGCAACGAATTGTCGGAATAATTTGTCAAGTTGCAAAACGGCCAGGCTCAGACCAGGATGAAGCGCTAAAGCGCCCCTCCCTGCCTGGCAACCCGTATTCCCGAAAGACTGGAGGGCGCTTCCAGCGCCCTGCGCAACCTCAGCCAGGCCGTTTACGGCCTGGCCTGCTGGGCCCCGATAATTCTGGGACACACCCTCCGTACCCCGTACCGCGTACCTGTTGTCATTGCAAGGCAGCGTGATACCAATGAGTCCACTGTAAAAAAAACCTATCGCAGAGAACGCGGAGAGTGCGGAGACCTTCTTGAATAACGCCTCGCGTACTCTGCGGTCTCTGCGATAAAGAACCCCTTTTGCAGTGGAGTCACAATTGGTAAGAATTGACAGCCAGGAACCTGTAAGAATTGACAGGTAGGAACCTGTACGAATTGACAGTAGACAAAGGGCACCAGACCGAGTATACTGAATATGCCACTGGGGGAACCAGTGAGTATTGCAATTTCAGGGAGGGTTGAAATGTGGAGAGTTCAGTTGCTAATAGTGCTCGTATGAGTGGTATTCACGTAACCCGTCCGGTCTACGCTGGACTTCCAATTCGGCTCAGGTCTACCTGGCTTTCATGGCTGCATACGGTGGTAACCTTAACGGCTATTCCTTTAACTGGAACGAGGCACGGCTCTGTATTGGTACCACCGGTGTCAGTGCAGCGGGTGGACCAGATAACGTGAAGAACAACGTGTTTCTGTCCCCTAATCACTAAGCGGATGAAAGTACCCCGCTTCGGGACATCAACAGGGAGGACAACATGGAAATTGGAAGCATTGGTAAAATATTCTTATGCAGTGTAGCCGTTAGCATTGTGGCAGGCCTCTTGATATACAGGGCCAAAAACTGGCTGTCTACTTCCAGGTATTCCATCGGTCTGTTGGTGGGAGGTGTCTTTGCTCTTGCGTTGACATGGTTTTTGCTGTTCTGGTTTGTTACTCTCACGACGGGAAGACTTTTGGCACCGTGGGATCAATGGGCCGGCTTTGCTCCTCCGCCGAGTACCTGGCAACGCCAACTGAACGATTTCTTCCGCCAAGACACCTACCAGTACCTGACTGCTCTGCTGATTGTTGGGATCAGCGGAATTTTGTTCCTGGCGGGGATGCTCACGAAGACTCGCTACGAACGAAGTAAGTTGCCCCTGGCCTTTGCGTTCACAAACCTGACCTACCTGGTATTTGCTTTTCTGATCCTTATACTTGCCGGGCGCCTGCCTGACTTGTGGTTGCCGCAACCCCGTCCATCCATAGATGTAGGATATCATCGCACCTGGCCGGAAATTCTACTTCAGGGAGTCCTTCTTGGAATGCTCTTTTGGAGCCAGTATCGGCTCATCTCCTCATCGTTGTTGGAATCAAACAAAACAGGGGGAGGTAAGTCCTTGTGACTTCTACATACCTGACCTTTCAGCAGCGGCCCAGGGCGGGATGTCCTTCAGCCCCATCGTGGCAGAAGGGGTGCGGGCCATCCCGGAGAGAACAATTGAGAGGGGGTTGAGGCGGGCGGCAAAACCGCCCGCCTCAACCTTCATCTTTCTCTCCTGAAGTTTGGCCTTTTTCCGAGTATGGGTGGGAAAATCTCCCAAACCCGCCTCTGGCGAGGCAAAAGAATATAAAGAAAATATTTTTAGTTGCGGCGGCTTCGCCGCCGCAACTAAAAAAGAATCGGCTGTGGAGGCGACCAAAGGCCTATGCAGAAGGGCCTGGGCAAAAGGCCAAAGTTGAGGGGCTGGGGGATAGGAAGGGGCACTGGAGTAACAACGATGGGCAGGTCTTTCCGCCAGTCCCTCCAATGGCTACCACAAGGGACGCGAAATATCCACGATAAGCAGAAAAGGGCCTGGGCGGCCCTTCTCTGTTTGGGATGGGGGGCGGGATGGCCCAGGCTACGCCTGCCGGGCCATCTCCACCAGACGGGCGAAGGTGTCGGCATCCCGTACGGCGATATCGGCCAGTACCTTCCGGTCCAGCGCCACACCGGCCCGCTTGAGGCCGGCGATGAAGCGGTTATAGGGGAGACCGTACTTACGGGCGGCCGCGTTGATGCGCAGAATCCACAATCGCCGCAGGTCCCGCCGCCGCTGCCGGCGGTCCCGGTAGGCGTACCACATCGCCTTCATCCACGCCTCGTTGGCCCGACGCCAGAGGCGATGGCGGGTGCCGTAGTAGCCGCTGGTCTGGCGGATAATCTTCTTGTGACGACGACGGGTTCGGAATCCTCCTTTGACTCTCACGGCCTCACTTCCCCTTTTCTCTCAGATACGGTGCCAGACGCCCCACGCGCCGGCGGACCGCCGGGGACTCCACGACCAGCATCTCGTCGTAGAGCCGCCGGGCCCGCGCGCTCTTCTTCCGGCGCAGGTGGGACTTTCCCAATTTGGTACGCATCAGTTTCCCCTTGCCGCCCTGGCTGATGCGGAATCGTTTGGATGTGGACTTATGGGTTTTGATCTTCGGCACGCTTCACCTCGCTCTGCTGACCTCCCGCGGCTTTCTTCGGCTTCGGCGCCAGAATCATCAACATCGTCTGCCCTTCCATGTTCGGGGCCTGCTCCACCACGGCGATGTCGGCCACCTCTTTCGCCACTGCCTGCAGTTGCTCCAGTGCCAGTTCGGGATAGGTGATCTCCCGGCCCCGGAACCGGACCCGCACCTTGACCTTCATGCCCTCTTCCAGCCAGCGACGGGCGTCCCGCACTTTGATGGCCCGGTCGTGGTCATCCGTTTTGGGGCGAAGGCGGATCTCCTTCACCTCCACCACTTTCTGGGAACGCCGCGCCTCCCGCTCCTTCTTGGTCTGCTCGTAGATGAACTTCCCGTAGTCTACGATGCGGACCACCGGCGGGTCGGCATTCGGGGAAATCTCCACCAGGTCCAGATTCGCCCTGCGGGCCTGCTCCAGCGCCTCCTGGAGGGAGACAATCCCGATGTGTTCCCGGTTCGGGCCGATCAGCCGCACCTGCGGAGCCTGAATCTCGCGGTTGATCCGATAGGCGTAGCGCAGGTCACGCTTGAACTTTTTGGGCGGTCTTCGTTTGATCTTGACCTCGCTTTCGTGGTGTTCTGGATTCTGGCGTTTTGTGCAATGTGGCACTTATCATAACACAAGATGCCAGAGGTGTCAAATCTCCTCCGGACGTGCTGGCTCCACATCCACAATGGTCCCCGCCGCCGGGCCGGGCGGAGTGGAAGCGGGCGTCGGCCCTGTCTTGGGGGGCTCAATCAGCGGGGGCTCAATATCGGCGTGCATCGTCGTCTGTCCCCGCAGATAGGCCCCTTCGCTGACCAGGAGAGAATTGACCGTCAGGTCCCCCCAGACCCGGCCCGTCTCCAGGACCTCCACCCGGTTGCCGCTGATGTTCCCCTTCACGGCCCCGGAGATGGAGATGTTGTTGGCCCGAATGTCGGCGATGACTTTGGCCGATTCGCCGATGACCAGATTGCCGGTGGTCTCAATGATCCCCTCAAAGATCCCGTCAATCCGGATGCCCCCTTCGGAGATGAGATTCCCCCGGAAGTGGGCGTTGGGACCGATGACGGTCTCAATGCGGGCAGCGGGGGCCGCCGGAGCGGCCGGCGCCGCCACCGGGGGCTGGGGCTTTCTTTCCACCTTCTTTTCCTCTCGTCCAAACATTTTGACCTCCTCTGAAGTGGATATGGGATTCGGTTGGTACCGGTGTGGTCTGCAGGCTGTCAGCCTGCGCTACAGGCTGGCAGGGAATCGGAATTCAGCCGTGATTTCCGTGCAGATGAAACGGCACGTGGGTGACCATCACCTCCCGCCGGAACAGGAAGGCCAGGTGGATGAGCCAGGCCGTCTGGTTGTGCAGGAGATGGTGCCACCACTTCGCCGGGACGAACTGCGGGAGCACAATGGTCACCACCTGGTCCCGCCGCCGCCGGTCGTCTATCCGGTCCACGTACTCCACCAGTGGCCCGATGATGGACCGGTACGGCGAGGGGAGGATCACCAGCGGGATGCCGTCCCCCCACTCCTCCCACTTCCGCCGGATTTTCGGCGTCTCGTTGGGGTCCGTCTCCACGTACACCGCCGTCACGTCGTCGGAGAGGGAGCGGGCATAGTTGAGGGCCGCGATGACCGCCCGGTGCACTCCGGCGATGGGGACAATCACCCGGTGCCGCCGGACGGGGGGCGGGCTCCCGAAGGCCTCCAGGGAGAGTTGGGCCGCCACGTCCTGATAATGCCGGTGGACCGCCAGGAAGAACCCGATGAAAATGGGGATCCACACGATGACAATCCAGGCACCATATGCAAACTTGGTGACGATGAAGACGAGGAGAACTGCTGCTGTCATTATGGCACCGAAGCCGCTGATCAGCGCCCTCAGCCACCAGTAGGGCCCTCGCCGTCGCCACCGGTGCGCAACCATTCCTGACTGAGAAAGGGTGAAGCTCAGGAAAACCCCCACGGCGTAAAGGGGAATCAGGCGCGTCGTCTTCCCGTCAAAGACAACCAGAAGTATGGAGGCCGCCAACGCCAGGGTCAGAATCCCGTTAGAGAAGACCAGCCGGTCCCCCAGCAGGGCGAACTGGTTGGGCATGTACCGGTCTCGCGCCAGGAAATAGGAGAGGCGCGGAAAGTCGGCGAAGGCCGTATTGGCCGCCAGGACCAGGATGAGCATCGTTGCGGCCTGAAAGAGGAAGTACAGGGGCGTGCCGCTGCCGAAGGCCACCCGCCCCAACTGGGAGATGACCGTCTCGTGGGTCTTCTCGTCCGGGACGATGCCGAACTGGTGGCTCAGGAAAGTGATACCCAGGAACATCGTAATGAGGAGCACGGCCATCGTGATCAGGGTCTGGCCTGCGTTTCGGGACTCTGGGGGTTTGAAGGCCATCACCCCGTCGGCGATGGCCTCCACGCCGGTCAGAGCGGCGCAGCCACTGGAGAAGGCCCGCAGGATCAGGAAGAGGGTCAGCGGATGGGTTGCCGGGTAGTCTATCCGGGGCGGCGCGGCCGGGGGCATCCCCGCCGCCACCCAGCGGTACAGCCCGACGCCCAGCATCCCCATCGTCATCGTGACGAAAAAGTAGGTGGGAATGGAGAAAATCGTCCCCGATTCCCGCACTCCCCGCAGGTTCAGGATGGTGATGACGGCGATCAGGAAAAGACCGATGATCACCCGATAGGGATAGAGGGCATGGAAAGCGGAGGTGAGCGCCGCCACGCCTGCGCTGATGCTCACCGCCACGGTCAGGACGTAGTCGGTGAGGATGGCTGCCGCCGCCACCAATCCCGGCATCTGCCCCAGGTTGTCGTGGGCGACGATGTAGGCCCCGCCGCCCCGGGGGTAGGCGTGGATGGTCTGATAATAAGAGAAGGCCACGATGGCCAGGAGGGCGGCGATGCCCAGCGCGATGGGCCAGGCCAGCCCCACCACTCCGCTCCCGGCCAGGATGAGCACCAGCAGAATCTCCTCGGTGGCGTAGGCCGTGGAGGAGAGAGCGTCTGAGGCAAAAACCGCCAGTCCCTTGACTTTGGTCAGCCGCTCGTGTTTCAGTTGTGCCGTTGCCAGGGGGCTGCCAATCAGCAGCCGCCGCAGGCTGAATCCCGAAAGTCCGCTCCACATGTTTCTTCGTTATCTCCACTGGCGTAGATTTTAGCACAGAACGGCATCTCCGCAAGATGGCGACCAGGGCGGCTGGATGGAATTCACCGCAAAGAACGCAAAGGGCGCAAAGATTTTCAGTTCTTTGCGGTTTTCCAATTGCACAGGTGGCAATTTTGCGACCTGTGCAATTTCCTCCCCCTTCTGAATCGCGCCCCGTGCGGTGGGATGGAATTCACCGCAAAGAACGCAAAGGGCGCAAAGATTTTCTATCGTTCTTTGCGCTCTTTGCGCCCTTTGCGGTTTTCTAACTGCACAGGTGGCAATTTTGTCGGGCCTGGCCGCTGTGTAGGACAACTGCTCGCAGTTGTCCTACAACTTCTCTTGCGTCTCTGCCAGATTCCGGTACAATTAGGGACGACGGACGACAGACCACAGACGACAGACCACAGACCACAGACGACGGACGACAGACCACAGGCGACGCCCGCTTTTTACGGAGGGAATATGTCTTCTAACGGTTTCCGCATCCCATCGCACCCCATCCTGTCCGTGGAGCCCCGCCCCGCGTTCTCCTTCTTCTGGCAGGGCCAGGAGATGATCGCGCTGGAGGGCGAGACCATCGCCTCCGCTCTCTTTGCCAACGGCGTCCGCATTTTCGGCCACCACCATAAAGACGGTGCCCCCCAGGGCATTTTCTGCGCCAACGGCCAGTGCGCGCAGTGCACCGTCGTCGCCGACGGCCTCCCCGTCAAATCCTGCATGACGCTGGTCCGCCCCGGGATGCGGGTGGAGCCGCTGGACGGCAAGCCCGTCCTCCCCGATGTCCACGGCGTCCCTCAGATGCGGCCTATAGAGACGGTGGAGGTGGAGTGCCTGATCATCGGCGGGGGACCGGCGGGCCTCTCCGCCGCCATTGAACTGGGCAAGGCCGGGGTCCGCACCCTCATCGTGGACGACAAGCACCGGCTGGGCGGCAAACTGGTCCTTCAGACCCACAAGTTCTTCGGGTCGGTGGATGCCTGCTACGCCGGGACGCGCGGGATAGACATCGCCACCCGACTGGAAGAGGAGGTCCGCCAGTACGAGAACGTCCAGGTCTGGCTGAACTCCACCGCGCTGGCCGTCTTCTCCGACCGGAAGGTGGGGGTCCTGCGGGACGGCAACCGCTACGTGCTGGTCCAGCCCCACGTCCTGCTGGTCGCCACGGGCGCGCGGGAGAAGTCCCTGGTCTTCCGGGGGAACACCCTCCCCGGCGTCTACGGCGCGGGGGCTTTCCAGACGCTGGTGAACCGGGACCTGGTGCGCGCGTCCCGGCGGCTCTTCGTCGTCGGCGGGGGGAACGTGGGGCTCATCGCCGCCTACCACGCCCTTCAGGCCGGCATCCAGGTCGTCGGCCTCTGCGAGGCCCTCCCCGAGTGCGGCGGCTACAAGGTCCACAAGGACAAACTGGTCCGTATGGGCGTCCCCATCTACACTTCCCACACCATCCTCAGCGCCAACGGCGAGACGGAGGTGGAGTCGGTCACCATCGCGCAGATTGACGAGCGCTGGCAGCCCATCCCCGGTACCGAGAAAACCTTCGCCTGCGACACGGTCCTCATCGCGGTGGGGCTGGACCCGGTGGACGAGTTCTACCACAAGGCGAAGGAGTTCGGCCTGCCCGTCTACGCGGCGGGGGACGCGGAGGAGATTGCCGAGGCGTCGGCGGCGATGTTCACCGGACGCATCCGGGGGCTGGAGATCGCCCGCGCCTTGGGCCGGGACGTAGGGGAGATTCCCCCGGAGTGGCACCGAACCGCCGAAGTCCTCAAATCCCGCCCCGGCGCGGTGGTCCGGGAGGACATCCCGGAGAAAGAGGCGGGGGTCTTCCCGGTCCTCCACTGTTCTCAGGAAATCCCCTGCAACCCCTGTACCTCCGTCTGCCCGCAGAAGTGCATCGTTATTGAAGGGGAAGATATTCGGGGACTGCCCGAGTACGTGGGCGACGAGTGCATCGGCTGCGAGCAGTGCGTGGCCATCTGCCCGGGGCTGGCGATCACGCTGGTGGACTACCGGAAGGACCCGGAGTATCCGACGGTGACCATCCCCTACGAGTTCCCGCCGGAGACGATTCATCAGGGGGACGTGGTGACGGTGATGGATACGGAGGGGAACGTGCTGGGGAACGTGGAGGTGATGAGCATCCGGACGCCGAAATTCGCCGACCGGGCGCTGCTGGTGCGGGTACGGGCGCCGCGGGAGATTGCCCGTCGCATCGCCGGGATTCGGGTTCAGGAGCCGGCGGTGGCGGAGCCGGAGACCCGGTACGTCTCCCGGATGCTGGAGGACGAGATTGTCTGCCGGTGCGAGCGGGTGACGGTGGGGGAGATTCGGGCCCTCATCCGGGCCGGCCTGCGGGACATGAACCACATCAAGGGCATCACCCGCGCCGGCATGGGCGCCTGCGGCGGCAAGACCTGCACCAACCTGATCCTGCGCCTCTTCCGGGAGGAAGGGGTTCCGCTATCGGAGGTGACCGAGAGCGTGCGCCGCCCGCTCTTTGTGGAGGTGCCGCTGGGGGTCTTCGCGGGCGCGGCGGCGGAGGAGGCTCTGGCAGAGGCCCCGCCCACTCGCAAGGACGTGCACCGGTGGGGGATGTAGCAGGTCGCACGGCGCAGGGTCACAGGGGCGCAGGTCGCACGGCGCAGGGGCGCAGGTCGCACGGCGCAGGGGCGCAGGTCGCACGGCGCAGGGGCGCAAGTCGCACGGCGCAGGGGCGCAAGTCGCACGGCGCAGGGGCGCAAGTCGCACGGCGCAGGGGCGCAGGTCGCACGGCGCAGGGGCGCAAGTCGCACGGCGCAGGGGCGCAGAATTCCGGCCGACGCTGAAGCGTCGGGCTTATTTTGGGAAGCCCCTGCGGGGCTCAAAGACAGCCCGCAGGCCTCAGCCCCGAGGGGACTTTGCTGACCGCCTGAGGGTTTACCGTCGGGCTGAGCATTCGGCCCGATGCGAATGCCCGACGCTACCCGAATCGGTGCAAACCCGTGCTGTGAGTTCCGGCCTGGGCCGCCATCTTGCCGGGTCGTCAACGACCCGGCTCAGATGAGAAGGGGCGCTGAAGCGCCCCTGGCAATGCGCAGCGCTTTCCCCCCCGACCCACGGGGCGCTTGAGCGCCCCTGGTTCCGTGAGCCCAGCCGATTACGGCCTGGCGACAGGAGGAATTCACAGCAGGCGTGTGCAGTAATGTAGCACAGGCTATCAGCCTGCATACAGGCCTGGCAGCCTGCGCTACAGGGGGCATGCCTTCGCCGCGTCTCTGATAGCGCTGACCCGAAGTCCCTCTGGTAGTAGTTCCCCTTTGCAGTGTGGAAAAAAGAAGGGGTTCTGCAAAGCAGAACCCCTTTATGATTTACCGCGGTCGTTACTTATTCATCCTTGATCGGGCGTACAGGGCCGCGCCCCAGATGCCCAGGAAGAGCCCCATGACCGAAGCGATGTACGACAGGAAGTTGAGGAAGAAAGTGGACGGGATGACATGGAGCACCATCAGGAACGGGAAAATCCATCCCGCCATCACCAGGGCAAAGCCCAACGCAATGAGTTTCCAGGGAGAGGAGATGTTCATTGGTACAACCAGCATGCGGCCTGATGCTGAGGGCCGACCTCAAATTCGGGCGGCTCCTGAACATCGCACAGGCCCGCGATCATCCGCTCACAGCGTGGGTGGAACCGGCATCCGGGCGGCGGATGGATCAGGCTGGGGGGCTCTCCGGGCGGCACCTGCCGGAAGCGCCGGGCGTTCTCCGCGTCGGGTTCCGGAATGGCCGCCAGCAGGGCCCAGGTGTACGGATGCCGGGGGTTATAAATCAGGTCGTCCACCGGCCCCTTCTCCACAATCTTGCCCGCATACATCACGAAGATGCGCTCGGAGAAGTAGCGGACGGTGGAGAGGTCGTGGGTGATGTACATCACCGAGAGCCGGTGGCGTTCCTGCAACTCCCGCAGAAGGGTCAGAATCTCCACCCGCACCGACGCGTCCAGCATAGAGACCGGCTCATCCGCCACCAGCAACTGGGGGTCCATCAGAATCGCCCGCGCGATGACCACCCGCTGCTGCTGTCCCCCGCTCAACTGGTGGGGGAACTTGGTGAGGAAGTCCTCCACGGGGGTCATCTTGACCTCTTCCAGCGCTTTGTGGATGCGTTCCAGCCGCTGATGACGGTCCCGCATCTGGGCCACGATCAGAGGTTCCTCCAGCAGGGTCCGCGTGTTCATAAAAGGGGGCAGCGCCCCGTAGGGGTCCTGCTGGACATAGCCCACCCGGTTTCGGTACCAGCACAACTCTTTCCGGCTGAAGTGGGAAATATCCCGCCTGTCAAACAGGATGCGGCCCTCCCTGGGCCGATGGAGGCCCAGAATGGTACGCATCAGGCTGGACTTGCCGCAACCACTTTCCCCGACAATAGCGATAGCCTCACCCCGACGAAGGTCAAAGTTCACGCCGTCCACGGCGCGCACGTAGCCAGCGATGCCCAAACCAAACCGGCGCAACTCAAACCAAACCCGCACGTCCTGGACGGAGAGGAGAATGTCTTCGGGCACTCCGGGTACAGGTTCTGGAATTGGGCAGAAATCGTTCATTATTCTTCACCTGGGCGCAAAGATATGTACAGTCATCAGGTCACATAGAGCCAGCATTTGACCAGGTGGCCGTCCACCGAGAGGGTGGGCGGCTCCTCCGCGCAGCGATCAAAGCGGGAGGGGCATCGGTCGGCGAACCGGCAGCCCGTGGGCGGGTTCAGCAAACTCGGTGGCCTCCCAGGGATGAATTCCAGGGCCTGTTTCTCATACAGGCGTGGCACGGCCGCCAGCAGTTTCCGGGAGTATGGATGAAGCGGTTGCCGGAAAAAGGTGTCCGCTTTGGAGACCTCCACAATCTGCCCGGCGTACATCACCGCCACATGCTCCACCAGGTCCGAAGAGGTCGCAATGTCGTGGGTGATCAGCATATAACTGATGGGCATCTCCTGCTTGATCTGCTTGAGGGTGTTCATGATGCTGGCCTGGGTCAGCACGTCCAGCGCGGAGGTGGGCTCATCCAGGATAATCAGGCTGGGCATGGTGATGAGGGCCATCGCGATGGCCACCCGCTGGCGCATTCCCCCGCTGAGTTCAAAGGGATACCGCTGGAGGAATCCCTCCGGGACGCCCACGTAGTCAAACATCTTGCGGGCCATCTCCCAGGCCTCCTCTTTGCTCACTCCCAGATGGAGGATGGCAGGCTCAGCGACCTGGTCGCCTACCCGGAGGACCGGGTTCAGCGCGTTCATCGCGGCCTGGGGGACCATGGAAATCCCCACCCAGCGGACCTCGCGGGCGAAGTTCTCCTCATCCAACTCCATCACATCCCGACCGTCCAGATAGACTTTCCCCGTGTACCGGTATACGTTGCGCGGCAACAGGCGGAGGATGGCGCGCGCCAGCGAACTTTTTCCACAACCCGATTCCCCCAGAATGACGATGGCCTGGTTGTGGGGGACCGAGAGGCTCACTTTATCCACCGCCTGCACCACCCCCTTGGTGGTCACAAAATACAGGATCAGGTCTTCTACTCGCAGAACTGGTTCTCCCTCGCGCATCGTTACATCTCCCGCAGGCGTGGATTGAAGATACGGTCCAGCGAAAAGCCCAGCATCGCAAATCCCAGACCAGTCACCATCAGGAGCGCGGCCGGCTCCAGGACCCAGTAGTAGAGCGCTTTATACGGCGCACCGTTGGCCACCGCGTCCTGGATCACCTTCCCCCAGGTGGGCAGTTGCGGGTCCCCCAGCCCCAGCACCGCCAGGGAGGCCTCCAGGAAGACGTAGGTGGGGATCAGGGTGACCAGGTTGGGGATCAGCATCGGCACAATCCGGGGGACCAGATAGCGGAAGATGATCCGCCAGTCGCTGGCGCCGTAGGCCTGCGCCGCTTCCACATAGGGGGACTCCCGAACCTGCATAAAGACGGCCCGATAGGTTTTGATTCCACTCCCGAAGATGCTCAGCAAGATGGTGACTCCCAGGATGACCCAGATGCTTCGGGAGTAGAAGGTCCCTACCATAATCAGGATGGGAAGCAGGGGGAGCATCATCACGACTTCGGTAATGCGCTGGATCAGGTTATCCACCAACCCGCTGAACCAGACGCCAATGGCCGCGATGATCATCGTGGTGATGGTGGTACCCGCAGCAGCGAGCAGGCCAAAGGAGAGCGCGACCGGCGCCCCCCACAGGAGGGCGATTTTCAGGTCGCGCCGCAGATGGTCGGTGCCCGCAATGCCATAGACCTTGCCGTAGACCACCAGTTCAGCATCTATCTGGGTCTGCGGATCAAAGGCCGTGGCCTGAATTTTCACCTGATACGTTCCTTTCAGCGGGCGCGGGTTCTCCGGGGGATCGGGCGCCACAAAGAGCCCGACCTCCACGGGCACATCTCCGATCTGGCGCCGGATTCTGCGCAGCAGTTTGTCGTCCTGATTGAAGCGAAAACTGCTGGAGCCGGTTCGCAGGGCCAGGTCCGTGATGGGGATTTCCCGCCCATCCGGGGTATACCACGTGATGGAAGCGAAAGGCGACCGTTCCTGGAAAGAGGTCTCAAAGAAGATATTGATCTCCCGCGGGAAGTCATCCGCCTGGTAATCAAAGGTGTAGAGCAGCGTGACCGATTTCCCCTGTCCCAGCGGCTCTTCCTGACGCTCCGCCGCCCCCTTTCGGGAGTCCAGAGCGATGGTCTCCGGCAGTTTCTGCGACCGGAAGTAGTTGATCCAGGCAGGAGGAACAGTGCGGGGCAGGTTGCGCCATGTCCCCTCGCCACCCCGCCAGAGGGTAATCGCTTCCTGGTAGGGGATGGTGATCACCGCGTAGATGGAAACCACAACCAGCAAGAAAACGATGAATAACCCGGCAATCGCCGACGGGTATCGCCGGATTTCCTGAAGAGCATCTTTAATCGTCTGCATACTCCTTCCCTCGTCACGCGCTCACCCGAACCCGGGGGTCCAGGATGGCGTAGATAATGTCCAGCAAGAAGACCGTGATGGCCAGGAGATAAGCGAAAATCACTGTAGAGCCCACGATAACGGGGACGTCAAACAGACCGACGGCCTGATAAAGGGCCCGCCCCAGGCCAGGCCAGTTGAAGACGGTCTCAAAGATCGGGGCGCCCGTCCACAAACCGATGACCGTCAGCATGAAGTTGGTCACGATGGTGGGGAGGGTGGGCCGCAGGATGTAGCGCCGCTCAATGGCCCGCCCGCTCAGCCCCTTTGCCTTTGCCAGTTCCACATAATCCTCGCTGGAGTAAATCAGGAAGAAGGTGCGCCAACTGTAAACGCTGAGGAAAATGGCACTGATGGTCAGGGCCATAATGGGGAGGATCATGTGTTTGGCCACGCTTAGGGCGTAGAGGAGCGGCGTCTGCGGGGGCGGGGCATCCACCAGGTCGCCGAAGGGGAGAATCCGCAGCCAGCCGGCAAAGATGAGGATCAGGAAGAGGCCGTAGAACCACCCCGGCGCCGAGGAGGTGGGCGAGAGGACCACAAACAGCCGGTCCCAGAAACTCCCGTATTGGCGGGAGAGGATGAGAGCGATGAAGAGGCTCAGGAAAAACAGGAACAGGTTCTCCGTCCCGAACAGCAGAAGGGTTGCCGGTAACCGTTCCAGCAGAATCAACCGGACCTGCCGGGACCCGGAGTTGCTGGTCATTAATTGAGCGAATCCCAGGCGCAGAGTGAGGGCGTTCTCCAGAAAGCGGAAACTCCGGACCAGGAAGGGTCGGTCCAGCCCCAGCCGCTTCTCCTCCAGGCGGACTTTTTCTTCAATTAGCTGCCGCTTGGCATCCGGGTCCAGATTCCGGAGGGCCGGGTCGTTCATCACCTGAATGGCAATGTTCTCCCGGATTTCCCCTTTGCGAATCTGGTCCACATAGCCACCCATGTTGGCGATCAGGACGGTCAAATAGACCCCGATGATCACGGTAATGAAGAGGGTGACGCCCCGCACCAGGGTATACCGGAGGATGCGGGCAAAGGTACTCTGCAGAAAGGATGTGCTCCGTACTCTTTTTCTCGGTATTGCCAGTGCCTGCTCAGACATCCTGTTTCCCTCTTTCATAAGGTAGGACAACGGCTTGCAGTTGTCCTACTATTTTTCCACCTGTGCAGTTGGGAAACCGCAAAGGGCGCAAAGAACGCAAAGAGATAGAAAATCTTAGCGCCCTTTGCGTTCTTTGCGGTGAATCCAATCCCACCGCACGGATCGCAATTCAGAAAGGGCAGGTAATTGCACAGGTCGCAATTTTTTGAAGAAAAGCCCGACGGGGACGCAGGGCTGTCCCTGGATGGCCCCCGTCGGGCTTCCTTCACCAGATGGGGTCAGCCCCTGGGACTACGGCGCGACCACGACGAATTCCACGGTGCCGTAGGCCGGGATGCTGACCACCTTGGAGGCCACCGCCACCTCCAGTTTCGCCGCACCCGCGGGGAACTGGGAGGTCACGTCGCCGGAGAGCACGACCTGGTACTGGCCCTCCGCAACCATCGCGGCGTCGCCTTTGGCCAGGAGGTTGCCCTGGCTGTCAAAGATCAGGTAGACGACGCTGGCGATTTCGTCCGACGGGTACGGCTCTTCCTCAAAGGTGACGTACACGTCGTACTTGGCCTCCTGACCCTTGGTCACCTGGCCGGGGCCCTCCACCTCCACGACCGCCACCTTCGGCACGCCGAAGCCGGCCCACTTCTCCGCCAGGTCGGGGTAGGCCTCGTTGCGCTTCAGCAGCAGCGTCTTGGCCGTGGTGTCCACCTGAGCCAGATAGAAGGGCCCGGTGCCGACCCAGAAGTGCTTGTACTGGTCGTACCACTTGGCCAGGTTGGCGTAGCGGGCCGCCGCCTCGTCGGCGCTCACATACTGGCCCAGGGTCGGCGCGTAGGGGATGAACTTCTCCGCCGCAGCCTGGTCCAGGTACTTCTTCAGGATGTCCAGGCTCGGCCCGGCGACGAAGGACATCCACTCCACCTCCAGGGCGGTCGCCTTGTCGCTGGTGAAGGCCAGTTCCTTGTTGGCCTCGGCCAGGTAGCCCAGCGCCAAGCTGTGCCACGGCGCCTGGCCGTAGGAGTAGTACGGCCACCAGCACATTGCGTTGGTGACGTTGTTCTCGGCGTCCAGGTAGAAGAGGTCGTCGTAGGTCTCAATCACCAGCGGGTCCGTGGACACGATGCGGACGCCCTTGAAGTGTTCCAGGAAGCTATCCAGGGACGCCTTCTGGGCCTCGTCAAAGATGGGGCTCTCCTCCTTGCCGGGGTCAAAGGTCATGATCATCGTCATGAGGATGTCCCCCAGGCTCAGCGGGCTGCCGTCGTGCCACTTGACCTTCTGGAACAGGTCGGCCGGGTAGTACACCGTCACCTTGACGTTGGCGGTGGCTCCTTCGGGGAACTTCTCGCCCACGGTGATGAAGCGCTGGTTGGCCGCATCCCAGTCTGCCCAGGCATCGGCGGGCACCTGGATCTCCGGAGCGAACTGGAGGCTGACCCAGTCCAGCGTCTTCCCGACCGGCAGGCCCTCCTTCACCACCACCTCGGCCTTCTCAATGCGGTTGGGCAGGAGCAGGCCGGTGTAGGGGTCAGAGACGACGGCGTACTCGCCGAGGCCCCGCTGGACATCGGTGTCGTAGACCCAGTTGGAGCCGCCGATGGGGTTCCACGGGTCAATCAGCACGTCCGGCTGACCCCAGCGGACCCGACCGCCCACCTGGTCCTTCCAGCGCAGAGTCATCGGCCACAACTGGGAGCCCTCCACACCACCCGCCAGGTCGGAGGCCACCTCCAACTTCGCCAGCCGCGGCGTGAAGGAGTACTGGTCCGCCAGCCAGACCCGCACCGAGTCCTGCATGGCCAGTTCCAGCGCCTTCCGGAAGAGTTCATCCCGCTCTGCCAGGCTCTTGAAGTCGTTGTTGGCCAGCCGCTCCGCGATGTTGAAGAACTCCTCGGTGGGGGTGTAGGCCTGCCAGAGGGGTGAACCCAACCCCAGTTTGGTGTAGAAGAAGGCGAAGTTGCTCCCCGCATCCCGTTCCACAACGGTGGTGATCCAGCCGCCGGTGTAGATGTGCCACAGACCTTCTGCCGGGTCGGAGCGGATCCAGATGGGGGACGCCTCCGTCCGGGTCTTGTACTGGCGGTCCACGGTGAAGCCCAGGGCCTCCAACTGGTTGGAGACGTAGTCGCCGATGATCTTCCGCTCATCCTCGGTCCGGATGACGAACACCAGCGTAATGGGCTTCCCATTGTACGTCCACTTCCCGTCAGGCCCCAGTTCGGCGCCCAGTTCGGTCATCCGCTGAGTGATGACCTCCTTGGCCTTGTCCAGGTTGTAGGCGTACTTGGCCTCCAGGGCCCGCACCACGTCAATGTACCGGGCGTAGTCCGGGAAAGCGGAGACCAGGGGCAGGAGTTTGGTCGCCGCCAGGCCGCCGTAGATCTCCTGGACGATGTAGTTGCGGTCCACCGCCCAGTTCATCGCCTCCCGGATCTGGGGGTCACCGAAGGGATTCAGGCGACCGTCGTTGAACTCCAGAATGGGGTTGAAGGTGAGTTCTACGTACGACCCGAAGGCCATAGAGTAGGCCAGGTCTGGGTTCGCCTTCACCTTGGCGAAGTTCTCGGGGCCGCCCATCCCGTGGCCGTAGAGGTCAATGTCTCCACCCTCCAGCCGGGGCAGCGCGTTCTCATCGCCGCCGATGCCGATGAAGACCACCTCATCCAGCCACGCGCCGTAGCGGGGGACCGGCGTGGGCGTGGGCGGCACCGGGGTCGGCGCCTCCGTCGGCTTGGCCGGCGGCGGGGTCGTGGGCGGCGGGGTCGGCTGGCAGGCCGTCATCAGCAGCCCCACGACCAGCAGCAGCGTCAGGGCTAACAGTCCGCGTTTCATCGTTTCTCCTCCTGTGTTGGTAAATGGGTAGATTGGGGATTGGTAAATTGGTGCAGAGGTTGGGGCGCGCGGATTCTCCCTTCCCAGGCATCACCTCCTTTCGCAAAGACGGATACGCATACACTCCATGAGTTCACTGCAAAAACTCACCGCAAAGAACGCAAAGGACGCAAAGGTGTTCATTAAAACATTGCTCTGCGTACTCTGCGGTCTCTGCGATGAGAAACCCTTTTTGCAGTGGAGTCACTCCATGAAATAATACTGTTGGCGGGCCGAAAAGGTTCAAATCGCGTATCGCGAATCGCTTATCGCGAATCGCTTATCGCGTATCGTCAGTGGTCTATGGTCTGTCGTCAGTGGTCCGTCGTCTGTGGTCCGTGGTCGGTCGTCCGTCGTCAGCGGTCGGACCATGTACGTCCCCTCCCGGCGGAAGCCGCGCGTTCGGTAGTAGGGACGGGTGCCCACGGCGGCGATGACAGCCAGCCGCCGGTAACCGGCCCGGCGGGCCATCTCCGCCGCCGTCTCCAGGAGACGGGTGCCCAACCCGATATGTTGGGCCCGCCCGTCCCGCCGTTGGCTTAATTCTACCGCAGGGCCGTATATATGCAACTCCCGCACCACCGCACTCCCCCACAGTTCCTCCATCTCCGGCTCCACCCGGGGGAAGGAGAGGCGCAGGAAGCCCGCCAGATACCCGTCCGGGGTCTCGCCCGCCAGGAAGTGCTCCACGGTGGCATCGGTCTCGTAGGTGGTGACGGTGACCGTCAGGGAGGCCGGGTCCACCGGTCGGCCGCGCACTTCCCGGCAGCGGATGCACCGGCAGCGCAGGCCCTGGCGCGCCATCGCCTCCCGCACCACTTCCCGCAGGTTGGAGCGGGTCACTCCGGCGACGATGTCCGGCGCGGGGATGTCCCGCATCAGGCGGTTGAGCCGGACGTAGGGGGGGATGAGCGCTTTGCAGGCCACCAGCAACCGGACCAGCGTCTCCTCATCGTAGGGCTGGTACTTCCCCTCCCGCCAGAGGTCGTAGAGGCCGGTCCCTTCCAGGAGCAGGCAGGGGTAGATTTTCAGTT
>Ga0197142_1001999_pt1 | contig 18218 bp, 12 predicted proteins | sample GBS60_MetaG_FD_148614 | JGI IMG/M metagenome (GOLD analysis project Ga0197142, IMG submission 148614) | Sediment microbial communities from Great Boiling Springs, Gerlach, Nevada, United States - GBS 60_MetaG | ecosystem: Environmental > Aquatic > Thermal springs > Hot (42-90C) > Sediment...
CCCGCATTTCTTTTCCCATCGGCAACGGAAAATGGTGGTCACCCAAAAACTATGACGGTCGCTACGGTCGGACAATGACCCTGAAGACCGCCTTAGCGACTTCCAACAATGTCATCGCTGTCAAGTTGATCCGGGCTGTGGGAGTTGACAAAACCATTGAGGTCGCAAAGCGAATGGGCATTAAGTTCCCGCCCGGAGTCAATCCAGCATTAGCAAGTTACGCTTTAGCCCTCGGTGCCGTGGGTGTGACGGTTTTGGATCACACTGCTGCTCTGGCTTCCGTTGCGACAGGTGGAGCGAAGGTCACTCCAACGGGAATTAACAAAGTTTACGACAATGAGGGTAGGTTGATTTACTCGGCAAAACCTGAGCACCAGCAAGTTTTGATGCCAGAAGTTGCAAGCCAACTCTTGAAGATGCTGTTGGCAGTTGTGACCGAGGGAACGGGGAGAAGGGCTCAAATCCCCGGCTATCAAGTCGCAGGCAAGACTGGGACGAGCGAGGAAGTGAAAGATGTTTGGTTTGTCGGTTTTACTCCGACCATCGCCTGTGGTGTCTGGATAGGTCGCGACGACAATAAACCTTTACGGGCAGGATCGGGCGGGACTTTATGCGCACCTGTTTTCAAGGAAATCGTCATGGCTGCGTTGAAGTATTATCCCGGTGAGCGAACTTTCCGCCTACTCAAGCAAGAGCGCGACGCTGATGGTAGGGCGGAAGAGAGCAGGAATGTCCGGGTTGTTATCTGTGCCGAATCTGGATTGTTGGCGACAGATTTTTGCCCTGTCACCTATTCTGAAATTGTCCCCGCTGACCGAGCGCCCAAACGGAAATGCCCGCTCCACCGTGAGGAACTTCAACCTGTGTTGATTTGCACCGTTTCCGGGAAACTCGCCACCCCTAATTGTCCCGCTCAAACTGTTGTCATCAAAACACTCCCGAAAAGCGCCATCCCGACAGAAGCATGTGACATCCATGCCCCTACACCACCAACCGAGGAGGTTAAAAGTCAACCTCAACCAAATCCCCCTGAGCAACTTTCCCCATAGCGGTTCGCTCTTGGCATCGCCTCTGTCCATTTGCCCAGTTGCCTTTTGTCAACGGGAAAAAATCTTGTAACCGTGTCCTTCCTTTGCGGGCGTGTCGGTGTTAAAATTCAGGGCGAAAAAAATGCTTTTGGCGCTTCAGTGAGCGAGTTGCATCGGGCAATTCCAAGGGGGCGTTGAGAGAATGCGTTGGTGGTTGATCGCAGGGTTGACGCTGTTGTGTTTTGGACAGGGTAGCAACGCTCAAGAGGGCGAAATTTATCGGCTCGTTCCGGGAGATGTTGTCAACATCATCGTCCTGAACGACCAAACTTTGTCCGGCGAGCAAGTTATCGGTCCGGACGGTTTCATCCGTCTCCCGCTTGTCGGTGCAATTCAAGCGGCAGGTCTGACTTTAGACGAGTTAACGGAAAAATTGCGCCAATCGCTGTCTCGCTTCATTCGCAACCCGCGCGTTACTGTCACCCTTAAACAGTTTCCCATGTCGGTCAGGCGGGTTTATGTTTTGGGTGAGGTGAAAAATCCCGGTGCTTTCCAACTCCCACCAGGCATAAACCCGAAAGTCTTTGACGCTGTTGCTTTGGCAGGTGGCTTTACTGACAACGCTGATTTAACTCAAGTTCGGGTTTTCCGAAGGGACGGACAAAGCGTTACCTTCAACTTGCGCGATTTCCAAGCAAGCAACGCAACCATCAATCCCGGCGACTTGATTTGGGTCCCACCTGCCTTCGTAAAAGTCAGCATCGTCGGTGCGGTTGAGAAGGGGGGAATTTACCCAGTCCCAGTTCGCGGGACTTTGCTTGACGCTTTGGCTGCTGCAGGGAGCGTGAAAGAGCCAAGCGCAACCATCAAGGTCTACCGCGCAGGCAATGAACTTTTGAGCGTTTCTTGGTCTGACTTGATAAGTGGCACGGTTCCGCCCATCAGCCTTCAGGAAGGCGACACGATTTTGGTCTCAGTCCCGACAATTGCAGGTATCGTGGTCGCAGGTGCAGTTTCAAGACCCGGAACTTATGACATCAAGGGCAACATCACCGTCTTGGGTGCATTGGCTTTGGCGGGAGCGAGCGTTGAACCTGGGAGACCGCTTCAGGTTAAAGTTCTAAGGCAGGGGCAGGAGGTTTTGAAGGTCGTTTGGCAGGAAACATCCATGCCGACGAAGGAGTTGACTCAACCCCTTCAACATGGGGACATGGTTTTGGTTGAGCCACTGGTTATAAGGGCAACTTTAGTCGGTCCTGTCAGGAAGCCCGGTTCTTACCTATTGCCTGTCGGCTCAACCATCGTTGACCTCCTTGCTAAAGGCGAAGAAGTTTTGCCCAACGCCGATTTGGCGGGAGCATATTTGCTTCGGAAAGGTGAAAGCAAACCTGTTGACATCTTGGCTTTGCTTTGGGAGAGTGAAATGGAAGCGAACATTGAGTTGCAGGAAGGCGATGTTTTGCTCATACCCGCTGTCAGGAAGGTTTGGGTTGCAGGTGCGGTTCTCCGTCCAGGTGCTGTTGAGTATCAACCACGCATGACCGTTGTGGACGCAATAAGTGCTGCAGGTGGACCGATCAGTTTGGACATCGCTGACTTGTCGGCAGTCAGGATTGTCAGTGGGAACGAGGTTAAGGTGGTCAACTTGGAGGGGGCATTTCAAGGCGGCAACTTGCCCACCTACCCTCTTAAGCCGGGAGATGTCGTCTTGGTTCCGGAGAAAGCGAAGGCTTACATTTACGGTGCAGTTTTCAAGCCAGGTGCGGTGAGGGTTCAAGAGGGAGACACCGTTCTCACTGTGTTGAGCAGTGCGGGAGGACCAATTCCCGATGCCAGATTAGACGAAGCAAGGTTGATTCGTTTTGTTGAAGGTCAAGCGATTGTGATGAAGTTGGATTTGGGCAAAGCGCTCTCGCGTGGGGATTTGTCTCAGGCTCCTGTCATGATGCCTGGCGATGTGCTTTACATCCCCCCTCGCCGCCGCAGCCAATGGGACATTGGGCGTGTGATTAGCATCACAACTGGTTTAGCGACAGCGGTTTACTATCTTTCCAGAACACGCTGAGGGGGGTGATTTCTTTGGAGTTAGAAAGGCTCAACGGACAGTCGTGGTATGCGGTTTACACCCATGTTAACTTTGAGGAAAGGGTTGCGAGCGCTTTGGAAGCGCAGGGTTTTGAAGTATACTTGCCGATGCTTCGTTGCTGGGACCGAAGAAAGGGCGTTCTCACTTGGAAACCAGCCTTCCCCCGTTACTTGTTCGTTCATTGCCTCTTGACCCCATCCGAGTGGCGGGCGATCAAGAAAACAAGAGGCGTCCTGCAATTTGTTGGGATGGAAAAACCCGAGCCTATCCCGGAAGAGGAAATTCGGTCAGTTCGGATTTTGTTGGAGGCGACAAATGGTGAAGTTGAAGGACACCCATTTTTGAAGGTCGGAGACAAGGTCAAGGTCGTTTCAGGACCGTTTAAAGGTGCTGTCGGCTACTTGATTGAAGTCTGCAAACGCCACAAACTGCTCGTCGGCATTGAGATTTTGGGAAGGGCGGTCGTTGTGGAGATTGACTCAAGTTTCGTTCGCCCCCTTGAACCTTGGGAGCAGTAAGGGGAATGGCGGAGCGACGGGGATTCGAACCCCGGAGGGCTTTTTAGACCCTACCCGGTTTCCAGCCGGGTCCCTTCGTCCACTCGGGCATCGCTCCGCTCATTTTCTCATGTCATGGCGGAGGGACGGGGATTTGAACCCCGGAGGAGCGTCCTTTAACGCCCCTACGCGATTTCGAGTCGCGCCCCTTCGGCCGCTCGGGCATCCCTCCGTAACAAAATTTTAGCAAACAACAACCACTTTGTCGCATAAGCCAATCATTTTCCGTAGTTGCTGCCTAAAAAGACGAGATGGGATGCTTGCCCAAGGGCAGTCCTTAACCACTGTCACACCCACCCAAAGCGCAACACATTGTTGTGGCTGACTGTATTGTGATATGGGAGTGTGACAGGGTTCTATTCAATGCGCACGAACCTTAATGGCGCTAACTCGTCAGAGTTTAATGAACTTGACCGAAGATGTTAGTGCGATGAGGAAAACCAAGGGGGAAGAACCATGAACGCAAGCAAAGAATTTTTCACACGCCGCGAGTTTTTGAAAAGAATAATCCTCACTGGCGTAGGCACCTCGTTTGCACCACTCATCGCCTATGCCTGTGAGGAAGCAGTTCCGCGTCAGCCACGAATTGCGTATTACTGCAACGGTGAGATTCATGTGAGCCTGCCAGGTCGGGAAGGCAAGCCAATTACGAAAGGGCATTGGGATTTTAAGCCTTCATGGTCAAAGACCGGTGACATGCTCGTGTTCTTTCGCCGATTGAAAAGCGACCCCGATGTCAGCAAGTGGCTCACAGCCATCTGCATCATCAATGTTGACGGCACCGGTTTCCATCAACTCACCGACGGCACTTATACCGAGTTCAATCCCACATGGACAAGGGACGGAAAGAACATTCCTGTGTGGAACCGAAAAGACCCGAAAACTGGTAACTTTTGCATCATGGCGAGCAAGGTCGGAGGCAAGCCGGGTGAGGAACTCCCACTCACTGACCCACGATACTTCGCTTGGGTTCATTCTGCTCTCAGCGACGGCAGGCTGTTTGTCACGGCTAACCCACCGAAACTCGGTTTTGGTTACTACCTGATGACGCCGAAACCCGGCGGCGAGCCAAAGTTTGAGAGGATTGAGTGCGAACTGTTGAGGAAAGGGTTCTTGGACCGCGTAAGTGTCTCTCCCGATGAGAAGATGATTTGCTTTGAGTTTCAGCCATGGTCAAAAGGGAGAACGATGGCAGGAAGGACTCTTTTCATTGCCGAGTTCAACGCCGAGAAGCGAGTGATCAAAAATCCGAAGCCGTTTGCGAACGAAGAGGGTAAACCTTTGTGGTTTGGCTACCCACGCTGGATTGATGGTGGGAAAGCCGTGATTTACCACGCCGGCAAGCCCGGCAATTGTCAACTTTATGTCTACCGCCTTGAGGACCGCTCAACCAAGCGTGTTTCCACTGACCCTAAAGCCGATTATCGCTATCCATGTGGGGAGGATGCGCCATGTTGACGAGGAGAGAGTTTCTGAAGAAGACGGTGCAAGGTTTAACCGCATTGGCAGTCAGCGAGAGCGTGACGACTCAATCTTCCACAATTCCCATGCGCACGCTCGGCAAAACAGGTCTCAAACTTCCCGTCTTGGGCTTCGGTGGTGCGGTGCTGGCTTCGTTTTGGGGCAATCCGCTTTCCTACAAGGAACGAGTGGAGTTAGTTCGCTACGCTTATGAACGAGGTGTGCGTTACTTTGACACTGCTGGCAACTATGGTGAAAGTCAGTCCATCCTTGGCGAGGCGCTCAAGGACCGGCGGAAGGATGTGTGTCTGGTGACTAAAGTTGAAACCACCAAGCCGGAGGAAGTGCGCAAGGCTGTCGAGAAATCGTTGAAGGAACTCCAGACAGACTACCTTGACATCCTTCTGATTCACGGCACGCCTGGATTGGAGCAGATGAGCATAGAACAGGCAATGAAAATTCACGCCGAGTTGGTCAAACTCCGCGACGAGAAAATCACTCGGTTCATCGGGTTCTCCGCACACGGTTATTTTGACAAGGCTCTGGTTCTGATCAAAACCGGCGAATTTGACATGTGCATGTTAGCCTACGGCTACATACCTTTCGCCTTCAGGTCTTTTCTGGCGCCTCAAATGGTCAAACTGCGCGACGAATGTCTAACTAAAGCCCACGAACTCGGCATGGGCGTTGTTGCAATGAAAGTGCTTAGTGGTGGCTTGATTGGGCGATGGTCAAGTTACCTTGTGCCAGGCTTTGACGAGAAGCGCCTTGAGCAACTTCCCGCAGCAGCGATTCGCTATGTGATGCAGGACAAACGAATCAACCTGTTAGTCATTGGCATGAGGTCAAAAGAGGAAGTTGACGCCAACATCAAAGTCGTCTCTGCCGATAGCAAATTCACGAAAGAAGACCGTGCCCTGCTGGCAGAGTTTACACGAAAACTCTATGAGACCGCCATTGTCAAGAAGATGCGCCGTGAATGACTGTTTGGAGGCACAGTGAGGGTGAGACGATGAAAATGGTCTTCAACATCGTCATCTCGGCTAACACGATGGCACTGGTTCCTGCCACAACACCGCATAGATTTACAAAGGCATATCGGAGGTGAATGAGCCATGAAGGCTCGTGTCACCTTCGTCAGTTTGATTGTCCTGCCTATTTGCTTGCTCATTTGCTTGGGCAACACTCAGTGGCAGGAGTGGAGTGGTGTTGGTGTTTCAAAAGGAGCGCCGTTGCCACCAGCAGAAAACTTCAAGCCTCGTCCGCACGGTGAAGAGGCTACTAAGGCTGGTCTCAAATTGGATGTGTTGCAGAAGATTGACATTGAAATGCAACGGCATGTCGCCGCTAAAAATGTCGCAGGCATAAGTGCTCTCATTTTCAAGAACGGTGTGCGAGGTTACTTTGAGATGTTCGGCTGGGCTGACATTGAAGCAGGCAAGCCCATGACTGAGGACACTATTTTTCGTCTGATGAGCATGAGCAAACCAATCATCGCGGTAGCAGCATTGACGCTATATGACGAAGGCAAATTCACACTTGACGAACCAATCTCCAAATACTTGCCTGAGTGGTCGGAGCCGAAAGTCCTTGAAAACGGTCGGCTTGTCCCGGCACGCAGACCTATTACACCCCGTATGCTGATGAGCCACTCCAGCGGACTTTACTACGGTAACTTGCAAGGCATCCCTACCCAAGAAGGCAATTTGGCAGCCACGATGTATTGGTTCGTGCGCAGACCAGGCGTAACTTTAAGAGAGTTCTCCGAGGCTTTGGCGAAGCAACCCTTGAAGTTCCATCCCGGTGAGGGCTACGAGTATGGTCACAGCATTGACATCCTCGGTCGCTACATTGAGGCGGTCGCTGGTAAGCCTTTGGATCAGGTTTTGAAAGAGCGTTTGTTCGTTCCGTTGAAGATGGTGGACACTGACTTTTGGGTGCCGCCGGAAAAGGTTCATCGGCTATGCAAGGTTTATCGCCAACCTCAACCAGGCGTGCTTGAGCCGGGTCGCGACACCAGCGACCCCACAAAGAAACCAACACTCTTTCTCGGCGGTCATGGGCTGTTCAGCACCATCGGCGATTACGAACGCTTCTGCCGCATGATTCTAAATCGTGGCGAGTTAGACGGCGTGCGTGTGCTGAAGCCAGAAACGGTTGACCTGATTTTCCAAAACCATCTCAAAGTGCCAACGATGAAATACGGTCTTGGTGGCGTTGTTGACGGCGAGGGTCTCTACGGCTGGGGCGGTGCATATGGCACACAATTTGTGATTGAACGCAAGCACAACTTCTTCGTCATTTTCATGGTGCAGACGCAAGGCTACAAAGCGCCAACCTATCCCGTCTTCCTCTCCTTAGCCTACGAGGCTGCTGGTATTTCCAAAAGGTTTGCTGGCGGGTTAGGTGCAGGTGGTGTAGCCAACTTAATCAAGCAACGCGACAAGAACAACGATGGAAAACTTGACCGCAACGAACTGCCAAGACCTTTGTTTGACCGCCTTGATGCGATCAAGGACGGTTTTGTGACTGAGGACGAATTGAGAGCGTTTTGGAGGAGGGATCGGAAATGAGAACCGCTATTGCAGTCGTTCTCTCAACCGTTATTGCCTGTCTAACATTTTCGGTGCAGAAAGCATCTACGCCCACCGCTGGCGACCAACCTGCCAAACTCTTCAAAAAACTTGACCGCAACGGCGATGGGAAACTTTCTCGGGAAGAACTGATGCAGATGCCAGGTTTAGTGCGATTGCTGTCGGTGGCAGATGCAGATAAGGACGGAGCGCTAACAGCAGAAGAGATAATCGCATACATGAACCAATTGGCTACCAAACGATTGCAGTCTGCTACACCGCCACCCGATGCACCCTACATTCAAACAGAACATCGGATCACAGTTGATGGTCGTGAGCGCACTTTCATCGTCCAAGAGCCCAAAGTCAAGAAGGGAAAACTGCCTGTAGTTTTCGTCTTTCACGGTGGCGGTGGGCGCGGCATCAACATGGCTGCTGTCGGGTTTCGCGACATGGTCGCGGAAGAGCAATTCCTCGCTGTCTATCCCGACGGATGGAAGGGAAACTGGAACGACGGGCGCAACGCACCTTCTATCGCATCTCATCGGGAAGGCGTGGATGATGTGAAGTTTGTCCGCGCCATTGTTGAGTATTTGGCATCTCGCTATGACATTGACCGCTCACGAATCTTCGCCACCGGCGCTTCCAACGGTGGCATTTTCTGTCACTACCTTGCAGCCAAAGCATCGGACTTGTTTGCAGGCATTGCACCGATTATTGGAGGCATGGCTGAACCCGTTGCCAAAACCTTCAACCCAAGCCATCCAATCTCGCTGTTGGTCATCCAAGGGGATGCGGATCCACTTGTGCCCATCAACGGCGGTCCTATCGCTGGTTCTGATCGTCGTGGTCGCATCATCTCTACGGATGAGATGCTGAAGAAATACCTTGCCCACAACGGCATCACTGCTGAGCCCAAAGTTGAGCAACTCCCTGACATTGACCCTAATGATGGAACTGTTACCGTAGTCTACCGTTGGCCTCCCGGACGGGACGGCGTGCGGGTTGAATATTACCTCGTCAAAGGTGGAGGTCACACTGTGCCCGGCATAGGTGGTGGTTCGTTGCGAGAGGCACTCGTTGGAAAAACGAGCCGCGACTTTAATGCCCTGAAGGTGATTTGGAACTTTTTCAAGTCATGTCCGCCGCGCCGACATTCAAATCCTAAATCAAACGAGCCAACTTCTAAGGGGGTGAGACAATGAGAGCGAGCATCTTGGTTCTCAGCATGTCAGTTTGCCTACTCTGTGTCGCACTTTCAATGCAAGAACCGTCAGGGACGGTTGCCAGCAGGCTCGTTGAGCGGTTTAGGCAACTTGACCGTGATGGAGACGGCAAATTAAGCCGACAAGAACTACCTATGGTTTTGTTTGACCGACTTGACACCAACAAAGACGGCTTTGTGACATTGGAAGAAGTCAAGGCTTTCTTTGCAAGGGGAGGTATTGCCGCGCTACAGCGATACGGTAACATTAAGCCGGCACCACACAAAGAGGAGATTGCGGAGCAACGACCGGGCGAGCCACCGTTGAAGAAAATGCCTGACGGAGACCCAGCACGCGATGCGGCGGGGAGAGGACAGTTGTTTGAGAGCATCTGTGTTCCTGGCTTCACCAACATTCAAGAAGGCATGAACGGGTTAGCAATCGTGGACTTGAATAAGGACGGCTTGCTTGACATTGTTGCCACATATTCACCGCCACGCTTTTGGGGTGGGGCTTGGGGCGCCGGTGAGAAACTGCGCGTGTTCATCAACGAAGGTGGCTTTAAGTTCCGCCAGCACACAATCAAAATCCTTGACTCAAAAGTTTCGCCGGAAAACTTTGGGCGGGGACAGGTGCCGAACTTAGCAGATTTCAACGGTGACGGCTTCCTTGACCTGTTCGTTACGCGACACGCACAGATGTCAGGAGGAAGGTCTCTCCCTAACGACCAGAAACTCGGCAACGGTCTTTATGTGAGCGAAGGTTCGTGGGACACATTCCGCGATGTCTCAGCGAAGATGGGCATCCAGAACGAGAAAGCTTACAATCGTCAGCCTTCCTTCGGCGATGTAAACAAGGACGGTTGGCTTGATATTGCTGTCGGTTGCGACAACATCGGTAACGCGATGGGTGGTTTCCCTCACAGCAGGCTTTACATCTTCAAGCCCAACGGTCCCAACTTCATGGACGGTCATTTTGAGGACATCGGTGGCACAGACCTTGTCCCTGACTTTGGCGGCTTCTATCACGACAGCGCAAAGGACAAGGCAGGTCCCGACATCAACCTGCGAGACCTTGACAACGATGGAGACTTGGATCTCATCCAGTCCTACCATGTGGACATCCGCGATCCATCACTGCCCTACTCGCCCGTAGAGTATCGTCAAGGCGTGTTCTGTTGGAAAAATCTGCTCGTTGAAACTGGCGAGTTGAGATTTGAGAAGGTTACCAACAACGGACTTGCCTGCGAGGCTCGCTTGAAACTCAACCCAGATAAGAGAACTTTTGAGCCTATCGGCAAAGCGCCCGGGTTGCCCTACATCTCTTTTGCGGATGTAAACAATGATGGATTGCTTGATGTCCTTGCCGTCGGTCCTGCAGACCCACGCTGGGCACCACGCACCGAATATGTCACTGGCAGATTTTGGCTGAACAAGGGCAACTTCCGGTTTGAGGAAGCAACTGATGCCGTCGGATTATCCGCATTGAACTGGGTCTATCGCGACTGGTGCATCTTCTTTGATGCTCCCTTGCCGCGCCGACGCGCTGGGGCAATTATTGACCCTGCAGACCGTCGCCCATACTTTGGTGACGCTATTTTCGGTGATTTCAACAACGACGGCTGGGTAGACCTCGTCCTCCTTGACCGCAGTGAATCCATGAATCCCGAGGCGAGAGCCATCCTTTTCATGAACCGTGGCGACGGCACTTTTGAGCCGAAACCAACCACTTGGAGTGGTTTGGATAGCAATGGCATTTGCGGCGAGACTGCTGACCTTAACAACGATGGGCTTCTTGACCTCGTCTTTGCTGCCGACCCTGACAATTCAGGCATCGCTTTCAGCATGGCACGATACGAGAGCAGGGTTTACTGGAACACTGGGCTTCACGGCGCACGCGAAAACCACTGGCTCAGGCTGCGTTTCAGCGGAGTGAAAGATGCCGAGTTAATTGGCGCTCGCGTGGAAGTCACTACTTCTGGCATGAAGCAATACCGTTGGGTTCACAGCGACCAAAGTTACAAAAGCGGAAGCCCACTTGAAGTCCATTTCGGTCTGGGCAAATACGAACGGGCAGATGTTACCGTCATCCTGCTTAATGGCAGAAGATACGAGTTTCCGGGGCTTAAGGCTGACCGTTATTTGGACCTGAATTTAGCAACGCACACGGTTTCAGAAATCCGTCGGAGGTAGATTGTGGGTAAAAAGCCCATTCGTTCCAATTGCCAACAAAGGCGGTCTCCGCTAAATAAAGAAACTTGCAAGGAGGGTGAGGAAACATGGGACGACATTACGAACGCGAACTGACCGACCTTTCTGCTTTAACTCGCCGTGAGTTCTTGAAGGTAGCAGGGAGTTTTGCTTTTGCTGCTGGCACGACATTGACTTTGGGAGCAAGGTGGTTGGGAGCGGAAGGAGCAGTGCAACGAAAGCCCAACATTGCGCTCATCTTAGCGGATGACCTTGGGTATGCTGAACTGGGCTGTCAGGGCTGCAAGGATATTCCAACACCGAACATTGATTCCATCGCTCGCAACGGTGTCCGGTTCACCCAAGGTTATGTCACTTGCCCCGTCTGCGCTCCCACACGGGCAGGACTGCTTACAGGTCGGTATCAGCAACGGTTTGGCTTTGAGGCGAACCCTGGTCCAGAAGAATACGCTGCCGAAAACTTCGGTTTGCCTTTAGACCAACCAACATTGGCTGAGCGGCTAAAGGCAGTTGGTTATGTCACAGGCATGGTGGGCAAGTGGCATCTTGGCTATAAGCCAGAGTTGACGCCGCCAAAGCGCGGGTTTGACGAATTCTTCGGGTTCCTGAGTGGGGCGCACGATTATCTACCCGGTAGTCGGCGCAGCGAACCTCGGCGCGGCATGGAAAAAGTCACGGAGACCGAATATCTAACTGATGCCTTTGCACGCGAGGCTGTTGCGTTTATCCAAAAGAACAAGCACAAACCCTTCTTCCTCTACCTCGCTTTCAACGCTGTTCATGGACCTTTGCAGGCAACTGAAAAGTATCTGAAGCGAGTTGAAGGAATCAAGAACCCAACTCGTCGCATTTTTGCCGCGATGGCTGTGGCAATGGATGATGCTGTGGGGCGAGTGTTGGAGACGCTGCGAAAGGAAGGTCTGGAAGAGAACACGCTTATTTTCTTCCTCAGCGACAACGGCGGACCGACGCCTCAAACGACCTCAAGCAATGCCCCTTTGCGTGGCTATAAAGGTCAAGTCTGGGAAGGTGGTATCCGTGTTCCGTTCTTGATGCAATGGAAGGGGAAATTGCCAGAAGGTAAAGTGTTTGAAGAGCCAGTCTCGTCTCTTGACATTGTGCCAACTGTTCTGGCTGCCGTTGGGACAGAGGTGAAGCCGGGAGACGACTTTGATGGAGTCAACCTGTTGCCCTACCTTAGGGGCGAGAAGTCTGGCAGACCGCATGAGGTTCTCTATTGGCGATTTTTTGAAAAACGAGCCATCCGCATGGGTGACTGGAAGTTGGTTAAGGAGGCAGGACTAGCGCATTGGGAACTTTACAACCTTGCCGAAGACATCAGCGAGACAAGGAACTTGGCTGAGAAAATGCCGAAGAAGGTCAAGGAAATGGAGGAAGCATGGGAAGAGTGGAACGCCCAACTTCAGCCTCCCAAATGGGTTCGCCAAGATGCTCGCACTGCAAGGCGAAGAAGGACAAGCCCTTTGGCTGGAACTGGTCGGGGCATCAACATTGAGCAGCGTTTCCGCCAGATGGACCGCAACGGCGATGGCAAATTGAGCCAAGATGAACTCGGTCGTCCTGCCCTGTTTCACAGGCTTGACCTCAACAAAGACGGCTTTGTGACTCTGGATGAGGCAAAGAAAGTTCTCGGCGTGGAATGACACCCTATAGTTGCGGACAGCAGATGATCGTAAAATAGGTCAATGGATGCCGCGAAACTGCGACGAACAGGCTTGAAGGTGAAATGTTTGAATGCTACAATCAACTTAGTGTCAAGGGGTGCAATTGCAATTGGAGCAAACGAACATTCTGAGGAGGCTTGTTCGCAACGAACGGGCTACGGTTGCAGGCGCCGCATTAGTGACCATGACTCTCATAGGTCTTTCGCGCATAACGGGCATCGTCCGCGACATCGGTCGCACAACCCTTTTCGGGCGCGATTGGCACACTGATGCCTATGTCTCTGCCTTCAGTATCCCAGACCTAATCTACTTTCTCGCTTCGGGTGGTGCGCTTTCGGCAGGGTTTGTCCCAGTTTTTACTGGCTACCTGACGAAAGGCGAAGACGAAAAAGCGATGCGAACCTTTCGCGTGCTCATGACCTATCTCGGCTTGTTGCTGTTATCCCTCATCATCGCCTTTGAGGTTCTTGCGCCCCAACTTGTGGCATTGTTGTTCCCGGGCATGGTCGGTGACGAGCAAAAGTTTACCTTGACAGTTCGCCTCGTCCGCATCTTGTTGCCGTCTCAGTTTTTCTTCGTGCTGGGCAGTTTGTTCACTGGGGCGCTTTGGTCGCTCCGATACTTCGCCGAACCTCAGGTTCAGTCCGTCCTTTACAACCTTTTCATCTTGTTCGGTGGCATTTTGGGCGCTCAATTTTGCTCTCATTGGCTTGGCAAAGGAATTGAAGGCATGGCGATTGGAGCGCTCACAGGTGCAGCCGTCGGAGCAGGTTTGGTTCAGGCAAGGAAACTTCGGCAGGTCGGAATGGATTTTCGCCCCTGTTTTGACTGGCGAGACGAAGGCGCAAGGCAGGTGCTGAAACTCGTTATCCCTGTCGTCTTCAGCCTTTCCGTCACCCAAATCAATGCCATCATCTTGCCTCGCAGTTTCAGTTCCCTACTCCCTCACGGTGCAGCGACAGCCGTTGAAATGGCGAACCGAATCATGCAGTTGCCTGTCGCCTTGTTCGGCGCGAGCGTTGGCATCGCTCTCTTCCCTACCCTATCGGCTTTAGCCACAAAGGAAGCCATTGACGATTTGAGGCGACAGGTGGCAAGCGGATTGAGGACAGTGCTTTTCATGACAGTTCCGACAGCGGTTTTAATGGCGGTTTTGCGAGAGCCGATTGTTGCACTGTTCTTTGAGTATGGGCGATGGAAATCGTCGGACACACAAGCAACCGCTTTGGCGCTGCTCTTTTACAGTTTCGGCGTTCCCGCAATGTCGTGCCAGCAGGTTTTGGCGAGAGGCTTTTATGCGTTGCGCGACACTTGGACGCCTGTTTGGGTCGGACTTTTGAGTTTCGCTCTGGCTTTCTTCCTTAATGCCGCATTGGTTCATTCGCCGCTGCAACAAGGCGGTTTAGCGTTAGCCTTCTCAATTTCGGCTTGGTTCAACATCGCCTTGTTGGCGATTTTGCTACGCAAACGGCTGAATGGGTTGGAAGGCGCTGCTTTCCTGAAGTTGATGGTTTGGCTCTTACCATCTTCCGCAGTGATGGGGCTTGTCGCAACTTTCGTGCTCTCGTTTATGCCAGTCGGTGGGGTGTTTGAGCGTCTTTTGCGAGTTGGCTTGCCAGCGCTTATCGGTGGGATGGCATTCCTTGCCCTCATGCTTCGCTCAAACTTGCCTGAAGTCCAGCAAGTTATCGCAAAGTTACAATCCGTCAAGAGCCGATGGCAAAAGGGGCGATGAAATCGGTGCGTCCTTTCCTTTCAGTCATCATCGTCACTTACAACTCGCAGGACTTCATCGGCGAGTGCCTTGAAAGTGTTGAAAGGGCAATTGAAAAGGCGAAAGGCTGGGACTGGCTCAAAATTGAGATAATCGTGGTTGACAATGCTTCAACGGACGGGACGGTGGAAATCGTTCGGCAGTTTGATAGGGTCCGGCTGATTTGCAACGCTCAGAATCTTGGGTTCGCCGCTGGGGTCAATCGCGGCGCTAAGGCTGCGCAAGGCGATTGGCTGCTTCTTCTCAACCCTGATTGCATCGTTGATGAAAATGCGCTTTCAACCCTCATAAACTTCGTTCAAAACTGCGGTGACGAAATTGCAATCGTTGGGCTTCAACTCCTAAACGCTGACGGAACACTTCAACCTTCGGGTCGCCACTTTCCCAAAGTCTGGGAGTTCCTTCTGGCGCTGTTAGGCTTCAGTCGTTGGATGGAAGCGAGGTGGTTCAAAGGGCGAGATTTCACGAAGGTGCAAGAGGTTGACGAAGTTTCAGGGGCTGCACTCGCCATCAGCCGAAAAGCCTTTGAGCAAGTTGGTGGCATGGACGAGGGCTTCTTCCTGTTCTTTGAGGAGTTGGACTTGTGCAGGCGGGTGAAAGCCAAAGGCTTGAAAGTCGTTTATTTGCCGAACGCGAAAGTCAAGCACCTTTGGGGTGCATCGGTCAAGCGCGTCCAAGAAATTGCCAGAAAGGCTCAACAGCAAAGTGCCATCAGATACTTCCGAAAACATCACGGTCGCATCGCTTCAATTTTGGTTTCAATCGCCTTTATGCTCCGTAACCTTGCCCACAAAATTCGTTATCGGTTGGGCAGGAGACCGACCCTACAAAATTTACCCACCGACTGAAGTCGGTGGCTACAAAGACAAAGCCTGCTAAAGCAGGCTGATATGGAAAGGTTGCGACTTGTAGGTTGAGCATTGAGAGTCGGGAGAAAAATTCTGACTCGCAACCCTTAACGCTCAACTCGCAACCCTGAACCCTCAACTCATAACACATCCCTCATTGCGGCGATATGTTCTGGTGTGGTGCCGCAACAGCCACCAATGATGGCGACACCCAACTCGCGCATCCTTAATGCGAACTCTGCCATCTCTTTGGGAGTTACAGGGTAAACCACTTTGCCTTCAACCAGTTGAGGTTTTCCAGCGTTTGGCTTTGCCAGCAAAAGGGCTTCGGGGCGAACCGCCTTCATCGCTTTCACTGCTCGCTCAACAACTTCTGGACCGATGCTGCAATTTGCTCCGACGACGAAAGCACCTTCGTCAAGTAACTTGCTGACAGCATCCTCAGGTGTCACACCCATCATCGTCCGTCCGTTCTCTTCAAAACTCATGCTCACCATCACCGGGACTTTTGCCACGCTTTTGACTGCCTTCAGGCAAATCAAAGCCTCGTTCAAATCGCTGAAAGTTTCGCAAACGAAGGCGTCAACGCCTGCATCCGACAACGCAGCGGCTTGCTCGGCGAAAGCCTCTTGAGCAACTTCAGGTTCCAAATCGCCGTAGGGCTCAAGCAACTCCCCCGTCGGACCAATTGAAGCGACGACAAAAGTTTGGGGAAGCGAAGACGAAGGGCGATTTGCTTTGCTGACACCTTCGCGGGCAAGTTGAACAGCGATGCGATTTAGTTCGGCAACTTTGTCGGCGAGCCCAAACCTTTTCAGCCTAATTCGGTTTGCTCCGAAAGTGTTGGTGTAAACGAGGTCAGAGCCCGCTTCAGCATATTTGCGGGCAAGTTCTCTAATCGCTTCAGGGTTCTCAAGCGTCCACTTTTCAGGTGGCTCACCAACGGGAAGCCCTATACTTTGCAACATCGTCCCCGTAGCACCATCGGCAAGCAGCGGTCGCTTGGTCAAAATCGCTTCTTCAAAAGTCACCGTTGTTCACCTCGTTTCCCCCAAAAGTTGCGTCATCAACCTTCCCAAACCACAAAGGTGGGAGGGCGAATCTCCCGGTGAGCCCAATCTTTCCCGATTTGCTGACCTTACGACTTGCCGAAAAGTCGGGCTCGGCAGAAGCCTTGCCCTCCCATGAAATTTAGTCACGCCAGAGTTTCAGCGCTTCTTCACGGAGTTCTGTCACCTTGATTGGGTCGGGCAAAAGCGAAGTTGACCTCAGACCTCCCTCGTTGGGGATTGTGACGAGCGAGCGGGCTCGGTTCAAAATTCGCTTTGCAGCCTCAGCCTTTTCGCCTTGCCATCTCCCTTCCTTCAGCGCCCGCTCAATTGCACGGAGCAGCAAGTAATCTTCAATGCCTTCACGAACCTGCATCAGCCTAATAGAGGGCAAGGGTTCAACGAGACCGAACTTGTCGCCGGGATAAACGAGGTAGCCGTCGCCGTTGGGATAGCGAATCCAGTAGAACCTTTCGCCTTCGTCACTTTGTCGGATGTAGGAATGCCAGCCGTATTCCCAAGGGTCGTAAGTCCACCAACTGACGCCCCAAAATTCATAGCCCGAAACGCCGTATGCAAAGCACAAGTAAGGCAGCAAGCGTTCAATTGCCAAGTATGGGGTGTCAATGCACATGTGCCCATCCGTAGTGAACCAAAGTTCAGCGCCCGCTGCCTTCAGTCGTTCCATGTCAGCAACCGAACAGGAACCGTGAGGACCGATGCCCCAAATGTCAAGGTCGCCAACCCAATCGGGAACGAAATGCCAAGTGCTTGAGTAAATGCGGATGCCAGGAACTGCCTGATGAGCCAGTGAGCAAAGTTGCTTCATCTGCTTGCGGATTTTTTCGTTCCAAAAGTGAGGTTCGTCCGAGATGTAGTAAACGAACTTATCGCTCCATCCCCTTTGCTTTAGGTGGTCGTAAAAAGCCCTCAACTTCCCTTGATAGGCTCGTTTGTATTCGTCGGTGAAAGGCTCAAGGTTGAAGATGCGTCTTGGCGGGTAAGCCCAGCCAAAAGCGTAAAGCCAGTTGGGTGCATAGAGGACGCTGGTTTTCAATTCGTCAATCAGAAAACTTGCCATCTCGTCAAAGCGAGATGCGTCCATCGTGACCTTGCCATTTTCGTAACGGAAAGCCGGTTCAGGAATAACGAAGCCGGGCGAGATGCGGAAACTTGCAAGGAAGCGATACCACGCTTTCAACCGTTCTGGTTCGGCAAGCAATCTGCCCAAAATTGGGACTGGGACACCGAGGAGGGTAAAAATGACTTTCAGTTCGGTCTCCTTAGGGAGCGTCATCGGAACGACCTCAACTTGCAAGGGTAGCGAAATTGTTTGGTTTTCGGCGACGATGTGGACTTGACCTTCATATTGCCCAGGCTGAGCGTCAGGTGGCGCATAAAGCACAAGCCAAATTGCCTCAGTTCGGTTAGGCTGCAAATCAAACGGCTTAAACGGCATAAGTGGGTCTGCCCATTCACCTGCCCAACCGTCGCTGCCTCCAAAGCCCTTTGGGACATGGCGATACCACGGCGGGAGTTGAGATGTGTAGTAGCCACTGGGATGGTCAACAGGAACAAAACCAACACGATAAAGTTGCGGTTCGGGCAATGTCTGACCGAGTTTGTTTTTCAACGGCGTGACTTTAACACGAACTTGTTGGACTTTCCTGTCACTTCGGAGAGCGATTTGGACGGGCTCATATTCGTTCCGAGCCATTAGCAAGGACACAAGTTTGGGCGTC
>Ga0197142_1002000_pt1 | contig 18217 bp, 14 predicted proteins | sample GBS60_MetaG_FD_148614 | JGI IMG/M metagenome (GOLD analysis project Ga0197142, IMG submission 148614) | Sediment microbial communities from Great Boiling Springs, Gerlach, Nevada, United States - GBS 60_MetaG | ecosystem: Environmental > Aquatic > Thermal springs > Hot (42-90C) > Sediment...
GTTTTGTTAAAGAGCGTGGCGTGTAAAATTCGCCTCCCCTTTTTCCTTCCGCTTCGGTAAATTTCCCAAGGAAATATTCATAAATTCTTCCAAATATGTCCTTTTCTAAATGTTCTTCATCAAATTCAATTTCTGAGAAAAGATCTATAAGATATGCGAGGTCATAATGGTCAAGATTTACTTTTGAATAAATTTTTGGAATAACATCTTTTAATTGTTTTGGATATTCATTTTCTAATATTTCGATTGCTTTATCGATTATTTCTCCAATGTTTGGTTGATTTGCATTTTTCTTTATATAATTCCATCTTGCAGTTTTTGGGACATAAAGAACACCATTAGCTTGATAGAAGTCTTTATCTTCTAAAACATCAGGTCCAAAACTCTTTAGGAAGTTCTTCTCTTTATTTTCAATCTCCTTTCTCCTTTCCTCAAAAGCAAATGAAATATACCTCAAGAATATAAGCCCTAAAACAACATATTTATACTCATGAACTTCTATCTTTTTTCTTAACTTATCGGCTGCTTTCCAAAGTTTATCTTCAAAATTTAAATCTTTCTCTTTCATAATCTTTACTCCTTTTGGTTTATATAAATTATAAGGTATTTTTTATTCAACACTCAAATTTTTCACTCTTTACAGTACAGAGAGTTTCTGCTTCGGAGTTACTCAAATGAGCCGAAGAATATAAGTCAGAAAGGGATCCTGTTTTAGGTTTTAAACGATGAAACAAAAAAAGAAAAAGAAACCCATACTAATCATATAGATAAACACAATTGAAACCTATTTTAAATATGGAAAAAGAGAAGAACCTAACCCAAAACAGAAATTTTTGAATTTTCCGAACATAAAGTTAGGCTGAATAAAAAATAAAAGTTCAAAGTGGGCTTAAATAAATAAAAAAAATAATAAGAAAACAAAAAAAATAAGAAAACGAAACAAAAAGAATTTAAGAGGGAAACAGAAATGGCTATATACGAATTAGGTTTTGATGATATACCAGCAAAATATCTGATCCTTCTATCACAGAAAAAAAAGAAATTCCAGAAAAAATTATTTGGATGGGACTCCCAAATCTTCCTCTCTCCACGAAGGATAATAATAAAAACCCAATCACAAGTTGAACCTCAAAAAATAGCTGAATTCATAACAGAAAATTACAAGACTATGAGGTGGAGAGAAGGAGAAAAAACCTCTTTCGTAAGACCTTTAAGATGGCTCCTCGCATTATCAGGAGAAAATAAAATAGATATTGAGCTCTTCGGAGAAAAGTCAAGATGTGAAACCTATATTCATAGATCTCTTGGGAACACAAAAGTTAAAGTGGAAAAAGAAGAAGAGTTTTTTGAGAAACTGAAAGAAGGTAAAGTTGAATTCTCAGAAAATGCAAGAAGGGAAAAAATAAAAAAAATTCTTCAAGATTCAGGTATAAACCCGGAAAGCTATAAAGAACTAGTAGAAATATCAACATTCTTAACTGAGTATCCAAACGGAGTAATTGGAAAAGTGGATTCAGAAGGTATTCCAGAAGCTATCGCAGAAGACATACTCAAAAACACAGTTCTTGTGTTTCCCATAAAAAATGAAGGTAAAATATCAGGATTTGTAGCAATAATAGACAACCCATCACCAAAAGAAGATGAAATAAGAAAAGGATATGAATTTGTAATAAAGTCAAGATTTGATGACGCAAGATTTTACATAGAGGAAGACAGGAAAATCAAGTTATCCGAAAGGATACATCTTTTGGAAAGGATTGTTTTCAATGAAAAATTTGGATCTTTTTATGATAGGCAAATCTTCGTTTCAAAGGCAGCAGATTTCATATATGCGAAAACACGACTGAGTTCAAGAGAAAAATTGAGAAGAGCAGTAATGCTATCAAAAGCAGACATAACAACTGGACTTTTCAGAGAATTCCCCGAATATCAAGGCTACATAGGAATGTTTTACGCCATGCAAGATGGAGAAGACGAAGAAATAGCAAAAGCAATATATGAACATAGACTCCCGGAAAAACAAGATGACCCCCTACCTAATACCCCAACAGGAACAGTAATATCAATCGCTGACAAAATAATTCATATATTTTCCGGATTTTTATCGTCGCTTGAAGTTACATCAGAAGAAGATCCTTATGGAATAAGAAGAGCTGCAAGAAACATGATAAGAGTTCTAATAGAAAAAGAAATCGATATTGATATTCAAGAACTTGTTGATTTCCTTTATCCATTCTTCCAAGAGCATCTCAAAGATAAAATGTCTGAAGATGAAATAAGAGAGAAAATCATAAATGCTCTGGACTTTATAAAAGAAAGAATTGAAAACTATCTTTCATCCTACTACAAAAAAGACATAGTAAGAGGAGTTATTGAAAGAACATATTCTCCATACGATGCTTTTTTGAGAGCAAAATCTCTTTCTGAAAACGATTTTTCTGACCTTTTCTATGTTGCAAGACGAGTTAGAAATATAATAGAACAGGCAGAAGAAAAGGGCTTACTTTCTATAACAGAAAATCCCGACCCTAAAAGTGAAATTGAATCAAAAACATACGAAGAAGTCTTAAAATTTGAAAAAGAAAGTATAGAACTTCTGAAAGAAAAAAAATATGATGAGTTCATAAAATCCTTTTCAAAACTAAAAAAACAATTAGATGATTTTTTCAACTCAGTGATGATTCTTTCAGAGAAAGAAGAAGAAAGAAGAACAAGACTTTCTATACTCTACCCTATATTTGAAATAACGAACTCATTTGCGGATTTTTCAAAGATAGAAAAAAGAAAGTAAAGTCAGGATAGCAAATCAAAAATCAAGATATAAATTAGTGAATCAAGATAAGAGGATTGAAATCTGGTTTCAAAAATTTAAAATTTATATATATAGATGGAATTTATAACGTTATCTGATATTGTTAAGAGAGCGTTTGAGGTGACATTTATAATCTCCATTCCTTTCTTAGCGGCCAGCCTTATTTCAGGTCTCATAATATCTTTTCTACAAACACTAACAAACATACAAGAAGCAACCTTAGCTTTTGTACCCAAAATAATAATTGTGCTAATACTGGGGCTAATCCTCGGATCATTCATAACTACAGAATTCATAGAATTTACAAAAGAAATAATAAATTCTATTCCCTCTCTTGTAAAGTAAAACAGAAAAAATTCTCATTAAAAAAGAGAATTACTATATTGTATAAATATATGGACCAAAAAAAAGATGTGCTGAGATTCAAAGGAAAAGTGATAGAGGTTAGCAGAGGTTTCTTCAGGGTTGAATTGGAAAACCATAAAATAATTCTTGCATACCCGTCCGGTAGCATGAAAAAAAATTTCATAAAAATAGGTGTAGGAGATAAAGTAGAAGTTGAAATATCACCCTACGACCTCACAAAAGGAAGAATAGTATGGAGATACTCCGAAAATCAAGGTAATAATCAAACCTAACCTATATCTTATGCACAAAATAGCCAAAGCTTTCCATTTATAATACTACATTCGAAATTTTAAATAAAACCGTAGAAAGTCAAAAATGTACGAAGAAAATAAGATGACAAGAAAGAAGAATAAAGAGAGAAGAATAAAAGGAAGTGATTTTTGGATTTATAACAAGTTCAAAGCAAATCAAATTATATTTAACAGAAAGTTTGCAAAATCTAACTCATTTGGAGTTTTTTTATGAACAGGAAATATTTTTTTCTCCTCTCCTTCAAAAGTATAAGTTCCCTTTTTCTCATAAGGTAAAGTTGCAGGGAAGAATATAGATTGAACCTTTTGAGGTGGGAAATTATCTATAACTATAAGAAATTCTGATTTTATCTTTGAGGCGTCAAATTTTGTTTTATCTGCTCCAAGAGAGTATAAAATAACTGCATCGTATTCGCCAAGCGTAGCTTTCCTTATTATATCTTCATTTATTCCACCTAATATTTTTTCTCCTCCCTTGAAATTAGGAGCTCTTGTGGGTTTCAGCAGAATATTATCTCCTTCTTTTACTACTGGGTAGATAAGAGAGATATCTGAGCCAGATTTTTCAGCAAGTTCTTTGAAAGCCCGCATCTCCTCATTTGTAGCAAACGGAGTGATAAATATTGCTCTCTTTTTGAAAGCAAAAAATCTTTTTGAAACATCTTTGAAAGATTCCCAATCTAACTTTTCAGATTTTCCATCTGATAAAGAATAAAAGTTCTCATCACGAGGAAAAAAGAATTCTCGCCAACCCCACCTCCCAACATCACATATTATCAAGTCTTCCGTATAGAGTTTATCATAAGAATGCTCTCCTATTTCTTCTATTCCTTCAATCTCCTGATACGCAGGTTGAATCAGCTCATTATTTTTCGTGTAAAGATGCTCCTCTGCTTTATCTAACATATTATCAAATGTTTTCACCCTTACAATTTTACCTTTCCATGATTCAACGACAATTCTACAACCCTTCTCACAAAGCGGACATCTTGTAAGAGCTCTTTTAGTTCTCCACGCACGAGGTAGGTAAACGGTAGCTTCATCAACGAGCGCTCCAACTGGACAAAGGTCAACTATGTTCCCTGAATAATTACTATCTACAAATTTTTCCGGGAATATAACAAGATCTGATAAAAATCCACGACGAGAAACCGTTATACCACCAACTTTGAGAAAATCTTCAAGGTATCTGACACATCTTGTACAAAGAACACATCTTTCTTTGAAAAGTAAAATCTTCTCAGAGACTCTTGACCACCCCTTTAATCTTCTTTTTCCATCATATCTTTTTTTCTCAGGACCCCATATATATGTGAAATTTTGAAGGTCGCATTCACCAGAGCGAGGACAAACCGGACAATCAACTGGATGATGTTGCAAAAGCATCTCCAAAGCTAAATTTCTCAATTTCCTTACTTTTTCGTCTTTTGTATCTACAACCATATCTTTGTCAACCGTTACTGTGCAGGCGGTAGTAGGTCTTGGCATACCTTCAATTTTCACAAAACACATCCTACACTGAGCTGCAACGGGCAAAAGCGGATGATAACAGTAGTGAGGTATATAAACCCCTGCTTTCAAAGCTGCAATAATAAGATTTGTTCCCTTTTCAACCTCTATCTCTTTTCCATCTATTTTTAGTATAGGCATGGGGATTTATTTTAATTTGATAACATACATTCCAATTTGATAAATACCCAAAAAATTTAGAAATTAGAGCAAAAACTTTATTCCAAAATAGAATAAAAATCCCATGTTTTCCGATTGAAAATCTTACGCTTTCTAAATTCCTGAAAGAAAAAAGAAAAACGCATAGAAGAAAGAAAATATATAAAAAGTAAAGTTTATGAGGTCAGCCTACTTTGAAAAATTTGGGATAGCAAATCTTGAAGTAAAGAATTTAGAAGAGCCCAAACCAGACAATAAAGATCAGATATTAATCAGAGTTGAGTATGCAACAGTAAATCCAATTGATTATTTTACTATTGAAGGAAGGAGAAAAGTCTATCCTTTACCACACGTACCGGGAGTCGAGATCTTCGGAAGCGTAGTCGAAGGAGAAAATAAAGGGAAAAAAGTAGTTGTTTACCCAAGACTCTTTTGTGGAAGCTGTTACTTGTGTGTATCAGGAAAAGAGATGCTGTGTTCCGGGGAGTTGTTCGGAGTTTCATCAAACGGTGGATTTTCCGAATTAGCTTTGGTTCCTAAAAAAAATGTTTTTTTTATTGAAGATGATACATCAGAAGAAGTTGCTTCAAGTTTAGGAGTTGGAGCTTTAACCGCATATCATGCAATGAATTTAGTAGCACCTGGAGAAAATGTTGCTATATTCGGTGCAACAGGACACACCGGAATGTTTCTTGTGCAGTTTGCAAAAATGAGAGGCTGTCACGTCTTCGCTATAACAAGGAAAAAATCAAGGTGGCTGAAAGATTTTGGAGCAGATGAAATCTTATCTCCGGAAGAAGCTTATGAAAAGTTAAAGGGAAAATGCAATACCATAATAGATCCGCTTGGCTCTCAAACTTTTCCCCTTTCATTTCCCTTAGTATCAAAAGGTGGTAAATTTATAACTTTTGGTATTCTGACAGGCGATAAAGTCGAAATGAGTTTATTCACCATTTACTCAAATGAAATTTCAATTTTTGGAGTAACAGGAGGTACAAGGAAAGAAATGTTTGAGGTTATGAGGCTCGCTCCCCGTCTTAAAGTCAGAGTATGGAAAGAGTTCAAACTTGAAAAAATAAAAGAAGCTTTCTTAGAACTTATGAAACCAGAAAGAGAAGGAAAAATACTCCTGAAAATATCATAACATTGAAAAAACTAGTTTGAATCAAAGGTCACAACAAATTTAGTCTTCTTGAAACGAATTCTGCAATAGATGTTATTGGGTCTGGGAACTTACAAACCTCAGGCTGATAAGAGAATTCAAATCTCCTCAATTCATCAATTTTTATCTTTCTTTTGATGCAAATATAGAATATATCAAGAAGGTGTCTTATTTCAGACCTCAAGTCAGAGAATCCTTGAACATCAATAACACTCCCATCATTACCAACTTCAACGGAAACTACTATCTTACTATCAGAAGAAAAAGGAAGAACTCTCAGATCAAGAGAAAAAGTTGAAGTTTCAGATAGTTTGTTTATTACCGCAACTTTTCCTATTTCAAATCCGAAAGCTTTTATAAGACAAGGAGCAACTATTTTTTCATATTTTTCTGATGGTTCCCTATTCTGAATAATAGCCCACATATTTCTTGCAGCAACTCTTGCTTGTTCAGCAGCAATTGGGGCAACTTTTGGGACATCAAAATCTTCAATACAATCTCCCGCCGCAAAAATATAATCATATGGCACTCCATTATTTTGAAAGTTTTTAACTCTCATGTAATCATCCACCGTGATCTTGTGGGGTAAAGGATTATTTGGGATAAATCCGACGCAAACGATTACAAGATCTGAATCAAGGCTCTGTGGATTTTCAACTTTTTGCCCAAAATGAAATTCCAAACCTTTAGATTTTTTCCTTTTTATATATTCTAAAAGTTTTTGGGCAAGCTCTTTTTTCAGGAACTTCGGCAAAATTTGCTCCCCCATTTCAAAGACCTCAACATCGGCGTAAGAAGATAAAGCACTCGCTATTTCAAGCCCTAATATTCCCGCCCCTATTATTGAAACCTTTCTTACTCCATTACGGAGTCTTTCTTTTATCTCAACTACATCCTCATATTTTGTCGCTTTGATAACTTTATTAAATCCCGCAATATTATCATTCTTTTTGATTGGAGTTTCACCGCCTGTGGCTATAAAAACAAAATCAAAATTCATTTTCTCTACACTACCATCTCTTCTGAACAAAATCTCTTTTTTTTCTGGATTGACTTCCAAAACTTCAGCTTGAATAACTTTTATATCTTTCAGATTTATAGGTTCAATCAAGTTCTCTGGGTTTATTTTACCTTCTATTGCCTCGGGAATTGAACAAGGATGAAAAATTTTTGCTCCCCTCTTTTCAAATAAAATTATTTCACAATTCAAATTAGCTTTAAGTCTTCTCATCTCAGTTATGAAAGTTATACCCGCCGTTCCAAGACCTATTACTACTACCCTTGCAGACATAGTTTCCACCTCAATAAATAAATTCAATAAATAAAAATAAAAAAATTAAAATAAATTTATTTCTTCATAATCCTACATCTTTTTTACTAATCTTTTTTACTATACGAAATTTGCAAATCTAAAATTTATATGAATATAAAATCTACTCAATTTTTAATATTTTTTTAATCCAACTTCTTTTTCTTAGGCAAAAGGATTCAAAAATTAAAACTTTACGAGCAAAACAAAAAACAAATTAGCGAAAAATATCCCAACACAAAAATAATATTGGAACGCAAAAACCTTCCATCATTTAAAATAAAAGAACCATCCTTACCCATAAAAAAACTAAATTATATATTAGAAATAATGCTAAAAAAAAAAGAAAATCCATCATCCTCCTACTAATACCCGTAATCACATTGAATTCACTCCTCTTTTGCTCCAGAAAGAAAGAAATAGAACCCATAATATTCAAAGTATCTCCTGATAAAGTCTGGAGTGGAGAAGACACACCCATTGAAATAACAGGTAAAAACTTTATCGAGGGAGCAAAACTAAATCTGAAAGAAGATAAAAAAGAAGCTACAATCTTCTCGGTTTATCTCCTCGGCGATGGCGTTAAGATTGATATCCCTTACTTACTGGAAAATGAAGAAAAAATAAAATCCATAATAAAAAAGAGTTTCTAAGGTTCAAAATACAACAAATAAACTACCTATTCATAAAAATAGGAGCTTCGTACATTTTCTGAAAAACAATAAAAGAGAATAATGATGTTTCTTTTGTGCCTACATTTCATCATCTTCTTATTATACATTTCATCATCTTCTTATTATCTTCTTATTAGAAAATTACTGCTCAAAAAATTTTTAAAAAATTACTGTTCTTATTAATTAATTCAAATTTATTTTCAGAATTCTTCAGAAAATCTATCAATTCTTCCCGAAAATCTTTGGATTATTTCCTCTATTCCATCTATTCTGTAAAATAATTTTTTAGTTTTATTCTCTCTCTTTTATTATTCACATTTTTTTGTTCCTAATTTTTTTCTTCATACAGATAGATTTTAATGTTTTGAGGTTCTTATTTATGCCCAAATAAAAGTAAAGTTAAAAAATGATTTATTTGATTTTTTAGTAAAGATATAAAATTAGCAAAGATAAAAAATTTGCTCAACAAAGTTCTGCTATCTACTATCAAATTTTTCATCATTTGCCCGGTTGGAAGTCTTTATTATATCATATGAAAAAAATAAGCTTTTTTGGATAAGCTTTTTTTTATTTTGTAGAAAAGCGTTCTATATTTTAATTTTATTTTATTTAATTTATTTTTTATTCTTATTTTTATTTTTTTTATATTTATTTTTCTCCAAGTTCATCCATTATTATATCTTTGAAAACAAATGCACTTTCTCTTAAAGTTCTTTTCCTTTCCTGCGATGAAAAATCTACCTCTATCAAGCCGAATTTTTTACCGTATCCTGAATTCCATTCAAGGTTATCTATAAGCGACCAATAAAAATATCCCAAAACTGGTATGCCTTCATCAACTGCTTTCTTTACAAATTTCACATGCTCTCTTATAAAATCTGTTCTTTTCAAATCTTTTGCGTCAGCAATCCCATTTTCAGAAATTATTATTGGTAACTCTAACCCTCTATATCTTTCCCAAACAACCTTTATAACCTCATATATACCTGGGGGATAAATTTCCCAATCCATATCACTCATACCATACGGGCATTCATCTGATGGCTCATAACTTGGACAAGCAGGGAATTTAGGTAAAAACACAATACTTTTCTCAGGAACAATAGGCAAATATTTTATTTTGATCCTATTGTAGTAGTTTATTCCCACAACATCAGCTCTTGATTTAAGTGAATCGTAAAATTTTTCAGATTTGCCATCAAGAGACCTCAGAACTCCTTTTAAAATGGCATCAAGAAACCAAAAGACTTGAACAAACCAAGCTTTCTCAGTAGCTTCAATATCTTCCTCACTTTGGGAATCTGGCTCAAAAAAAGATATGTTGTAAATCAGAGAAATAAGGCTTTTTTGTCCGTCTCCATCTGCATCGTAGATATCGTATTCTTTTATTGCGTCATATGACCTTGCAAATGCAAAAACCAAATTTTTCGTCGCAAGCTCAAAGGAGAAAACATCAAAAGCAGAAGGAGGAAAAGCACCAGAACCAGCGAAAACTCCTACATCTCCGACAAGATATCCAGCCGTTGAAACAACTATGGGCTCATTTATAGGTCCCCAAAGATCAACTATATCTCCAAATTTATGAGCTAAAAAAGCTGAATATTTTGCGAACTCTATTATTGTTTCCTTTGATAACCAGCCAGCAGGCTTTCCGAAACATATAGAGCCAGATTTTCCCGATTTAAACCAATCTCTACACGAAATCGGATCGTGTATCCATATTGGTAAAGTAAAGTGATTTAAAGTCAGGAAAATTTTCAATCCAAGTTTTTTTACGTATTCAAGAATTTCTCTGTATTTTTTCATATTTTCTTGATTTGCTCTTTTTTCAAGTTCAGAAATAGAAGAATGAGAAATTCTTATTTTCTTCGGGAATCCATCTTCTGTGAATTCAATATCAGCTGGAATATCTGTTGTAGATTCTGGGAAAACACGAGACCACTCTATGCTATATCTGAAATAATTTGTGCCAATTTGTTTCGCAAGTTCAAGGTCCTGTTTATAATTTTTCCAGAAAGCAGGTCCATCTTCTGGTTTGTCTTCTCCGACTCTTTTTGAAATTTGGTTTTCTTCGTCATGCATCCAAACCCACCAATCTGATCTTTTATCTGATGGGACACCAGGTCCCATATCAGCTTGGAAACCCGATATAGCAGTTCCCCAAATTATAACCTTTTTTTCTAATTTTTTAGTTTCCTGGCTACCTTTACAGGAAATAAGAAGAATGTGAAAAGATAAAATAGTCGCAAGAACAGTAAATGAAACTTTACCAGATAGAAACTTTGATTTAAACTCTAAATAAAGCTTCATTATAGAGATTTAATTTTTTATTATAGAAATTTTTATTATAGAAATAGATATTATTTTATCAGACAAAATCTTTATCAGTAAAAACAATATTTAAGGGAGTAATCTCAAATAGAACAATAAGAGAAATATAAAACTCTCTTTTCTCTAATTTTCTTTTCTATTTCGGCAAGAGCTCAGGAAATAGAAGGTTATATGTTCCTATACGGTGAGGTAGGAGCGGATTATATATCAGATGTTGAAATACCAAGTCTCGGGAAAAGAGGTAGTAACATAGCTTTCAGTCTTGGGACATTCGACATTATTGCAAAGATAGCTTATGGCAAAGCTGAGGGTCTCGTAGAAATCCCTATAACTCCACTTAATACTTTATATGTTGAAGCTCCTATTTGGTCCAGTATTTGGTTTGAAAGATTTTATTTTGGATATAATTTTAGTGAGCTATTTTCTTTGAAGATCGGAGGGACTTACGGAGCTATGGGATATCTTACGAGAAATTGGCACAGAGCATACTATCTTATGCCTATTGTGAGAAGACCCATAATAACGAACTCAGAGGATGAAGGGGGAGTTCTTCCTCTATATGCTACCGGGGTAGAGGCAAGCGGGGAAACTTCAATAGGGGAATTTCGTCCGGGATATATCTTCCAGGTTATAAACGGAAACTATCATTTTGGGTCAAATGACTTTCTTGATTACGATAAAGAGAGAACTTTTTTAGGCAAAATTTATATAAGAAGGTATTTAGAGGAGATAGGTATCTCTCTGGGCTATGACCCTTTCAGAATCCCTACTGACGAAGGTGAGAGTATATATGTGCAGAATCTCATAGCCGGACTTAACTTATCGTATGTAAAATTAGATGGACTTATTGGACTTGCAGAGGTATTTATCATAAGAGATCTTCAATCGAAAACTCAAGGAGGTGGAGGATTTTTAATTCTATCCTACCCTATTTTCTACGCAGATGAGATTGAATTTAGACCTTTCTTGCAATTCGGTTTTATGGATTGGCAAGAAGGTAATCCTTTCTTTGAAAAGCTAAACGAAGGAGCTGAAGAGGTAAGATTAAATTATGTTAGTGTAGGACCTGGAACTGTCGAGCATTTTGAGTCTCTGTGGATAGAGCAAAGAAAGAAGGAAACTCCCTGCCTTTTGTTCTTCATTTTGATGCTATCTATTTGTATAATGTCTGCCAAATTTATGGTATCAACCCCCTTCAAGAATTTTAATATAGGTGAAATCTTCGCAATTATATAAAAACATAAGAAATGACACAGGAACTAACAAAAAAATTACTTTTGGAAAAAACTGATTTTTTCATAAATTAGCTTTTTTACAATTACAATCAAAATTATGTCAGGAGAAATAAAAGAAAAAAATACAATAGAACAAGAAGACCAAGGAGAAAGACAGGAAGAGAAAAAAAACGAAAAAGAAGAGGAGAAAACTGAAAAAATAGAAATGACAACTCTGAGGTCCCTCAAAGCAGATGAGGGAGAAATAGAAAAATATATTTCAGAAGAGATAAAGGAGGCAGAAAGCAAGGGACAAAATTATCTTGTAAGAAACGAAAGACTAAAAAGAATAAAGATTTATGAATTTACCGTGGTAATAAGACCAGATCTGGGGCAACAAAAGGAGCGAGAAGTTATAGAAGAAATAAAAGATTTCATATCAAGAAAAGTTGGCTTAATAATTGATGAGAAAAACTGGGGAGAAAAAGGATTAGCTTACAGGATAAAAAGATACGACAGGGGCAAATATTTTTACTTTGAGTATAAATCAATAGGGGAAGGAGAACAAGAACTGAGAAAATTTCTTGAAACACACGATGATGTTCTAAGATACCTCATAATCAAGAAAGAAAAGATAGAAACAAAAGGACATTTGTGGAGACAAAAAATGAAAGAAACACTATCATAACTATTTGATGGGAATTTTCAGGTCAATCATAAATGATGTATTAGGTATTTTCGCTTTTTCTGGAATTGTTTTGAGAGAAATAGTAAAACCACCGTTCAGATTCTCTCCTTTATACAAAGAAATAGAATTTTGCGGAATGAAATCAATACCCATTATTTTCATAACCGCAACATTTCTCGGTATGGTTTTCACTTTACACTCAATAAGAGCTTTTTCACTTGCAAGAATGGAATCCTTGGTGGGACCATCTGTTGTCTTATCTTTTGCTAGGGAACTCGCGAGTGGATTCAGCGCGCTTATAATAACAGGAAGAGTCGGCTCAGCTTACTGCTCAAAAATAGGCACAATGAAAATTACAGAACAAATAGACGCTCTCTCTGTTATGGGTATATCTCCAACCCACTATGTCGCAGTGCCCAAAATTTTAGCTCTATCTATAAGTATGCCGATAATATACTTTTTGTTTATAGTTTTTGGAATTTTTGGTGGGATAATATCAGCAATATCGTATAACATAGACCCAGAACTTTTCTTAAAAGATGTTCATAACTGGGTTGATGTTGAAGACATAATTTTAGGTACAACGAAATCTTTTTCATTTGGACTCACAATAGGGATAGTATCGTGTTATTTTGGTTTTTCTGCAAAAGGTAGCGCAGAAGCAGTGGGAGAAAGAACAACAGAATCAATAGTCTACACCATGGTAGCAATATTTATCCTCAACTACATAATATCTTACCTTTTCTACACAATAAGATGATTTATTTCAAATCCCTATCTACGAATTCATCTTCCGTTGTGTAATTGGGAGAACCATATCTTTACCGAATACCCATTATCTCTTCACGAGAAACATAAGACAATGAATCAATTCGCAAGTTAGTGAATTAATCCACAAGTTAGAAAATTTTCATCTAAAACTTTCCTCACAGCCTCTTTGATTATCTCTTTTTTTAACTGCCGTGTCAAGAAAATCTGTTTCAAATTTCGTCAATTTAGAATTAAACTACATCTTTCACTTTACTATATCTTTGTTGTCTATTAAGAAAAATTGTCAAATCTTAAAGCAATGAAAAAAAAGATTAAAATGTATTGATACAGCATTTAACCTTGATATATATTCCATAAGTTCTCATTTATTACATCTTCATTTATAGCAAATCTACAAACTGGAAGTGTTCAAGTATTGTTATAGGTAAAAGCTTCTCATAATTAGGTATTTCCTATATTGGGTATTTCCTATATATTAGCATAGATAAGCTGAATTCCTATGTTTCTTGTCCAAATAGATTGAATATGTTTTATTTAAACTAAAATAACGATTTAAAAATTTTGAAGGCGCTTGAAGAAAAATCTCAGAGTTTCTCCAAATCTTCAAGTGCGTATTCCGAAAGCTTCTGAAACTCATCAATTTCTATATCATAAATTTCAGTTTTCCCTACATCTACTAAAACTGGAAATTTCAATTTATTTCCTCTTGTTTTTTTATCAAGCTTCATAGATGAGAAAAATTTTTGACGATCTATATTTTTTTTGAAATTTGACCAATCAACACCAGAGAAAAATTCATTGAAAATTTGTTTTGCTGCATCATAAACCTTTGAATTTCCCGAAATAGCAAATGAAATTTTACTTTCAGCTACCAAACCTAATGCAACAGCAAGTCCATGAGGTATAGAAAAACCTAAACTTGATTCTATCGCATGTCCAATAGTATGTCCAGTATTTAGGATCATCCTCAAACCTGATTCCTCCTTTTCATCTTCTGACACAATTTTTGCTTTCAGAGAAGAACTCAAAGAAACAATATTTTTGAGATGCTCGGGATCCCTTTTCAAAATATTTTGCTTGTTTTTGAGTAAAAATTCGTAAAGTTCGTAAGACAAAGATAAAGCATATTTTATAACTTCTCCCATGCCAGACAGAAATTCCAAATCAGGTAAAGTTTCAACAAATTTTATATCTGATATAACAGCTGATGGTTGATAAATTACCCCTATTATGTTTTTTGCTTTCAGAGTATTCACGCCTGTTTTTCCACCTATTGAAGAGTCAACTTGTGAAAGTAAGGTAGTAGGTATGTTTATATAGCCTATACCTCTTAACCAGCAAGCAGCAATAAATCCTCCGAGATCTCCAATAACTCCACCACCGAGCAAAGAGAGAAAATCACTTTTTTTAATATCTAAATCTGAAAAATAGTTCCACGTGTAAATAGCATAAAAAACATCTTTTGTACTTTCTCCCTCTGGGAGATTCAACTCAAAAGTTTCAAATCCTAATTTTGAGAGAAAATCTAATATTGCTTCTCCTGTTCTCCTTTCATCAGAGTACATCAGATCTTTTATTGAATTAAAAGACAATATAACAGTTTTTCTTGCTTGGGGGAAAATTCTTTTTAGCTTTGCTGAAAGATAATTTAAAACATCTAAACTATCAAAAATTTTGTATCCTACAATAATATCGTACGACCTTTCAGCAAGATTAACCCTCACAAAATCAACCAAAGATGTAAGTTTGAGAAAATTCAATATTTCTTCTGCTACTTCATAAGGATTTTTTTCTGTTGTGTCTACGTAAAAATCGTTTATCTTATACCATTTTTCTCTTTGAGATATAAGTTGTTTCAGTTTTTCTTCGGGCGAAGATCCTTTGAGAAGAGGTCTCTCTTCAAGATTTCCTTTTATTCTCTCAGAAAGTTTTTCAGGCTTACCCAAGAGATTTATTACTAAACCATTATTTCTTATTGTATGAAGATTTTGAGGATTTACTATTGCTCCACCTCCGAGAGAAACCACAAAATTACCCTCTTTCTGAACAACCTCCCTGATTACTTTTGTTTCCAAAAACCTAAAATACTCTTCACCATCTTGCAAAAATATATCTTTTATTTCTTTCCCAGTGATTTGCTTTATGATTTCATCTGTATCTAAAAATTCATAGCCAAGTTTTTGAGCTAAAATTTTGCCAACAGTAGTTTTGCCGGAACCAGATGGACCTGTTATAAAAATAAACCTTTTCATTATACTAACCAAAGAAGATAATTTTTGCTATAAATATGAGTGTTAAAACCAAGATTATTGGGTTAAGCTCATTCCATCTTCCTGATACGAGTTTTAAAAACGTCCAACTTATGAAACCGAACATAATACCATCAGATATACTCAGAGTAAAAGCCATGGTTATTAAAGTTATGAAAGAAGGTAAAGCGGATGTAATATCATTCCAATTCACTTTCAAAGAAGAGAGCATAAAAAATCCAACAAATATCATAGGTACTGCAACCTGCGGATAAAAAATTTTACCTTGATACTCTATTCCACCGGCAACTGATTTTACCACAGGATAGATAAAGAGAGAAAGGATAAAAAGAATTGCAACCACAAAGGCAGTAATTTTTGTTTTTCCTCCGGCTTGAATACCAACAGCCGATTCAACATAAGTTGTAAGAGTTGTTGTCCCCAATAGCGTTCCGATACAAGCTCCAAGAGAATCAACTATAAAGCATCTTTTTACTGTTTTGTTATCTGGTTCTACTCCGCTTACTTGAAATAATCCAACCAAAGTTCCAGCTGTATCAAAAACATCAAGGAATAAAAGTATAAGCAAGGCTTTCACGAGAATTTCAAAGTTAGGTAAAAAAGGTGAAAAATAAGGGAACTCACCAGGCAAATGTGGCATATCAAAAAATTTTTCGAATGATACGAAACCTTTAAAATGCAGAAAAATTGTAGAAGCAACAACTCCTACAATGACCGCCCACCTTATTCCAACGGCATATAAAGTGGCTGAGACGGCAAGTCCCAAAACAGTAGCCAAAAAAGGAACACTTGATACATCACCAAGTTGAGTTAGTGTTACAGGATTTGCCCGAATAATTCCTCCCCACTGCAATCCCACAAAAGTAATAAGCAAACCAATTCCAGCAGATATAGCACTTTTCAACTCCTGCGGTATAGACCTCAAAATCAGAGGCAAAATTCCGGAAAGAGAGATGATTAGCGATATTATAGCGGAAATAAAATTTATAAATAGAGCTTGTTTTATAGATAGTCCGAGCGATCCGGCGACAAAAAGAGCGACAAAAACATTATGTCCCATAGCAGGAGCAACAGCAAAAGGAGTATTTGCAAAAAGTCCCATAAGGAAAGTAGCTATTGCAGAACTTAAAGCAGTAGCAAAAAAGACATTATAAGGGTCAGCCCCTGCGCCTTGAAGTACTAATGGCTGAACAAAAAGTATATAAGCCATAGCTGAAAAAGTTGAAAAACCTGCCAGCAATTCTCTTATAAGCATCATCAACTATCTTATACCCCCCCACTATACCCTGTCTCAAAAATTCTTTTTTAAATTTTTCATTCCTAAGACCTCACCGACTGTTTTTATCCCAGCAGAAAGATAATTTTTAACATAATCTTGGATTTTTTCTTTAATGTTCTGGATTTTTGAAACATCATATCCTGCCTCTTCAAGTTTTCTTACATTTGCCTGCGTGAAATTCTGATACTGTTTCTTTATAGATTCTGGCATGTCAAAGTATTCTATTTTCGGCTCAAGACCAAGCGCAGAGAATGTAAATTCTACCACGGAATTAAAAGAATGAGCCTTTCCAGTTCCTACATTAAAAATTCCTGTTTTACCCTTATCAAAAAGATAAAAAACAATATCAACAACATCAAAAACATAAATAAAATCTCTCTTTTGTTCTCCGTCTGGAATTTCTGGGACATACGACTTGAATAATCTTACTTTCCCATAATTTAATATCTGCTCATAAGCTTTCGCTACGAAACTTCTCATCTCACCCTTATGATATTCGTTTGGACCGAAAACATTAAAAAATTTTAGACCGAGAGCATAATTGAAATAATTATTTCTCCAAAGCCATAGATCAAAAAGATGCTTTGAGAAAGCATAAGGATTAAGAGGAGTAAGTTCTGGTAGCATATCTTCATCGTCATCAAATCCTTTTTCACCGAGACCGTATGTTGCGGCAGAAGAGGCATAAACGAACCTTATATTTCTTGAAAGAGCAAAGAGGAAAAGTTTTTTTGAGAACTCATAGTTTTCTTTGAGGACAAGGCCAAAATTTTTCTCCGTTGTTGATGTTTTAGCACCAAAATGAAAAATCACATCTACCTTAATTGATTGAGCAATATCGAAGAAATTGTTTTTATCTACAACATCATAAAATTCAAGTCCGACCAAGTTCCTCCATTTTGAATGGGAATTTGTATCTAAAAAAGAATCAACAATGAGTATTCTATCTTCACCTTCTTTGTTTAGTTTCCAGACGAAAACACTTCCTATGAATCCTGCTCCGCCCGTGACCACAACCATTTTTTCTTTCCCTCCTCTTCTTTGAAAAAAACCAATTTAAATTTTCCATTTATTTTTTCTCCTTTAAGCTCAAATATTACCCTGTTATCTTTTACACTTAACCATTTTACCTTTCCTTTATCGTATATTTTCACATCTCCTGCACCATACATTCCCTCTGGAATTTTTCCCTGAAAATTATTATATTCAACGGGATGAGGTTCAGTTTCTATTGCGAGAAGCTTCTCACCTTTCCCAGGATCTTTTGCTTTTGGAACAGCAAAACTCCACATAACAGTTTCTCCGTCCTTAACCCTTATACCTAACAACTCGTAAGATTTTTTATCCATTCTTTCAAAGTCATCAGGTGTAGAGGGGACT
>Ga0197142_1002001_pt1 | contig 18214 bp, 29 predicted proteins | sample GBS60_MetaG_FD_148614 | JGI IMG/M metagenome (GOLD analysis project Ga0197142, IMG submission 148614) | Sediment microbial communities from Great Boiling Springs, Gerlach, Nevada, United States - GBS 60_MetaG | ecosystem: Environmental > Aquatic > Thermal springs > Hot (42-90C) > Sediment...
GGCAGCGCCAGGCGCAAAAAAATTCCCCTTACCCTCTAGACAAATTCTTAAAAGCGGTCTATGATTTTAGATCGTGTCGCTAAGCCGCTGCCTCGGTAGCTACCGAGAGGGCGGGGGATACTGGGTTTACCGTCAGCGTGGCGAAGCCATCAATCAGGCTGCGGGAACTCAAGTCCTGGGGCGGCAGGCAGAGGACTGGTGATGCGTGCGTGAGCCATACCGATAACGGCTGTTCCTCGCGGGAGAGGGAGGCCGGTTCGGGGTTGGAATGGATAGATTAGGAGGCAGACCGTGGCGCTGGGACTTTTGGGAACCAAGTTGGGCATGACCCAGCTTTTTGACGAAACGGGCAAGGCGGTGCCGGTGACGGTAGTGCAGGCCGGGCCTTGTACGGTGACGCAACTCAAAACCACGGCCACGGACGGTTACAATGCGGTGCAATTGGGGTATGGGGTGACCCGGGAAAAGACCCTGAGCAAGCCGGAGCGGGGGCACTTACAAAAGGCGAATGCCCCGTGGCTGAAGCATCTGCGGGAATACCGTTTGGATGATCCGACCCAGTACCAACTAGGGCAGCAGATCACGGTGGCGATCTTTCAGCCGGGGCAACGGGTGGATGTGGTGGGCACCAGCATCGGGCGGGGGTTTGCCGGGTATCAACGGCGGCACCATTTTGGGCGGGGGCCGATGGCGCACGGTTCCAAAAACCACCGTCAGCCCGGTTCGATTGGGCCGGGGACGACGCCGGGACGGGTCTATCCGGGGAAACGCATGGCAGGCCGCATGGGCAACCAACGGGTGACGATTAAAGATTTATGTGTTTTTCAGGTGGACACGGAGCGCCATTTGTTGCTGATCAAGGGGTCGGTGCCGGGAAAACCAGGGGCTTTGGTGAGTGTGACGCCTGCCAAACGGGTGGGGGCAAAGGGGTAAGCGATGGTGGCACTAACGGTGAAGAATTGGCAAGGGGAAACCAGCGGTGAGGCGTCCTGGACGCTGCGGGTGGCGAAACCGGAGACGGCCAACCACCTTCTGCATCGGGCGGTGGTGCGTCAGTTGGCCCATGCCCGGCAAGGAACAGCCTGTACCAAAACCCGGGCGGAAGTCAGCGGCGGTGGGCGCAAACCCTGGCGGCAAAAGGGGACGGGTCGGGCGCGGGCCGGTTCCAATCGGTCGCCCTTGTGGCGGGGCGGGGGGGTGATTTTTGGCCCCAAACCGCGGGATTACCTGCTCAAGATGAACCGCAAGGAGTGGCGATTGGCCTTGCGGACGGCCTTGATGAGCCGCGCCGAGCAGACGATTGTGGTGGAGGAATTTGCAGCGCACCTGCCCCGGCCCAAGACCAAGGAAATGGTGCAGGCGTTGCAGCGCTGGGGGGTGCCGCCGGAGACCAAAGTGTTATTGATTGTGCCGGAAATTACCGAGACGCTGGGGTTGTCGGTGCGGAATGTGCCCTATATCACGCTGCTGCGGGCGGACCAGTTGAATGTGTGGGACATTCTCCATGCGGATACCCTGGTGGTGACGGTGGGGGCGTTGCGCAAAATTCAGGAGGTGTACGGGGATGGGTCGGATCACCACGCTTAAACCCCGCCAGAACGACCCGCGGCGGTTGGTGGATTGCATTATCCGCCCGCTGGTGACGGAGAAGGCGACGCGGTTGCTGGAGCAAAACCAATACACGTTTGCGGTGCAGCCCCGGGCGACCAAGCCGGAGATCAAGGCGGCGATCGAGTTGCTGTTTGGGGTGCGGGTGGTGGCGGTCAATACCTTGCACCCGGCAGAGCGGCGCAGGCGGGTGGGGCGGTTTGTCGGCCAGAAGCCCCATTACAAAAAGGCCATTGTGACCCTGGCTGCTGGTGACAAAATTGTTCTGTTTCCGGAGGTCTAGCAGCCCATGCCGTTACGTCTGTATCGCCCCTTGACCCCAGGCACCCGTGGCCGCTCGGTATCGGATTTTGCGGAGATTACCAAGACCGAGCCGGAAAAGTCGCTGGTGGCCTTCCACCATTCCCCCAAAGGGCGTAACAACCGGGGGGTGATCACCACCCGCCATCGGGGCGGCGGCCACAAACAGTTGTATCGGTTGGTGGATTTTCGCCGGGATAAGCGGGGGATTCCGGCCAAGGTGGCAGCGATTGAATACGACCCCAACCGGAGTGCGCGGCTGGCGCTGCTTTATTACCGGGATGGGGAGAAACGCTACATTTTGCATCCGCGGAATTTGCAGGTGGGGGCGACGGTGATGGCGGGTCCCGATGCCCCGATTGAGGTGGGCAATGCCCTGCCTTTGGGGAATATTCCCTTGGGGACGGAGGTGCACAATGTGGAGTTGACGCCGGGCAAAGGCGGTCAAATTGTGCGGAGTGCGGGCACCAGCGCCCAGGTGGTGGCCAAGGAGGGGGATTTTGTTGCCCTGAAGTTGCCTTCGGGGGAGGTGCGGTTGTTCCGGCGGGAGGCGTATGCCACCATTGGCCAGGTGGGGAATGTGGAGCACAACAACATTACTTTGGGGAAAGCGGGGCGCAAACGTTGGTTGGGTCGGCGTCCTGAGGTGCGCGGTTCGGTGATGAACCCGGTGGACCATCCCCACGGGGGCGGGGAGGGCAAGGCCCCCATTGGCCGCAGTACGCCGATGACCCCTTGGGGGAAACCGGCTTTAGGGCGCAAAACCCGGCCTCGCCACAAAGCGAGCGACAAGTTGATCATCCGTCGTCGCAAAGGGAGGGACTAGAGATGGCGCGTTCTTTGAAAAAAGGGCCGTTTGTGGCCGACCACCTGTTGCGCAAAATCGAAAAGCTCAACCAGCGCAACGAAAAGCAGGTGATCAAAACCTGGTCGCGGGCCTCCACCATTGTGCCGGAGATGATCGGCCATACGATTGCGGTGTACAACGGCAGACAGCATATCCCGGTGTACATTACCGACCAGATGGTGGGGCACAAGTTGGGGGAATTTGCCCCCACCCGCACCTTTCGGGGTCACACCAAAAGCGATAAAAAGGCCAAACGTTAGGAGGAAGACAGGGTGATTGCCACGACAGGACCAGAAGTGCGGGCCGTGCTCCGGTTTAGCCGCTTGTCGCCCAATAAGGTACGGCGGGTGTTGGACCAGATTCGGGGGCGCACCTACCGGGAGGCCCTGATGATTTTGGAATTTATGCCCTATCGCCCCTGTGGGCCGGTGATGAAGCTGTTGCGGTCGGCGGCGGCCAATGCGGAACACAACAACGGCCTGGACCGCAGCAAATTGGTGATTACCCAGGCCCGCGCCGACGGGGGACCGATGCTCAAGCGCTACCAACCGCGGGCGCGGGGGCAGGCCTACCGGATTCACAAACCCACCTGCCACATCACGATTGCGGTGCGGGAACGGGCCGACAAGGAGGAGCAATAGGATGGGACAGAAAACACATCCGGTCGGGTTTCGGTTGGGGATTATCCGGGAGCACCAGTCCCGCTGGTTTGCTGCTCCCCGGCAGTACCCGGAACTGTTGCAAGAGGATTACAAAATTCGCCAGTTTGTGATGCAAAAGCTGAGCAAGGCGGCCATCGCCCGCATCCACATCCAGCGCAAGGCCGACCAGATCGAACTGGCGGTGCATACGGGACGCCCCGGCGTGGTGGTGGGCCAGCGGGGGGCGGGCATTGAGGCGCTGCGCAAGGACGTGGAAAAACTGCTGGGGCGGCAGCAGGTGAAAATCCGGGTGGTGGAAATTGCCAAGGTGGATGCGGAAGCCCCGTTGCTGGCGGATTACATCGTCGAGCAGTTGGAAAAGCGGGTGGCGTTCCGGCGGGCCATAAAGCAGGCGATTCAGCGGGCTCAGCGGGCGGAGGTGCAGGGCATCAAGGTCATGGTGTCCGGGCGGCTCAACGGGGCGGAAATTGCCCGCAGCGAGTGGGTACGGGAAGGGCGCGTCCCCCTGCAAACCCTGCGCGCCGACATTGACTATGCCCAGCGCATTGCCAAAACGGTCTATGGGATTTTGGGGGTAAAGGTGTGGGTGTTTCGCGGGGAAGTGCTGCCGAGCACCCCAGAGGCGTCGGCGGTGCGTACCGGCAAACCGGCCCTGCGTCCCCCCCGGCGCCGCCAGCAGTTTGAGGACCGTTCTGAAGCCGAGGTACAGGAGTAGCCCATTATGCTCAGCCCAAAACGCACCAAATTTCGCAAACAACAGCGGGGCACACGGCGGGGCGTGGCCACCCGGGGCAATACGATTGTCTTTGGGGATTACGGGTTGCAGGCCCAGGCGCCGGCCTGGATCACGGCCCGTCAGATTGAGGCCTGTCGGCGCGCCATGAACCGCTGCATCAAGCGGGTGGGGAAAATCTGGATTCGCATTTTCCCGGACAAACCGGTGACCATGCGCCCGGCGGAAACCCGCATGGGTTCGGGGAAAGGCTCCCCGGAATTTTGGGTGGCGGTGGTCAAACCCGGCACCATCCTGTTCGAGATGGGCAACGGCGTCCCCGAAAGCGTGGCGCGGGAGGCCATGCGGTTGGCGGCCTACAAACTGCCCATCAAAACGAAATTTGTTACCCGTGCCAGTCAGGAGGTGTCTTGCGATGGCGTTTCCCAAAATGTCTGACATCCAAGACCTCGACGACGACCAATTGCGCGAGGCCATTGTGGCGGTGAAAAAGGAACTCTTTCAACTGCGGTTTCGCCAAGCGACGCGCCAGCCGGTCAAAAGCCATGAATTTCGGCATGCCCGGCACAAATTGGCGCAATTGTTGACCCTCGAACACCAAAGGAGGCGGCAACATGGCAGTTAAACAGTTTGTGGGGCAAGTTGTCAGCAACAAGATGCAAAAAACGGTAGTGGTGGCGGTAGAACGGCGGGTGGCCCACCCCCGCTACGGCAAGATTGTGGTGCGGACGAAGAAGTACAAGGCGCACGACGAGGAGAACCGCTGCCAAGAGGGTGACCGGGTGCGGATTGTGGAAACCCGTCCCTTGAGCCGCACCAAGCGCTGGCGGGTGGTGGAAATTCTCAGTACTTCCCCAGGAGGTGCCTCATGATTCAGCCCCAGACCTATTTGAACGTGGCCGACAACAGCGGCGCCCGCCGGATTATGTGTATCCGGGTGTTGGGGGCGACCGTAGGCAGCAAAGGGTTGACCAAAGGCGGCGGCAACAAGCGCACGGCGGGCGTGGGGGATGTGATCGTGGCGGTGGTCAAGGATGCGGCGCCCAACATGCCCGTGAAAAAGTCCGAGGTGGTGCGGGCGGTGGTGGTGCGCACCCGCAAAAATGTGCGCCGGGAAAGCGGCATGAGCATCCGGTTTGACGACAACGCCGCCGTGATCATCAACAAAGACGGCAATCCGCGGGGGACGCGGGTCTTTGGCCCGGTGGCGCGGGAACTGCGGGACCGCAACTTTACCAAAATTGTTTCTTTGGCGCCGGAGGTGTTGTGATGGTACGGCGTTTGCAACCGGGGTTGGTCAAAAAACTGACCAAACAAAAAGGGGTGCGGCCCCACCGCAACGGCCTCCGCTACAAGATGCACGTCCGCCGGGGGGATTTGGTGCAGGTCATTAGCGGCGACGACAAGGGGAAAGTGGGGGAAGTTCTCCGGGTGTTGCCGGAGACCAGCCAGGTGGTCGTCGCGGGGGTGAACATCCGCACCAAACATGTCAAACCCCAGCGGGAGGGGGAAAAAGGCCAAATTGTCCGGGTAGAAGCCCCCATCCACAGCAGCAAGGTCATGCTCTATTCGCGGGAAAAAGAGGTCGCCAGCCGGGTCTGCCACACCTATACGCCAGACGGGCGCAAGGTGCGGATGCTGAAAAAGACCGGCGAACTCCTTTTGCCCAAACCACCGAAGAAGGGAGGGAACTAGGATGGCCCAGCGGCTGAAGACCTACTACCAGGAAACGGTTGTCCCCCGCCTGATGCAGGAGTTTGGCTATACCAACGTGCACCAGGTGCCGAAATTGGTGAAAATCACCGTCAACCGGGGGTTGGGGGAGGCGGCGCAAAACGCCAAGGCTCTGGAGTCGTCCCTGCAAGAAATCAGCCTAATCACCGGGCAAAGGCCGGTAGTGACCCGGGCGAAAAAGGCGATTGCCGGGTTCAAAATCCGCAAAGGGATGCCGGTGGGGATGATGGTGACGTTGCGGGGCGACCGGATGTACAGCTTTTTGGAGCGGTTGATTCACCTGGCTTTGCCCCGGATTCGCGACTTTCGTGGGATCAGCCCCAAGAGTTTTGACGGGCGGGGAAATTACAGTTTGGGGTTAAAGGAGCAGTTGATTTTTCCTGAGATCGAATATGACAAGATTGACAAAATTCGGGGGATGGACATTGCCATCATTACCACGGCCCGCACGGACCGGGAGGGGTTGGCCTTGCTCAAAGCGCTGGGGATGCCGTTTCGGGAGAACTAACGATGGTTAACGACACCATTGCCGATATGCTCACCCGGATTCGCAACGCGGGCTTGGCGCGCCACCAGACCACCCAGGTTCCGGCGACCCGGATGACCCGCAGCATCGCCCAGGTGCTCAAGACAGAGGGGTTTATCCAGGACTTTCGCGAGGAGGGCGAGGGGGTGCGGCGGGTGCTGGTCATCACCCTGAAGTACACCGGGGGGCGGCGGCGGCAGCCGGTGATCCGTGCCCTCAAGCGGGTCAGCCGTCCGGGGTTGCGGGTGTATGCCAACCACCGGGAGTTGCCGCGGGTGCTGGGGGGAATTGGCATTGCGGTGATTTCCACCTCGCGGGGGATCATGACCGACCGGGAAGCCCGCAAAAACGGCATCGGCGGCGAAGTGTTGTGTTATGTCTGGTAGGAGGGGGGGTCATGTCCCGGATTGGTAAACGACCGATTCCTATCCCCGCCAAGGTGACCGTGACCCTGGAAGGGCAACGGGTGCGGGTAAAAGGTCCAAAAGGGGAACTTCAGCGGGACCTGCCCGCTGGGGTGGTGGTGCAGCAGCAGGAGAACCGCTTGCTGGTGCAGCGGGTGGACGATTCCCGGCAAAACCGGCAACTGCACGGGCTATGCCGGACCCTGGTGGCCAACATGGTTGAGGGGGTGGCCAAGGAGTTCGAGCGCAAGTTGGAAATCCAGGGGGTGGGCTACCGGGCGCAGATGTCCGGGAGCAAGCTGGTGTTGAACGTGGGCTATAGCCATCCGGTGGAAGTGACCCCGCCGCCGGGGATCACCTTGGGGATTGAGGATGCCAGCGGCAAAAGCGTCAACCAGGGCACTATCATTGTGGTGCGGGGGATTGACAAGGAGCAGGTGGGGAATATGGCGGCGCAGATTCGCTTTGTGCGGCCCCCGGAACCCTACAAGGGCAAGGGGATTCGCTACCTCGGCGAAGTCGTGCGGCGCAAGGAAGGCAAAACCACTGGTAAGAAGAAGTAGTCAACCGGATCACGACCATGAAACTCACCCGTATCGAGGCTGTTCAACGTCGGCACCGCCGCATCCGCAAACGGGTGGTGGGCACCCCGGAGCGCCCCCGTCTGGCGGTCTTTCGTTCCCATCGGCACATCTATGCCCAGGTAATTGACGACACGCGGCACCACACCCTGGCGGCGGCTGGCTCGGTGGAACCGGCCTTGCGTCAGGAACTCAACAACAACGGCGCCACCTGCACGGCGGCGGCCAAGGTCGGGCAAGTGATTGCCGAGCGGGCCTTGGCCAAGGGTATTCAGCGGGTGGTGTTTGACCGGGGGGGCAACCTCTACCACGGGCGGGTCAAAGCCCTCGCCGAAGCGGCCCGCGCCGCCGGATTAGAATTTTAGAGCAACGGCAAAGGAGAAGCACATGGCTAAAGAACGTCGCAGCAAAGCTGCCCGTACCCCGGAAAAGGAACCGGAATGGCAAGAGCGGGTCGTGCAAACCCGGCGGGTGACCAAGGTGGTCAAGGGAGGCAAAAAACTGAGTTTCCGCGCCATTGTCGTCGTGGGGAATGAGAAGGGACAAGTGGGCGTGGGTGTCGGCAAGGCCAACGATGTCAGCGGAGCGGTGCGCAAGGGGGTCGCCGATGGCAAAAAGCACCTGATCACGGTGCCCTTGACCCGCGCCAACTCGATTCCCCACCCCACGCGGGCCGATTTTGGGGCGGCGAGTGTCCTGATGCGGCCGGCGGCGCCGGGAACCGGGGTGATTGCCGGGGGGGCGGTGCGGACGGTGCTGGAATTGGCCGGGGTGAAAAACGTACTGGCCAAGCAATTGGGGTCGAGCAACCCCCTGAACAACGCCCGTGCAGCCATTGCCGCCTTAGCCAGTCTGCGGACCTTCTCCCAGGTGGCGCAGGAGCGGGGCATTCCCATCGAACAACTCTACGGTTAACCAGGTAGGGAGGGGCGCACCATGCGGCTACACGATTTGCATCCCCAACCGGGTTCCCAGCATCGGCGGCGCCGGGTAGGCCGGGGCATCAGTGCGGGCCAAGGCGCCAGTTGCGGTTTTGGCATGCGGGGGCAAAAATCCCGTTCTGGCCGCTCCACCCGTCCGGGGTTTGAAGGGGGCCAAAACCCCTTGTACCGGCGGCTCCCCAAACTGCACGGTTTCCGGTCGGTTAACCCCACCCGTTACACCATTCTCAACGTGGGGGATTTGGCCCGCTGGCCAGGGGAGCAACCCGTCACCCTGGCGGCCCTCCAAGCTGCCGGTTGGGTCAAACAGCCCCAGGGCCCGTTAAAAATTCTGGGCGATGGGGAGATTGACCGTCCCCTCACCGTGGTGGCGGCGGCCTTTAGCGCTACTGCCGAGGCCAAAATCACCGCCGCCGGTGGGCAGTGCCAACGGGAGACCTAGGGAATTGCCCGCTTGTGCGGACCCCCAAAACCTGGTCTAATAACGGTAATGGGTCACAGGGGGGCGCTATGCAGGAAAAGGTCAAACTGCTCAAGGCGGTGGCGGGCACCAACCGGGGGTTGTTGGCGTCGCCCCGGATGCAGGCCGAGTTAGACCAACTGATTCGCCAACTGGAAGCCCAAAACCCGACGGCCAACCCGGTACAAGCCTCGGAATTGCTCAGCGGTTGCTGGCAACTGCTCTACACCACCAGCGCGGATGTACTGGGTTTAGGGCGGCTGCCGGGGGTGACCCTAGGGCAAATCTATCAGGTGATCCAAGCGGACAAAAGCCGAGTGTACAATCTGGTCGAGGTCCAGGGGTTGCCCTTGTTAGAAGGGGTGTTGGCCGTTAAAGCCCGGTTTACCGTGGTCAATCCCAGCCGCATTGCTATCTACTTTGAACAGAGTCTGTTGGGCTTGCAGCGGTTTGTGGACTACCAAAACCCCACCCAATGGCTAGCGCAGTTGGAGCGGGACGAACCCCTGCCCTTGCTGCGTATTCCCCTCGATGGCAGCCGTTCCCAGGGCTGGTTGGACATTACCTACCTGGACATTGACCTGCGGATTAGCCGGGGCGACAAGGGGAATGTGTTCGTCCTGAGCCGGGTGTGACCCCGCCGGAACCCGGTGATGTTACAGTAATCTATAGAAATGTAACGAAATTTCACAGTTGGGGGTTGCTATGGTCGCCGCCACGACAGCCAGCATTTGCTTTACCAGAGAAGGGAAAGAGGTGATTGTAGCCAACGGGGCCAATTTGCGGCAGCAGGCGTTGGCCCATGGGATTGACCTGTACACCTGGCAGGGAAAGTTGCTCAACTGCGGCGGTGTGGGTCAGTGTGGCACGTGTGTGGTGGAAATCCTAGCGGGTGGGGAATACCTATCGCCGCCTACCGCCTTCGAGCAGCGCAAGCTCCGCAAAAAGCCCCACTGTCGGCTGGCCTGCCAAACCCTGGTCTATGGCCCGGTGACGGTCAAGACCAAACCCTAGCCACAATCCTTAAAACTGTGGCGCTCCATTCTCCGCTAGAGTAGAATTTGGAGGTTTGGAGGTCGCCACCGATGGAAGTGAACATTTTGGCCCTGATTGCCACGGCCCTGTTGGTTTTGATTCCTTCCGCCTTTTTGATCATCCTCTACGTGCAGACGGCCAGCCGTGGGGAAGGGCAGCGGTGACCCTGGGCAATCAGCGCACCAGCAACACCGGGCTATCGGCGTGTACCCGCACGTAATCGGATACGGAATTGCCGAGCAGCCGGTCCAAATCCACCAGGCTACGGGCAATGGTGGGACGGCGGTCCGGGGAACCCAACAGCACCAAGTCGGCGGCGACTTCCTGGGCAATTTCACAGAGGGTAACCCCAGGGTCGCCCTCGCGCACCACACAGCGGTACTTGAGGCCCCGTTGCCGGATTTTTTGGATCGCCTCGGCCAGAACGGGGCTGGCTTCCGGGTTTTGGAGCAATTCCGCCAGCGTGACTCCTTGCAGGGGAGGGTTGACCTCGGCGAGCACCAGTTCGCCCCCCTTGAGGTCCTGGAGGAGGAAGAGGGCCATCTCCAGGCTTTGCTTGGCGCTGGGGGAACCGTCGTAGGCCACCAGCAGGCGCTGGATTTTTTCCACGTAGGTATCGTCCTTGACCAGCAACATGGGACGCGATGCCAGTTGAAACACATACTGGCTCACGGAGTTTTCCAGAATGGCCCGCAGCCGTCCCAGCCCCCGCGAACCCATGATGATCAAATCCACTGCCAATTCGTCGGCCACGCGGGGTACGACATCTTTGGGGTCCCCCTCCCGGAGCATGGTCGTCACCTGCGCAGGTTTCAAACAGGCCGTGTTTGCCCCCTCCGGGCGGCACACATGGATTTTCGCCAGGGAATTTTTGAGAATTTCTACCCCTTCTGCCTGTTTGGCCACCATGTCCTGCGCCGATGCCTGGGGCGTGACCACGTGCAACAGCGTCACCTGGGCTTGGGCAATACAGGGCAGGTCAATCAGGGCATTGAGCATTTCCTCCGTATGCCCTGTCCCGGACACCGCCACCAGTATTTTGCGAATCATGGGGCTATCCTCCTCTGCGCCGATCTACTTATTAGGGTGAGACCAGCTACCCCCGCCCTGCCCCATTTCGTTAGGTTTCTTCAAATTGAACCGCCCAAACGTTCACAAAAATCAAAACGCCCCTAACTGGCCACCGGTTGCCCCTGGGGTTGGAACTGGAACAGGGCATACACCACGTTGCGGCGAATGTTGGTCATCATGTCCTGGAACAATTCATAACCCTCAATTTTGTACTCAATCAGGGGGTCTTGTTGCCCATAACCCCGCAACCCCACCGACTCCCGCAGCGCATCCATCTGTTGCAGATGCTCCCGCCACAGCGTATCCAGTTGTTGCAGGATGAAAAATCGTTCTGCTTCTCGCATCAAACCCGGACGGATTTGCTCCACCTGCGCCTCTTTCATGTCGTAGGCAATGCGGACTTGCTCATGCAAAAACGCCTGGATTTCCGGCAGGGTTAAATCCTCCAATTGACTGGGTTCCAAATCACTCAATAGATAGATAAATTGCTTGACCTTTTCCACCAGGGCCGTCAAATTCCATTCCTCCGGCGGTAAATCCGGGTTGATGTAAGCCGCAATAATATCATCAATAGTTTTTTCGGCGTATTGAATCACCAATTCCCGCAAATCCCGCCCTTCTAAAATCCGTCTGCGCTCCGCATAAATTGCCCGCCGTTGGTTGTTCATCACCTCATCGTACTCAAACACCTGTTTGCGGATGTCGTAATAGTAGGTTTCTACTTTCTTTTGCGCCCCTTCCAACGACCGCGTCAGCAACGGCGACTCAATCGGCATATCCTCCTCCACCCGGAAGGCATCCATGAGCGCCGCCACCCGCTCCCCGCCAAAAATCCGCAGGAGATTGTCCTCCAAACTCAGGAAAAACCGCGTTGTCCCCGGGTCGCCCTGCCGCCCGGCCCGCCCCCGCAACTGGTTGTCAATCCGCCGTGACTCGTGCCGCTCCGTGCCAATCACATACAAGCCCCCCAGCTTCACCACCTCGTCATGTTCCGCTTGCGTATAGACTTCGTACTCCCGGCGCACCAGGTTGTAGGCCTCCCGCAAGCGGGCAATCACCGGGTCATCCGTTGGGGCTTTCTCCGAAGCAATGGCAATCTTATCCTCCGCGACCAACTCCGGCAAACTCTGCTCCCCGTACACCTGCACCGCAAAATCCACCGCCGCCCGCAACGCCCGTTCCGTTTCCGGGGAAAGTTCCGCCGGAAAAATGTTGGGGGACGCCTTCCAGGTTTTGACCTTCTGGCCCGTGCCAAACCCCACGCCCCCAGGGCGACTTTGCCCCAGCAGGGACGCAAAAACCTGCAGCCCATCGTCTTGCTGGGGCATCACCAACCGGGGCATAAAATACTCCCGCACCTTCAGGCGCGCCATGTACTCCGCATTCCCCCCCAGAATAATATCCGTCCCCCGCCCCGCCATATTCGTGGCAATCGTCACCGCCCCTTTGCGCCCCGCCTGCGCAATAATTTCTGCTTCCCGCTCCACATTCTCCGGCTTGGCATTGAGCAAATTGTGGGGAATCCCCCGCTCTTGCAATAGGGCAGACAACAGCTCCGATTTTTCCACACTCGTTGTCCCCACCAACACCGGACGACCAATTGCGTGCAATTTTGCACATTCTTCCGCCACCGCCAGCCACTTGGCGCGCTCTGTTTTGTACACCACATCCGGCAAATCCTTACGAATGTTGGGGCGGTTGGTCGGGATCACCGTCACCTCCAGGTTGTAGATTTTGCTAAACTCCGCCTCCTCCGTTTTCGCCGTCCCGGTCATCCCCGCCAATTTCGGGTACAGCAAAAACAAATTCTGATAGGTAATCGTCGCCAGCGTCTGGGTTTCTGGCTCAATCGGCACCCCTTCTTTGGCTTCAATCGCCTGGTGCAACCCATCACTCCAGCGCCGCCCCGGCATCACCCGCCCGGTAAATTCATCCACAATCACCACTTCGTTATTGCGGACAATATAGTTCACATCTTTGATGAATAATTCCTTGGCTTTGATGGCGTTAAAAATGTAGTGCGCCCAGGGGTTCTCCGGGTCGTATAAATCTGTAACCCCCAGGAGTTTTTCGGCGGCAATGAACCCCTCATCCGAAAGCAGGATATTGCGGTTTTTTTCATCCACCTCGTAATGCTCATCCCGCTGCAGTTGGGCCGCCACTTGCGCAGCAGTAATATATTTCTTTTCCCGTTCTTCCGGGTCACTCACCTGACCAGAAATAATCAAAGGCGTGCGGGCCTCGTCGATCAAAATTGAATCCACCTCGTCAATGATGCAGTAGTGAAAAGGCCGCTGCACCACATCTTCGATACTCGTGGCCATGTTGTCGCGCAGGTAGTCAAACCCCAATTCGCTGTTGGTGGCGTAGGTAATGTCGCAGGCGTAGTTTTTGCGCCGCTCGCTGGCATCCATCCCCTGCTGAATTAACCCCACACTCAACCCCATAAACCGATGCAATTGCCCCATCCATTCCGCGTCCCGGCGGGCCAGGTAATCGTTGACCGTCACAATGTGAACCCCTTTGCCCGTCAGGGCATTCAAATAGGCAGGCAGGGTGGCCACCAGAGTTTTCCCTTCCCCGGTTTTCATCTCCGCAATTTGCCCCTCATGGAGCACCATCCCCCCCAACAACTGCACGTCAAAATGGCGCAAGCCCAGCACCCGTTTGCCCGCTTCCCGCACCGCGGCAAAGGCTTCCGGCAACAAATCCTCTAGGGTTTCGCCTCGCTCTAAGCGCTGGCGAAATTCCGCTGTTTTGCCCCGCAATTCCTCATCGGAAAGCCGTTGCATCTCTGCTTCCAACAGGTTGATTTCTACGACCAACGGCTTGTACTGGTTGATGCGGCGCTGGTTAGGGTCGCCAAGCAGGAATTTGAGCATGGGCGTCTATGGTCACAGGCATTATTTATCCTAGCATTGGCGGATCGGCCCAGAGAGCAAACGGCTGTGGTAGGCTGAAAACATCGCTTGATGTGGAGGCATTGGGACGCATGACTCAGGGGAAAGGGTTTGGGTTCGGGCTGGGCAAGATGAAGGAATTTGCCGATGCCCTCAAAAAAGCGCAGCAGGTGCAAGAAGGCGCCCTCCAAATGCAACAGGAACTCGACAGCATGGAAATCGTCGGGGAAGCCGCCCAAGGGGCCGTCAAGGTGGTCCTCAGCGGCAACCAGGAACCCCGGCGGGTGGAAATTGCGCCCACAGCCCTAGAAAAAGGGGCAGAGCAACTGTCGGAATGGGTATTTACAGCGCTCAAAGCGGCCTACGACGAGTCCACCGCCACGATGAAAAAGAAAATGGACGAACTCACCGGTGGCCTAGGCTTGCCGGGGGTTTAACCGCTGCACAATGGTCGTCAAAATGCCTTCATCCCCCACATTGCCCGGTACGATCACTACAGGTAGGTTAGGGAATTGCGGGTGGTCAGCGGGCGTACGAATCACATTTACCCCAGGGGCAATTTGCCCAAGCAAGCGCACGGCAGTTAAATCCAAGCCGTGACTGAGAATTTCGTTGGACGTAATCCCCCCTTTACTCACCAAAAAGCCGATGTCCGCGGGCAAATGACGTACCAACAAAGATGTCACCTGCGCCACCTGCCGCCCGAAATGTAAACGGGTTTGGGTATCGGGAAATTGCAATTCTTCGCGGGGCGTGTAGATGACAGGAAGCAGGCCCTGGTTGAGGGTAGCAATAACCAATTCGGCGGCCATTTCTACCACCTGCACAGGCGTTTTGCCCTGGAGCAATTGGGTAATTTGTAATTCAATTCCCCGCACCTGCGCCTGTTGCAACAAATGCTGGACTTGCCGGGTGGAAAGTTGCACATGGGAACCGACAATCACCACCCCAGGTAGGCTGCCTTGGACATAGCTGGACATGGATGCGGGAGCCACGGGTTGGGGAGGCAATTGGGCAAGGGCGCTGATGATGCCGGCGGCAGAACGCAGCAAAAACCGTTTGCCCTGGGCATGGGTGCGATACAGGGCTTGGGCGAATAGATGTAAATCTTCTTGGGTCACCGCATCGACTACCCCGCAGGCGTTGTGGCGCAGATTGAGCAATAATTCATCACAGCCAGAACGAATCTTATCTAACGTCAACCGGACCACTTCTTGACGTTTGATCCGCCCGCCGGTTTTTTCTTCCACATAAGCAGGTAGATAGGCCGAGCGATAGCCGAATACGGAATCTTTGGCAAATTCCGTTTGATCCACCGGTACAGGCGTTCCCTGCACGATTAAATAATGCACACTGTCCCGGGTAATTCTGCCCCCTTCGATAAACGCAGGAATGAGCAAATGGGCATCAAACCCACCCAATTCCTGATTGATCACTTCAATTTCCAACGGATAATGCCCGCGCAAGGTCGAATCCGAACGGCTGATGATCAGGTGATTTTTTAGTAACTCATCCCCCAGCACCTGCCGCAAATTCCGACAAATTTCTTGGGTAATTTGAGCAGCCTGCGTCGGCGTCCGGGCGCGGGTGTTTCCCAGGATGAAAAACAGAGGCGCTGGGTCGGCCAAAGCCATGCGCAAGGTCGCCACATCCCAGCGCAACAGGAGCAAACAACTGTGCACCGTCTGGGAACCGGTGGGGTCGTCATCCAAAACCACGAGTTTCGGGCGGGTCATCTTGTCAGGAGCACCATTAACCCTTCAGTATAGACACAAGCAGGTTACGGAGTAAGCGGGTGAATTTTCAGGAGTTGCAGGCAAGGCTGCATCAGTTTTGGGCGGCGCAGGGGTGTCTGATTGTCCAGCCCTACGATGTGGAAAAAGGGGCAGGCACCATGAGTCCCCACACCTTTTTGCGCACTTTGGGACCCGAACCTTGGGCCGTAGCCTACGTGGAACCCTGTCGGCGTCCGGGGGATGGTCGCTACGGAGAAAACCCCAACCGCCTCCAGCATTATTTTCAATATCAGGTGCTGATCAAACCCTCACCGCCCAACATCCAAGAAATTTATTTGGAATCCCTACGTTGTCTGGGCATCCCCCCCGAAGCCCACGACATTCGTTTTGTGGAAGATAACTGGGAATCCCCCACCCTGGGGGCTTGGGGCGTGGGTTGGGAAGTCTGGTTAGACGGCATGGAAATTACCCAATTTACCTACTTTCAGCAGTGTGGCAGTTTGGATTGCCACCCGGTCGCCATTGAAATTACCTATGGGCTAGAACGCCTTGCTATGTATCTGCAAAATGTGGATAAAATTACCGATATTCGCTGGAATGACCAGGTGACCTACGGGGATATTTATCTGCAAAATGAGATCGAACAATGCACCTACAATTTCCAAGCCGCCGACCCCCATGTTTTATTTCAATTATTTACGCTTTACGAAAAAGAGGCCCAACAACTCCTTGGCCAAAAACTGGTCACCCCCACCCTCGATTACGTGCTCAAGTGCTCCCACACGTTCAATTTGCTGGAAGCCCGCGGGGTGATTGCCGTCACCGAACGCACCCGTTACATTGCCCGGATTCGGCAACTGGCCCGTCAGGTCGCCCAACTGTACGTGCAACAACGGCAGGCCCTGGGATTCCCTTTGCAACGTTCTGGCGCCCCGTCCCCCGAACCGGCATAATAAAAACAAACGCATTGGGTCTTAGGAGTTGGCACTATGGCACGCACCCCCTCGGTGATGGTTGCTTTGGGCACGCCCGCCCCGGACTTTCACCTGCCGGATGTGGTCACAGGCAACATGATTAGTTTGGATACGTTTGCGGGCAAAACCGGGTTGTTGGTGATGTTTATTTGCCGCCATTGCCCCTACGTCAAACACATCCAACATGAATTGGCAAAGCTGGGACGGGATTATCAAGACAAGGATTTGGGGATTGTGGCCATTAGCGCCAACGATGCGGAAAAATACCCGGAAGATAGCCCAGAATCCCTCAAAGAAATGGCGAAAGAATTGGGATTTACCTTTCCTTTTTGCTACGACGAAACCCAAGCGGTGGCCAAAGCCTACCAAGCCGCCTGCACCCCGGATTTTTACCTGTTTGACCGGGACCGCAAATTGGTCTATCGGGGGCAATTTGACGACAGCCGCCCCAAGAGCGACCCGCCCATTCCCGTCACAGGCAAGGATTTGCGCGCTGCCATTGATGCCCTGCTTAGCGGTCAACCCATTTCCCCTGACCAACGCGCCAGTATCGGCTGCAACATCAAATGGAAACCGGGGAATGAGCCGGACTACTTCAAAACCGCCTAGACACCCAACCGTTCCCCCCCCCTGGGGAACCAAACCCTACAACAACCCATCCATCAGGGCGAACACCTCCCCTGCCGCCTGCCAATCGAGCGGTTGGGACTGGGTGCTCAACCATTGACTGAGCAACCGATGCAACCCCAAGAGCTTAAAGCTGGGTTCTGCCTGGGTTTGCACCATGGCTGCCGCCACCGGCAGATAGCCCGTTTCTCCCAAATCCCCCAACAACACCCGCTGCAAACGGCTGTCTGCCCGGTTGATCAGCTCCAGCAGACGGTCAATATACCCCTTGTCCTGCGTCAGTAAATACATTGCACATAGAGCTGCCCCCTGCACCCGCGGCAGTGGATGGGTGAGAAACGGTTGCATATGGGGGATGGCTGCTTGGGCATTTAAGCGCCCCAAGGCCAGGAGAATCGCCGGGTAGGGTTGGGGCAACTCTGCCGTACCCAACGCCGAGGGCGCCCCTGTAGCTGTTAACAATTCCACCAAATCGGGGATGGCCTGCACTGCGCCCAACAGGCCCAACGCCGTCGCCGCCGCGCCCCGCAACTGAAAATCCGCCACCTGCAAACAGGCCCGCAGCCCTGGAATTGCCTGTGGGTCCCCAATTTGCCCTAGGGCGCGCGCCGCATTTCGCCGCAGGGGGTAGCCGCCCAAGGCCGTGCGGTCCGATTCATCCTGCAAGGCCAAGATTAACGCTGGGACTGCCTCTTTGACGCGAAACCGCCCCAGCCACCAGGCGGCATAGTACCGCTGGCTCACGTCCGGGGACTGCAGTTGGGCAATCGCTTCCTCGACCGTCACCCTGGCTGGCCGTTGGCGCTCCCTAACGCTTCAATCCGCACAATTTTGCCCCCTAAACGGGTAATGCGGCGCATTTCTTCGTTCATGCGGTTGTAGGGCACGGTAAGAAACACACTGCCACTTTTGCGGATGGGAAAATTGCGGCGGTCGGTCTGGTCATTCTGGCGCAGCCCCACCACCTCATAGCGAAACAAACGCTGATTGGCTTCGGTGACATCAGAAGCTCCGGCAATTGCTGGCCCGTAAAACATCGATGCGGCTCCCGAATAAATTGCTGTTCCAATTTTAG